>Ga0209787_1000102_pt1 | contig 17305 bp, 12 predicted proteins | sample WorMetLIZISLAND2_2_FD_187414 | JGI IMG/M metagenome (GOLD analysis project Ga0209787, IMG submission 187414) | Marine gutless worms symbiont microbial communities from Max Planck institute for Marine Microbiology, Germany - Olavius loisae LIZARD... ... | reverse complement strand
TTGCCTTGCGCTCTTGGATGCGGTCGGGCTCGGGGAGCAGGACTGGTCGCCGGAAGTCCGACGCTATGGCCGCGCCGCTCGAATCTTCGGCCAATGGTAGGTTGCGCTGTTATGTATATAAACCCCTTACTATAGAATCCAAGCGTCAGAACGGACGAGTGTCTGGTATTCCTGCGGGGAATACCTGGAATATTCCAGCTCTATAAAAACGATTTAGTTTGGACACCAATATCAGTTAGGAACTGATATTGGGTCATTTGGATACCAGATTTTCGGATCATCGAGCGGCTGTACCGGTGGTCCTCAAGGTCTGGAACTCACGGACGAAGGCATCCAGTCTCTTTGCTGAGATCGCAGTACGCATGGCGCGCATGAGCCCTTGATAATAGTGCAGGTTGTGGATGGTATTGAGCCGGGCACCCAGGATCTCCTTACATTTATCCAGGTGGTGCAGATAGGCTCGGCTGTAATGCCTACAGGTAACACAGTCGCAGAGCGGATCCAGGGGTCCTTCGTCGGTCCGGTAGCGGGCATTGCGAATCTTGACGATGCCGCTGTTGGTAAACAGAAAGCCGTTGCGGGCGTTGCGGGTTGGCAGAACACAGTCGAACATGTCAATGCCCCGCTGCACCGCCGCGACCAAGTCCTCCGGTGTGCCGACGCCCATCAGGTACCGCGGTCTGTCCACCGGCAGATACCCGGACAGGAAATCCAGGATGCGTAGCTGATCCTGCTTCGGCTCTCCCACCGATAGGCCACCTACCGCATAGCCATCGAATCCCAGGTTCAGCAGACCCGCCAGGGAAGCCGCGCGCAGGTGCTCGTACATACCTCCCTGGACGATGCCGAACAGAGCCGCTGGATGCTCTCCATGGGCCTCGCGACTGCGCGCTGCCCAGCGCAGGGAGAGCAGCATGGAGTCCCGCGCGTGGTCCTCGTCCGCTGGAAAGGGGGTGCAATCATCGAAGATCATGAAGATGTCCGAATCCAGCACCCGTTGCACCGCCATGGCATCCTCAGGAGTCAGGAAGACCTGGCTGCCGTCTACCGGACTCCTGAAGTGCACACCTTCCTCCGTGATCCGACGCAGGTCCCCAAGGCTAAAAACCTGAAATCCGCCGGAATCGGTGAGGATCGGCCCCTCCCAGTGCATGAAGCGGTGCAAACCTCCGTGGCGGTGGATGATCTCCACGCCGGGCCGCAGCATCAGATGGAAGCTATTGCCGAGGATGAGCTGGGCTCCCAGACCGGTCAGCTCCTCCGGCGTTATAGCCTTGACGGCGCCGTAGGTGCCCACAGGCATGAAGGCGGGGGTCTCGACGCTGCCGCGGTCGCAGGTCAGACGTCCGCACCTTGCTCCCCCATCCCACGCCAGGACCTCAAAGCGCATGCCGGTGATCCGCCAGCCAGCGTCGCAGCTGCCCGAGATCCGCCAGCTCACTGGCGGGTGGCTCTAGCACACGGGGCCAGGGAGCACCCTCCCGGTTGATCCAGACCGCCGTCATGCCTAAGCGTCGGGCTGCCTCCACGTCCCGATAGGGATCATCCCCCAAATGCAAGGCCCGTTCCGGGGGCACACAGGCCCATCGAAGAGCGCCGAGAAAGAGATTCGGGGCTGGTTTTTGAGCCCCCACATCGGCAGCGGTCAAGGACCGCCTGAACAGATCGCGCAAGGGCGTGCGAGCCACGTCGGCGTTGCCGTTGGTGACCGACACCAACGGGTACTCGGCGACTAAGGCCCGCAAGGTGGGGAGCACATCCGCGTAGGGCACGACCCGGTTTCGGTGCTCCAGGAACAGGGCCATGGCAGCATCAGCCAGGGCCACGTCATAGCCATAGGCCGAAAGCAGGCCGCGCAGGGAGTGTCGACGCACCGCCGTAAGATCGTGGGCGAGTTCAGGTCGGCTCATCATCAGCGCCCGACGATGGCAACGCATGGCTTCCCGATCATAGATCTCCGTCAGCCGCGGCGCGGTCTGCTCCAGCCAAGCATAGAGCACTGCCTCCGCTTGCTCGATGGTCGGTTCACAGGGCCAGAGGGTATCGTCGAGGTCTAGGGTCAAGAGTCTGAAGACACGCTCGGTCGACATCTTGTCCATATCAAGCTTGACAGGTTGTTCAGAATTTAAGGAGAATGCTGATTCTCTGAAATACGTACACGGTGTTTCCTCCTTTGGTGATAATCTTAAGTGCGACATCTCCGTCGCTTTTTTCGGACCGCGTAGCTGCGCCTGACTATCGAGAGTCCGGTGTAGGTGGCGGTGCGGCGGCTGGTGCCTTGAACTCGAGGATTCACACCGGAAAGACAGTGCACCCCTCCGAGTCGTCTCTCAATGAATCCTGCCACTCAAGTACAGATATTTTGTTTCGTTCAGATATCTTGGATGTAATTGTATCCAACGTGCTTCCCAACTGAGGAACTGCGTTGAGTGAATCCTGTCGCGATCCATTTTTATTTAAAATAAATCCCTTATGATTCCTAAATGCAACTCTAGGAGGATTTAAATTCATCACAGATGATCTAGCACAACTTGCGCTATTCTACCTATATCACAGTTTAAACGTCCTAGGTCGTGTTGACATTTAGAAGGCCAGCACAGCGGACCCTACAATAATCACAACGGTTAGCGTAGGGTCCACTGTGCGGAACACTCGGGTATCTCGGCTATTTAACATCTGAAAACAGTCGGTTAGGGTTAAATGTCAACAGGATCTAGTACTAGATGCCAATAGTGAAGGAGGGTTTCCAACGATGATTATTGAAACAAGGATATATATTTGCCATAAATGTCACAGCAAAGAAATTGTCAAAAGTAATCCACAGAATCATTGTGGAATCTATGATGCTTACGGCGTACTTGAACAAAGCGGAACAACTGCTACTCCCATGGACCCATGTCAAAAATCGTTGATCCCGGACATCTGAATTAGGCACGCTTGTTTCTAAGTACTGTCATCAAAGTTTGAATTTGGGCTGCGTTGAATAGAGAAACCCAACCAAGTTGTAGATTATACCTGCGAGACCAGAGTAAGGCTACGGTTTACAGCGGCTAGACACCAACATTTAGCGCGCTTCGTATGTTAAGACCTTACTTTCTCCAAGTACAGTCGTATGCATAAGGTTTGTTTAAGATTCTTCCTACACCCCTAATAATACCGGATTGTTGCTATTCTGTTGGCTTACATCCCACCTACTATATCAACTACTACCGAATATATCAGTTTGTAGGGAAACTTGTGAAACAGGCATTATTAACAACGCTTTAGGATATTCAGGAATTCTTTTCAATGCCTTTATCTATCTCTTCTTTAAGTCTTCCTTTACCCATATTTCATCTATCTTTCAGTCAGGTTCATCGAGGATTTCTAACAAACCTTCAACAATCATAAATCGTTCTCCCAGTTTGAGCGCCATTGCTTGTTCGAGTATCCCTCTGCTATTTATTTTGTTTCACCTCATTCTTTCGCTGGGGCGTGAGAACGAGCCCGACCAATAGGCTCAGCCCATCCTTCGCTTTGCGCTTTGCGCTCAGTAGTCACCAACCACCTGCCGCCAAGCTTCCTGTGGCTGGAAGCCGGCGACTGGTAGCCGCTGGTAGCCGATCAGGCTGCAAGCCGTTGGTCGAGCTCCTGGAGCACTTTCTGGGCGGCGATGGGCACCACAGTGCCCGGGCCGAAGATGGCGGAGGCCCCGCTGTCGTAGAGGTATTGATAATCCTGGGCGGGGATTACACCGCCGATGACGACCATGATGTCTTCCCGTTCCATCTCTTTGAGCACCTTCACCAGCTGGGGTAGTAGGGTCTTGTGGCCCGCGGCCAGGGAGCTCATACCGACCACATGGACGTCGTTTTCCACCGCTTGGCGGGCAACTTCTTCCGGGGTCTGGAACAGGGCCCCGATGTCCACGTCGAACCCGAGGTCGGCGAAGGCAGTGGCGATCACCTTGGCACCTCGGTCGTGGCCGTCCTGGCCCATCTTGGCGACCAGGATGCGGGGTCGACGGCCTTCCTTCTGCTCGAAATCGTCGGCCATCTTACGCACGGTCGCGACTTCTTCCTTTTCGCCGAACTCGCTGCTGTAAACGCCGCTGACGGAGCGGATGACAGCCTTGTGACGGCCGAAGACCTTTTCCATGGCATCCGAGATTTCGCCCAGGCTGGCGCGGCATCTGGCCGCCTCTACGGATAGCTCCAACAGGTTCCCTTCACCCGTCTCGGCGCTCTGGGTCAGGGCGTTCAAGGTGGCTCGGGCCTTGGCCTCGTCGCGCTCTCCACGTAGCTTCTTGAGCCGTTGGATCTGGGAATCGCGCACCGCTGAATTATCGATATCCAGGATCTCCAGCGGGTCTTCCTGCTGCAAGCGGAATTTGTTGAGGCCCACGATGGTTTCCTTGCCCGAGTCGATCTGGGCCTGGCGGCGCGCCGCGGCCTCTTCGATGCGCATCTTCGGCAGACCAGTGTCGATGGCCTTGGTCATGCCGCCCAGGTCTTCGATCTCCTGGATATGAGCCCAGGCTTTTCTGATTAGCTGGTCCGTCAGGGTCTCCACGTAGTAAGAGCCGGCCCAGGGGTCGACCACCTTGCAGATGCCGGTCTCGTCCTGCAGATAGAGCTGGGTGTTGCGCGCAATTCGGGCCGAGAAGTCGGTAGGCAGGGCGATGGCCTCGTCCAAGGCGTTGGTATGCAGGGACTGGGTGTGGCCCAGGGCGGCTGCCATGGCCTCAATGCAGGTGCGGGCGACATTGTTGTAGGGGTCCTGCTCGGTGAGGCTCCAGCCCGAGGTCTGGGAATGGGTGCGCAGGGCCATGGATTTCTCGTTCTTGGGCTCGAACTGTTTGACAATCTTGGACCATAGCAGGCGCCCAGCGCGCATCTTGGCAACTTCCATGAAGTAGTTCATCCCGATGGCCCAGAAGAATGACAGGCGCGGGGCAAAGGTATCGATAGGCATGCCGGCGTTGACGCCGGTGCGCAGGTATTCCAGGCCGTCTGCCAGGGTATAGCCCAGCTCGATGTCAGCGGTGGCACCCGCCTCTTGCATGTGATAGCCGGAGATGCTGATGCTGTTGAAGCGGGGCATCTCCCTGGCGGTATAGGCGAAGATGTCACCAATGATGCGGATGGAGGGTGTGGGCGGATAGATGTATGTATTACGGACCATAAACTCCTTCAGGATGTCGTTTTGAATGGTCCCAGTCAGCTGCTCGTGTCTTACGCCCTGTTCTTCGCCGGCCACGATGTAAAAGGCCATGCAGGGCAGGACGGCGCCGTTCATGGTCATGGAGACCGACATCTGATCCAGGGGGATACCGTCGAACAGGACCTTCATATCCAAGATGGAGTCAATCGCTACCCCCGCCTTACCTACGTCGCCGGTCACGCGGACATGGTCGGAGTCATAGCCGCGGTGGGTGGCGAGGTCGAAGGCGATGGAAAGTCCCTTTTGCCCGGCGGCAAGGTTGCGGCGGTAGAAGGCGTTGCTCTCTTCCGCGGTGGAGAAGCCCGCGTATTGGCGCACGGTCCAGGGGCGGGTCACATACATGGTGGGATAGGGTCCTCGGAGATAGGGCGGGATGCCGGCAGCATAGCCCAGGTGTTCCAGGCCCTTGATGTCCACATCGGTATACAGAGGCTTGACGTCGATCTGCTCCATGGTGGAGGCGATCAGCGCGTCCAGGGATTTCCCGGCAGTCTTTTCAGCCGCGGCCTTCCACTCCTCGAAGCTGGGCTTGGGAAAATCCAGGCCATAGTCTATGGTGGTGAAGTCTGGTGTCTTGCTCATGGTTAGACCCCCATTTGGTTCTGTAATTTGGTCAGCAGCTCGTAGCAATTGGCTCGGAGGTGAATGAAGTCATCCACGTCGGCTGCTTTGAAGGCCTCGACATAGTCTACGGGATAGCCTGCTACCAACACCAGGGTGTCCGGTTTGGCCTCCTTGATACCCTTGGCCAGGGGCGGCACCAGATCGGGATAGGTCTGGTCCGTGGAGCAGATAACGACTACCTGGGCCCCGGAGGCGATGGCTGCTTGGATGGCTTGGTCAGTGGTCCCGAACCCCTCATTGCCGATGACCTCAAAGGCGCCTATTTCCAGAAAACCGCGGCTGAAATCGGCCCTGGCCTTGTGTTGGGGGGTGGGACCCAAGTTGGCGAGGAACGCCTTAGGCGGCGAGCCGGTGCGCTCGGCAAATGCTTCGGAACGCCGCCGCAGATTTTCGAAGGGCTCCGCCCCCCGCTTGATCGCAACCGGTTCTATCTGCGGCTCCGCCGATTCGCCGGTGGTTAATGCCTGCCACAGCTCGTTGAGGGTTGCGCCGGCCGCCGCCGCTGCTATGGCGGTGGTGACGCGCTGGTCCGAGGTTGCTTTTGTCAGCTTTTCTAAGGCGTCCCGGCGTGCGTCGGCGTCTGTCGATTGCCGAAACGCCTTCAGCTTCACACTACGCCGCTGCTGGAGTGCTGCATGATCGATGACCTCTGGCGTCAGAGGATCGTCGGCAGGGTTCGGGTACATGTTAGTACCCACGAAGATGTCCCGACGTTGGGCATAGGTCTTGGCCCGCTGATTGGAAACCGCCGCTACCTGTTGCTGGGGGAAGCCCGCGATCAATGCCTTGGTCATGCCGCCCCGCTTCTCCACGTCCTGGAATAGATCCCAGGTCTTGCGGGCCAGGGTATCGGTGAGGCTTTCCAGGTACCAGGAGCCCCCCGCCGGATCAGCGGCCCGGGTCAGCCCCGCTTCCTCACGCAGCACGGTATGGATATTGCGGGCGACCCGGCGGCTGAAGTCGCTGGGCACACGCGCGATCTCGTCCTTAGGCCCGATATGCAGGCTGTCGCATCCCCCCAGGACACCGGAGAAGGCCTCGGTGGTGGCACGCAGCATGTTGACGTTGGAATCATAAAGGGTCTTGTTCCAACCCGAAGTGCGAGCGTGCACGTAGATTTTCCGGGCCTCTTCGCCGCCGCCGAAGGCCACGATGACCTTGGCCCACAATATGCGGGCGGCCCGGAGCTTGGCGATTTCCATAAAGAGGTTCGAGCCTAGGGAAAGGGCGAAAAGTACACGCGGTGCGGCCTGATCAATGGTGACCCCACACTCCTGTAGCTTACGCAGATATTCAACGCCCGTGGCGAGGGCAAAGGCGAGCTCTTGCACCGCGTTGCCGCCGCCGTCATGGTAGGGATGACCGCGGACCAGCACCGTCCGCAGCCCCGGCGCATTGGCGGCGGTCCAGCGCGTCAGCCGCGCTAGGTCCTCATAGACTCCCTCCAGGGAACGCGGCAGTCGGCCTGTACTCGCCAGTTCGCCTAAGGGATCATCGCCGATACAGCCCTGCAGCTTAGCCCCGGAGCGCGACTGCTTTTCGAGCATGGCCAGCACCATGGCTAAGAGTGGCAGCCCCGAGGCGCCGGTCTGGATGAAAATCGGTGTCTGTTCCAGCTCAATCCCAGTGAGCGCCTCGGTCAGGTCACCCAGGTAGGAAATGGAGAGGCCACCTTTGCCGACTTGGCCCGGCTCCGTGGCGTCCGCGTCCTCCCCCGACAGGGTGGCGAGATCCAGCTGCATATTAACCGCCGTCTGTCCCCGTTCGAGATCGGCCCGCAAGGCCTGATTGAAGGATTCCGGGGTGGCGTTAGCGAGCTCCTGGCTGACCTCCCAGGGCTGGCTCTTGTAGCCTAGCACCTGGGTGCCGCGCGCAAAGGGGGCAAAGCCCGGCAGCGAATCCATGTGGGGCAAGTCGGTGACATCCTCCGCCCGATACATGGGCTGCAATTCGATGCCCTCGTGGGTCTTGGTGATGAGCTTTTTCTCGAAGGAACCGCCCTTGAGGGCCGCCTCCGCGGCTGCGCGCCACGCATCGTATCTGGTTGTCGGAAATTCAGTAAAGCGGGGGACGGCTAGGTCTTCCCCTGCTTGCTGATCAATGGGTTGGTTCGACATTTTCTTAACCTCTGGTGGTTACGGGTTGTTTTCGCCAGCGTATCGCGCTTGTATAGCCACGAAGATCTTCAGGTGATCGAGAATAACATACTGCTTTTTATTATCTTTGATGTTCGTTCGAGTCAAAGAACAACCTAGCGTGCGACAGGGAGACACCGGGTGTGCCAGAGCCACGGCAGCAGCCCAAGCCATGAATTCGTTTAAAACACTTAAGCATAAAAAATTCTATGGGACTTTTCTATACCTACGCCTGGGCGTAGGGTATACTTAGATAATTGTTATCAATGTCACCACCGTAAAGGGGTTGGCCGAGCGCAGGGTCGGGCTCAACCAGGCGCGTTTGGAAACAAGCTCAAACCGTGGGCCTTTTGCTCGCAAACGGATTCGATGAAAAGGATTTTCACCTGGGATAATCGATTATCAGCAAGGAGAGTACCGCAGCAAAAATCAGGAGTTGGTGGAGGTGAAATACTCCCGCAAGATCGGCTCCGGGGCGGTTTCAGTATCCGAGATGTTGGAGAAAGCCACGGCGATGCAGCGAAGATCGAGAAAGACGTGCGGGTAGCAACGACCATCACCTTAGTTACCTTACTGAAGATAGAACCGACAGTAGCCTTTGGCCGCAGGACGGACTAGGCGGGATTCCAATGCCATTGAGTCAGGTGTTACCGGTCGGCAAAGAAACAGGAAAAAACTACGAATCACTCGAATCAATTTTCGCACTGATTCGAGTGATTCGTAGTTTTTCCATCTTAAGGTCGGGTAGGTGAATAGTTAGCGCAAATGGTGTGAATCATCTAGGCATTTGCGTTTATTTGCGGCAAAGAATCATTCCCGACGGACGAGCTAAGCCGGTATTACCGGTACTTCGATACTACTGTACGAGATCGAGTTCAACCATCATCACTAGACCGGGGGTCTCCTCTGTGAAACGCAACGCTATGAAGCGCTGTTTTCTCGGTGCAATACTGAGCTGGGTCTAACCAGTGGAACAGGGGGTATAGCCTGGGCCCAAAGCACCCAGGGTTGTGAGACCTTTGCGCAACCATGTCATGCATGACCTCGGAGGATCTGATGGGATATTGTGAGATACGTGCGACTGCTTTGCCGTCGATCTCTATCGAAGTTCGGCTGCCGCTCGAAGCATGGAACGGAAAATTCTACCAGGTTGGCTGCGGTGGTTTCTGCGGCGCCCTGGGCCTATAACAACCCTCCGGCAGAGAGAGATTGGGGGTGGCACGCCATCGGTGAGACCAACCGTATAACCATGTCATTGCTGGAGGCTTTCTATAATAAGGAAGCGGAACAGCGCTATTTCCAAGGCTGTTCCAACGGCGGCCGCAAGGCCCCCATATGGTGGCCTTGAAATACCCGCAAATGTTCAACGGTATCATCTCCAGTGCCCCGTCGATGGACCTTACCAGGTTGGTTGCCGTCAAAGTGGCGTGGCTCACGCAAGCGAATGCGGATAAAGACGGCAAGGCCATTCTGAAACTGGGCAAGGACGAGTTGATCGGCGCTGAAGTCATGCAGCAGTGTGATACCGAAGACGGAACTGAGGACGGCGTAATTGCAGACCCGCGTAGGTGCTCGGTCAATTTATCCGCGCTGAAATGTGAGGTTGGTCAAAAGGGCGCAAGCTGTCTGACTGATGTCAAGCTGGATATGATTAAGGAATGGCGCCAAAGCCCCCGGAACCAAGCTGGTGAACAGCTCTATCCGGATGGCGTACCGGAAGGTTCAGAAAGATTCTGGTGGTTATGGCGGACGGGTAGGCGGCAAGCTGGCACCGCTGCTTGCTAAAGGCTTCGGGGCCTATATGGCATCTGAAGATGATCCGGGAGCAAGCTATTCTCCGTTGGATTCCGATTCCGAAACCGACGGTGGTAAGATGATTGTTGTGTTTTGAAGGCACCCTGAAGAAGGTAAGGTACCTATATGGCAATGTCATTAACTATAAGAAAAGTCGAATCATTGCAGAATTGATTTTAACCGGGTAGATTTTAAGATAACGACATATCGACAGATACGGAGATTTCAGATGATCTCGAACGCCATGGTGCAAAAACTCAACGGGCAGATCAACAAAGAATTCTACTCGGCCTACTTCTACATGGGCATGTCTGCCCACAGCGAGAGCGAAAACCTCAGCGGCACTGCCGCTTGGTTCATGGCCAAGCACGACGAGGAGATGGCCCACGCCATGAAGATCTACCATTACCTCCACGATCAGGGGGCCAGAGTCGAGCTTGATGCGGTGGATAAACCTCCGACCGCCTACGCGGGCGTGCTCGACATGTTCGAGAAAACTCTCGTCCATGAACGAGCGGTGACTACATCCTTCAGCGAGCTGGTGGAAGCCGCCCTGGCGGAGAAGGACCACGCCACGAGTATCTTTCTGCAGTGGTTTGTCACCGAGCAGATCGAGGAAGAGGCTACGGTTAGCAATATCATCGGTCGGGTTAAGCTGGTAGGCGAACGCGGTGAGGGATTATTCATGATCGACAACGAGCTCGCGGGGATCGCGAAGCAGATGTTACAAAACTTGACTGCGCAGCTACCACGATAGGAACGAACGTCTTCCATACGGCTGAAAGGCGTGATGCCGGAATGGGTAATAAGGCCGGAAGAAATACCGGTAGGGAAGGCCTGTAAGCATTGTCCGAGGAAAATGAGGCACAAAGGCACCAGCTTTAGACTACTAACCACTAGTCCTGTTGACATTTAACTCTAACTGACTGTTTTCAAATGTTAGATAGCCCGTGATACCCGAGCGGCCCGCACGGCAGGTCATACGCTAACTGTATGATTATTACAAGGGTTCTCTGTATGGACCTTCTAAAGGTCAACACGACCTAGTGGCATGGTTGTGCGACCTAATGCTTCGAACCTCTGCTGTTCATGGCGCTTAATCTATGCTCCTTGCTATTCCGGTACTCTCTGCCGGAATAACTAAAGAGAAAAGAGACTGTCGTCCTGGCCGGGACGCCAGCATCCAGGTGCCATGGAGGGCAAGCCTGTTTTTCGCGGAACAATAGTAGATGAGCACGTGTTGGTTGGAGTTTCCGCCATTCCTGGCGCCGGATTCCGGCACTCCCTGTCGGAATGTGACGCGGTAGGGGCCGACAAGCTTCTCCATTCAAGATTTAGCCACTACCGCCTTAGGTAGGCCCTTGTTCGTGCCGCTCGTAGATGTGACCATAATGGACACATAAGGTTGAGCATCCATCCTTCATCTTCATGCACAGCGCTTCTGTCTTATCCCGCCTGTCCCGACATCGCGCTGCCCAGGCTTGGGGTTACTGCTGAGTCCTCATGGCCAACCGCAACCAAACCGACGGTCGCGCACCGCACACCGCGCGTGGAAGCAGAGGCTGGCATCTGCTGCTCTCCGTCGGTCGCTGGGTTTTGCTGCTGACCTTGGCCGTCGGCCTCGCCGGTGTGCTCTATGCTATGCATCTGGATAGCATCGTCCGTGCTAAGTTCGAGGGCAAGCGTTGGGCGCTGCCCGCGCGTGTATTCGCCCGTCCGCTCGAGCTCTATGTGGGCCGACCGCTGAGTGTAGAGGCGCTGACTGGCGAGCTGGAACGTCTGCGCTATCGTCGGGTAAAGACCCCGAACTATCTGGGGTCCTACTCCCGCCGGGGAGACCGTTTCCTGGTACATACCCGACCCTTCCGTTTCTGGGATGGCCCCGAGCCCGAACGCATCCTGGACCTCCAGATCAAGGACGGCCGCGTGGCCCAACTCAAGGCTGCCGCCGGCGGCGCAGATCCGGCCCTGGTACGCCTCGACGCGGTGCTGATTGCGAGCATTTACCCTACTCATAAGGAGGACCGGGTCCTGATCCGGGGCGCGGATTTGCCCCCGCTCATGCTCAAGGCCTTGCTGACGGTGGAGGACCGGGATTTTTACCAGCACTGGGGGGTGAATCCCCGCGCCATCGCTCGTGCCGTGTGGCGCAATCTGCAGGCCCGCAAAGTGGTTGAGGGAGGTAGTACCCTGACTCAGCAGCTGGTTAAGAACTTCTACCTGACTGACGAGCGTACCCTGGCGCGCAAGCTCACCGAGGTCGTGATGGCCGTTCTGCTCGAGCTGCATTACGGCAAGGATGAAATCCTGGAAGCTTATGCCAACGAGATATCTCTTGGCCAGGATGGTCAGCGGGCCATCCACGGCTTCGGCCTGGCGAGTCATTTCTACTTCAACCGCGCCCTCAATGAGCTGGGAATCGCCGAGACGGCCCTGCTGGTAGCCCTCATTAAGGGACCTTCCCTCTACCACCCACGGCGGCATCCAAAGCGGGCCCTGGCGCGGCGTAATTTGGTCATCGACATGCTCCGGGAGCAGAAAGTCATCAGCGCCGAGGAGGCGACGGTGGCCAAACGGGCACCCTTGGGAATCAGCGACAAGGGCGGGCGACCGGCGGGGGCCTACCCCGCTTACCTCCAGTTGGTACGAGACCAATTGGAGCGGGATTATCGGGAGCAGGATCTGCGCTCCGAGGGGCTGCGTATCTTCACCACCTTGGATCCCCTGGTCCAGGCGGTTGCCGAGGCGGCTGTGCGCAGGCGGGTACCAGAGCTAGAGCGCGGACGTGGCTTCAAGGCCGGGACCCTGGAATCCGCCGCCGTCATCACCTCCGCTGCTCAAGGAGAGGTCCTGGCCCTGGTGGGCGGGCGTGATCCCGGGTATGCAGGCTTCAACCGCGCCCTCGATGCGGTCCGACCCATCGGCTCGCTCGTCAAGCCGGTGGTCTATCTCACGGCCCTGTCAGAACCGGAACGCTATAGCCTAGTTAGCCTGCTGTCGGACCGACCGGTGAGCCTGCGCACCCACAACGGCAAACTCTGGGAGCCCCGGAACTATGACCGCGGGACCCATGGGTGGGTGCCCCTCTACCAAGCGCTGGCCAAGTCCTATAACCTGGCGACGGTCAATCTCGGGCTGGAGCTGGGTCTCGACCGGGTGGTGGCAACCCTGAGTACCTTGGGCGTGCGTCGGCCTGTGGATCTGGTGCCAGCCCTGCTGCTGGGTTCCGTATCCCTGACCCCGCTGGAGGTCGGCCAGCTCTACCAGACCCTGGCCGCAGGTGGCTTCCATACCCCCCTGCGCGCCATCCGCGAGGTGCTGGATGTCACCGGTCAGCCGCTGAGTCGCTACCCCCTGGCTGTCGAGCCGGTGGCGAACGCCGCCGCCGTCTACCTCACGACTTGGGCCATGCGACAGGTCGTTCGGCAAGGGACGGCAATGGCACTGAAGAAATGCCTTCCCCAGGGGCTGACGGTGGCTGGCAAGACCGGCACCACCAATGGTAAGCGTGACAGCTGGTTCGCCGGCTTCAGCGGAGACAAAGTCCTGGTGGTCTGGGTGGGACGGGACGACAATGGGCCCACCAAGCTGACCGGGGCCAGCGGGGCTTTACGCATTTGGGGTGATATCATGGCCTCTATTGAGAATCGGCCGCTGCCCGAATTCCGGCCGCAAGGCGTGGCCGAAGTTCGGGTCGATCCCGTAACCGGGTTGCTGGCAGACGCCCATTGCAGACGTGGGATAAGCGTACCCTTTGCCGTGCGGGGCATGCCGACGGCGCGATCCACCTGTAGCGTATCGTCCGCTGCCTCCAGGACGGTGGGGAGAGGGCCCCGGCCTGTCCTTGTCCCTCGCCCTGAGAAGAATAAGAAGAAGACCGGAATGGGAGGCGCATTCGACGACTATATGAACGACGTATGGTGACCGATGAATAAAATTATCCTGATTGCTCTATTGACGGCTGGCCTAGCCGCTTGTGCTTCCCCAAAACGGGTCGGCCCGCCGGCCCCGATCGTAACCGCCGGCCGGTCGGCACCCAAGCTCACACATCCGGGGCCCAAACCCCCTGCGCCGCTCCCTGAGCAGCAGGGAGCCAAGGTCTACCCCTATCGACCGCTTACCTCCGCACCAGACACCACCCCCACTCCGAGGGGTACCCTTCCGGCACAGGAATCGCGTCAGGCACAGGCTGGTTCCGGGTCCAAACCGGCGCTCAAGTCCACGCCTAAACAGGGAACCCAGGCGCGGTCAGCCAATGTCCCGTCCAAAACCACACCGCCCGCCCCGCGGGTCGTGGTCGCTGCTCCTCCCCCCCTGCCAACCCAGAGCCTGTCACCGGCGGTAGGCACCCTGGTCAAGCAGGCCGAGCAACAGCGGCGGGGGAGAGATTACGTGGGTGCCGCGGCAAATCTGGAGCGTGCCCTGGGTCTCCAGCCCCTGGAGCCTTATGTTTGGAACCGCCTAGCGCGGGTGCGCATGGAGCAGGGGCGCTATGTCCAGGCGCGCAATCTAGCCTCACGCTCGAACGTCCTGACCGGGGGGAAGCGGAGTGCCCTCACGCGCGACAACTGGAACATTATCTCCGCTGCCAGCCGGGCCGCCGGCGACATGGCCAGGGCCAAGGAAGCCCAACGCAACGCCCGCGGTGGCTAGGTAGTCGGCATTTGCGTCTTTTGTGCCTGGGTGGTTTGAACCGTCCGGTGACCCCATTGCTGCCGAAGGGCCTGGCGGTGGGCACAGCCCACCCTACCGGCAAAACCGATTCCATCGCCCACCGGGACCACGAATGCACACCAACCGGATACGAATTCGTGTCCATTCGTGGTTCTTCTAAAGATAGGTTGAGTACAAAAAAGAGATATTGGGTACCCGCAAGAGGTATCCCTATTTTGTGCCCTAGACGTCTTTGTGATCCAAATAGGGGCTGGCTCTTATTCGGCGTTGGTTGTAGGAACCGGCGTGTTGGGTTACGGCGTGTTCAGGACCTGACACCGAATGCTGGATACGAGCCCCCAAAGATACGGTTCGCTGCTGGCCAAGCGTCCGTTGATGCGATTCTCGCCTCTTCGCAGTGCCGCCCTGTAATATCTACCGCGCTCACCGCATCCTACACACTACGAATTACGCGAATCTGCGCGAATCAGATCGTTTGCGCCCGAGGGAATATTCGCATCGATTTATGGGATTCGTAGTTACTATCCGATTTTCTTAGTGAGGCGGGCGCTACACATTCGCCGCCTGCTTGGCAATGATATAGGTCTTGGCCGAGAGCTCCAGGGAGCAGGTCCATTTGTAGGCTTGATTCGAGGTTTCGCCCCAAGCATAGACCCCGTGGCCGCTGACCATGGCGATGGGATGGTCGACAAGGGCGCTTGCCACGGCCTGTGGAGCTTGTTCTAGGTCGTCCTCGTGCTCTACTGAGAGCACCGGGACCCGTTCGAAACAGAACTGCCCTCGTAAATCCACCGGACGGAAATCCTGACCGGCGAAGCTCACGGCCACCGAGTAGGGGCCATGGCTGTGTAATACCGTGGTTGCTTGGGGCTGTGCCCGATACACGGACTGGTGCAGCAGTGCGTCCAGTGGGGTGCCCTCGGGACAGTGGCCATCCAGGGGACAGGCCACCAAGTCGTCAGACTCCAGGATATCCGCACAGGCCCCGGTGGGGGTGACCCAAAAGGTCTCGCCTGCGCGCACCGAGGCATTGCCAGAGTGTGAATCGTTGCAGCCATATTGGCGTAGCCAACGATAATGGCGTACCAAGTCCGTCTTCGCCCCCTCATCGTTGGGGGACCGGATCGGTATTTGATCTTGCACGAAATCAGCAATCACCTCGGGATCTTCCATCGGTAGCTGCGGCGGAGATGCGCCGGGTAGATCACGATCCGTGACCACGGCGACAATGTCGGGATCTTGCAGATACAACGGCGGCTTACCCAGAGTCATGCGGTGGACCTCGATCTTGGGATAGGCCGCATGCTTGAAGCCCTCCACCAGGATTAGGTCCAGCCGGTCCGCGTCGAATCTTTGCAGCATCCTTGCCAGAGACGGGTCCTTGCCCCCATCAGCCTGCTCCGACTGCAAGGCCCAGCGGCTATAGGAGGCCAACAGGACCTGCTCCGCACCCGCCACGCGGATCTCGTAGCTGTCCTTGCCCGGCACGTCGAGTTCGAAGCTATGGTGGGCGTGCTTGAGATAACCGATCCGCAGCCCCCGGTCCCTGAGCACCGGTACCAGCTTCTGCAGCAGTGTGGTCTTGCCAGTGCCGCTCGGGGCGACGAATCCGATCACTGGTAGTCGGAGATTGCGCATGACTGGGTTTCTCCCAAAGTTGAGTGTATATAACCTTCAGCTACCAGAAGCGATGGAATCTTTTGAGCCGCAAAGGCGCAGAGCAAAACATTTTCGATGCAGAGGGGGAACTAGGTTCTGTTGTCATTTAACTCTAACTAACTATTTCTAGTGTGTTAAATGGCCACAATCCAATCGGTGCCAGCGCCCAGGATTTTCCGGACCGCCCCGTCATCGCCGATGGCAGCGGCCAGCCGCAGTTCCTTGTCCAAATCGATGGCTTGCGACCAAACCATCGGGCCTAGCAGGGGGGTGATCAGGCATAAAACGAGGGAGATGGGTTCGGTTCTCATGCGGCAATGCTTCGGTGATGCGGTCGGTTCCGGGATAGGGATTATGTAGCGTCTGAGTCCGGTGCGCCCCCAGTCGCCTCGGGTGCGTCCGGTTCTTCATGGGCAACGCCCTTGTGGCAATCGATGCAGGTCTGTCCCTTGTCCTCAGCACTTCCGTGCTTACTGCGCGCACTGCGGTCTTGTTCTGTGAGGTCCATGCTGCGGAAGTCGTGGCAGGAACGGCACTCTCGGGAGTCCGTTGCCTTCATCTTGGTCCAGACCCGGCTCGCCATCGCCCAACGGCGAGCCTCGAATTTATCCGGGGTGTCGATGGTCCCTATGAGCTCGTGATAGACGTCTTTAGCCGCGATAAGCTTGGCGAATAGTTTGGGGAGAAAGGGTTCTGGAACATGGCAGTTGGCACAGGTGGCCCCAACGCCTGAGGCGTTTTTATAGTGGGCGCTCTCCTGAAGTTCTCTGAAGGGAATCTGCATAGTGTGACAGCTAGTGCAGAACCACTCTCGGTTAGTGAAGGCGAGGCCGCTGTTGAACAGACCAGCAAAGACGATGCCGGCCAGAAACAGGATGATGAGGATAACGAAGGTTCGTTTACGGGAAGGACGCTTGGATATGACCATCCGGCCTTTTCTCTCACCACGTTTAAAGCTAATGTTGGACGACCTCCTAGGGTTTGCGGTTCCCGAAATCACACAGCACAACCAATAAGGCGTCGGGATTGTCCTGGGCTAGCAGGCCGGCACAATCGACCTGAGGCATGTCCACCAGCCCATAGCAGTAATGCTTCGCGCTCAAGGACGCCTTCCCCTCGGACAAGTTGGGCGGGGAGGTTGAAGCCGACGAGACCTATATTAGCGGCAAGGCCAAAGGCAAGGGGCGCGGATACAAGGGCAACAAGATGGCCCTGGT
>Ga0209787_1000099_pt1 | contig 18430 bp, 6 predicted proteins | sample WorMetLIZISLAND2_2_FD_187414 | JGI IMG/M metagenome (GOLD analysis project Ga0209787, IMG submission 187414) | Marine gutless worms symbiont microbial communities from Max Planck institute for Marine Microbiology, Germany - Olavius loisae LIZARD... ... | reverse complement strand
TGTCTGGTGAAGCCACAGAGCCGATGACGGGTGAAATGCGTGATGAGGCCACAGAACAATTGAGGAGGGAAGTGTCTGGTGAAGCCACAGAGCCGATGATGGGTGAAATGCGTGATGAGGCCACAGAACAGTTGAGGAGGGAAGTGTCTGGTGAAGCCACAGAGCCGATGACGGGTGAAATGCGTGATGAGGCCACAGAACAGTTGAGGAGGGAAGTGTCTGGTGAAGCTGCAGAGCCGTTGTTGAGTGAAGTCAGTGAAGTATCTGATTCTGATGAGGAGATAGAGCCATTCTCCGTACCGGATTCCTGCTTGGAAGGTCTGTAAAACATAGCTGCAAAAACATTGTTACCACTTAAAATTATCGTCAGTCTTAAAGAGAAATAAGTTTCCATTTCAGAATATTCATTAATGGTCTGCATCAGGCCTCGCACTTATGCTTTTATTCACATGGTAGTTGCATATTTCTTTTTGTATTTTGTAATATTATCTGGAATTTTGTTGTATTTTAATTGGTAGTGTGGCTCTGCTTATTTGTATGTTGGATTAGCACGTGAACTATGACAGAATGTTATACTGTAAAGTCGATAGTCAACAGATGAGTAATTCTGTGACTTGGTGTCGCATGCTTAGTGGTGTGGCATACCGGTAGTTTTTACAGTATAAAATTAGTTTTTATGTGACTATATTGAGGCATATCCGAAAAGACTGATGTGTGTATTCTTGTCACGTAGAATGCAACCCACCGAACCATTTTTACGCGCGACAGCATATATGCTATAGCGCGTATATGCTATCGCCTGTCCGTCTGTCCGTCAGATGGGTGTATCATACAAAAACGGTTGAAGTTAGGATTATGAAACTTGCACCATCTGGTAGCCACATCATTGTAGTTTTCTTGACGCCAAATTTCATCAATAAATTCTAAGGGGTTCCCCCCAAACGGGGCCTCAAAGAAGGGTGGGGCGTTAAAATTCAGCGATTTCTACCTTTAAGCGTCAATATCTCGAAAACGGTAGCAGATACGGCCAAAGTTACTATTAGTGACTAATAGGAAGTAGTACATGGGCTTTCGATTGACACCAAGATCGATGACCTTGGATGACCTTGAACTGCTGCAAGGTCAAATTTTGTCGGAATTTTGCGTATTTCGCGACTTCGGGAGGCAACCAGGGCTAAACGAATGAAGATATACCTATAATGTCAGCGACTGAATTGTAGCCCATTAAATGCACTTTTCAGCGGTGTATAGATTACGTCGATACCTAATGACGTTCCTCCGCTAGGGGGCGCCAAACAACGGTCCGGTGGTAAAAACAAGCCTTCGTATACACGCGGCTGTCGCGCGCTTACCTGGCGTTAGCTAGGCTTTCTTGTATAGCATTTAATACAGATAAGAGGTCGCTAATAGTATTCCAAACTGCAGGTCTCCCAACTTAATTATTGTGTCAGATATCAGGCGACAACAAATGCGTTTGGGCATAAAATGGATGCTTGGCCGACAAAATTTTTAACACACAATATCCAGCCGAGTCTGCTAGCAAATGAATAGAAGATCTAATAAATCTGACAGCTGGATTTTGATACATCGACCCCTTATTTGGAAAATTTGAGAATCCTGGAAAACTTTACGGGGCAGGGGATCCAAAACAAAACAAAATAAAGATATGACACTTTGTAGTTATGGACTCGAGCTAAATTTATAAGCCCAACCCCGTAGTCGCTCCTGGTTTTTTGAGGGATGCTTGAAAATTGGTAAAAATTATAAAAAATATATTTGAGTGGCATGTTTCTGCCCCAGATAAAACATTAAAATATCAGCTCATAAATGCATTTAAAATTTTGTCCTTTACTGCTTGTATAAAAATTCTTACTTCACCTGATCGTTATTTTGGTCTAAAAATGCTGCAGAAGTTACCCACCCACCAACTGGAATTTTTTTCTGAAGTTGAAGCAGTTTATTCCACCCTGCCTCTAAGGTCATAAACTTGAGGTCTGAAACATAGATAGCACCCATTATTCCCCAAGTGGTAAAATTTTTGAACTCGTACTATGTGCCAATAAATTTGGGGTCATTTTTCCCATCACATAGTGTGAAATCCTATTGCGTAAGGCACACAGTTTGACAGTAATATTGACTTTATGTTCCTCCAGAAACCCTGAAATCTTCATGCAAGTCACGCAGATAGTTGTGAGAAATTTTAAAGACTTATGCCAGTGGTCCCTATATATAAGAAGACAACCAGTAGAACAGAGTTACTCCGTCACATATAATTTGATTGAACTTATATTAACACACTTAGTGAGTTATATTTTACTGTGTCCTGTAGTTGCCATTAATGTCAGCACAAGATTTGAGCTGTATGTAACTGTGTAAGTGAAAGACTCGTTTGTGCGTGTAAACAGATGATGATGATGATGATGCAGTATCTCCTGTTATACCGATACCTTTGCATTCTAGCACCAGCCGCGAGACAAATGCTGCTCCATCTACACAGCTTGTTGGTAAGTCATTAGCTAAAGTTTCTAGTTGTTACCATGGCTTACATTCAGATTCAGCAGATTAGTGTAGTAATCTAAATAGTAACAGTTACATGTGGCTCGGTGGTGTAGTGGTTAGGGCGCCGGACTTGTGATCGAGAGGTCGCAGGTTCGACTCCTACCGCGGCACTATTCGGGCAACAACCCTGGGCAAGTTGTTCACACCTAATGTGCCTCTGTTCACCAAGCAGTATAATTTGGTACCTTGCGAGGGCTTTCATGCTAACGCGCCGTAATGTGGCAGCGGCATATGGTCCAATGAACAAGGGGAGTATTGTAGAGCGGTTCTGAGGTGATTTGATCACTTGAACCGCGATATAAATGATCTACTTTACTTACTTTACTTTCTTTAAGTTTCGTAATTTGTTTAAATGCCGTGGAAGAGTTTAAGCAGTCATCAAATTTGTGAAAGGTGTTGTAGTATACCTCACGTTATGTGACTTGACTTATTGGTATATTTCAACTGACATTTGTGGACCTTGCAGCACTCACTAATTTAAATATTGTCAAATGAGGACTGCAGAATACTTGTATTACTGTAAAATCTTACTTATTACAATAGTGAGAATAAGACGCTGTTGTGTGCAGGCAGTCATGTTGTGACCGCTCGTAGTCATGGTGGTCCCGGTCCAGTTTCAGACATCCTTGTTGAGGGCAATCTGACAGTGAGTGATGGTGGCAGGGCATTTCCAGACGACTGTGTTAACGACGAGGCAGTGGGTGGCATTGAAGCTATAGAACCTTCGGCAGCTGTGGTTCCTCTTCTTAGCAACACTGAAGACTGGATAGCTGCAGCCTATCAGCAACTGCAGGATCCTAATTTGGAACTGAATTCCTTGTTTGCCATACCAACAAATGTGCTGAAAGATATCCTGTCAAGCCGCACATGCAATGCAGGTACTGGTATGTTTAGGCAAGATAGTTAAATAATTTATGATGTGCATTAGTTAGCATCTGTTTGCAAATGTTTGGAACTCTTGAGCATTTTGTACTTTAGCATTTAACTTGTTTTAAACTGTTTTTGCTGTTTTCTAGTCTCTGTTTCGATAGTTGCCTAGCTTAATTGCTGGTTCTATGACGTACTTTCATTCTGGGCTGTGCTCAGTGAATAGATGCTGTCCTTTTGCGTGACAGTTTGCCAATTAGAGACTGCACAGACTGGTGATCTTGCCCAGGCACTGGGTACATGGCGGACAGATTTAGCTGGATATAGGCCTAAATATCTGATTAAACGGGTTTTCGCCTAATTTCAAAAAAAGATGCCAGTGAGTCAGCAGCTGTCACAATGTTCGGCAGAGAGTTACAGGTGGTAGGTGCAGTGCAGCGGAAAGCTCGTCCTGAAAAAGCAGTTTTGTGGAACGGCACGGATGACAGAGTGCGGCCACAGACGCATGCTGTGATGAGACAGCTGAGATAGACGGGTGTCGAAGTGCAGCGGGTCTTGAACGTCAGTACGGCTAACTTGTACGTTATCTGCTGTTGGACCGGCATCCAGCGGAGCTGCCACAGTATTAGTGTGGAGTCGGATCGTGTTGGCTCCTGCAGAACAATCCTGGTAGCAATGCTGTGGACATGCTCCAGCTTCTGGAGCGCCATGCAGCAGAGAATTGTAGAAGTTGATGAGATTACAATCCAGTGTCTAGGTGAGTTCTGTCAAAATACGATGACGGATGTGGCGGATGATGCATGCATGGTAGTTGCGCAATCGCGCCACGGCCGACACGTGTTGATCTAGCATGACTCAGTCCTAGTACCTCCATCTGATTAGCTACCAGCAGCTGGACTCCGGCGACGGAAACGGTAGATGTGGCTGATGCGGTCGTCTGTAGTTGGTTAGTGGTGCCAGTGACTAGTGCTTCTGACTTGTCCGGGTTGAGTTGGATGCTGTTCTTCAAGTACCACTGTGAGGTCTGCAATACCTTCAGACAGTCCAGCAGCTGTGTTGTCAGCACGCATGGCGAGGTGAAGCTAGGTGTCATTGGCAAAGCTACAGAGGCAATCTTAGGCTTCGGTCTTTCCTCAGGAGTTATTCTCAGTAGTTGCTTGGGTGTTGTGAATGCCACACATGTTGTTGCTGGAGTCTCTGTCAGAGAGAAAAACTCCAATTACAAAAGGCTGTGATTGTAGCTTTTTCATTATTCATGGCCTTTGGTTGATGGTGTAATAAGTAGTGTGATTTTGTTTGTTTGTGCAGATGCAGAGAGAGAGGTTGCTACACAACAACACATGCCATATAGTGGTTAGTTGCTGTTTTACTTAGAACGAAAATGCTATAGGTTGACTAAAATGGCTGAAATAATTTATGTTGTTGCTAGTCATATATCTACGACAGTGTTTCTATTGATTTGGATTTGTAGCGTTTTCCACCTGAAACCCTGCCCGTTTGAAGACACAGCTATGGCTGTGCATTGTGCTTTTTCTTTATTGACCATTAGCTTTGGGCTTTTTAATGCATTTACCCCATGTGGGCACTGGGGTCGCCAGTATGTGTAGAATAGGCCCAATCTGTTTCCCGGTAGGATGGTCGTAATAGGTGAATAAACCAGGATTAGTTTGGTAGGCCTAGTTGTTAGGTTTCGTCTATGTTTATTGTAGATATTATACTTGATTTTTCGGTGTTCTGTTTTTGGGGGTGCCACTAACAGTACAACTGATTGCATGAAAAGACTCATCTCTGAAATGATGTAATATTGTATGGAGTTGAAGTTAAACTTTACTATACTTTTAATGCATGTGTAAATGTTGTTCCTTTATTAATTTATGTTGTTTTGAGATATTTTGTCCGATTGTTTTTGTTGTTTGTAAGAAATATCGTCATTTTTGTTCACAGGACGATGAATCTGTGTCATCTGTTTAATCTCAAAAGCCTGTTGTATATTACTTTGACTGCAGTTAGTAACATTGCGGATTGAACAGCCGGGAGTAGTTCAAGCAGATAAACTCATATGAATTTAATTAGCAAAGATCAGCCATGTCTATAAGTATTGCTCAAGAAAGCCCTTTTCATAAACACAGATATTCTATTTCATTGTTTATACAAGAAATTCAGCAAGGCTGATGGGCCAGTGCAACAGCTATGCATTTAGTAGTAGCACACTTACAGACATTTTGCCCTGTTGCAGGCCTGCTAGAACTGCTGCGCATGCAGCTGTGACAAAGAAACTTTTTGGTCGTTGAAAAAAGTTTGTGACAAGTTGCAGACAAGTCCGATACTTGTTTGAAGTAAACAGCCAGGCACGGTAGCTGTATACACAGAACGATGACGCACGTATACAACACCTTCGTCATCCTGTTGACAACACCTAGCCAGAGCGGCAAAATCTCTAAGCTTTCTAGCAATGTATGGTTACATCCCAGCAATGTATGGCCTTTTTTAAACCCCTTGTTCTGGGTGACCCCTTTCTAATTTTGTGATGAACCCGATGTATTCGAAAACTAGAGTCTTAGGGCTATCCATCAGTGAAGGAATAGCGATCCTAGCTTTGTTCTTTTTGATACAATACAGACATCTGTGCTATAGCAATACCAATATTTGCATAGCTAGTTACTTAAATGCCAATACAACAAAGTGTGGTTATTGATTTCAGATGATGACATGTTTTCTGATGGAGAAGAAAATGAAAATATTGAAACAGTACCGGTATATCATGATAACTTGATAGCTGCACTGCTGCAACATTTATCGTATGTTCACTGTAGAGTTAAACGGTCGTGGTGAAACAGTGAAACCTTGTCTAACCTCCTTGTGATTTATAGCAATCACAAATCCCCCAATGGTTGGCCTACGACCATTCAGTTGCAAGTTTTAAAGTTGTTGTGGCATTGGGTAGTAATCAGGCACATTAAGTGATGCACCTGTCCATTGTTTGTGGTGCCTGTCTGAGGGTAATTGGAATATGGAGATATTGTCATTGCTATTTTTCCCGTGCAATGCTACACAGAGTGTAGTATTGCTATGCTAAGTTTAATCATCTGTAACATTGAGGTATTATGATCACATGAATAGATGTGTTTATTATAAATTTCAGTTTTTGAAGATATTAATGTAAGGCAATAGGTGTTAGGGGGTACCGCGGCGGCAGCCCCACCGCCGTTCAGGCCTGGCAACCCTGCCCTCTGTGGGAGCCGTCCCCTAGTCACCCCATATTTGTGTAGACTAGGGGACTTGCTGTGTTTTGTGTTCATGACTGCTTATTGTATGTTTGATTTGTATCTGTAATATTTGTTCCTTCAGTACTTTGATACTGTTGGTTGGGTCTTTTGACCTGTAAAAACCGTCTCCCATATAACCTATACTGTGTTGGAGGGGATGTAAAACACTGCTCAACCTCAACCTCAAGGCAATAGGTTTCAGATGATGACATGTTTTCTGATGGAGAAGAAAATGAATATATAAACTGGTAGCCCCACGATTTTTACGGTACACGATTGGTTGAGTTCATCTTTCGATGGATAACAACGATTCCGGCGCCTGCCAGCGGATCGCTCAGTGAACAGTGATTCATACATTTGAAGAATATCATAAAACAGTGCACTTAACACAGAGAATGAATTGTAAAATCACAAATCACTAGTCTACACCAGACGATATATTCTAATAGCCTAATATAGTGCTACGAGTGAATGAAGATTCATGGGCGCTGTACTTTTTGGTGTGATAACGCCGCAGGCTTGCAGCTTGCACGGCCCAAGCCAGCGGCGGGCTGAGCAAAATATAAATAGAGAAGGTTGCTGGTATCAACGAAAATGGCTTCGCTTCAGTGCGACTAACGACGGCCACAGAATATGGTGTATGGCGATGTCAGAAAATGAAACAATGAATATTTATTTCAGATTAGAAAAAAGATAAGAACCTTTGTAATCGCCAGTTTAATCCGACTCGGTACTTAGCGGCGTTCAGATTAAGAAAATATGGATTAGAAAAGTTCTAATCTTTTTCTGATCGAAAGATGAACTCGTGCGTTGTACTGTAAAAAGAACCCTGTATGTAATCCATCGCACCTTGGTAATATGTTATATCAGTTTTCCAGCAATGTAATGAAATTACATAAATCATATTTGTTGTTTATTTGTCTAGGTTTCATCTTCATCTAGGTTGACTGTCAATACTGCTAAGAGGTTTGCTATGTCACTGTACAATTTCATGGTCTAGTTTTGTGTTATATTTGTTTTTGTACACACTTAGCTTCCTTTTGACAATAAAAAGCAAATCCAGGAGTATACATGGAAATCAGCTTTTACAATGTGCGGTATGGTATCCTTGCTGTTGTGATTTCTCCACAATCACCATTTCTGATGCATTTTTAGGAGGAGAAATGAACACAATTGGTTGAATGTGTGGCTGTTGTGTTGATGAAAATGGTAGGGCTGTACTGGATATGATTTTTAGCCGACCGTACTAACGGTCGCGCTTATGCTACAGTGTTGCATCCGTCGTCGTCATCTGTCGTCTTCTGTGACGTTATGTATTGTGGCTAAGCGGTGCGTCCTAGAGCAAAAGTTACTATTGGGAGCCTATATAGGAAGTCATATATGAGCCATCGATTGGTACCAAAATGAATGACCTTGGCCTTTGTTTAGAGGTCGTATCAAGGTCACATCAACCATTGCGTTACATTTGACGTTGAATATCTCGCAAACCATTAGAGATAGAGGCTTGGCTCCCAAGGACCACCAATAGGAAATGGCATAGAGGCTATCGAATGGTCACGTCACCGATGACGTCATGTGACCTTGAAAGGTCAAACTCGTGACTCCAATACGCTCAGAGCGCAATATCTCAAAAACGGCTGGATTTAGAGACTCCGTTCCAAAGGACCACCAATAGGAAATGGCATATGGGCTTTCAAATGGCCACGTGACCGATGACGTCACGTGACCCCAAAGGTGCTATGATGCAGTACGGTCGGCTATCCTAGCGACATCTTGGCTTCTTGTTACTCCCGTGACGCTATTCTAGTGTGGGTCTTTGCGAGAGCAACGTGTCCATCTGTCTGTCTGTCACTAGCCAGTATTGTGTCAAAACGAAGAAAGCTACAGTCATGATTTCTTCACCGTCTGGTAGCCCCACGATTCTAGTTTTCTGTTGCCAAATTTCATCCAGACATTCTAAGGGGTTCCCCCTAAGCGGGGCCTCAAACAAGGGTGGGGTGGGAAAATTCAGCTATTTTCTAGCTTTGAAGCATCAATATCTTGAAAACCGTAGCAGACAGGGCCAAAGATACTGTTAATGACTCATCGGAACGTCACATTACATATCGATTGACACCAAGATCGATGACCTTGGATGACCTTGAACTGCCATAAGGTCATATTTTGTGGGACTTTCGCGTGATGTCGCGATTTTGGAAGGCAACAATGGCTAAATGAATAAAGATAAACCCGTAATGTCTACGACAAAATTGTAGCCCAATAAATGTACTTTTCAGCGATATACAGTGTGAGTAAAAAAATCCCCCTGTGGTTTTCTGGCATTTTTTCCCAAACGGTTGGGAATTTTTAATTAATTTTTACACACCTATTATACTATCCTTTTACACTAGATTGCAAATTTTTATTCAATTATCCCCGACTTTGACGAAGTTATGCCATACTAAGCGCGACCACCCAGTGAATTTTTACATTTCACTAGAACTCTGACTTCTAAGTTGGTTTACTGAGCAAATGATGTCATTGCTGACGTCATGTCATATCCAACATGTTTACTGACATTCATTATAACATTATTTTATAGTGACTTGCCACAGACAACAATCAACAAAGCTATCAACGACTTACGCAAACGTCTGAACGCATGCGTTTCGGCCGATTGTAGACATTTTGAGCATTTTAGGTGAACTAGGTAGTCGCGCTTAATATGGCATAACTTCGTCAAAGTCGGGGATAATTGAATAAAAATTCGTAATCTAGTGTAGAGGGGAACGTATAATAGGTGTGTAAAAAATCGATTAAAAATTCTCAAGCGTTTTTAAAAAAATGACAAAATGTCAGGTCCCCTCGGGGGGATTTTTTTGACTCACACTGTATATTGCAGGGCGTTCAACCGCTAGGTGGCGTCAAACAATGGTGGGGTGGGGAAAACAAGCTATTTTGTAGCTATATGTGAAAGTATCTCAAAAACTATAGTAGAAACGTCCAAAGTTACTAATTATGACTAATGGGAAGTTGCATATGCACTTTCGATTGACCCCAAGATCGATGACCTTGGATGACCTTGAACTCTATAAGTTTGAATTTTCAGAGAATTTATCAGGATTTCACAGATTTTGGATGCAACAATAGCTAAACGAATGAAAATAAACCAGTATTGTCAGTGACAACGCCACCATTCAGGCCTAGCGACCCTGCCCTCTGTGGGAGCCGTCCCCTAGTCACCCCATATTAGTGTAGACTAGGGGACTTGTTGTGCTTATTGTGTATATATCCTTTTTTGTGTCTGTTATTGTCTGTGCTTATGTGTATTTTGTTGTTTGTGTTGTTTGATTTGTCTTTTGTAGCATCTTCCTTCAGTACTTTGATACTGTTGGTTGGGTCTTTTGACCTGTAAAAACCGTGTCCCATGTAACCTATACTCTGTTGGCGGGGATGTAAAACACTGCACAATCCAATCCAAAGTGACAACGTTGTAAGCACCTCGAATTGGAGCAATTTTTGGCATGCTTTGCGTCGCGTGGGTTTGTTAATGACAGCTGGGCTTTCTTGTTATAATCTGGCTGTAACCGGATAGTTTAGAACATGTTTAAGATAAGCTACAGGAAACAGGCACAAACGGTAGTAGTTCATATATCAGTCACTTAATAATTTTAAAAGCTGGTCCAACTAACCACCAAAAAACAACCCAGGTACTTAACTTTACCTCTTCATGTACAAAATTTACAGAGTCGTGGAAGAAACGGGTTGAGACCTTAGGAACTCAAAGATTAGTTAAGTTTATTGTCAGATCTGTGCACTATTATTATCTGGTTCAGATAACTGGAACTGGTCACTCTCCGCCCTACTGAAACTGGATATTTGGAACATCCCTAGAAAATGGCTGTCTTAATGAACCACCAGAGAGAGACATGGTCAAAGCTTTAGAGTTGGTCTTTACAAAACAGATGCATTGGACAGAAATTAACGGATATGGCTAATTTTCACAGGTGCTGATGATAGGTAGTCTGATGCATACCAGCCCACTAAAGTTTACGTATGCTGAGTGAATAGGTAATGTGAGATATTTGGTTTTTTGCATTATCACCTGTTTTTCTAGCCTTACTGGTAGGCCTACTGTTGATGGTGTATGTGGTAGAAAGCCAGTGACGTATGGAATGTCGAAGTCTGGCAGAGTATGGAAAAGACAAGCGGAGAAGCGAAGTATTCCTTGCCCGGTCTGTCATGCTGCAACACAGTGGCCTTCGAGACATCTACGCCAGTGTCACAAGCTGTCGAATGACGTCATTCAGCAGCTGCTGACATCAACGGACAACTACAGGCGTCGAGATGCAGGACGTCAGCAACCGAGAATGAAGTGCCCGATTGCTGGCTGTAGTGCTTGTGTTGTTCGCCTTAGTTCACACATCAAATATAAACATAAATCTGTTGCATATACTCGTACCATTCGTAGGAACACTAAAACACTTTCTCCAGCTGTGATTCGGCCACCGGCAAATGATACTGCGACAGATAGCTGTTCTTTGGACAGTATCTCTCAATCACCAGACATTGTCCCTCCATCACCTGACATTGTCCCTCCGTCACCCGACATTGTCCCTCCGTCGGCGATCAGCACACTTACTCCTGTTGAAGAAACCATCAAACTGTTTGAACAGCATATGGCATCTATTGACGGTGGTTCTAAAATTAGGCCGGAGACTTATTCACTGGCTGTGAAACAGATAGTCAGGTGTATTGGTGGCCTTACCTGCTTGACGAAAGAGAATGTCAAAATCAAATACTTAGAGCCTTGCTTGAAGAATGATTCTGGCACTGCCATGACGATCAAAACAGTTCGTGGTAAACTCCTGGCGCTTGAGTATTTCTGCAAATTTCTTCGTAAAGAAATATTGCCTTTGTCATCTGATACTAGTGGTGATTTGTGTGCTAATGTGTCCGAGCTAGAGGGAGTGTTGCCTGGATGGCGCCAGTCACTGCGCACAAAGTGTAACATAGAGGAGGTGAAGCGCAGAGTTCAGGATAGTGCAGAATGTGTATCTCCACAAGACATTCAAACCTACCTGTGCTCGGAGTATGCAAACCAAGCAGAACGCATGCTGTTGTCTGGGAGCATTTCAGAGTCATTGTCCATCTATGACTTTGTCAGATGTCGTAATCATCTTCTTGTTCTGCTATCAGTTGGAAATGCACACAGAACTGGTGTGTTGACCAATTTTTCTATTGCTGATTATGAAGGTGGCATGAAGCAGGCAGCTGCAGATGCAGAAAATCTTGTTTTTAGTATTTCAGAGCACAAAACTGCAAGTACCCACGGTGCTGCCACTCTAGCAGTTAACAGAAAGGAGGCACAGTTGTTGGCTGGCTATATGAAGCTGCGCAAGTTGCCTCAGTATGCCAAAGCAGAAAAGTTTGTGTTCATCACAGCAACACTTTCCAAGATGACTCAGTCAAATGTGTCAAGTGCGCTTACTGCAGCATTTTCATACAGTGGTTTCAATGATCGTGTTAACTGCACTAAGCTCCGCAAATCAGCTGTGACCCACATTCATGGCAGTCGTCCAGACAAAAGGGCAGATCTAGCATCTCATATGTGCCACCGTGTAAGCACAGCGGAAAAGCATTATAGGCTAGTAGAAAAAAAGTCAAATACTGTGGCATGCTCCCAGCTGCTTCGTGAGGCTTTCAACGATGGCACGCACATTCCTGATGACACTGAGCCAACAGCATCCTCCATACCTCCAGCTCCATATCAGAAACAGATTCGCTGGAGTATTGAAAACAGAGATCTGATTTCTAAGAAGTTTGCTTCTTTTGTGAAGGCTGAGAGGACGCCTATTGCAGAAATAGAGCAGACTTTATTGAGTGACCCAGATCTGCATAGGAAGCTCGAAGAAGATATGAACATAAGTGGACGAATGCTTGTTCTAGCAGTGAAGGACAAAGTCCGTTCCTTTTTTCGCGCCAAATATGGCTACAAGAAACACTAACAGACCTTCCAAGTCTCACGCATTCACAATCCTGAACTCTGTGCTTAACCTCTCTACCTCTCTATGTAGTCTGTCTTGTGATGACGTAATTTCTTGTCATGGAGAAACTCTGTTGTAGTGTAAGACAGTAATGATAACTGCGGACAGAGATAGTACAGTCGTGCTGATTTCAGGACTGTCATTTCTTGTAGTCTGTCTTGTGATGACATAATTTCTTGTCATGGAGAAACTCTGTTGTAGTGTAAGACAGTAATGATAACTGCGGACAGAGATAGTACAGTCGTGCTGATTTCATGACTGTTATTATTTGTAGGACTAACTGTATCTGTTTCAATCAGTGCTTAAAGTGACTTAGAAATATAGCTGGTATGGTCCTCTCCCTTCCTCTTGCCCCTTCTTTCCCCTCGCGTCCTCTCCCTCCCTTCTGAGAAGTAGGCCCTGTTGAATCCAGCTAGGGAGTCTATGGGAGTACTGTAAGCTCTCCTAGCTGGGTCTGAGCTCCAGCTGAAATTGAATTTGGTGCATTTTAGCTTTAAAATATGACATCTGGTGGCCACAATTGTAATGATTTTCCTGAGTTAAGTTTAAAACATTTTCTTGAGAATCCAGTTACCAAAGTTTGTGCAGCTTAAAGAGTATTAAGGCAAATCAGGAGTGGACCACTCGTTCTTTTGTTCAAAGCAAGATTTTTCACCACTGTCAAACATGTGCAAATGCGAACATTTGAAATACTGATGCATGAGTGGTGGCAGGCTGAGGAATTCACATAAATATTTATAGTATGGTGACATGGTGTTCACTTTAAACTTCCAGCTAAATACAAAATGATAGCCTCCCAAGGCCTTCCTTTTGCGTTTTGTAGACGGTATTGTCATGGCTCAAACTTTGACTACGCGGTATTTAACACCACTCCATGCTGCCCAACTTAAAAAATAAGTCATGATGACTGCAGTGTGTCTTGTGATGACGTGACTTGTTGTCATGGAGAAACTCTGTGGTAGTGTAAGACAGTAATGATAACTGCGGACAGAGATAGTACAGTCGTACTGATTTCATGATTGTATCTGTTTCAATAGAGAGTCATGATGTAGTCTGTCTTGTGACCATGTGATTTCTTGTCATGGAGCAACTCGTTGTAATGTAGATAAAATGATTGTAATACTAATAATAATAACAACAACAAGTTACATCAGTTAACAGCGCACACTCGCCTATCTCGCTTAATTTTCGAGATGCCATTTTGGGCTATTTTGGGGCTTTAGGTTACTTTTGGGCTATTTAGTTACTTCCAGTGGAAAATATGAAACGATTTCTACTAATTTTCTAATTTAAGTTAAATTATGTTTGTGGAAAGATAACTAAGACGATACTGTTAGGCCAAAAAAATTAAGCTTGGGTTTTAGTTTTAAATTGTACTTACATTCTCTTTAGTATGCAAGTACGTGCACGTCTGATCTGATGATACTGTGCTTTGTTGACAAAATTTTTGAAAACAATTAATTTTTCAAGGTAGTGTAGCCATACGTTTTATGTGTGGTGAGATTAGTCATAAATCTTCATTGAAAATTGTTCGCTGGGCATAACACTGATAGAATCGGTAAAATCCATCAATATTTGGTGCAGATGGGGCAAACTAAACGTAATTTAATTGAAATAAGAAATTTGGTAAAAAGTTGTTTATAAGTTTTTGCACACGTATTTGTTGTGATTACAGTGATTTTTGAAAAGTTGTATTTCATAAGGCAGTGTAGCGACTCATTTAAGGTGTGGAGGTGTCTTTAGTAACCACTTTATTACAAATTTTCCACAGAATGTTTTTCGGTGAGAAAAATTTTCTAAAATCGGTCAATATTTGGTGATGATGTCGACAAAAATGTATGGGTTACTCTTTTGGGGCCACCCTGTAGTAGTGCTGGACAGTGGACTGGTTTCAGAATTCAGAAGTAGGCGAGCGTAGCGAGCACATTACATGAATCAATTATAATATTTCATATGTTTATCAATAATAGGCCTACTTGTCAGCCTAGTAAGTAGTAATACATTACATGCATAAAACTTTAATGTAATTAATGCCTGCTGAAGTGGGGGTTCCGCGGCGGCAGCCCCACCGCCGTTCAGGCCTGGCAACCCTGCTGTCAGTGGGAGCCATCCCCTAGTCATCCCATATTATTGTAGACTAGGGGACTTGCTGTGTTTTGTGTTCATGTTTGCTTATTGTATGTTTGATTTGTCTGTGTACTATTTGTCTCTTCAGTACTTTGATACTGTTGGTTGGGTCTTTTGACCTGTAAAAACCGTCTCCCATATAACCTGTACTGTGTTGGAACTTGGCGGGGACGTAAAACACTGCTCAATCCAATCAATGCATGCTAAAGTTGTTGAAACCGTCGGCCTTATAACCTATATTGTGTTGGTGCAGACGTAAAACCATGCTCAATCAATCAATCAATGTTGAATTATAACTTGGTAATGTTAATAGTTTCGCCCACGTTATAGAGTTGCAACTGAAACCTTGCCGTTGTGTGGCATGTACGTTGATCACACCGCTGTCACTCGAGGTGGGCGTCATAGACTTTGTTAGGCCGGCTTGCTATGACCGCACTAAAATAGGTTGATATCATCGGTCGTCTGGGTCACCCAGCCAGAGCTGACTTGTTCGTCGACATTTCGATTGGAACGAACTACTGTGTAACTACATAGAAATGTACGGAGCTAGCGTTACATAAAGAAACGGTTATTCGTTATCTGGACGTGAACGCCATTTTCGTTTGTCATCGTCAACAAGAAGACTTCATCGTTTGTCGATCATCTCGTGTCACTCCATCTGGTATCGCTGCTGGCATGTGCTGAGTGTGCAAGAAGACTCGCTTCAGAAGACTTGCGTTTATTTTAGGTGCAGTGCGGTCTGTCGAATTGCCTGCCTTTAGAACACTGTATGAGTAGGCTAATTAGCTAATTATAATCGATAGGTAAGATAGGCTTTTTCTGTAGCGGGTCCGGCTGCCTGGAACTTCCTGAGCAACGAACTGCGTGAACCGTTGTTAACTGCGAACAGTTTCAGACAGTTACTTAAAACTCGTTTGCTGAGTACTAGTGCATACAGCGCATTAGATGTATTGCACGTTATGCGCTATATAAATCTACTTACTTGCTTACTATAGATAGACTACCATTCGTCTAGCTATGATTAAACTAGTTCAACAGTTAGTGCAGTATGTAGGTTGGATTGATTTTAGAAATTCCAGCCCCCAGAGCACAATAGGCTGAATATCGTAAAAGTATACTAAGGGGTGGCAAGGGGCACGTCCCCTGAAAGTGCGTCCTCATGAAATTGGTTGCAAGATAACAAGGTTACATAATGTATTCACAGCGTGGAATCGCATAGTTGGTGTCAGACACTTAGAATGGCAGTATCGCGCACTATAGCGTAGCATCGCACGGTAGAAATAGAAGCAGTTGTATAGTCGCACTTGGGGTTACGGACATCATCTTTAGGGTTTGTGGTAGCATTGCACGAAATAGTTAGGGTTGGTGGTCTCATGTCGAGAGAGGGCAGTTTTATAGAGCTCTTTATAAAAGTGTCCAGTACAGCAAAATGCGCTTTTTATTTTAAGCTATATCCGTGAAGTCAGTTACACATTACTATATTCTTTTGCTATATGCAGTTTATGCTGAAGGAATATAGCGATTAAAGCAGAAAAGCGTATCTTATTTTTTGTTCAGTGCTATACCGCATCATCCATTACACATTATATAAGTTAACTTCATTTTTTTGGGGCCAAAATTAATTTTCTCCAAAAATGCTGAGGGAGTCAAAACTTTAGTTGTAAACATTAAGGACATTGAGAATGCCTCGCAGTTGCTACAAATTTCGCCAAAAAAAAGAAACTTTATAACTCATAAATTGCTCTCATTTAAAAATCTCAATCAGTCCTGTCATCATTTATTACGGGCGTTTTAAATAAAGAAAGAAGAATAATGGTGTAGCAATATCTGTGTCCTCTGTAAAGCCGTTCTCGCCTTTTTTTACCACGTTATATTATTTCGGTGAAACTGACTTACATACGCGTTTTCTTCCTACCTCTCTCTTACCGCTGAGAGAGAGAGAGAGAGAGAGAGAGGATCGGTTATAAATGACCACCAATAGGAAATGGCATTAAATCAAATGGTCATATGACCAATAAAGCATCTGACCCTGAAAGGTCAAGGTCATGACCCCAATACACTAAGGGCCAAATATCTTGAAACAGCTGGAGATGCTATTAGTAACAATCACTAATTACCAGATAGTCTGCTGTGAGGCAGTACGGTTGGCTATACTAGCTACAGCTTGGCTTCTTGTTAACTACACAGGCTGGTTCAACTGAAGCTAGGCTTCATCATAGGATGAACAACACACGCAGTGACAATACAATCATACCTTGAGGCCCATGCGTTTACGATCATCATGCTCCAGTTCCTGAGCCCATCGCAAAAATGTGCACACATCCTTTGCCAGCTGACTGGCACTAGTTGGTGTTCCTACAACATCAGCACAGACAACACTCACTGTCACCAGTACTAGGCTCACACAACACTCCATCACCAGACATCAGTCTTACAACTAATTAGCAGGCATTATATCAAATTACAAGCATTTTCTTACTTCTAAGATCAAACTTATGAGAAGTACCACAGCAAAACAAAACTACCCTGGTTTAGTCGCCTTTTACAACACTTGGACAGGAAACGAGGTGGGCTTATTCTACAATGCTCACAAGACCACACGGTTACCCTTACACAGTGCGTATAAATTCAGTTGTTTACAATAACTTTCAAAATATTTGCCGTCCAGAAGTTTGCAGTAGTTTGTGTGATACCACCCTCCAAGGTCAGTCAAGGTGATAAGAGACAACGTGGTTTGATAAGTAATGATAGTGATGGGGCTGCTAGCAGGTGGTGAAAGAACGTCAACAAATTGTTAAGCTGTTCTGATACAATACTGCTTCATAACAGACAAGCAGACACTTTGGGACAGCACAGTCCATGCTAGGCACAGCATTGCACAGAAAAAATTAATGACAAGCAAAAGACATCAATCACAACAACTCAGGAAACTCAGGCAATTACATGTAAGTGAAGCTAATACTGTAACAGCCAGACGACATGCCGTCTGAGCACACCAAGCTGCTTCACAGACACGTGAGATCTGTATTCCTGGAGACAACTTTCGGTGAAATTTTGAATGAGTTCGGCACTTATTCGATTTCGAACCTTCAGCTTTGGCAAAAATATTATTCTCAGGCAGCATTTAACTGAGTAAGCACACAATGAGAAGAGCATACCGTCATCATACTCGATCATTTCACTGAAGAGAGCGCGAGCCATGCCAGTCTGAGCACCAGGGAAGTATGGGTTGAAGTGCATTCCTTCAGCAAGCTCCACACCAGCCGGTGGATCACAGTAGCCAGTCAACAGTGAGAACACATAGTTCTAGAGATCAGACGTCACAACACAGCGACTCACAGCTCATCTGTAATCAACCAAATCTACAGTAAAACCTCGTTAGCTCGCCATCATCGGCACAAGGCCAAATTTTGACGAGAGGCAAAATGGCGAGTTAATGGGAGTGACCTGTTATAGGACACAAGACAAGAAAACACTGGTTCCCCAATGGGTTTTAATGATGAGAAAACTGATAGAAATACCAGGAGGCCTAATGACAGGCATTATAGACTGAGACACCCATTTATTCATGGTAATCCATACGGC
>Ga0209787_1000095_pt1 | contig 19036 bp, 22 predicted proteins | sample WorMetLIZISLAND2_2_FD_187414 | JGI IMG/M metagenome (GOLD analysis project Ga0209787, IMG submission 187414) | Marine gutless worms symbiont microbial communities from Max Planck institute for Marine Microbiology, Germany - Olavius loisae LIZARD... ... | reverse complement strand
CACCCGCCCACCCGGGCTGTGGGCGGCGATGAACTGAATGTCCGTCGTCGCTTCCTATAGACGCGTCGGGAGTCCGGATAGCGGTTCGCGGAGTTGTCGTTGTGGCATCATCATGCAGTGACAGCTTTCTCCGCCGATTGTTCGGTGGGCGCAAACACAGCGCGCCAAAGCTCGGAACTGTCTCGGTCGTCAGCGGCGGCTTCGCGTTACCTCCTGCATTCGGCCTGAGCCGTTGAGAATGCCGTCTCCATTTAACCTTGGTTTCCCCGAACACCGCTTCCCATATCTTCGTCCACTCCGGCCTGAGGGAGACTACCGAATTCCCATCTTTCTCGATCGCGCTAAAAGTACCGCCCGCCGACCCGGCCGAATTCGCAAAGCCGAGCAGCCTTGTCAGACCCACCCTCGTCCTACATCGAACGCCTCACCGCCTGGCCTTTCATCTCCATGGCACACATGACGCCGGCGGCGTCGGAGGCAACGGCGTGCTTCGACTTTCATCCCCTGACAGACCACCCCAAGCGGCAGGCCGCTCGGGGACCCCGGATCGGTCATTCCTCGCGAGACAAGAAAGTCGGCGCTTGCCGTCCTGCGCTGCGCTTCGGCCCCAAGGGGTGCATCCGCCGCCTGTGTCCGGCGCCCTCGGTTGGCCATGGAAAGGCCACGGCGGTCGTGGCCTCCAGAACTCGAAACGGAGGATTAGACAATGGCAACAATCGGCACATTCACGAAAACCGAAAACGGCTACAACGGCAGCATTGAGACGCTCAGCCTGAAGGCGAACAAGGTTTCGCTCGTCCCGGCCGAGAAGTCCGGCGACAAGGGACCCGACTACCGGGTGAAGTCCGGCAATACGGAGATCGGCGCGGCCTGGGCCCAGACCAGCAAGAAAGGCGGCAAGCCCTACCTGTCGGTCAAGATCGATGACCCGAGCTTCGTCGCGGCCATCTACGCCAACCTGGTCGAACAGGACGGCAAACATGCCCTCATCTGGTCGCGATAACGACCACGGTTCCGAGGCCGTTCGTCATCCGGCGGGCGGTCTCGCAAACCGACGAATTAACGAATTACAGAAAGGACGATTTCATGAAATCAATTATCAAAAACGCGACAACCGATTCCAAGGCGGACGGGGCCTCGCGCCTGGTCGAGGTGACGGTCGAGCAACTCACCGTCTACCGTTATCACGTGCCGGCTGACGAAGCTGACCCCGAGGGGTTGGCCATGGCGCGGTTCTTGGCCGGAGAACAACCCGATGCGGGTTCCGTTGACGGCGAGCAACACGATCTGACGACATGCTTCGTTGGCGACGTCGACCCGATGCCGCCGGCAGACTTTGATGAGTGGGTGAAGACTTATCGCCCGGTGAGAAATGATCACCGTCCGGACGCGCCATTTGACGGTCTGATGTTCGAGACCTTCGGCGACGAACTGGAAACGATATTGGCCGCGACGCCGGGGTGTGTTTGGACGCTGGTGGAAGGCGACGACGACACCGTGGTCGTCGTCAGCGGGTTCCACGTGGTTAATCGTCTTGGTTACTTCCTCACCGAGTTCCGTTGGGTCGGTTCCGAAATTGTGGAAGTCCCGTTCGACTGACGCAATGCGCCCTTTCGTTTCGGCGGCAGGGTGTTCCTTTGCGTCAATGCATCTCGGGGGCGCAAAGCAGCCAAGCGTTTTCAGCGACCATCTCCTGCCTTTCGCGTTGTCGCCCGAAGGCCAATGCGCGTCCCTGACGGTCGGCGCCTTGTCGTCAATGGCCGCCCGCACCACTCCCGCCCCAGCGGCACGCCCTTGGACGTGCCGTCGGTCGGGACCGTGTTGGCCATGACGCCTGTGGCTTATGCCGCCCGCCTTTCGTGCCGCGTCCTTCGGGACGGACAACAATCAACGAAAGGATTTTGACAATGGATTGCCCATCAACAGATTTGACATTCGACGACTACCTCAACGACGTGGACGCCATTATCGAGCAGTGGTATGGCGTCTATACCGACCCCGCCCAGGGCGACTGGAAGCTGGTCGGCGAAGCCTACGCCGGTGGCCGGTCGGTTGCCCAATGCGCCGACGACCTGGCCGAGACGCTCGGTCTTATAGAGACCGACCCGTTCATCTTTCCCGATGTGTTTCCCGGTTAAACCGGAGCCATCAGCCCGATGCCGGTTCCGGCGTCGGGCTTTATCTTCGCATGTCAAAATCACTGTTGATCGGGTTTGATGCTTGTTGACGATGATGGGAGGGTGTTGCAGATGCCCGGAAATCGTTGACATATGACGATATAAGTAGTTGAATAGACGTCATAATCTTGTTCCCGAGACGAATGGTCCCCATAATAGGGGAGTAGGGATTTTAAATCACTCGGGAGGCAAGATGGATGTTGTACCCCAAAAATTCTGCCGATGACCTGGCCCGCCTGCCGGCGGCCCAAGGTGCTGTGCACCTACTCGGGCATGTGTTTTCGGGATTCAACAGGCCAGGCATTCGACCATCTGACGAGGTCTCAAGCCGGGCCATCTTGCTCTGCGAGGCTATTGATTTATCGGCGGAGGGATGGCCATGGCGCGTCCCCCGTTAGACCCTCAAAAGCGCCGCAGCGAGTATCTGCGTATCCGCCTGACGCCGTCCGAGATGGAGACGCTGAAGTCGCAAGCGGCGGAAGCCGGCATGCCCTTCACGAGCTTTGCCCGCGAAGTCCTTTTCGGGCGCAAGCCGAAAGCCAAACCGGCGCGGGATCGGATCTTCAATGATCTGCTCTATGAGCTCACTTCCATCGCCACGAACTTCACCCAGTTGGAAGCTGCGCTCGAAGACGAAAACTTCGGCAAGTGGGCGCGCTATGTGGGCGGCGAATTGGTCGAGCGATTGATGGACCGGGACGACCTGATCCCCTTGATCGAGGAGATGATGGAGCAGTTGAACAACGCCGGTCATGTGGTCAATGCGCTGGCGCGTAGCGCCAATGTCGGCAAGGAGATCAAGGACGCCGAGGTCAAGGAGACCATCGGCATCCTGCAGGAGGTTCTTGAGCCGCTGCACAAGGCCGCCGAACGTCCCCCGAAAACGCCGGGGGATTCCGATGAGGTTTAAGGTTCCGAAGCGCCAACCGGAAAGCTTCAAGGCATCGGCCCTCTATCTGGCGGGACGGGTCAAGGACCTGTCGCCGGACAGGGTGGAGTTTGTCTTCGCCAACAACCTTCAGACAACTGATCCACGCGCGGCGGCCGCCGTCATGGAGGCTACGGCGGCGAAGTCGGTGCGGTGCAAACAACCTGCCTATCACTTCATCGTCACTTTCGACCCTGCCGACGATGCGGCGGGCAAGGTAACCGAACAGGTGAAACGTGAAATCGCAGGAAAGGTCATCGAGGACATGGGGCTCACCGAGCACCAGGCGCTGGTCTATTCGCACAAGGACACGGACCACCCGCACCTGCACTTCCTGGTCAATCGCATTCACCCGACCGAACACATTGCCTATGACCGACATCGGGACGGCACGCGGCTGAAGGAGATCGTGCGCGAACGGGCACGGGAATACGGCCTCAACATCTTGAAGGACCGGGAGCTCCTGCGGGAGATGGAGCGTGTGGACGACCTCGATGACGGAGGCACGGTATCGGATGCTGAATACTGGCGGGCCAAGCGGGAGGGGCGGTCGCCGCAAGCGCCGTTCTCAAAGGACGCTATTCAGTCCCTTCGCGAACGCCTCTATGACGATTTTGGCCGAGCGGAAAGTTGGGAAGATTTGACAAAGCGGCTGGAGGCGCGCGGCCTGACTCTGGAGCGCAAAGGTCAGGGTATCGTGCTGACCAACGGAGAGCGCTTTGCCAAGCTTTCGGAGATGGGCAAGGGTATACGCATGAAATCCCTGGAAGCGCGCTTCGATGAGAAGTTCGACGGCTACATGGTCCGCCGCGCCGGCGAACTTGCACGACGGGAGCAACCCCATCGCAGTCCCGACACCGAGGGCATGACGGAGAAGGAACGCCGCACCGTCGAGATGTTGGATCAGTCCGAACCCGATCACGGCACGGCCCGCCATGGCGATCCCGCTCTGGAGGCTGACGCGGCGGATATGGACTATCGCTATTGGAGCCAGGTCGAGGCCACCCATCGGGCAGGCCGTAGTCGGGTGAAAACTTCCGAAAGAGAAGAAGCCCGCGCCAAGCTATCGGAGGCCCGGCAGAAGGCCTGGGTCTCGCGGCGGAAGGAGAGTTTCTTCGACCTCCTTGGCAAGGTTTTCCGTGATCCCGAGCGCGCACGAGCCACTTGGGACAAGCTGGAACGCAAACACGGGGTCACTACCGTCAAGGACATGGTGGGTAAGAACCCGCTCCTGCTTGGTAAATTCGCCACCGATGAGAGGGAGGCGAAACGCCTATCGCGTTATCTCACCGAACGCCATGCCAAGTACCGTGACGCCATGCACCGCCTGGACCATGCTCAGCACAAGGTGGAGCTTGCCCGCCACAAGACCAAGCTGGCAGTCCGAGAGTTTGAGGTGCTGGAGAAGAGTGTCGGTTCCAGCGATCGATTGCGCAGGATCGTCATGACTAAAATTCGCCGCCGGTCCCGTGCGCTCACCCGCTTGACCGACGCCGCGATCCGCCGAAGCAGCCTCGCCGATGATCGCAAGGAACAGTTGGAACGTGCCCGGCGTTTGCAGAGGGAGCGTCAATTAGAACGCTCCCGCAAGCGGGAGCGTAGCAAGGCCTTGGGGATTGATCTGGACGATTAGATTAGCGGTTCACGAATTAACGAAAGGACGAAATCGCTTTTTCGTTACGGTTCGGAGGACGGATAAACAGGAGTCTACTCAGTTCTTATTCTGAGTTTTGGTCGTCCGAATTTAACCATAACCATGACAGCACCGGCTAGTCCACCGACCGCGAGGCCGAAGAAAGATAGGCTGAATATGAGGCTCAAGGGAAACCCGTCATACGTCATGCTCATTCCCCAAATATAGGTGATGACGGCGACGCCCGCGGCCCCAATGCCGCCATAGCGGAGGACGATCCCAAGGTTTCTTTTCTTGGCCGCACGGAGTTCCTTTTGTCGAGAAAGTACAAACTCCTCCAGCCCCATTCGGGCGTCAGGATGTTCCGGACTTTCCCGTTGAAGCCTCTGGTGCTCTGCTGTCAGTTCCATCGTCACCTGTTTCTCTTGGGAGTTCCCGGCAAGAAAAAGAAGAATGAGAAACAGGACGACCACCCCGATTACGATCCACATGTTTTGTTCCTCTGTTTGATGATTGGTGGGCTAGATTGGACGGGCGGTGCACGTTGAGCCGGCACCGCCCGTACGCGATGGTGTTATTTAGGATTGGCGGGCCAGTACTTTCCCGACCGGTCGTGGTAGTACTCGTAGCCGGTTCCCTTCCGAAAAAAGGTGAAGCAGGTCGTGCGTTTTGGATGCGGCGCCGTTTCGTCGTTGGTCGCACACACGGTGCCTTTATCGTCCATGACGTAGGTGCCGCCGAACGCCGTGCCTTTGGTGTGGCTGTATTGGAAAAGGCCATCCTTCGTGAACATGAAGGTATGGTTGCCTTGTCCCCACTCCCGACCGATGAAGGTCTCTCGCACCTGGTCGACGGTCAGTTGGTTGGCTGTATCGGCGGTGGTCTGGCAAGCGGCCAGGACAAAAAGCAGGGCGCCGCCAACAAGCCCTGTCCGGGCTTTCGAATTCCGTTTGGACATTTCTGAACTCCTTGAATCTGTGGCTCGATTGCCACGGTGGGTTGGACGAAAGGAGTTACAGAATGAGCAATTCTGTAACAGGCAAGCGGCCCCGGTGTTACGATTCAAGAGATTGAACCGAACAGAGGAGGGGCCGCCTTCGAACACGCGCGAGGACACATGAGCTGGAGCCTGTATGACCGGCAGGGACACAGGAAATATTTGACGGAGGCCGAACGCGGCGCATTTGCCAAGGCGGCGGCACGGCACGGGCCGGAGGTGCGAAGCTTCTGCATGGTCTTGAAGGAAACCGGGTGCAGGATTTCGGAAGCCCTGGAATTGACGACCGATCACATTGACCCGGACGCGGGCGTCATCGTGTTTCGAAGTCTAAAGAAACGTAACGCCACCGTGCATCGGGCGGTGCCGATTTCCCCGGCTTTATTCGCGTTGCTTGAAGACGTGCACGGCTTGACGGCGCGGAAGACTGCGGAACGTCTCTGGCCCTGGCACCGCATGACGGCGCACCGGCGGGTGAAGGATGTGATGGCCGACGCGGGCGTCGTCGGCCCGCACGCGACGGCCAAGGGATTGCGCCACGGCTTCGCGGTGGCGGCGCTGGAACGCGGCGTTCCCCTCAACATGCTTCAGAAATGGCTCGGTCATGCCCGGCTGACAACGACGGCGATATATGGCGATGCCGTCGGCGCGGAGGAGCGGAAAATGGCGGAAAAGCTTTGGGTATAGGTGCTCACGAAGTAGCCGAAAGGTCCGTCCTCACGTCTGGAGACTGTGGGTACAGTCGCCAAACAAGAAGTTAGGTTAGTTCGGCTGGTGCCGGCAGGGGAGGTCGAATGGTCAACCGTACAAAAGTACGGTTGACACGTAAGAACATACGTAATAACTTGGTTTCAAATCCATCATAGGAGTTTGAAATGACCCCGAAAACTGAACGGTTCGAGATGAGACTCGATCCAACCCTCATGAGCAGAATTGACCGATGGAGCGTGGAAAATGGCGGTGTTTCTCGGGCCGAAGCGGCGCGCGAACTGATTCTGCACGGTCTCGATAGGACCAACCGCCACGGAGTCCATTTCTCTGATGGCGAGAAATTACTCATTGCCATGCTGGCCGATCTTCACAAGGCAGACGGACGCCGTGAGATTAATCCCTCGGAAGTAATGGAAGCTATATATGGGGGGCATCTTTGGGCGCTTAAGTGGGAAATGCAGGGGCTTTTCCACGATCATGTAGACAGTCCCGGTGCGGTCAGCCTTGTGGTCGATACTCTCGATATGTGGACGTTTATTGAGGAAGCCGTGGAAAAATTTTCATCAGCCGAACGCAAAAAGCTCTTGGACGATATAGGCCCGCTTGGCGAGAACCCTAAGTTTCATGGTTTCGACGGAAACAATGAGGCTGAGTATCTGGGCATTGCATCCCACTTGGTTAATCAAATGGACCGGTTTCAAAGGTTTAAAGGACGTGACCTGAATTCGCACCACCCTGTCGTTCCCCGGTATGCCCAAATGGTGCAGAGATTCGAACCTATGCGGGCAAATCTCGGCACACGCCAATCAATTAGGCTGTCTTTGGCTGAAGTTACTGCCCTCTTGAAGTACGACACCTAATCACAGCTGTTTCCCGGTAGACGAAAACCAAGAACGATTACAACGGGACAGGAGCAGAAAGTATCAGGTGTTGGAAAAGACGCCTGCTTTGAGACGTAAGCCAGAAACTACGTGGAAAGAGTTGTTGGACAGGAATTCCAAGAGACATTGTTCTAAATGCCGCTCTTGACACCTGTTACAGAATTGCTCATTCGGTCACAGAATACAAGGAGAGGCGGGATTTATCCTTTCGTTATTTCTTTAATTCGGGCTTTCGTCAGATTATCCGAGGTTGTGGCCGATTCCTCCGAAGGCCGGCCTTGTCCTGGCTTCCAGGGCGCCCAGCGGCCCCGGAATATTCGCTCCGTAAAGTAACGAACCTTTTCTGCCAAAATGGGGCGACAGCCCTGTACGAATAGGAGCTCGCAGCTTTCCGGGAGCAACATGATCTCGTCGGGCGCGAGCAGCGGGCGGCCGATTTCGCTTTGGCTTTCGCTGAACGAGTTTGCCCAGCCTAAAAACGGGAGGCGACCGGTCTTGCCTCGGTTGGTGGCCTTTACGGTGCGCTGGCCCAACATTGAAGACAGCAACCGCGCCGTATCGGGGTCTTGCACGTTGAAGGCCTGGCGAACGGCGCAGTTGGCGATCAGTGAGCGCCATTTCTTGTAGGTCTGGCTTAACTGGTCCAAGTCCTGAACGAATAACCATAGCGATGCACCGTATCCGGCGAGATAACCGATGCCATCTTCGATGGGGCGCATGTGCCCAAGTGCGGGAAGCTCATCGAGAAGAAATAGCACATTGTGTTTCGGCAGGCGGGCATTGCGGGTCATGGCTGCCGTTGAGATGCCGATCATCAGGCGAAGGAATGGCTGATAGACCGTGACGTACTCCGGTGGAATGATGATATAGAGCGAGAGCACACCGTTCTTCAAATCCTCCATTCGGAAGTCCGATTTCGCCGTAATGGCCGCCAGCTGCGGACTCTCGAAGACTTCCGTTCGGCTTTGCGCCGTGGAGATCACGGCTGAACGCTCCTTGTCTTCCTTCTGGGAGAATCCCTCGGCAACGCGGCAAACCACGGGGTGTTCGCTTTGGCGCATGGCATTGATCACCGCGTCGAACCCGGCCTGATCCCGCATGAGAAGCATTCTTGCTTCTCGCAAGTTTCTCCGGTGTGGCGGAAGGTCAACGGCGATAAATAACATGAGTCCCATGACCAAAACTCGGGCTTCCCGCTCCCAATGGTTCGGTTCTTGCCCTTCGGGCGCCACAATCATTTCCGCAATCAATCGGGCGTCGTCCACGTCGTTGGCCGTGCCGGCGCGAATGAAATCAATTGGGTTGTAGCGTGAGCTGTCGATCGTTTCATCGAACGGGGCAAAGGCCACCACGCGGCCGCGTGCCCCTCGGTCGCCCGCTGTGATCCGATAGTTCTCGCCCTTGATGTCCGTCACCACGACCGAGCCCGGATGGTCGAGCAGGTTGGGTATCACCGCGCCTACGCCTTTGCCTGAACGGGTCGGCGCAAAGGTGAGAAGGTGACCCGGCCGGTTGAACCGGATGAACTTTCCGCTTTTCTTTCCAAGAATAAGGCCTTCTCTCCGCAGTTTTGCACAGCGGAGGTCGCACGACGTGGCAAAGGCGGCCGACCCGTAGACCTGCTTTGGCCTTCTAACGAGTGCGGCCAGGACACTGAAAATTCCAATACCCGCCAACCCGATCGCGAGTCCCAAGACGATGCGACCGATCTCGGTTAATCCGATGTACTCGAAGGCGGCAATGCAGATGAAAACAAATACTGCGATTAGGGGGAATTCAAACGTGGCGAACCGCAGCGCACGCCACAACAAACGCAATGTATCCATAGCGCAATCCTTTCATGGTTTCCTGAAAGGCTTATGCGCTTGAGAATGAATTTCTTTCCTGACGGCTGGAATTAGATGTCTGAAAATACTATAATAATTACGTTGCCGACCCGCTGCCGACCCCCATGGTTAGCAGTAGCGCAGTCCGCGCTTGGTTTCCTAGACTTTGGGCCGGCAACTGTTTTCATGTATAATTATATAGTATATCTAAATAGAAATACAACTATAGATGGTGCCTCCTGATTTTAAGTGGCGTCAATTAGGCTGCCGGCTCATGTCATTTTACGCGTATCGCCTTGTAACCCTATCGGCTCACAGGCTTACGATGTTGTGACCTTATCCGCCTTTCAGCTTTTCCCATTGAGCAAGGTCTGTCGTGGCGGTAGCCCCCGGTCAGTGAATACGCGATCAAGCCCTTCGAGCAGATAATCATGCATTTTTCGTCTTTCTTCGAACGCCAGTGATCGAAGCTGTTCGTAGACGGCCAGCGGCAGGTAGACCGTTTGTTGTTTCACGTCGGGCCGTTTCGGTGCTGGTTTCGATAGAGGGGATGATGAGGCCTCGGGCATCACCTGTTTGCCGGCGTGATTGTCGGCAGGGTCATTCAGAATCTCGCTAAGCGACGTTCGCTTCTTGGTCATTGCTCAGTTTCTCCATTTTTCTTGTTATCCATGTCCACAGTGCGGCAATTTCGTGCGCAGCTTTACCACCGGGCTCGAACTCCGTAACACCGAGGCCGGCTCCTTGGGCGTCCTGAAAAGCCGTTCGGTGAACGATCCGCACAGGGCTCACTATGCCGAGCATGGAAAGGCCGGTCTCCGCTTCCTTCAGCCGCGCGCCACGTGGTGGGGTCTGTGTGAGGACAAGCGCAGCAGTCTTGCCGAGACGTGCGACTGTCGCGGCCGTCGGCGGCGTTGCCTTCATATCGCCGGGGGTCGGACGACAAGGAATGATGATGAAGTCAGCTGCCCGAATGGCGGCTGTCGTAACAGGCTCGTCTCGACCGGGCGTATCGACAATAACCATATCGAAGCCTTTTTGCCGGGCGCCGTCGAGCGCGACAGCTAGTTGGGAGGATTGAATGCGGGCGAGTTTCGGATATTCGATATCCCGATCCTGATACCAGGCCTCCGCCGTCCCCTGTGGGTCCATGTCGAGCATAAGTACTCTTTGGCCCAGTTCTGTGGCTCGCACCGCACATGAGATCGCCAGCGTACTTTTGCCGCTACCGCCTTTCTGTGTGACAAAGGAAATTACGTGCATAGGGTTGCCCCCTTATTATTGTTTTGTTGCATAACATCATACGCGTATATTAATAAAAATCACAATAATAATGTAGATGTGCTAGGTTATTGTTGATATCAATTAAGTAAATTTTTCATAAATGAAGTATTTGTTGCTATTTTTTATTATTTTGTTTTTCGGAATCGACAGCAGGCCCGCAAGTGCACGTGGTTGCAGTTGGCCTCCAACACAAGCCGAGACAATAGCAATTGAGGGCTTTGGCGAATGGTACGGGAAGGGGCTTCACGTCTTTTTGCCGGAAAGCGATCGTGGGTATTCCGTACACGAAGGCTGGATCGCCATTGGAGCCCAGATGGAGGAGGGGTGCGCGAAATATCCCGATGGCGATGTTGCTGTGCAGATCGACCCTGCGACCTTTAGAGAGTTCGCTGTTGGTGAGCAGTTTCCATTCAAAGTGAAACTTCATGCTCCGAGGGCGTTTGACGAAAGCACGATAAAGCGTGTGATCATGCGAGTGGCGGAACTCAATCACAATGTTTCCGCCCTTTATCCACTTGGCCTAAATCAGAGCAAGGCGCCAGCCTTCAACATAATATTGACATCCGGCATCGCCGGAGAATCCTACGACGCAAATTCCCTGGTTCGTCCGAGAAACGGACTGAACACGGGTTTTCTTTCCTTGCCTTTGACGCATCCTCGATTTGAAGAGCAGATTGTGGAGCTTTTGGTCCATATCTACACACGAGCGAGGGCGCATCCGAACGTCGGCCCGAGGCAGCGTCATGAAGAAAAAGACTTGAAGATTCGCTTCGGGACGAGCGCACACAGGAAGCTTTCGAACCGAGAGATCGACGCACTGGTTGCTGGCTGGGTGTCACTGGCGCATACCAACAATGCCGACATGAGGTTGGAGCGTTTGTACCAGCGCTTGTTGGATTACGCGGGCTATGCGGACGATGCACCGGCTACGCAGACGTATGACGCACTCTTGCGGGAACACCAAAATCCCGACTTTGTGAAAGAATGGTCGGGGCTTTCTAACGCAGCAGCGGGCGACCGCTATTTCTTTCGTCAGGTGTTTGCTCCAATTCAAGCCTTGAGGCTTGCCCGTCTGCTAGCGGAGCATGCGAATGTGGATTTCGAAAGTTTCCTTCAGGAGATGCATCGAAATCGAGACGAGTCGTTCGAAACACTCCTGAGGCGGCACTTGTCGTCCGATGCCATTTTGAGTTGGCGCCATCTGCCACGCTTCGAAAAAAGACGGATCAACATCGCTCACGAAGGAATACAAAACACGCGATATGATTTCGGTGTCGAGGAGTTTGCTGCTGCTCGTAAGCTTAAGCTGGTATCCACGCCAACGCTTCCCAGCCAGGAGTGGATTTTCTCAAGCGGCGCGATGTTGGAGGCGTATCTGTACCGACAGGATCAAGATAGACCGGCCGAAAGGGTATTTCTTCTGACACATTCCCATGAGCCAAAACATCTCAACGCGTACGTCAGCCCTTTCCAGGAAATGGCAGGAAACACCATTCGAGAACTTTTGAAATTCGGGGATGTAATGGTGCTGAACCGCGTCGCCCATGGCCGCACCAAAGGAGGTATCTCCGAAAGCTATGGAAATTGCGAACAACCGAGTTTTCAATGGGCATTCAGGCGGCCTGATCCCCATATTGTCGACGCCGCCAGTTGGCTGCGACGCCGTGGTTACAACAAGGTGACTGGTGTCGCTTTCATGGTAGGCGCTGGCATCATGTTGTCTGCCGCACAGGACGAAGAATCAGGCATGGACAACATGATTCTTTTCAACCCATGGCGTGGCCGGAAGTGGATTGATCGGCAGCTGTCGGAAAGGCAGTGCGGAGGGCAAAAGATAATTGACACGCTCAAAACGCTGTCGCAGCAAAGCAAGGTGCCCGTGACCGTTTTTGCGCAGTCAAACACGACACGATATGATGGTTACCGGTCTGACTACGAGGCGATATTTAGCGACTTCCGTTGGTTGGAAGCAGCAAAATGGAGCGACCCGTGGTCGGTAATGTTCCTGCGACCAAGTGTATGGCGTCCCGATTTGAAACGCATTCTCAATTAGCGACCATGCTACCAATCGCCGGCATCGCAACATTCCACGTCTCCACTGCAATCTCCCGAGCAAGTGCGCGTGCCGTTGCTGGTGCAACAACCTAAATCGCAACAACTCGTTCCCGTTTGGGAGTAGCAACTCGGTCCGCTAGTGCTACTGCCCGAAGGCGCGTCGGATGTGCAAACGACCTGACCGCCTGATCCGGTACACCATTTGCCGTTGGTGATCGTCCCGACCTTAGGGTCGGACTCGGAGGTTACGCCCTGTTGATCGGTCAAACACTGCCATACGGAGCCCGTCCAGTTTAGCTTGCTGCCCGCACCACAATTTGGTGGGCTGGCCCAGGCGTGGCCGTCAGGGTAGCTTTGGTCACAAATCACCTGAGATCCATCTGACCGGCATAATCGGCCGTTGACCAAGCCGCCCACTTGAGGGTCAATTTCTCCCGAGCCGGAACCGCCAGCGGTCTCGGCCGTACATTCCCAACCCGTGCCGTTCCAGCGCAGCTTCTGCGTAGATGCGTTGCAAGTTGGCACCGCAGAAAAATTATTCCCATTCACATTAATCTGCGTCGCATCCAATGTGCTCAACGTAGTTGTACCCGTCACATCCAGCGCATTGTTGACTGTTGTCGCTCCATTCAGGATTGTTGTTCCGGTCGCGGCGATATTTCCCGTGACGTTGAGACTGTTGCCGAAGGCAACATTGCCCGCTGGATCGATGACAAATGTCGAGAGGCAGCCATTTCCATCCGCTTGCGCATGGCCCGGCGCATAAAGCATGCCGGCTTGTGTGCAATTGAACATGGCTTCGTCTTCATTTTGCAGGGACGTTATTTGGGCATTTTGCTTAGCCCCTGCAGCGCCACCACGGTTAGAAGTGGCAAAGTATTTTTGTTGTGCGAAAGCTGTTGTTTCAAACAGAAATAAAAAAGAGAATAAAAAATAAATAAATAATCTCATCAAAATGATGCCTGTAATAATTAATCAATTCACTTCATGTGTTCTTATGAATTGTAACACAAATTACTGTGTTTATTATAGTTGAACAAACGACCGTTTGCGCAATTGATATTGTGCAGCCGCGAAACGGGAATTTGGGAATTGCGAAACCCTGTTGCACAATTGAAGGCATTCGCAATCGGTTAATGCACGGAGGTTCATGCGTTTAGGCTACGCCCGCGTCTCGAAGTCCGATGGACAGGACACAGCCGCCCAAGTGGCGGCGCTTCGCGATGCCGGCGTGGAACGCTTATTTGAGGAGCATGCCTCCGGCGGCCGATGGGACCGCCCCGAGCTTCACCGTCTTCTTGACCAGCTTCGCCCTGGCGACGTGGTTGTTGTTTGGAAACTAGACCGCCTGTCCCGTTCGCTGATCGACTTGCTTCGAATCATCGAGAAGATCGAGGGCAGGGGTGCAGGCTTTCAATCCCTGACCGAGGCAATCGATACGACGACGCCGGCGGGCCGTATGATGATGCAGATGGTCGGCAGTTTCGCCGAGTTCGAGCGTGAGATGATCCGCCAGCGCACTCGCGCAGGGCTGGACCGCGCACGACGGGAGGGGCGGATCGGTGGCCGACGCCCCAAGCTTAACCCGCGACAGCGCCGTGAAGTTGTCGAGATGGTATCCTCGGGCCGTAAGACGGCTGCCGATGCCGCACGCTTGTTCGGCGTTCACCCGTCTACAGTGGGCAGGTTGCTGAAAACCAGCTGACGAACCTTCTATCGGTCATAGGACTTCAATCGAGAAAGCATTCTTTGTGCATCTCGCATTGGCACCTCTTTGGCTAACCTGGCTAAACGTTCGGCGCAGCATTTCCTTACGATTTTTCCGCTCCCGCATGGACAGTCCCAGTGACCTTTGGGCCAATCTTTGGACAGTAACCGAAGTAGGTATCGAATCTTTTTTTCGCTTCGACTGCACGACAGTCGGTCAGCGAATGCGTCTATCAATCCCTCTTTCCCATGGCGTTCCTCACCAAAAGGCCATTTGCCAGTCGTTGCTTTTTGATGTTGCCCGAGAAAGAAGTTTCTAAGGGGGGGCGTCGAAATAGGCCTGTACCGAGACTCTTTTGGTCGATGATGCCCACACCTCCCAAATGACAACGCAGCAAGACCCGTCCGGATTGATGTGGTGATCCGCGTCATGCGGAATAGTGTTCCCGGTTTCAAAAACGACGGGCTCCGCCTTTGGAAACGCTGACGGAAAATGAATTCCGACTTGATAGCTTGCTATCGGGCCTTGGCTGAGTAATTGGTCCGTTGTCGGATTGAGCGTGTATGTTCCAGATACCAAAATGCCGTTTGTTTGGAGCGTTGCCGTAAGCAGTGGCTGGTCAAAGGCGATTGTCGCCTGTACCTCGCTGAGTAGATTGGCTAAACGCTGCTTCCTTATCGACGCCAAGGTTTCGTTGCCCCGCCTTCGTGAATGACCTTTGCTGCTTCCGCAGCGCCGGCGTCGACCGAGGAAACAAAGGCTGGGGCTGCGAAGGCGATCATCGGTAGCACCTTCGTCACGGTATCCTTGGAAAGGGCCTCTTGGAGCTCCGTCGGCACTCGGCTGTAAACATTCGCAGTGAGGTACAGTCCGAAATCGCGACGCGCTTTTTCAAGCCACGAGAAGAAGTTCTGCTCTTTCTCAGGCGCCTCCAGCCATTTGTCGGCGAAATTTTCCATCGGGTTGACGGGGTTCGCTACCCACTTCACGCCCCCTTTGTCCTCAATGTACATGTGCATGTTCTTGAGGATGGAACGAAGCGCCTCGCCAATCGTCTGCTCGCCATTGTAGGCGTGCGCAGATAGCGTGGTGATGATTATCGAAATCGGTTTATCGTCGTCGCCGTTGAACATCGTGTCTCGATGGCGCTTCAACAGCTGGATTGCCCGTTGGAGCGGGGTCTTGACCTTGTAGTCCGGTACGTCATCGACACTGGCATACACGCGGTCTGTTTCCATGATGGCGCGTTTACGCGTCAGAACTGCTTCGGATTGCCGGGACTGAAACCAGATCCCGTATCCCTTTGGATTGCTCACCGGCCATTCATCGCAGCGCACGTTATATTTGGGGTGCGTCTTGTCGGTGATGGCGATCGCTTGCTCGCGAATTCCCTGGTCGGTAGCAAGGGCGACATTGCCGCTCTTTTCCATCAAAACCCTGTACGTGGCCTCGTCGGGGAGTGACGGGAGGATATCCATGTGGAATCCGGCATCGTCGGCGTATTCCATGGTCCAGCAGCGCCGACCATCTTCAGGCTCTTTCTCCATCCTGTGGGCCGTAGCGTAACCAACAATCTCCACCCCGACGGCTTTCTTCAGCCCTGCCATGGAGAGGTCCTGTTTGGTCGCATTGAGCCTGCAAATAAGGTCGATATCGTACTCGTCCGCGTCGCCAACGGGACGAATCACCGTACCGAGTAGAAACGAGCCCTGGGGGGAAACTTTGGGATCATATTGCTTGATCGTCGAAGCGTCGCGATCGAGCCAGTTACCAATCGACTGGTACCTTTCACGAGCGACCTGTTCCAAATGCTCCGGGATGTCGATCGCTTCGGCGATGGCTTCCAGAACGTCCTCGTGGCTTCGCAACTCTTTCGTTTTGGTCGGGTTCATATCAGCACCTGTATATCGGTTCGAACGGTTCGACGGTGTCTGAAAAGAACACCGGTGAGAGGTCGGGTTTGTCGATGCGGGCCTGGGCAAACGCACGACTCTTCAACTTCTGAATCTTGCTTGTATCGTCGAGGGCGAAGAAGCCCTCCGGTACGGGCTGGGAAACCCGATAAATCGCCTTGTGGTTCGAGCCGCCCACGTCGCCTGTCAGTATGTGCGCCAGGCCATTCGAGCCATGAGATTGTCCGGCCATGAACAGCCCCGCGAGCTTGGGGGCAAGCCGCGCGGCGCCGTAGGCATCTCGCATCTCAACGACATCCTCCAAACATCCGATACTTAGAATGCGAATATCGGAAGGCGCCCACCCGAGCGTCCCGATCCCTTCCGCAACGGCTATTCCCGTCGGGTTGTTCGCCCATATACCGCCATCAACAAGGCCCACATCCCTTGCAGCAATGAATTCCCGGAAGTACGTCGGGGCAGAGGCTGTCGCCATTGCGGCATCGCGGGCCAATTCCTTGTAGTCGGTCTTGAGACGCTCGTGGTGCGCGGTCTTGAAGATATAGACGGCTCCCATTTGTTGATGCCATGCGGGAATCATCAGCCGCGTTTTGGCGTCTCCGATTCTTCGCTCCCCCAGGACATCGCTCAGCGCGGTTTTCAATCCGTCCGGTTGGTACTTCGGCCCCCAGGCAGCCCACTTTACTTTCCTGGCTTGGCGTTCCGCCCAACCGCGCAGCCCGTTATGTTGCTGTGAGAAAATCTCCGGGCCTCGGCGTTCATACAGGTCGAGGATTTCTTTGGCCGTAAGCCCCATTGCCAGGCCGATGGCAATGATTCCCCCGGTCGATGTGCCGGCGATCAGGTCGAAGTACTCGTGAATTGGGCGATCCAGGTCATCCTCCAGATGCGCGAGGTAAGCCGCAGGGAATGTCCCTCGGATTCCGCCTCCATCAATTGAAAGAATTCTACGCATCGGTTTCTGGTGTCCTTTTGTCGTGCCTTAGTCCGGCTCGTAGTTGCTGCCGACGATGGCGCCGATCACCGCTCCGGCGGCGACGCCGAGCGGCCCTAGCGGTGCGAGAAGAATTCGCCCGGCAACAGCGCCTCCAAGGCCACCTAGCCACGCATTGCCGGTCTTCTTTTCTTTCGACAACGGCGCGGTGCGGTAACCATGCTTTCTGCGCGCTGTCTTGGTCGATGAATCCCGCTTGCTTCGGTTGCAGGGAATGCAGGCAGGGAAAAGGTTATTCAGGTGGTGGGTTCCGCCGGTTGCCTGCGGGACGGAGTGCTCCACTTCCCACGCGCCGCGTGCGCCCACCACGCCGTAGTTCTTCCGCGCGAGCTTCTTGCGGCAGATATGGCACCGGCCATCGGTCTTTTTGAAAATGGCGTCTTGCCGTTGCTGGTCGAATGCCATGCTGCGTCCTCCTTAGTGCTTCTTGTCTTTCGGCGGGTTCGGGTCGTTGCCGGGCGCGACGGTATCCGAGTCCCGCCATTTGCCATCCCGTCCCTGAATGCGGACTTCGCCGCCGCCGAGGTTTCCGACGGTCTGCTTTGCCACCGCTTCGGCTTCTTTCTGCGTGTCGTGGACACTGCTCGCGCGATCCGCGCCACCGGCCTTCACCGCCCAGCCATCCGGGTGTTTCACCACGTATCGATCATTTTTCGACATCTTGAACTCCAGTTCTATGTTGACCGCGATTCCATCATGGGATAAGAAACTATACGCGAATAGTTTTTGTGTCAATATAGTTTGTATTCGAATAAATGGAGGTGGTGACTGTGGAGCAACAAAAGAGACGTTGGGGTGTAGAGCAACGGCTTGAATTCATTGAATTTCGCGCCTTTTGGGAGGGGGGGCTCAACCGCTCCGACATCATGGATTATTTCGGCGTATCCGTGCCCCAGGCGTCCAAGGATTTGAGTCAATATCAGGAATTGGCCCCCGAAAACCTCCGCTATGACCGCAGTTTGAAGCGATATTTCCCGACCGATTCGTTTGAATTGAAGTTTCTGAAGCCCGATGCCGACCAATATCTGGCGCAACTCACCTCTTTCGCCGAAAGAGACCCGTCGGAGAATGAAAGCTGGTTGGGGAATCCGCCGTTGGTGGCGTCAATGCCGGTGCCGCATCGCCGCGTCGAAGTGGCGATATTGCGTTCTATCCTTGGTGCGGTACGCACACCCACTTCAATCGAAATATTTTATCAATCCATGAATCCGGAAAAGCCGGAACCACAATGGCGCTGGATTACGCCCAAGGCTTTTGTCAGCGATGGGTTGCGCTGGCACATTCGCTCTTTCTGTCACGAGAGACAGAAATATCGCGATTTCCTTTTGTCGAGATGTATGAAAACCAGAAAACTGGCCGAACCGCTGGAAACCCAAGAGGGAGATACGGACTGGAATGAGCTTTTTGACGTTGTTCTCGTGCCCAATCCTGATTTGAGTGAAGAACAACAGAAGGTAATTGCATATGATTACGAGATGACGAATGGTAGTATTGTTTTACCCGTAAGGCGAGCTCTTCTCTATTACTTCAAAAAGCGCCTGCGCTTGGATGTAGCGGAAGCATTGGATGAGCCGAAGGAGGCTCCGGTTGTTGTAAAGAACCGGACGGAATTCGAGGCGGCGCTCGGTGAGAGCTGATCCACGGTCAGCACTGTAGTGAATAGATAAACAGAAGGGACGAGGGAAAAGGACGATTATGTTGACCGGTGAAATTCGAAATCAGATCGACAGCATTTGGAAAGATTTTTGGGCAGGGGGCCTCGCCAATCCCTTGGCTGTGATGGAGCAGATGACCTATCTGCTCAGACCGCTGACAAAGTCCTCGCCTTTGGCGGCGGCTTTTGATTCAATGTGGGATGCTTAAAAACCGCTCACCCCAGCAGACGGAACTGGAGATGGTGACTTTGGAGTCTCTGGTTCCGTCGGATCA
>Ga0209787_1000092_pt1 | contig 20146 bp, 18 predicted proteins | sample WorMetLIZISLAND2_2_FD_187414 | JGI IMG/M metagenome (GOLD analysis project Ga0209787, IMG submission 187414) | Marine gutless worms symbiont microbial communities from Max Planck institute for Marine Microbiology, Germany - Olavius loisae LIZARD... ... | reverse complement strand
GTTCGATACATCGTGCCGCCAAGGGAATGTCGGCTGTGATCGCGATGTCGCCGGCACCGATCCGTTCGGCGATCCAATCATCGGCGGCATCCGGGCCCTCCGCTACGATGACCAGCTTGACGAGGGGGTCGGGCGGCGGGCGAATACCGCCGTTACTCACCACATGGGTGGTCAGCCCGTGACGCGAGGCGACCCGGTATACCTCTTCCTTGACCGGGCAGGCGTCGGCATCGATGAAGATCTCGGGCATGGTCGGTGCCACACCGGATGGCCGAGTTTTTCCAGGACGGCCAGCCGCTCGTTCATGACTTTTTCGATCTGTTCCTTGAGGTTTTCGTGTTTTTCGACAAGGCGATGAAATTCGCCGGCCTCCAGGATCAGAAGCTGGCATTCGGTCGATGTCGTGACCGTCGCCAGGCGCGGGCATTTCTTGAACAACGCGATCTCGCCGAAAAACTCACCGGCACTGAGTGTCTCGATATGGGGGACCATATCGATTTCAACCTCGCCCGAGGCGATGAAATACATCGCCTCGGCTGGTTCGCCGCGCCGCACGACCGTGTAGCGCGGCGGTACGACCTTTGGAATCAACGTATCGGCGATCTCGGCAATGGTTAAGGCGTCGAGGTTGGAAAACGCGGGAACCTTGGCGACGAGGCGCCAAGTGACGGCGAATTCCCGTTTACTGAACTCGCGGGCGAAGCCTGTGGCCAGAATACCGGCCGGCAGCGCGTACATGCCGACGCCGAGGATCATCAGTATCGAACCAAAGACCTTGCCGCCAGGCGTCACCGGCGTGACGTCGCCGAAACCGACGGTGGTCAAGGTCGCCATCGCCCACCACATGGCGTCGGGGATGCTGGCGAACTTCTCCGGTTGTGCGTCGCGCTCGAGTATATAGGCGACGCTGGCCGAGAAGACGAGCAGGGTCACCATGATCACGAGCGCTGCACCCAGTTGGCGACGCTGCTCGACGAGGACGGCGCCAACGCTGGCCAGAGCCGGTGAATAACGGGTCAATTTGAACAGCCGGAGCAGGCGGAAGACCCGCAGGAAACGCAGGTCGACGTGAATGAGAAACGCCAGATAGAAAGGCAGGATGGCGATCAGGTCGATCAGGGCCAGAGGCGTCATGGCAAAGCGGATGCGGCCTTGCACGGGGCTGCGAAACTCACGGCGGGGCGCTTCCGGCACCGACCAGATGCGGAGCACGTATTCAACCGTGAAAATGGCCACCGAGACCGTCTCAAACCAGAAAAAGAACGTCCCGTAGGCGTCGCCGATTTCCTGTACGCTTTCGAGCGCAATGGCGACCACATTGGTAACGATCAAAACGACCATGAACTGGTCGAAGAACAGGCTGAGGAAGTTCTCGCCTTCCCGCGGTTCAAGGATGTCGTAAACCCGCCTCCTCAGCGTCTCATCCGCCACCGGGTGTCGTCTCCCTCATGCCATTGACAGCGCCTGATCGAGGTCGTGGATCAGGTCTTCCGGGGTTTCCAGGCCGATTGAGAGGCGGATGACGTCGGGTCCGGCGCCGGCCGCTTTGCGTTGCTCGTCGGTCAGTTGCCTGTGCGTAGTCGAGGCGGGATGCAGGATCAAGGAGCGGGTGTCACCGACGTTGGCGAGATGGGAGAACAAATTGACGCCTTCGACCAGGCCGACGCCGACATCGAAACCACCCTTGAGGCCGAAGGTGAAGACGGCGCCGGCACCCTTCGGCAGGTATTTCTGGGCTAGATCATGATGCGGGCTCGATTTCAAACCCGCATAGGATACCCAGTCGACGGCGGGGTGAGTTTCCAGGAACTCGGCGACCTTTTGCGCATTGGCCACGTGACGCTCCATGCGGGCCGGCAGGGTTTCGATACCGGTCAGCGTGTAGAAGGCGTTGGCCGGCGACATGCAGGGTCCGAAATCACGCAAACCGACGGCGCGCGCCTTCATGGTGAAGCCGAAATCGCCGAAGGTCTCGTAGAAAGTGAGGCCGTGATAGGCCGGATCCGGCTGGGTCATGGTCGGGAAACGGTCATCCCTGGCCCAATCGAAGCGCCCCGATTCGATCAGTGCGCCGCCCAATGAGGTGCCGTGTCCTGAAAGAAACTTGGTCGTCGAATGAACGACGAGATCGGCACCCCAATCCATGGGTTGCAGCAGGTCGGGCGTGGCCAGCGTGTTGTCGACGATGAGGGGGACATGCGCCTCCTCGGCGACGGCGGCGATGGCCTCGAGGTCGAGGACGAGCCCGCCGGGATTGGCCAGGACCTCGATGAAGATGGCCTTTGTCTTCGGCGTCAGCGCCTTGCGGAAATTTTCCGGGTCGGTCGGATCGACGAACTGGCAGTGCCAGCCCAAGCGCTTGAAGCTGACCCCGAATTGGGTGATCGAGCCGCCGTAGAGGTTTCGCGAGGCGATAAATTCATCGCCCGGTTCCAGGAGCGAGAAAAAGGCCAGAAACTGGGCGGCATGGCCGGATGCGGCGCAGACGCTGGCCCGGCCGTTTTCCAAATTGGCGAGCCGTTCCTCGAGGACGGCGACGGTCGGATTGGTCAGGCGTGAGTATATGAAGCCGAAGGTCTGCAGATTGAACAGATCGGCTGCATGGTCGACATCGTCGAAGACATAGGATGTGGTCTGGTAGATCGGCGTGTTGCGTGCACCGGTAATCGGGTCCGGCTGGCTGCCGGCGTGTATGGCCCGGGTCTCGGGCCCGTACTGCCAGGGACCATCGGCCGTCTTGCCGCCGTTACCGTCCTTGGCCATCAGCCGAGCTTTCGGCGCTTGGCCGTGATGATACCGGAATTGACGCCGCTCCAACTGAGTTCGCCGAACAGCCGTCCGTATTCGATTTTCGGGCAGCGGTCCATGATAACGGTTAGGCCCGCTTCCTCACCCCGCGCCGCCGCTTCGTCATTCCTGACTCCCAATTGCATCCAAACCACCTTGATGCCCTTTTCCTCGGCCAATTGGATGGCCTCGTCGACGATGGGTCCGGCCGCCGCCGAGGAGCGGAAGACATCGACCATGTCGAAGGGTACGGGGATATCCGAAAGACTGGCATAAACGGTTTCGCCGAGGATCTCTTTGCCGGCCTGACCCGGGTTGACCGGAATGACCATGTAGCCCTTGCCTTGCAGATACTTCATGGCGAAGTTGGAGGGGCGTACCCATTTCGGTGAAGCCCCGACCATGGCGATGGTACGGATACCCCGCAGGATCTTGCGGACGACGTCGTCTTCGTAGTGGAGAGGGCCGGCGTTGTCAGCCGCGGCAACGGCATCACTCATCGATCCGGCCACTCCGGCATCGGGGATTTCGAGACGAAGGCCTTCAATCCGTCGCGGGCCTCCTTGATCTGCATGTTGTCGACCATGCACTCGGTGCCCAGTTCGTATGCCGCCTCCAAACCCTGTTCGAGCTGGCGGTAGAACAGGCGCTTGCCGTTGGCGATGAAGGCGGGACCCTGGCGGGCGATACGCTGGGCCAGGGCCATCACGGCGTCGTCCAGTTGATCGGCCGGCACTACCCGATTGACCAAGCCGTAGCGCAGCGCCGTATCGGCATCGATGAACTCGCCGGTCAGCAGCATCTCCATGGCCTGCTTGCGGGGCAAGTTGCGGGTCACGGCGACCGAAGGGGTACCGCAAAACAGGCCGACATTGATGCCTGATGTGGCGAAGGTAACGTGGTCGGCGGCCACCGCGAGATCGCACTGGGCGACCAACTGGCAGCCGGCCGCCGTAGCGATTCCGTGCACGCGGGCGATCACCGGCTGCGGTAGCCGGGTCAGGGTGACCATCATGCGGCTGCACTGAGCGAACAGCGCCCGCATCGCATCCGCTTCGGGGTCGGCGTCCATTTCCTTGAGGTCGTGGCCGGCGCAAAAGGCCTTGCCGGCCCCGGCCATGATGACGACACGCACGCTGGTGTCCTCGGCGATGGCATCGAGTTCGTTTTGGATGGCTGTCATCAAATCTGACGATAGGGCGTTGAACTTGTTGCCCCGGTTGAGCGTCAGGGTCGTGATCCCGTCCTCGTCGGAACGAAGGAGCAGGGGTGCGTTTTCGAGCGTATGGTTGTCCGGCATCGCAATCACCACTGGCAGAAAGGAGTTGGAGAAATGTTCGGCCTTTCCCGGCCCCTTGGCAAGGGGATTTGCCAAGACCGCTGGACCTGGAGCCTGTTGAGGCAGCACTTGCCGCTCGCTTCGCGAGCAGAAATAATCGCCGAAGCATAGGCGCATGCGAAAAGGCGGAAGCGGATGAACCTGGGGAAGAAGTTGTTGGGGCTGGTGCCGGTCGTCCTGGGCGGCGCCGTTCTGGTGTTTTTCGTCGCCAACAAGCGCGGACCGGAACAAACGCCGCCCGAAGAACGGGTCCACGACGTCCGCGTCATCCAGGCCGAGGCGCTCGATCTGGTGCCACGGGTCATCGGCTACGGCACGGCCAAGCCCGAAAAGGTCTGGAACGCCGTGCCCCAGGTCGCCGGCACGGTCATCAGAGTCCATCCCGATTTCCGTAAGGGCGCCATCCTCAAGGCCGGGACGGAGGTCGTCCGCATCGCACCAGCGGACTACGAACTGGCCATCGCCCGGGCCGAGGCCAACATCCGATCGGCTGAAGCCCAGCTCCGGGAACTGATCGTATCGGAAGAAAACACGCGACAGTCGCTGGCCATCGAGGAACGGGCGCTGGCCGTCCAGGAAAAGGAACTGGCCCGCAAGCAGGAACTACTCGGCCGCGGCGCCGCATCGCAATCCTCCGTCGACCAGGAACAACGCGATACCCTTGCCCAGCGCAACAAGGTCCGCGACCTGGAGAACCAGCTCAATCTGTTGCCGACCCAGACGGCGGTCCAACGCGAACAAAAGGCCGTCTTCGAGGCCGAATTGGCCGCCGCTAAATTGGATCTGGAGCGCACCGTGCTGCGCCTACCTTTCGACGCCCGGATCGCCGAAGCGAACGTGGAGGAGACGCAATACGTCCAAGTCGGTCAGGTCCTCGGTGTCGTCGACAGTGTCAAGACGGCCGAGGTCGAAGCGCAGGTGCCTATATCCCGGTTCCGTATGCTTCTGGAAGCTGCGGGCGGCAACGGCGAAGCCGCCGGGTTGACCCAACGGAGTTTTATCGAGTTGGCCGAGACCTTCGGAATCCGCGCCTTGGTCCGTCTACGGTTGGGTGAACGGACCGTCACATGGGAGGGCCGGTTTTCGAGAATTAGCGATACCATCGACCCGAAAACCCGCACGGTCGGGGTTATCGTGTCCGTCGACGACAGTTACGCGAATGCCGTTCCCGGTGAGAAACCACCCCTGTCGAAAGGCATGTTCGTGGAGGTCGAGATCCGCGCCAAGCCGATTGAGGGCGTCATTGTCGTTCCCCGTTCCGCTCTCGACGCCGGACGTCTCCTGATCGTCAGTGATGACGGACGCCTGCAGGTCAGGAAGGTGGAAACCGGTATCGTTCAGGGCAGTCTCGCTGTGGTCCAGGCCGGTATTTCGCCTGGCAACCGCATAGTCGTATCGGACCTCAATCCCGCCGTCGACGGCATGCTGATCAATGCAACCGAGGATCAACCACTGACCGTCGAGTTACGCCGCCAGGCTTCCGGGAAGGGCTTGGTCAAATGATCCGGTATTTCGCCGGTCACCCGACCGCCGCGAACCTGTTGATGACCGCGTTTCTGGTCATCGGCATCCTTTCCGTGCCGGATCTCTCGCGCGAGACCTTTCCCCGCATCGATCCACGCCGGGTCGAAATATCGGTCGCCTATCCAGGGGCCCGGCCGGAAGACGTCGAGGAATCCATCTGTCAGCGTATCGAAGATGCAATAGACGGTATCAACAACGTCTCCGAGATCGAGTGCGAAGCCAAGGAGGGGGTTGGTCGGGCCGTTGTCGAGATGGCCGAAGGTCAGAACCTGGACCGCTTTTTCGCCGAGGTGAACACGGAAATCGATGCCATCGACGATTTTCCCGACAAGGTGGAGCAGCCGATCATCCGGCAGTTGGGTCGCACGGACTTCGTCGCGTCCGTCGCCATAACGGGACCGGAAAACCGGCCTCGCCTCAAGGCCTATGCCGAGACCGTCAAGGACCGCATGCTTCAATGGGGTGGCATCTCGAAGGTATCGGTAAAGGGATTCTCCGATCATCAGATCCGCATCGAGCTTGCCGATGGGACGCTCAGGCAGTTCGGCCTCAGCACATCGGACATTGCCGACGCCATCGCGCGGCAAAGCGTCGATTTGCCCGCCGGCAGTATCAAGGCTTCCGACCGCGAAGTCCTGGTCCGCTTCGCGGACGAACGTAAACGCCTTTTCGAGTTCCTCGACCTGGTCGTCGTTTCCGGCGAACAAGGGGGCCAAATCCGCCTTGGTGACATCGCGACGATCACCGACCGTTTCGAACTGGACGAAGACAAGATCCTGTTCAACGGCAAACCGGCCGCACTTCTCGAGGTGTCGAAGACGGATACCGAAGATACGCTGGACGCCATCGACGCCATCAACGCCTTCCTCGACCATGAGCGCCAGATCGCGCCGGCGGGTATCGAGATGGAGGTGACAAAGGACCTGTCGTCGATCGTCCGGGACCGTCTCAATCTCCTGGTCAAGAACGGCACCCAGGGACTGTTCCTGGTCTTTCTGGTGCTTTGGCTGTTTTTCGGTTTCCGGTATTCCTTCTGGGTCGCCATGGGTTTGCCGGTGTCGTTCCTAGGCGCCATCGCCCTGATGCTGGCAATGGATTACTCCATCAACATGTTGACGATGGTCGGATTGCTGATCGCCATCGGGCTCCTGATGGACGATGCCATCGTCATTTCGGAAAACGTCGCCGCCATGCGCCAGAACGGCCTCAGCCCGCTCGATGCGGCGACAGAGGGTGCCCGCCAGGTCTTCCCGAGCATTCTCGCGTCGTTCACGACGACAGCCTGTGTATTCGGTTCCCTGGCCTTTCTCAAGGGCGACATCGGCAACATCCTCAAGGTCGTTCCCGTGGTCATGTTGTTCGTACTGTCGATCAGCCTGATCGAGGCCTTTCTTATCCTGCCCAGTCACCTGAACCACGCAATGGGAAAGGGAATCGGCAGCGGCGGCGCCGTACAAAGGCGGGTCAACGCCTGGCTCGAAAGGGTTCGTGAAGGGATCGTCGGCCGGATCGCCGACCGCTGCATCGAATGGCGCTACCTGACCATCGGCGCCACCGTTGGCGTATTCCTGTTCGCCGTATCCCTCCCCGCTGGCGGTATCCTCAAATTCACGGTTTTTCCCGACATCGAGGGCGATACGCTTGAAGTCCGCATCCTGCTTCCTCAGGGTACGCCCTTGGCGCGTACCGAAGCGGTCGTCGAGCGAATCGTCGGTACCCTTGAAACGGTGGACGAAAACCTCAAAGAACGACAGCCCGACGGCGCCAGGCTCGTCGAAAACATCACGCTGCAGTTCAACAAGAACGTCGACGCCTTCGAACAGGGCCCCCACGTCGCCACCGTCACCGTCGACCTCATCGGTGCGGAACAGCGGGAAACGAGCATCGACGAAATCCTCAATATGTGGCGTCAGGAAACCGGCGACATCCCCGATGTCATTGGTCTCAAGTTCACCGAACCGGTCATCGGGCCGGGCGGCTTGGCCATCGACATAAGGCTGAAGGGAAGTGACCTGGTAACGCTGAAGAAGGCGTCGGTGGAACTGCAGGACTGGCTGCGCCGGTACCGCGGCACCCAGGACATCGGCGACGATCTGAGGCCGGGAAAACGAGAGGTTCGGCTGCGCTTGAAGGAAGGAGCGACGACCCTCGGTATCGACGCGCGGATGATCGCCGACCAGTTGCGCACCGCGTTTTTCGGAACCACGGTCAGCGAGATTCAGGTCGGTTCGGAATCCTACGAAGTCGACGTCCGGCTGATCGCTGCCGACCGCAATTCACTGGCCGATCTCGATTATTTCACTGTCGCCACGCCGTCGGGCGACCTGGTTCCGATTACCGTCGTTGCCGACGCCGAGACGGCGCGTGGCGTCTCGCGGATCAACCGCGTCAACGGGCTGAGGGCGGTGACGATTCAGGGTGATGTCGACCGACGCATCGGCAATGCGGACGCCATCGTTGCCGATACGCTTGAGAAGTTCATTCCTGGCCTGTTGGAGCGATATCCGGGCGTCAGCCTGGCTCTCGAGGGCCAGAAAAAGGAGGCGCAAACGACCCAGCGTTCGACGGCGAAGGGATTCCTGATCGGATTGATCGGCGTTTTCTTGCTGCTCAGTTTCCAGTTCCGGAGCTTCATCGAACCGTTGATCGTCATGGTCGCCATTCCCTTCGCTTTCATCGGCGCCATCGCCGGGCACCTGATCATGGGGCTCGACTTCACCATGCCGAGCATGCTCGGTTTCGTTTCCATGGCCGGTGTCGTCGTCAACGATTCGATCCTGCTGGTCAATTTCGTCAAGCGCATGGTCGGCGAGGGCATGTCCATCGCCGAAGCGGCACCGAAAGCCAGCCGGGCGCGGTTCCGGGCGATCCTTCTGACATCGTTGACGACGATGGCCGGTTTGCTGCCGATCCTGTCCGAAACCAACATCCAGGCGCAGGTTCTGATCCCGCTCGTGACCAGTCTCGTTTTCGGGTTGCTGGCGTCGACAATACTGGTATTGCTCGTCGTTCCGGCGCTATATCTAGCTTTACACGATTTTGGATTGAGTACGCTAAACCGCGCCGAGGAGGATGCTTAACGTGGCCGAGACGAACACCGACACAACGGCCCCTGAAGGCACGGAGGAAGCCATCGAAAACAGCCCTCCCGATACCGTCAGGCGGGTGTCGGAAAGCCTGAGCCGGGTGCTGGGGGCGCAGTATCAGCCGGGGGAGGTCGCTGGCGGTATCGGCGACAAGGCGCTTCGTGACCGCCTCAATCAACGACTCGTCGCCATGGAGCTCAGGCGTCAGCAAAACATCGAGTCCGTTGCGCAGGCGGCGTTCGAAGCGGCCGGTATAGAACCGGCGGGCGCGGAGGAACCGGTCGTTGACGAGGATTGGCTGGTTCGCTTCATCGACTTGGCCAAGGATGTCAGCAATCCGGACATGCATCAGGTCTGGGGCCATGTTCTGGCCCGCGAACAGATGGCGCCGGGAACGTTCAGCATCCAGGCCGTCGAGTGCCTCGCCGAGATGACCGCGGCCGACATCGATCTATGGGAACGCGTCGGTCGGATTGCCTTTCCGACCGGTTACCTGATCAAGATCGGCGGTCGCAATAACTTCGACGACTTTGGTGTCTCTCAAGAAGACATCGCCCGGCTGCAAGTCCTGAGCCTCGTTCAGCAGTCGGAAGACCTGAGCGTGACTTTCTATGCACCGACCAAAGGGCTGACATTCGACTTCCGCGGCTTCAACCTGATCGTGCGGCATCCCGAAAGCACGATGTTCACGTTGCCGGCCTTCAAATTCACACCGCTGGGTGTCGAACTTCTCGGTACCCTCGCCGAGGTGCCCGTCGATCGCGATTATGTCGAGGTCCTGGGTGAGGACTTGAAGGGGCAGGGCTACGACTTCCGGCTCAGGGCCAACGGAGCGTAAAAAAAGAACCGGCCGAACCCGGCCGGTTCTCCTTCACATATCGGGCGTCGTCACCGGCGCCGGGCCGGTTTAGCTTTCTTCTTCTTCGTCCCAGCCCTCGGGCAATTCGTGGGCGATGCCCTTGTGGCAATCGATGCAGGTCTCGCCTTTCTTCTGACCCTTAGCGTGCCGTTTCTGGGAACGGCGTTCCTGTTTGGTCATGTCCATGAATTCGTAGCTGTGGCAGTTGCGGCACTCGCGCGAGTCCGTCTCCTTCATGGCTTTCCACACGTTTTTCGCCAACTGCAGGCGTTTCTCCTCGAACTTTTCCTGAGTGTCGATGGAGCCCAAAGCCTTGTGGTAAAGCTCGTTCGAGGCCTGGATCTTACGCCGCACCTTGTAGATCCACTCCTTGGGAACGTGACAGTCCGGGCAGGTGGCGCGCACGCCGGTGCGGTTGTTGTAGTGGATGGTTTCCTTGTATTCCTCGAACACGAAATCCCGCATCTCGTGGCAGGTGATGCAGAAGGTCTCCGTATTGGTTAGTTCCATGGACCAGTTGAAGGCACCCCATCCACCGACACCGAGGACGATGCCGCCGGCGAGTAGGGCGCCGAGGGAGTATTTCGAAGTGGGTGACCAAATGGCCTTCCAGAACCGGCTGAAGAAACCTCTGGATTGCGTGTTTCGTTCCTCGCTTGTCATAACCTTACCTTTTTCATGCGAAAGATTGCTCCGTTCCCCAGAGGTAAGCACTCGTGCCGTCCGACACCGAGATGCAGCCGGTACCCGGATATTGACCCGGGTACCGGCATACAACCGGTTTCAAGCGCCCGTTGTTGTTATTTTACAGGCACGCCCTTGAAGGTGTTGGCGACCAACGGCTTGGCGTCAACCTGCGGCACGTGGCACTGATTGCAGAAATAGCGACCCATGTTGATGGTCTCCATTTCCTTGCCGTCCTTGCCCATGTAGTGGCTCTTGCCGGCCAAGGGCGCCTCTTCGTCCTTGTAGGTGTCCTTGTCGTGGCACTTCAGGCAGCCGTTGGCCTTCAGGTTGATCCGGTATTTCTCAACCTTATGCGGAGTCAGCGGCGGCTGTTCCTTGAAGTTGCGCGGGAAGCTCTCCTGGTTGAGGCTGAGCTTGTAGACCGGCGCCGGTGCTTCCTGCGTCGGTAAGTCCACCTTGCCTCGGAGAGACATGGCGCCGTCCGCCAAGGCGGGCGTACCCGCAAATCCGGCTGCGATCGCTACAGCGAAAGCCACCGCAGTCGTGATCATCAGTCGTTTCATGGCGTTACCTCCTGATCGAAATCTCGAAATAATCATGTTCCCAAATCCAGGCACCGGCGACCGCCGTCAGGCGGCCTTGCCGAGTACCGGTCCATTTTCCGTGTTGTCCGTCGTGAGCGAACGATTGTTGAAGCGCGTGCCGAACTCGAACACGTCTAGGCTGCAAACGTCGATGCAACGGCCGCAGTTGGTGCAATTGGGCGACAGAATGACCGGCCCGACGCCCTTGTCCGCACCCCTGAGAGCCGGCGTGATCACTTGCTGTTCGGGGCAAACGGCGAAGCAGTCCATGCAGTTGTTGCAGGCTTCGCGCCGCGTCGCGCGGACCCTTAGGACCGCCGATGACCCGAGCAGGCTGTAGAACGCACCGACCGGGCACAAGTGACTGCACCAGCCGCGTTCGCTGACGAATAGGTCGAACAGGAATACGGCCAGGGCCGCGCCCCATGCCCAACCAATGCCGAAGACCAAGGCCCGGAAAACGAGCGTAACCGGGTTGACCAGTTCCCAGGCGATGATGCCGCCGGCAAACGCCGTCACCAAAGCCGTTCCGAGGAGCCAGTAACGGGCACCGCGGGTCAGCTTGAGGCCGCCCCGGATATCGAGTTTCTGGCGCACCCAGTGTGCGGCGTCGGTGATGATATTGACGGGGCAGACCCATGAGCAGTAAACCCGCCCGCCGACGATCAAGTACGTGACGACAACGATCGCCGCACCGATCAGGGCCGTGCTCTCCAACTGGTGTCCTGCGAGCCAGGACTGGATTAGCATGAACGGATCGGTGAGGGGGAGCACGTCCAAAGTCAGGCTGGATGCGATCGTCCCTTTGACGATGTAGTAGCCGAAAAGGGGGCCGACCAGGAACAGGGCCAAAATGGCGACTTGCGAAAAACGTCTCGCCAGCAGCCACTTGTGGGCCCCGAACCAGCCTTTGACCTCAATCGCCTCATGGCCCGGATTCGCTTTGGCGGTCATGGCTTAACCTCCGGCATGCGATCGGGCAGATCGACGATTCCCTTGACCAGCGACTCGCCCCGAGCCTTCTTCTCAACCCAACCCAGGCGGTAGTGCTTACCGATCGCGCCCTTGGCGAGCGGTCCCGGTATCACTTTGATGGCCGCTTCCTCGAGAACACAGGCGCGTTCGCACTTTCCACAACCGGTACACTTGTCGGAATGTACGGTCGGGATGAACCGTGCGTGCTTGCCGGTCCGGAGGTTGGCTTCCCGTACGAGAGTGATCGCTTCTCCGATCAACGGGCAGACCCGGTAACAGACGTCGCAACGGAGGCCTAAGAAGTTGAGGCAGGTCTCCTCGTCGATGAGCACCGCAAGGCCCATGCGGGCGTCGTTGATATCGGTCAACCGCTTGTCCAACGCACCGGTCGGGCAGGCGACGACGCAAGGGATATCCTCGCACATCTCGCACGGATAATCGCGGGCCACGAAGTAGGGAGTGCCGACGGCGACGTCTTCACCGAGTTCGGCCAACTTGAGGGTCGGGTAGGGGCAGTCATTGACGCACAGGCCGCAACGGACGCAGGCGCCGAGAAACTCGCTCTCGGTGCCGGCGCCAGGCGGCCGGATCGCCGTTGCGGGTAGGGACTTTGCCTGTTTCGCGAGGAAGGCCAGTCCCAATCCCGCAATACCGGCACCACAGGCCGTTCTCGCCGCGTCGGTGAGGAACTTCCTGCGGTTCACGGGCTTGCGATTATTTTGTTTTTCTTGGCTCACCTAATTGATCCTTCGGCATCGTTCGCTGCGGACCCGCGGTCTTCCGCGGGTCCGCTTCGACGGAGCGGTCTAGGCCTTGACCACCTTACAAGCGCATTTCTTGAAATCCGTCTCTTTGGAGAGCGGATCGGTCGCATCAAGAGTGAGCTTGTTGACGAGTTGCGAGGCGTCGAACCACGGAATGAAGATCAGGCCTTTCGGCACCTTGTTCCTTCCGCGGGTTTCGACACGGGTCAGCAATTCGCCGCGCCGGGTCTGCAACTTGACCTCCATGCCGCGCTTGAGGCCGCGCGCCTTGGCGTCGTCACGATGCATATAGACCTTGGCGTCGGGGTAGGCCCGATAGAGTTCGGGAACCCGGCGGGTCATCGAGCCCGAGTGCCAGTGTTCAAGGACACGGCCGGTGCAGAGCCACAGGTCGTATTCCTTGTCCGGGCTTTCCGCGGCCGGCTCGTACGGCGCGAAGATGATATTCGCCTTGCCGTCCGGCTTGCCGTAGAATTTGACCCCGGCGCCTTTCGGCACGTGCGGGTCGTAACCCTCGCGGAACCGCCACAAGGTTTCCTTGCCGTCGATGACCGGCCACCTGAGGCCACGGGACTTGTGGTAGACGTCGAATTCGGCCATCTCGTGACCCGGCTTCGGTCCTTCGAACTGGAAGCGCCTGTATTCCTCGTACAAGCCCTTCTGGACATAGTAGCCGAGCGCCGCCGCTTCTTCGTTGTCGTAGACGTTGCCGGCACCGTCCTTGATTTCCTCGACCGGGAACTTGTTGACCTGGTCGTTGGCGTAAAGGACTTCGTAGAGGCTCTTGTCGGGCGAATAACCGCTGGCGGCGATAACCGCTTTCGGCCACACGTCCGACAGTTTGAAGCGTTTCGAGAACTCGACGATCTGCAGGAAGTCGGACTTCGAATCGCCATGCGGCTTAACCTGCTGGCGCCAGAACTGGGTGCGCCGTTCGGCGTTGCCGTAGGCCCCTTCCTTTTCCATCCACATGGCGGTGGGGAGGACGAGGTCGGCGGCCTGAGCCGTCACCGTGAAGTAGGGGTCGGATACCACAACGAAGTTCTTCGGATTGCGATAGCCGGGATAGCCTTCTTCGTTCATGTTGGGGGCGGCTTGCATGTTGTTGGCGCACTGCACCCAGTAGGCGTTGAGCTTGCCGTCCTTCAGCATACGGTTCTGCAACACGGCGTGATAGCCCGGCTTGCCAGGAATAACCCCTTCGGGAATCTTCCAGATCTTCTGGGCCGCTTCGCGGTGCTTCGGTTTCATGACGACGAGGTCGGCCGGCAGCCTGTGGGCAAAGGTCCCGACTTCGCGGGCCGTGCCGCAGGCGGAAGGCTGACCGGTCAACGAGAACGGGCTGTTGCCCGGTTCGCCGATCTTGCCCATCAACAGGTGCACGTTGTAGAGCAGCCCGTTGACCCAGACGCCGCGGGTGTGCTGGTTGAAGCCCATGGTCCAGTAGGACGCGACCTTGATATTGGGGTCGGCATAGACCTTGGCCAGCTTCTCGAGTTTCTTCTTCGGCACGCCGGACAGTTTGGAGGTGTAGTCGAGCGTGTACTTGGAGACGGCCTTGGCATATTCCTCGAAGCTGATCTTGGTCAACTTGCCGCCCTTGCCCGTTTTCTTCTTCTCCAACGGATGTTCGGGCCTAAGGCCGTAACCGATATCGGTGACGGTCTTGGTGATGTTGACGTGCTTCTCGACGAACTCCTTGTTGTAGGCCTTGTTCTCGATGATGTAGTTGGCGATGTAGTTGAGGATCGCCAGGTCCGTTTGCGGCGTGAACACCATGCCGTTGTCGGCCAGTTCGAAGTTGCGGTTTTCGAAGGTCGACAGCACATGCACCTGGGAACCCTTCTTGGTCAGCCTGGTGTTGGTCAGGCGGGACCACAGGATCGGGTGCATTTCGGCCATGTTGGCGCCCCAGAGAACAAAGGCGTCGGCATGCTCGAGGTCGTCATAGCAACCCATCGGCTCGTCGATGCCGAAGGCGCGCATGAAGGCACCGACCGCGGACGCCATGCAGTGGCGCGCGTTGGGGTCGATGTTGTTGGAGCGCAAACCGGCCTTCATGAACTTGGTGGCCGTGTAGCCTTCCCAGATCGTCCATTGTCCGGATCCGAACATGCCGGCCTTGGTGGCACCCTTCGGATCTTCCGGATCGATGGCCGCTTTCCACTTTTCGGCCATGATGTCGAAAGCCTGGTCCCAGGTAATCTCGGACCACTCGTTCGAGTTCTTGTCGAACTTGCCGTTGGCGCCGCGCAGCAAGGGTTTGGTCAGGCGGTCTTCGCCATACATGATCTTGGAGAGGAAATAACCCTTAATGCAATTGAGGCCCTTGTTGACGGGCGCGTCCGGGTCACCTTGGGTGGCCACGACGCGGCCGTCCTTGGTGCCGACCAGGACGCCGCAACCGGTTCCGCAGAACCGGCATACGCCCTTGTCCCATCGAATGCCCGCCGTTGCCGCTTCCGCCTCCTTAGTCGCGGGTAAGGCCATACCCGCGGCCGCGGCGGTGGCAGCGACAGCGTTGGTCTTAATGAAGTCGCGTCTATTCATTTTCATGATGTGATGCCCTCCGACGGCTGATCATCTTCTACGTCCCATTGGTGGTAGACCAGCGATGCACCGAGCACGCCGTCTACCTTGCAAACATCGGCCAGCGAACTGCTCGCCGGTGTGTCTTCAGTATCTTCGATGGTCACGATCAGGCGCCCGTCATCGGCGCGATCGTGAATTTCTACGCCTGGTATCTTGAGTAATCCGGCCTCGACGGCACTGACGTCGTCGGGGCGGGATTGCACCAGGACTCCGCAGACGTGAAACTCGTTGTTCAGGGTTTCGTTCATACTCGACCCTTCATCCCGCGGGTTGAATCGAAATGGCTCGGGTCGGGCAGGGCGCTACGCAAGCACCGCACCCAGTACATTTTTGTTCGTCGATTTCCGGATAGCCGATGGCGGCCGGCGTCAAAAATCGGATAGCGCCGGCATCGCAGTGTTCGGGGCAGACCCGGCACACGACGCCCTGCGCCGACATGCAGGCGTCCGAAACGTCAATGTCGATGCGCCAAGGGCGGCGTTCGGTCTCGTCTTCTTCTTTCAACGGGCCAAGCGCACCGGTTGGGCAGGCGTCGACACAGGACTTGCAGAACGTGCATTCACCGGCCGTGAAGTCGATCTCCGGAAAACCGCCGGCGCCGACCACGATGATCTGTTCATCGCAGGCATCCAAACAGGCGCCGGTGCGATCGCATAAATTGACGAAGAGGGACTCGGAACGAGCCCATGGCGGCCGCATCGGCAGGGACCGCTGATCTATTCGGCCTCGAAACAGGTCCGCTCGTGAAATCTGATGCGTCACAGGAACTTTCCCGTCACTTCACGGAAAGTGAAAATGTACACATTCGTTATGGGGATATGATTGATCTAGGTTAATGCTGCGAAAAAAAGTTTGCTGCGTTTGCGAAAAGCTGACCGCTTATCCGAAATTGTCGACTACCGCCGGAACCCTTAATGCTCGAGACATCGACGGCGCCGGCGGCCGACCGAAAGGCAAGAAGCATGACGGACACGTATTGGGGAAAGGGGACACGGGCGCGCTGGATGACCGGCCGCTACGTCTTGGCCCTGATGATCGTCGCCGGCCTCGTGGCCTCCGGGTACGTGTTCTTCAACCTCGTCATCCGCCAGCACGAAAGCATGGCGGCGCTCATCAACATCAGCGGCCGTCAACGTATGCTCACGCAGCGCGGTGCGTTTTTCGTCGAGAAGATGGTCCATGCGTCATCGGAGGCCGCTTTTGAACGGTCGCGACAGGCCTTGCTGAAGGTCGCCAATCAATTGGAGCACGACCACGAAGGCTTGAGCCGTGGCGACCCCGAACGCAACCTGCCGACCGAATTGTCGGTGGCCGTGCGTGCCATGTATTTCGAAAAACCCTTGGAGATCGACCGTCGCGTCCGACAATACGTCGATTCGTTGCGGTCCATTGCCGTGCCCGGCAACCAACAGGTCAGCGTAGCGACTGAACCCGTCCGTTATGTTCTGACGCAAGGGCCGGGGCCGCTCCTCGAGTCCCTTGATCTGGTCGTCCGTCGCCAGCAATCGGAAGGAGAATTGGCGCTTCGGCAATTGTTGATCATCCAAACGATTACCGTCCTGACGACGTTGATACTTCTCGTCATCGAGGCCTTGGTGATTTTCCGGCCGATGGTCATTCGGGTCGACAGCCAGGTCAGGGAGCTGGAAGCGCTGGGGCAACGGTTGCGTGATGCCAACCTGACCCTCGAGGGGCGGGTACAGGAGCGGACCCGGGACCTGAACGCGGCGCGGCTATCGGCCGAGCAGGCGAACATCGGCAAGTCGAAGTTTCTCGCGGCCGCCAGCCATGACCTGCAACAGCCTCTCGAGGCGATTTCACTTTTCGCCGGTATGCTCGGCCGGGAGGATATCAGCCCCCGGGCGAAAGCCCTTGTCCGCGATTTACGCACGGCCCAGGAATCGATGCGGTCCATGCTCGGCCAGTTGGTCGACCTGTCGCGTCTCGAGGTCGGTGACGTGGATCCCCAGGTCGTGACCATTTCCTTGGATACACTTCTCGAACCCCTCGTCGCCGAGTTCCGCACCCAGGCGGAAGGGAAGGGTTTGCGCTTTCGTTTTGTCGCCAATCAGACTTGGGTCAGGACCGATCCGGTTCTGTTCAGCAGGATCGTGCGGAATATTTTGTCAAACGCGGTCCGCCACACGCCGGCTGGCGGCGTCCTGTTTGGCGCGCGGCGCCGAATGGGCATGCTGCGCCTGGAAATCCACGATTCCGGGCCGGGTATACCTGAGGCCATGCGGGAGCGGGTTTTCGAAGAGTTCTATCAGCTCAATGAGGGAAGCGGAGACCGGAGCGCCGGGATCGGGCTGGGTTTGCCGACGGCCCGGCGGTTTTCGCATCTTCTCGGCCACGATCTGGAGATGCGGTCTGTCGTCGGGCGTGGCACGTCGTTCTTTTTGACGGTGCCCATCGGAAATCCGGGCGCAGATTAGGTGCGCCTCACTCCCGCGTTTCGTTATACGCGATAACCGCTTGTGTGCGGTTCTCCACATCGAGCGTCTTGAGTATAGCCGCAACGTGAGTTTTTACCGTGTTGCTCGACATTTCGAGTTTCTCGGCGATCGCTTGATTGGACAGACCCTCGGCCATGGCGGCGAGGACCTCGAGTTGCCGGGGTGTCAAAGCGGCGACTGCCGTGTCGGCGGCCACGCGTGAGCCAGCACGGCCGGCGCCGGAATCGCCGACTCCGCTCAGGTACGGCGGAACGTAGGTGCCGCCGGCCATGACCAGGCGAAGGACTCCCAAAATCTGCTCGTCATTCATCGCCTTCGGGATATAGGCCCGACACCCGGCTTCCAGGCAGCGGCGCATGTCGGCGAGGGATTCGGACGTCGAGAAGATGACGATCGGCGTCGGCGCAGCACCCCTGACGAACGCCTCCAGGTCCTTCTTGGTGTTATAGCCCGGTAGGTTGAGGTCAAGGATGATCAGGTCGGTAGAACTGTCGGTGCTGGCTTCGCGGGCCGTGTCGAAACGTTCGACGCCGACAACCTCGATATCCGAATCGAGTTCGGACAGGAGATGCGACATGCCGCTCCTACCAATGGAATGATCGTCAGCAACCAATATCCGCATTCAAAAATCACCTTCAAGATGGAAAGACACTTTAATTGAACAATATCGATGGCAACGTCAATCAAATCTAAAAAGGCCGGTGAATACCGGGCGGACAATCGTCGGCGTTGCCAAGAGCTTTACGTTAACGTAAACGTAAATTCGGCTGTGGCGATGTTTGGAGGAACCGATGCCGAAGATCACGATCGCCGATTTCGAGCGGCTGCTGGAAACGGAAATGCCCTGGGCCCTGGATTCAGGTCTCGTCCTCGAGGAGATCGGGCGGGGTATGGCGGTCATGCGGCTACCCTACCGCAATGACATGCTGAGGCCCGGCGGTACTGTCTCGGGACCGACCATGATGATGCTTGCCGACGCCAACATGTATGCTGTCGTGTTGAGTGCCGTCGGCGAGGTCAAACTCGCCGTAACGACCAGTTTCAACATCAACTTCCTGCATCGCCCCAAGCCGGGCGACCTCCGTGCCGAAGGGCGTTTGCTGAAGGCGGGACGGCGTTTGGCCGTGGTCGAGGTATCGGTCTTTTCGGAAAACCAGGACGAGGCCGTCGCCCACGCCACCGGTACCTACTCGATTCCGCCCGATCGCGATTGAGGTATCACAATACCCTATATCTAAGGCACGGATTTTTAGGCGTTTTTCCCGTTGACAGTGACGCGAATGATGGCATACTCCGCGCCCGCATGAGCCGGGACACGGTTTCTCCGGCCAACATACATGAATTCGTGAGTGCATGATGAAGACATTTTCCGCCAAGCCCGCGGACGTCGAGAGAAAATGGTACGTCATCGACGCCGAAGGTCTCGTCCTCGGGCGCCTCGCCAGCGTGATCGCCACGCGCTTGCGCGGCAAACACAAGCCGATCTATACGCCGCATATCGATTGCGGTGACAACATCGTCGTCGTCAACGCCGACAAGGTCCACCTGACCGGGCGCAAGCTGGCCGACAAGGAATACCATTGGCATACCGGTTATCCGGGCGGCATCAAGAGCCGTACGGCCGGCAAGGTGCTTGAGGGCAAACATCCCGAGCGCGTCGTCGTCAAGGCGGTCGAACGGATGATCAGCCGCAACCCGCTGGGCCGTGCCCAAATGAGAAAACTGCATGTCTACGCCGGTCCCGAGCACCCGCACCAGGCTCAGCAGCCGGAAGTGCTCGACGTTGCCGCGATGAACGCGAAGAACAAGAGGAGCGTCTGAACATGAGCGAAGAAACCACGACGCTGGAGAACCTCAAGGAAGCCATGGAAGGCGGTGCCCCGACCCCGTCGGCCAGCGAGCCCGAGGCGATCGTCCGCGAGCAGCAGCTTGACGAACAAGGGCGTTCCTACGCCACCGGCAAGCGTAAGAACGCGGTCGCGCGGGTCTGGATCAAGCCGGGTCCCGGCAAGATCGTCGTCAACGGCCGCGAGGTGGAGACCTATTTTGCCCGCCCGGTACTGCGTATGATGATCAACCAGCCCTTCGCCGTCGCCGACCGAGAGGGCCAGTACGACGTCCTGTGCACGGTCAAGGGCGGCGGTTTGTCCGGCCAGGCCGGTGCCGTGCGCCACGGCATCTCGAAGGCCCTGACCCTGTATGAGCCGGCGCTCCGCGCGGTGCTCAAGAAAGAGGGTTTCCTGACCCGCGATTCCCGCACCGTCGAGCGCAAGAAATATGGGCGGCGCAAGGCGCGGCGCAGCTTCCAGTTCTCGAAGCGCTGATCGCGTACCCGTTTCGAAAGAAGGGCCGGTGGAAACACCGGCCAGACCGCTGACAAACCCCATCATTTTTTGGTGGGGTTTGTTGTTTAGGGCTTTTGAGCGATGTGTTGGGCGATTTGCCGGAATATCGGGAAGTCCGGTTTAATGCCGCTCCTGGGCGTGGAAACGT
>Ga0209787_1000090_pt1 | contig 20394 bp, 23 predicted proteins | sample WorMetLIZISLAND2_2_FD_187414 | JGI IMG/M metagenome (GOLD analysis project Ga0209787, IMG submission 187414) | Marine gutless worms symbiont microbial communities from Max Planck institute for Marine Microbiology, Germany - Olavius loisae LIZARD... ... | reverse complement strand
GCGGAGAACTCAAAACCATGCTGGAAAAAGCGGCTGCGCGCAAGGATATCACAGCGAACGAGGGCTGAGAGGCTCTCTAAAAAAGAGCTGTAGGCCATAATCGCCATAATCGGGAATATGCTGGGTTAGGGTGCCCCATAGCGCGATCTAATTTGGGAATTAGAATAGCGTATACCAGCGTTTCGCACGTTGGCGGAAACGTGGTGTGTGGTGCGGTAATGCCTCCCCACGCTAACAGTCGACACCCGCGCGAGTTCAATCTCCAAGTTTACAAGCTCGTAATCTCGTTGAACGCTTTCTCAGCCGCATCAAACACTTCCAGCGTGTCACCACGCGCTACGATAAGCTGGACGGGTGTTACCTCGCGTTCGTAATGAGGGCCTTGATCTGTTTAGCTTAAATGTCAACACGACCTTAAGTTACAGATCGAATGTGTATTCCAAGAGATCGATGTCCCGCTTGAAGTGGTGTGCCACCAACTCCGCGGTCTCGTCACTGTAATAGTCCCGGTAGTCCCGTCTACGGTCGGTCGCCTGGCGTTTGTGAGCCAAGCCCGGTCGTGCGATGCCAATGCGCCCACAGGCCTCGGTGAAGTCCTCCTCCAGGCACTCATAGCGTCCGATGAAATCGACGATCAGCTCGCCGTGCAGGTCGATCAAGTAGTCGGTCTGCAGCTCGATGGAGGTGTCCAGATGGTACTGGTAGGGACGCTCCGGGTCTAGCTTCCAGCGTAGAAAGCCCTCGAATGTCTCATGGCCACCCAGGTAATGGGGCCGCTCGCGGCGGATATGGTAGAAGGAGCTCACCTGCAGGTCCCAGGGATTGCGCACGAAGGCGAATTTGAACAGCTCATCGAAGAACGTCTTCGGGAGTAGTTCCTTGGCGGCGACGATCTTGGCGTGGCGTGGCAGTTTGCCGACGATGCGGTGACCGCTCAGGCGACTTAAGCGGCTGCACAGGAATATGGGCCAGTACCAGGAGTCTCGCCGCCGCAGATGCTGCAGACTGGCGCGCACGCTGGTACCGCCGGTCTTGGCGATGTGGACAAACAGGAAGCGATGCTTGACGGAGAGGAACATAGGTTAGGATTTTACGAGGATAAGTTATGAAAACAATTGGTTAGAATTAAACATTAACTGGTCCTCATGTCCTCCAGCCCCGCCTCCAGATTCTCCGCCTCGACCCGGCATTTAGCGACGAATTGTAGCTTACGTACAAGTTCCCGTGCTGCCTCCAGATCCTGTGCCGACGGCGCCTCCAGCAAGGCTTTCAACGCACCTTCGAGCATGCGGGAATGGTCGGCAAGGCGGTCCAGGATCTCACCCACCGCAGCCATGGGGTCCAGTCGGTCCTTGACCTGGGCCAGTGTCTCGCGCAGCTCCATCTGTTCCATCAGAAATGCCGTATCTTGGGTCGGGACCTGCTCGTCTCTATGATCGTCAGTGTACAACGACAGCAAATAGTGCGCGCGTGCCAAGGGCTCCTTGAGGGTCCGAAATGCCTCGTTAACGTGGGTGGAGGCCTGCATGGACAATCGCCGTTCACGGTCACCCGCCGCAGCATAACGGTCCGGATGCAACGCCCGCTGCAGGGCATGATAGCGCTCTGCTAGCAGAGCGCTATCTACCCGATAGCTCACGGGTAACCCGAAGAGATCGAAGTAGTTCTTTGAGAAATCCAGCACGGGAAACCTAGAGCTGTGTGACATCCAGATCTGCATATGTTGTGCATCCATCGCACGGGAATACTGTCGTCAATACCTATTATACGCCGGACCGACGTCTCCCTTTGCGGCGATGCGTTCCACGCCTTCCACTGCAAGACCGAGCAGCTTGGAAACTTCCATGACATCATGTCGGCTCAACAGACGACGCACAACCCGTGCTTCACCTCTTTCCATACCATCTTCCAAACCATTTCCTCGCCACGTTCAAAGCCGATGGAGAAAGATGGCAAACGTTCGACATTGATTTCCGTCAACATGTGTTCATACCTCCTTAATCTGCGCTTCAAGATCCCAGATCCTGCGATAGGATCTCCAACATGGTCATGTAGTTGCGGAATCCCTGCTCGTTCGCACCCGGCAGCTCCCGCAAGCGGTGCACGATGTAGGTGATCTGCCGCGGGCCTTCACCCGGTCGCGGCAGATCCACGCCTACCTGGATCTGATGGCCGGCTGGATGGTCGTCTACAGCCCGTGGTCACCGAAGTCGCACAACCAAAGCTCAGCAGTGCCTGCCGGCATAGCCAAGGAGGCAGCGAAGGACCGCCTGGATATAGATCAAGAATTTGTCGGCTCAGCCCGCGGTGGCCGGCAAGGCGGATGCCCATGTAGTAACACTGCATCTGCAGCGGCATATCCACAGCATTGTTGTTGGTGATCTTGATGTGCAACAGGAATTCTTCGCCGTCGGTTGCGACGCATCTGTGCCACCAGATATGCTCAGCGATCTTCGATCCGCTGATTCTGGGTCTCCAACATTTGGAGTCTCGGCATCGAGCTCCAAGAGGTGGTAGGCAAGGTCGGTAGTTAGCGGCTTGAGCAGATCGCAACTGATGATACCCTTTGCGGTCATGGAAGAAGACTTTACGACAGGGTGGCAATTCGGCTAACGTAGCCGTCATCTCAGACATTGAAGCTCTCGCCACAACCGCAGGCGTCCTTGGCGTTGGGATTATTGAACTTGAAGCCCTCGTTGAGCCCTTCCCTGGTATAGTCGAGCTCGGTCCCATCAAGGTAGAGCAAGCTCTTGGGGTCCAAGATGACCTTGACCCCCTGGTCCTCGAAGACCTGATCGTCGGATTCCAGCTGGTCCGCGAACTCCAGCACGTAGGTCATGCCGGAGCAACCGGACGTTCGGACACCAAGGCGTAGACCCAATCCCTTGCCGCGGTTGGCAAGGAATTTACGGACATGATCCGCTGCCGCTGCTGTCACGGTAATACTCATGCTTCGGCTCCCTGGGCGCCCTGCTTCCTGCTGTAGTCCTGAATCGCGGCCTTGATGGCGTCTTCTGCCAGCACCGAGCAGTGAATCTTGACTGGCGGTAGGGCCAGTTCATCGGCGATGTCCTGATTCTTGATCTGACTGGCTTCATCCAATGTCCGGCCCTTGACCCACTCCGTCAACAGACTACTGGAGGCGATCGCTGAGCCACAACCGTAGGTCTTGAAACGAGCATCCTCAATGACGCCCTGGTCACTGACTTTGATCTGCAAGCGCATCACGTCACCGCAGGCCGGCGCCCCGACCATGCCGGTGCCCACGGTAGTGTCGTCGTTGTCGAGCTTGCCCACATTACGTGGGTTCTCGTAATGATCCAATACCTTCTCGCTGTAAGCCATGGTCTGTTACCTCTCGGCTAAAACATCAAACCCGGGCAGACGTCAGTGCGCCGTCCACTGCACGGTGCTCAAATCAATGCCATCTTTGTACATATCCCACAAGGGCGACAGCTTGCGCAGGCGTTCGACCTGCGCTCGGATCTTCTCGACCGCGAAGTCCACCTCTTCCGAGGTCGTGAACCGACCGACCGAAAAGCGGATGGAGCTGTGCGCCAGCTCATCTTCGCGTCCCAAGGCCCGCAACACATAGCTCGGCTCCAGGCTGGCCGAGGTGCAGGCGGAACCCGAGGATACCGCCAGATCCTTCAAGGCCATGATCAGGGACTCGCCCTCGACGAACGCAAAGCTCAGGTTCAGGTTCCCGGCCACCCGCCGGTCCCAGTCGCCGTTCAAGACCACCTGCTCCATGTCTTTGAGACCGTCCCACAGGCGACGGCGGAGGGCCGATACGCGCTCGTTCTCCATGGCCATCTCCGCGCGGGCAATCCGGAAGGCCTCGCCCATGCCGACGATCTGGTGCGTCGCCAGGGTCCCGGAGCGCATGCCACGCTCATGACCACCGCCATGCATCTGTGCTTCCAGGCGCACCCGCGGCTTCCGACGCACATAGAGGGCACCGATACCCTTGGGGCCGTAAATCTTGTGGGCTGAGAAGGACATCAGGTCGATGTTCATCCGTTCCAGATCGATAGGGACCTTACCGGCACTCTGGGCGGCATCGACATGGAACAGGATCTTGCGCGCCCGGGTCACCCCACCGATGCCTTCGATGTCCTGGATGACACCGATCTCGTTGTTCACATGCATGATCGAGACTAGGATGGTGTCGTCCCGCAGGGCGGCCTCTAGCTCGACCGTATCAATGAGGCCATTGGGCCGGGGATCAAGATAGGTGACCTCGAATCCTTCCCGCTCAAGGTGACGGCAGGTATCCAGAACAGCCTTATGCTCCGTCATGGCTGTGACGATATGCCTGCCCCGTCTGTGGTAAAAATGGGCAACGCCCTTGATCGCCAAGTTATCCGACTCGGTGGCACCGGAGGTCCAGACGATCTCCTTGGGATTGGCGTTGACGAGCGCCGCTACATGGCGGCGGGCCGTGTCCACCGCATCCTCCGCTTCCCAACCGAAGGAATGGGAACGCGAGGCTGGGTTACCGAATCGACCCTCCGAGGTAAGATGGCGGCACATCTTCTCGGCAACCCGAGGGTCGACAGGGGTGGTCGCCGAATAGTCCATATAGATAGGTAGCTTCATTGTTATAAGGCTCCGAAACGCTTGGCACCGCCTACTGAATGATCAGGCACCGGCGCCCACCCACCGCTGCTGCGGCTTCGATCCTGACTTCGGATTCCTGCGGGTCCTGACACTCCGCGCTCTTCTGCCCCCCCTTGCCGTCGACCAGATCCTGCAGGCTGATGCGGTTAAGATATTCATAGATCTGAATACTCAGGTTCTGCCACAGGTCATGGGTCAGGCAGGGACCTTCGTCCCGGCAGTCATGGGCGCCGCCGCAACGGGTGGTATCTACCTTCTCGTCCACGGCGGAGATGACCTCTGCCACATGGATCTCGGAAGCCTTCCGCGCCAAGCTGTAGCCGCCGCCGGGACCACGCATGCTCGAGACGAGGGAATGCATGCGCAGTCTGGAGAAGAGCTGCTCCAGGTAGGACAAGGAGATGCCCTGACGTTGTGCGATGTCCGCCAACGGGATTGGGCCCTTCCCACGATGGATGGCCAGATCAAGCATCGCAGTGACGGCGTAGCGCCCTTTCGTAGTCAATCTCACGGTGAATCGCTCCTGTCCTGAGAAGGTCTCAAAACCCTAACAATAACCGACTCATTAAGTCAAGTATTAAGCTGCACAAATTTCTCGGACCAAAGATTGCACTGCCAACCTTCTGACAAGACCCGATCTAGAGTAGGGTATTGCGGATAGCCAGAATATTGCGCACTGCTTAACTGGCTCTTTACGGATTCCGGACCTTCCATCCCCCATCTTCGGCGCAGCTATAGAGTGTGGTGAGCACAGCGAACCACAGCGGTCGGGCGGAAACTTTGGAGTGCGGCGGCAATCTCATCTCCAGTACCGAGTTAGAAGGTCAGCGTGGCGGACTCTGACTAACTATCATACGGCCGAACCCTATCCAACTTACTAGTCGGTCGCCAATCCCCACATGAGCCGTATCATCTCGACAGAGCCTGTCCATCGTGATCGCCGCGATCTGCACAATCTGTGCGCCATGCTTCCCTTCTCCCTTCCTGTGGGAGTTCCGTGGCCGGGCGTTGCTGGCGCTGGCCTGTCTGGTGCTGGCCAAGCTCGCCAACGTGGGTATCCCGATCCTGCTCAAGGAGATCGTAGACGCCTTCGAGGACCCACAAACCAGGGTGCTGGTGCTCCCGGTCTCCCTGCTGTCGGCCTATGGTGCGCTCAAGCTCAGCGCTTCTTTGTTCAACGAGTTGCGGGATGCGGTCTTCGCCCGGATGCGTTATCGGGCTATGCGTCGGCTATCGACCCAGGTGCTGGAGCATCTGCACCAGTTGTCCCTGCGTTACCACCTGGAGCGCCGGAGCGGTGCCATCAGCCGTGACCTGGAACGGGGCACCCGATCAGTGAGCACCATCCTCAACTATATGGTCTTCAGCGTGCTCCCGGTGCTAGTGGAGTTCGCACTGGTAGCCGTGCTTCTCCTGACCCGGTATGCTGCCATCTTTACCCTAGTCACCTTCGGGACGGTGCTGGTCTACGTGGCTTTTACCCTCGCCATCACCGAGTGGCGCATGGATTTTCGCCATCGGATGAATCGGCTCGATTCCCAGGCCAACAGCCAAGCCCTGGACAGCCTGACGAACTATCGAACTATGAGACGGTGAAGTATTTCGGCAGCGAGGCTACGGAGCTCGATCGCTACGATGACACCTTGAGGGATTGGGAGCAGGTTGCCGTCAAGAGCCAGTCTTCCATGTCCATCCTGAATTTCGGGCAAGGTGGGATCACCGCCATCGGAGTCACCTTGATCATGGTCTTCGCGGCCCAGGGGGTCGTCGTCGGCACCATGAGCATCGGTGACCTAGTGCTGGTGAACGCACTGCTGCTGCAATTATTCATACCACTCAATTTCCTTGGTGTCGTTTACCGCCAGATCAAGTATGCCCTAGCAGATATGGATTTGGTGTTCAAGCTGCTGGAACGGGAACCCGAGGTCGCCGACTGGCCCGGCGCCAGGCCGCTGGTCCTGCACAGGGGCCATGTGCAGGACCAGCGGGTGGATTTCCACTACCAACCCCAGCGGCAAATCCTGCGGGGATTGGACCTCGCGATCGAACCGGGACAAAAGCTGGCCGTAGTGGGTCCCAGCGGGGCTGGAAAGTCCACGCTGGCGCGGCTGTTGTTTCGCTTCTACGAGGTGACTGGCGGGCGCATCCTAATCGATGGTCAGGACCTGCGGGATATCACCCAGGACAGCCTGCGCACTGCCATCGGCATTGTCCCCCAGGATACGTTGCTGTTCAACGAGAGCATTCTCTACAATCTGGCCTATGGGCGTCCGGGTGCAAGCCGAGCAGAGATCGAGCAGGCAGCACGGATGGCCCATATCCTGGATTTTATCGAGGGGCTGCCGGACCGGTGGGATACAGTGGTCGGGGAGCGGGGACTTAAGCTTTCCGGCGGTGAAAAGCAGCGGGTAGCCATTGCTCGGGCCATGCTCAAACGGCCGCGGATTCTGGTCTTCGACGAGGCGACCTCATCCCTAGACAGCCATACGGAACGGGCCATACAGCAGACCCTTACGGAGGTCGCGGAGGACCACACGACCTTGGTCATCGCCCACCGCCTGTCCACCGTGGTGGACGCGGACCATATCCTGGTCATGGTGGGAGGACGGATTCGCGAGCAGGGTACCCATCACCGACTGTTAGAGCAGCAGGGAGCCTACGCCGAGATGTGGGAGCTGCAACGGCGCGAGCAGGATACCCCTATTGCCCAGATCCACTGAAATGCAAGAGTCCTTGTAACCGGAAGCCGGAACCGGATGACTACATCAACCCACCGACAGGCAAGCAGTGCGCCGTGCCAACAATTCAGAGTGCAGGGGGCAGTTATCAGGGGTACACAACCGACACTACCTGCCCCTGATAACTGCCCCCTCGGGAGTGCACATTTGCACTCATTTGCGAAAGAGTGTCCCCCAATCGCTCCTGCGGCGACGGAAGCGTAGGTGAGGCAAGACAAGGCCGATGAGAATCGCGCCGGTAACCACACCGGTGCCGATCAGGAACCAGCGCTGATTCGTTTCGTTCCTCAGGTCCTGGTTCTTTTGCTGCAAACCGGCGACCTGTCCTGTCAGATCAACCACGCGCTTGCGCAGATCCGAGCGTTCCTGGGTGATGGCCACTAGGTTGGTGGAGGCGTGTCTGATAGCGGCAAGCTCTTCCTCTAGTCGTTCCTTTTCCTGCTCTAGGGCTTCATGAGCGGTTTGGAGCTTATCATGTGCCGACCGTAGCCCGGAGAGCTTAACGGTCAATTGATCCGGTGCCTGTTGGAATTCCGCCAGATGGGCTTCCATTGCGGCCAGACGACCACGCGCCCCTGGTTCGTCCTGCAGCTTACGGGTCAATACATAACCGGTGGTTCCGTCCTTGGTCCGGATCCGCGAGTACCCGGTCTTTTTGTTCGTGCTCAATTCCTCTACCGCTTCACCACTCGTCAGGTAGCGGAGGATCCTATACCTAGTGCTCTCGCCCTTTCGCAATTCAATTTGGGCTATGTCGGTTATATAGCGGGTCTCGGCCAGAGCCTGACCAAGGCCGCACAGGCAGAGCAACAAGAGGAGAACATGTGTCATGAAAGACCTCTGGTAACGGATAACAAGCACGCCGAGCGCCTTGGGGCACTTTGATAAACACGGTTTCCGTCTACAGTACACATCAGCAATCAAAGGCTTAGAGTTGCTTGATTGGTGAAAACACCTATCTCTCCAAGGTGCCCCTTATAAGGTGCCCCTTATCCGGATGCGTATAAGCAAAGTTAGGTTGCCAGCAGGAACTCCAGCAAGGCCTTTTGGGCGTGGAGCCGATTCTCCGCCTCGTCCCACACTACCGACCGGGGGCCATCAATGACCGCAGCTGTTACCTCCTCACCCCGGTGGGCGGGAAGACAGTGCATGAACAAGGCGTCGCGGGCGGCCAGCTCCAACAGGGCCTCATCCACCTTGAATCGGGCAAAGGCCTGCCGACGCTGTTTCCGTTCCTGCTCCTTCCCCATACTGGCCCAAACATCGGTGACCACGAGATCCGCGTTTTCAGCTGCCTGAACCGCGCTCCGCATAAGGGTACAACGGTCTCCTGCGCCTGCGAGGATCTCGGGTTCCGGACGGAACCCTTCCGGGCAGGCGATACGCAGCTCGAAATCGAACAACCGGGCCGCGTTCACATAGGAGTGGCACATATTGTTGCCGTCGCCGATCCAGGCTACCGTCCGCCCACGAATGCTCCCCCGGTGCTCCCAGTAGGTTAGCATGTCCGCCAGTAGTTGGCAGGGGTGGAAACGGTCGGTGAGACCGTTGATTACCGGCACCGAAGAGCAATCCGCAAAGCGTTCCAGCGTGCGCTGCTCGAAGGTGCGGATCATCACCGCATCGACCATGCGGGACAGCACACGCGCACTGTCCTCAATCGGCTCGCCTCGGCCCAGCTGCGTGTCCTGGGATGATAGAAAAAGGGCATGACCGCCGAGTTGGGTCATGCCGACCTCGAAGGAGACCCGGGTTCTGGTCGACGACTTCTCGAAAATCATGCCCAGGGTCCGATTCTTCAAGGGCTCGAAACGCTCACCGCTGCGGACCAGCCGCTTGAGTTCGGCGGCCCGCTGCAGCAAGGTCTGGACCTCATCCGGGGAAAGGCCTAACAGGGTAAGGAAATGTCGTAACGGTCTGCCGCTCGCATCCATAGGCATCAGCCTGCCTAGGCATTCGAATCCACGGGCAATTGCAAAAAGCGCCGGATCAGTGACGAGAGCTCCTGCAGCAACAGATCTGCTTCTTTCTGCTCGAGTATCAGCGGCGGCAGTAGACGCACGACACGCTCGGCGGTCACATTAATGAGCAATCCTGCTGCGAGGGCCAGAGGGACCAAGTCGCCACAGGGCCGGTCGAGCACTATACCGAGCATGAGCCCGCGGCCGCGGATATCAAGTACGCCTTCGATTCCGCCCAGCGTGCGCTCGAAACCGACCCGTAAATAGTTGCCCATCCGGGAAGCACGATCCGTCAATCGGTCGCGCTGCAGGGTCTCAATCACAGTCTGGGCGACTCGACAAGCCAGCGGACTTCCGCCGAAGGTGGTTGCATGGGTGCCCGGTCCCAAGACCTGCGCTGCCACACCCCGGGCCAGGCAGGCACCCATCGGAAAGCCGTTGCCGAGTCCCTTAGCAAGGGTGACCACATCAGGTTGGATGGCGTTGGCCTGAAAGGAGAAGAAGTGTCCGGTGCGCCCCATGCCGGTCTGCACCTCGTCCAGCATGAGCAACCAGCCATGCCGGTCGCACAGCTCCCGCAGTCGGTTGAGATAGTCCGCAGCGGGGATGTGGATTCCGCCCTCACCCTGGATCGGCTCTACCAGGACAGCAACGATATCGGGGCGATTGACGGCCGCAGCTTCCACCGCATCTGGAGCGTCGTAAGGGACCCGGACGAACCCCTGCACCAAGGGCTCGAAGCCTGCTTGTACCTTACGGTTTCCAGTGGCGCTCAGGGTGGCCAGGGTGCGGCCGTGGAAGCTCGCCTCCATCACCAGAATAGTGGGGTACCCGATGCCTCGGTCATGGGCGTGGAGGCGGGCGATCTTGATAGCCGTTTCGTTGGCTTCCGCGCCCGAGTTACAGAAGAACACCTTGTCCATACCCGAGAGCGCGGTCAGAGTCTCTCCTAAAGTCTCCTGCATACCGACCCGGTACAGGTTCGAGGTGTGGATAAGAGCTTTAGCCTGCTCGCACAGGGCTTGGTGTACAGCGGGGTGGGCGTGTCCCAAACCGCATACGGCAATACCCGACAAGGCGTCGAGATAACGCTTGCCGGCGACATCCCAGAGCCAGACACCCTCGCCGCGGGCAAAGATGACCGGAAGCCGGTTATAAGTTGCCATCAAGGACTCGCCCATACGCGAACACCATTTCTCAAAAAAGCAAGAGGCGGTTCCACTCGGACGGGAAACCGCCTCTTTAAACAAGCTTTATGAGTATAGCCCGAGATACGAAATCTATCCAAGCCCGAGTCTTGTTCGATCTAGGATGGGAGCCAATCCTTAGCGACTTGCCCCTTCGGCATTCCAGGCTCCCACACCGGCAACGGGGGAGCATCCCTCGACCGGTACATGACCGGGCACCCCGAGACAGCATCCGAAAATTCGGATCACGCCGATATGCTTACCGGCAGGCATCTGGCACCCCAGGTACCGGGCTTGGATTCAAAGTAGCCGGCGCAAGCGGTGCCGCAGGCTGCGCACTTGCCCTCCGGCGTCAGCCCCCAGATCCCAAGCCGATACCAATCGCGTTCGATGAGCAACGCCCCGCACCTGTGGCACCAAGTACTTCCCCCTGCGGCATCCCGGACATTACCGGTGTAGGCGTAGCGTATCCCATTGCGGTGGGCGATCACCCGCGCGCGCGCCAGGGTCGCAGGCGGCGTCGGCGGCAGGTCCCGCAGCTCCCAGTCGGGATGAAAGGCGGTAAAGTGCATGGGGGTTGCGGGGCCTAGGTGCTCCCGGACCCAGGCGCACATGCGTTCCAATTCGGCCTCGGAATCATTGTGACCCGGAATCAGCAGGGTAGTGAGTTCGAGCCAGATTCGGGTCTCCTGCTTGAGGTATTCCAAGGTCTCCAATACCGGCATCAGCCGGCCGCCACAGAGGTACCGGTAGAAGTCGTCGGTAAAGGCCTTTAGATCTACGTTGGCTGCATCCATGGCAGAGAAGAGGTCTTCCCGCGCTCCGGGGCTGATGTAACCGGCGGTCACCGCCAGATTAAGGATCCCCCGCTCCCGGCAGGCCAGGGCCGTATCCCGCGCATACTCGAGAAAGATGACTGGATCGTTGTAGGTATAGGCGACGCTGCGACACCCCAGGTCCTGGGCCCTATGGGCAATGGCCGCAGGTGTGGCACCTGCAGCCAGGGTATCGACCCGCCGGGATTTGCTCATGTCCCAGTTCTGGCAGAACTTACAGGCGAGGTTGCAACCGGACGTCCCGAAGGATAATACCGGGGTACCGGGCAGAAAATGGTTGAACGGCTTCTTCTCGATTGGATCCACGCAGAAACTGCTTGAGCGCCCGTAGCTGGTAAGCAGGATCTGGCCATCCACGCAGGTGCGCACGAAGCACAATCCCTGCTGGCCTGCTTTGAGCCTACAGGCCCGCGGGCAGACATCACACTGGATACGGCCGTCTTGCAGCCAGTGCCAATAGCGCGTTGGGTGATGATTTGGTTGGACGTCCATGGTCACCTGGTACGGACGCTCAGCGCGGTCTGCACACGCAGCTTCGCGTTAAGTGTAGGTTGGGTTAGTGCGCTGTCCGACCTCAAAATACAGCCACCTGGCTGCACGCACCGTAACCTAACACGTCGGACTCCAAAACTAACGCCAAATAACTCAGAACCATTATCATCAGCGGCAAAATCCTGTGGCCGACCGGAACAGGGTCCAGATCGACTCGACGGCTTGTTCTATCTCTGTTTGGGCCATGGTTTTACCCCATGGGCATGTCGATTCGGGGTATCAAGCGGTGGTTTCGACCATGGCAGCCACCACCTCGGTCCAGGCCCGCGCCGTGTGGTCGCGCTCATAGCCGCCGCCGCCCATGGCGAGAAGACGACCTTCGCAGATATCGTCGGCGATCCTGCACAGGGAAGTGGTCACCTGCCGGTGCACCGCCGTGCTCAGATGCAGGTGGGTGATGGGATCGCCGACCAGGGCATCCGCCCCGCACTGTAGCAGAATAAACCGAGGCCGGTAGTTTTCGATGAAGCACTCGGCCGCGGACCACGAACTCAGGAATTGCTCGTCCTCAGCGAACGGGGGCAGGGGCACGTTCAACTTGGTACCGCAAGCCAGGCCTGTTCCGGTTTCATCAGCGTGGCCGGTACCCGGATATAAGTAGTGCCCATCCTCGTGGAAGTCAACCACGGCGAGCTCGGGGTCATCGTCGAAGGCGTAAAAGACCCCATCGCCGTGGTGGGCATCAATATCCACATAGGCGATGCGCTGGATACCATACACTTGCCGCAAGGTCTCGATGGCGATACCGCAGTCGTTGAAAACGCAGAAACCGGCCGCCCCGTCGCGTCGCGCATGGTGGAGCCCGGCGATAGGCACCATGGCGCGGGTCAGCTCCCCGGCCAGGATCCGCGCCACTGCATCCAGAGTGCTGCCGACGACGAACTGGGCCGACTCGTAGATACCTATCACGGCCGGCGTATCGCCATAGTCCAGATAACCCTGGCCCGTTGCGGACTGCTTCCGTACCTGTTCCAAGTAGGAACCGGTGTGGAAGCGCAGCACGTCCTTGTCCCGCGCCCGGACCGGTGGCAGACTCCGAATCTTCTCCTTCAAGCCCGACGCCGTGAGGGCATCCCAGAAGACGTCGTGGCGGTCTGGACCAAAGGGGTGCCCGTCGCCAAAGCCGTAGCAGGCGAGCTGTTCCCCACCGTAAACACCGATCCGTTTTTCTGCCGTCGTATGGATAGTCATGGCGCTGGTGCGTCCTCCGTCGAGAACTTGGCTCCGCTCAGCGGCTGAACGCCGAGCAGGTGAATCCGGCGACTGTCTGCCCGCAGCACGGTAAAGCGAAAGTGGGAAACCTGGATCCGTTCGCCCCGCTTCGGCAAACGGCCGAACGCATTCACCACCAGTCCGCCGATGGTATCGAAGGCCGTGTCGGAAAAATCACTGCCGAAGTAGTTGTTGAATTCCTCGGTGGTGGTGCGAGCCTTTGCCGTATACTCGCGCGCGCTGCGCTTGAAGATCGGCAGACCCTCGTCGAAATCGTGTTCGTCCTCAATCTCACCGACGATCTGTTCGAGCACATCCTCGATGGTCACCACCCCGGCTGCATTACCGTACTCGTCCACCACAACGGCCATGTGGTTGCGGCTGGTGCGAAATTCCCTCAGCAGCACATTGAGGCGCTTGCTCTCGGGTATGAATACCGCCGAGCGCAGCAGATCGCGGATGTTGAAGACGCGACGCTCCTTACCGCTCACGCATAGCGGCAGCATATCCTTGGCGAGCAACATACCCACGACTTCTCCCTTGTCGTCGCCGATGACGGGGAACCGGGAGTGGGCGGATTCGACAGCGACCCTGAGGATCCCTTCGAGGGGATCGTCACGGCGCACACAGACCACGTCTGCCCGCGGGATCATGATGTCGCGCACCCGCTGGTCAGCGACCTGTAACACGCCTTCCATCATGCTCAGTGCCTCAGCGTCGAACAGGGCACGGCTGCCGGCATCCTTCAGTAATTCGATAAGCTGCTCCCTGTCCTGCGGCTCGCTGCCAATCAGTCGACCGAGCTTCTTCAGCCATACCCTTACCTGGGATCCGAGCCTTGCCCGAACGCTTGTCATAAAGTCCTACTGTTCCTCATAGGGTGCAGGAAATCCTAACCCTAAAAGGATATGCCTTTCTAGCCTCTCCATCTCGCTCGCCTCGGTAGCACCCGAATGGTCGTAACCGAGGAGGTGCAGCACCCCGTGCACCACCATATGGGCCCAACGGGCTTCAAGCGATGTACCCTGCACCCGGGCCTCACGGATTACCAGTGGGACACAGATCACCAGATCCCCGATCAGATCACAGTCCGCCATTCCTGGTAAGGGCTCGTAGGGGAAGGAGAGCACGTCTGTCGCCTCAGGCTTGCCGCGGAAACGCCGGTTGAGATCGACCCCCTCGGGCTCGTCCACCAGCCGGATGCTCAGCTGCGCGTCGGCGCGTCGTCCGCTCAGGACCGCCGCAGCCCAACGGTGAAACTGCTCGTATCCGGGGAGGTCCGGCGTCGTGGATGCGTTCTGAATATCCAGCGCTAAGGCGATTTCCGTCACATGACATACCCCGAAGTTATGCCCAATCCGGCAAAGACCCCTTCCAATTCCACGGGCGTACGCAGATTCGCGACAGATTGCTTGAAAAGATCAGTCGTCGGTGGGCACCTGCCTGCTATCCTGTCCTATCGGCGGCTGACGGAACCAGAGCGAGCGTGTATAAAATTTCTAAAAATCAATTTTTTCAGACATGTACGCTTAAACCATGCTGACGGAACAAGGTTGCTTGATCCAGGTCAAACAAATCTGCAAAATAGCGGCCTACTAGAGTTAGGGAGCTGACGATTGACTGCGTCTAAGGTGATTTCATTCGAAGCGTTGCGGATAGCTTGCAAGGATTGCAGTCTCGCCACGCTTTGCTTGCCGATGGGTCTGACGGCAGACGATGTCGAACGATTGGACGATATTGTCAAACGCGCCCGCCCGCTGCACCGCTGCGATTATGTCTTTCGCAGCGGTGAGTGTTTTCATTCCCTGTATGTAGTCAAGACGGGATCGGTCAAGACCTATGCCCCGAGCCCCGATGGTGGCGAACACATACTCGGGTTTCACCTCCCCGGCGAGCTCATCGGCCTAGACGCCATTCAGAAAAAGGTGCACACCTGCTCGGCGAAAGTCTTGGAGACCTCCGCGATCTGTGAGGTCCCCTTCCCTCACCTGGAGACCCTGAGTAGCACGATTCCTTCCCTGCAGCATCAGCTGTATCGGTTGCTTAGTAAGGAAATCGGCCATGATACGGAAATGCTGCTCCTGCTCGGCAAGAAGAGCGCCGAAGAACGTCTCGCCGCATTCCTCCTGAGTATATCGAAGCGCCTGCATAAACGCGGCTTGAGCCCCACTGATTTTTACCTGAGTATGTCTCGCTACGAGATCGGCAACTATCTGGGGTTGGCGGTGGAAACCGTCAGCAGATTGTTCACCAAATTCCAGGACAACGGCCTGTTGAAGGTCGACCGTAAACACATTGAGCTACGCGACCTGGAGGCCATGGAGGCTGTCCTCACCCGCGCCGCAGTGAACGACCGTCAGAACCGTCAGCAGCGTGTGAGGTAGTCCGCATGGTTCCCATGTCGGTGGTGCTTTAATACTAGGTCCTGTTGACATTTAAATCTAACTAACTGTTTTTTATGTGTCAGATGGCTACAACCCAAACGGTCCGCATAGCAGGCCTACGCTAACCGTTTGATTGTTGTAGGGTCCGTTGTGTGGACTTTCCCTTTCCTATGGGCGAAACAAGCGCCGGTAAGCTGGATTCTAAGGCTGCGGTCATTCCACGCAGATTTCCGAACCGTGACGGCCGTGACGGTCTGGCAGGATGCACACCGCACAACTACCCAGCGCCATGTGCTGGGTACGTTGCGCATGGTATCTCCGGTAAACAGTGGAATGGCCGTAACCCTCAAGTGGCTCGATAGGGGCCTGCGTTGCCCATTCTACGGTCTATTTCCGAAGGCAGAACCAAAGGTCAGGTACAAGCAGGTATAAAGGGAAATGACGGCGAGTACCTGGGAAAGCCATCCCCTCCTGAAGCTTTAGAGTCTGTCCGTGGACCAGCCGTGCCTGTGTGCACCCCATTGCCGCCCTCAAAAGCTCCGAACCCAAACCAGAAACCAACTCCAGGCTGCCCAACTCACCGCGACGACACCAGATCTCCTGATCCCTTGATCTGCAACACAGCATCGCCCAACTCGACGCCATGGTCGGGCTTGGTCCGCGCCAAGTCCAGTCCGGCTCCAGCGTCAACAAAAAACCGCCTCCCCAGAGCCGGGCAACCACTACCTGCGCATCGCCCTCATATATACCTGCTCTGGGCACTGTACGCCACGATCCCAATTCATGGTCTATTACCCCACGCTCCACCGAGAAACGCGGCCTCAACAAGCTCCAGGCCGTCTGCGTAAGCTGCTGCAGGCCATCCACGCCATGCTCGAGAACCGAACATCCTTCGCCAGCCGTCGCTTCTACACACCAACCGAGGCGGCTCCTGATTAAGCCAATTTATGGAAGCACAGATAACTTCTTGTCGATCACTACAATTGGACCTGCTTGAGAATAGAGTATCTACGGGCTAAATGTCAACACGCCCCTAGCCTCATCCCGTTCAAGTCTTAAGCCACAGACATTCCCCGCCGCTCGCCGCGTTGATCGCGGCGAGCCGGGCCTGGTGAGCTGCCAGCTCCCCCGCGTCCGCCCGCACCACCACCAGGGATGGCCATGGTGCCGTAAGCCGGTGTGGCCCTGCACCTATCCCACCCATCCCCGAGCCATCTTGGGCTCCAAAGGCCAAGCTGACTTGCCCTCCCGACATAGCGAGGTAAAGGTCGGCCAAGATCTCCGCGTCCAGCAAAGCACCATGCAGGTCCCGCTGCGAGTTGTCCACCTCGTAGCGCTTACACAGGGCATCAAGACTATTGCGTTGCCCAGGGTGTAAGGACCTAGCCATGACCAGTGTGTCCGTGATCCGACGTAGCTTGTCGATGGGCTCCGCATCCTCCCGCCACAGACCCAGCTCATGGTTCAGAAAGCCAACATCGAAGGGAGCATTGTGGATGATGAGCTCGGCATCTAGGACGTAGTCGATGAAATCCTCCGCGATGTCAGCAAAGCGCGGCTTATCGCGCAGGAACTCGTCCGTGATGCCATGAACCTGCACGGCCCCCTGGTTGATTTCCCGGTCCGGCTGCAGGTACTGATGAAAGTTATTGTGGGTTAGACGGCGGTCGACGAGCTCAACGCAGCCGATCTCGATAATGCGGTGCCCTTCCGCCAGTTCCAAGCCTGTGGTTTCGGTATCCAATACAATCTGACGCATCTCTAAGCCCGTTCACAAACATCCAGGTCGTGTTGCGTTACGCCACGTTCGACGCCGATGCCTCTCCGGGCGCAGTCCTGAATTATTTGGCATTGGTTGTGGTATCCGGCGCTTGGGTTCCGGCGCATTCGGCCCTGTCACTGTGCTTCAGGATCGGCCAGCGCACCTAACCCAACCTACACTTAACGCGAGGTCCGTGCATGTAGAACGGAGATTAGGACGTGTTGACATTTACGACTACTGCGTTGATTTTACAGACAATTCTACAAATGACTGAAAAGGCTAACTTGAATGATTCAGAAGCGTTCTCGGTCTATATGTCAACACGACCTAACAATTTAGGTGCAGGCTGCGTTAAGATGCCGACACGGAAACACTGCGGGAGATCGACAGGCTATTATGCATCGAACGTAACACGTCAAATCCTTCAAGCAATGCCAAATCATTCAGGAGGTACCTTGAAGAATAGCTGTTTCGGTTCGGCCTTTTCATGAAGACGATCCTGCCCGCTCCATGTTATCGGTAGTTGAGGGCATCCGCACCAGATGCTTTTCAAGGTCTGCACAGCGAGCTCCAGGTTAGCCATCTGACCGCTCCGGGGTCCGCTCTGCGGGCCTTTCGCGTGTTGTGGCCATTTGACATATGAAAACAGTTGGTTGAGAGTTAAACATCGACACACCATAGCCTTACTCGGACGGGAGTCCAAGCATGACCGCCCCCCGTTCCGTTCTCGTCTCCCTTGGCGACACCCCCTGATACACTTGGGTATGCCGTGCCTTATGCCTCGAATCAGGAGAGACCCATGAACCCTGAACCGGATCGTCTCTGTTCCCTGCTACGCTCCGTTGCCGAGGCGGAGATCATGCCCCGCTTCCTGCAGGCTACCACTCGTTCTAAGGCCGACGGCAGCCTAGTTACCGAGGCGGATCTGGCAGCACAGCAGCGGATCTGCGACGAGCTGGGCCGCATCTGGCCCAAGATACCGGTACTCGGAGAGGAGATGACCCCGGAGACGCAACAGCAGTTGATCGCTAATGCCGACGTCGGCGTATGGTGCCTAGACCCCTTGGATGGCACGAGCAATTACGCCTATGGGTTTCCCTATTTCTGCATCTCCCTCGCCTTGTTGCGAGGGGGCGAGCCGGTCCTGGGGTGCATCGTCGATCCGGTGCACGACGAGTGTTTCTGCGCCGAACGCGGCGTCGGGGCCTTTTGCGACGGCAAACCGTTGCGCCTAGCATCAGAACGGACCGAGCTGCGTGAGTGTCTGGCCATCGTCGACCTCAAGCGCCTGCCTAAGGAAGACTTGCCCAGCATGGGAGGACAGTCGCCCTTCTGTTCACAGCGCAACCTGGGATCCATCGCCCTGGAATGGTGCTGGCTGGCAGCCGGGCGCATCCAGCTCTATCTCCACGGGGGACAGAAGCTGTGGGACTATGCCGCGGGCTGGCTAATTGCCTCCGAGGCTGGGGCCATGTCGCGCCTCTTTGCTCGCAGCGGGGAACCATCGGCTGCAGGCTTGTCATTGGAGCCGCGCATGGCCATCGCGGCGGAGAATGAGGTCCTGTTCGGGCATCTACTCGAATGGTGGTCGGGGCTGCCGCACGGGGATGGTTGAACACGGCTGCTCAGGGACAGCCAGCCGCCTTGATTTCGAATCCCTAGACTCATGCATTAAGAGGCTTGAAACCGATAAATTATAATTTACCTGATATTGTCAGTCCATCCCACAAACGTATTAACTTAAATCGAGTTTTAATGATTTTATACGTGCCCACCATGCATCGTATGCACTAAAGCATATTCCAGCTAGGCACAATCCTGGACGACTCAGCGTTGCTGGAAAGATCTTAAATAATACAATACTTACATAAACTTGCATGATCAACAGGATTTTTTTGTTTAATTTTCTGGTAAGTGCCATAGATGGCGAAGACAGTGGGGAGTTGAATCATTAGGCCACACAACCATACCACTTTAAACTTGATCACTACCCGATTACGTCTACTCCAACGAGATCCATCCAGTCGCCATGAACAACGAACTGACAGAATTCGACATGGAGCTCGGAAGCGGTATCGCCGCCTTCGAGTCTAGGCATTTCTCGGTTGCCGCTGGTCTGCTCTCCCCATTGGCGGAGGCGGGCAATCCCCAGGCCCAATACCGCATGGCCATCATGGCCCAAAACGGCCTGGGCATGCATGAGAACCAACCCCTGGCCTTCAAATACATGCAGGCCGCTGCCGAGGCGGGACTGGACATCGCCCAGCACGGACTCGGCTTCATGTACATGGAAGGTGAGTGTACGAAACAGGATTTGGCGCAGGCAGTGCACTGGTTCACGAAGGCTGCTGAGCAGGGCCTCGCGGGCTCCCAGACAGTCCTGGCGACGATGTACAAAGAGGGTCGCGGTGTGGAAAAGGGTCAGGCAACGGCCAACAAATGGCCTGCATCGAGGGGCGTTGACGTGCAAGGGCAAACGAGTGTGGACGGGAAAACCGCCACAGCAGCAAGAGGCCGGCGGTAGAAATACTCCGGGGCGTGTCGTTTAAGAAGCTGGCTAAAAACTAACCTATTTATTTTTAGTTAGAAAAACTACAGAGGAGCGTTGGAACGATTAAAATCAATAAATTAGTATCTTAGGCAGTTTCTAACCAATTTCCACAGGTTTCTTAGGGCTGGCATTGGGCACGGGCCACCCATCGATGCGGTTCGTGCGGGGAAAGCGCACACCGACCAGCCAGCTCAGAACCACCGTGCTCACTACATACCCTATCCCCTGATAGCGCAACATCATCGGCAGCGCCTTGGCCTAGTCGACCCAGTCTTCCACCTAGTGGGGGATAGGCGGGCGTTGCGTGAGTTTCTTCCGGTCATTAGTCTGCTTGATCTTCGCGCGAAAATTACCGCGGACGGCGCGCAGCCAACTCCTTGACGGTGTCCACGCCCGCCTATCCAACAAATCCGAATAGGCACCCGAGATCCCTTTTATCCGGTTGATGTTGACACGATTACAAAGGGGTTTATATACATAACAGCGCAACCTACCATTGGCCGAAGATTCGAGCGGCGCGGCCATAGCGTCGGACTTCCGGCGACCAGTCCTGCTCCCCGAGCCCGACCGCATCCAAGAGCGCAAGGC
>Ga0209787_1000089_pt1 | contig 20450 bp, 20 predicted proteins | sample WorMetLIZISLAND2_2_FD_187414 | JGI IMG/M metagenome (GOLD analysis project Ga0209787, IMG submission 187414) | Marine gutless worms symbiont microbial communities from Max Planck institute for Marine Microbiology, Germany - Olavius loisae LIZARD... ... | reverse complement strand
TCTCGAACTTGTCTTTAAGCTCGATCTCCTTGGCCACGGACACGCCGTCCTTGGTCATGGTGGGGGCGCCGAAGCTCTTCTCAAGCACCACGTTGCGGCCCTTGGGGCCGAGGGTGACTTTGACAGCCTTGGCCAGGATGTTGACGCCCGTCATCATACGGTTGCGGGCGTCGTCGCTGAATTTGACGTCTTTTGCGCTCATTCTCTAATGTCCTGATTTCAGTGGGATTAGGCGTCTGTTGTGCTTAGGTGCCAGCTGGTACCCATCAGCCCTCGACAACCCCCATAATGTCTTCCTCGCGCATGACCAAGAAGTCTTCGTTCTCGATCTTGACTTCGGTGCCCGAGTACTTGCCGAACAACACTCGGTCACCCTCCTTCACATCCAGGGGGCGGATCTCGCCAGTATCCAGGATCTTACCCTTGCCAACGGCGATGACTTCGCCCTGAATCGGCTTCTCGGTCGCGGAATCCGGGATCATGATGCCGCCGGCGGAGGTGCGTTCTTCCTCCATGCGGCGAATGACGACGCGGTCGTGTAAGGGACGGATATTCATTGGAAGAAATCTCCTTCATTGGAGCTAGTGATGGCAAGTGCGGAGGTTAGACACCGGCGACCGGCTGTTTTGGCACTCGCCTTTTGCGAGTGCTAATAATACGGGTTTGTACCTGACTGTCAAGCACCTACCGCCCTGAGGCTGTGCAGGCGCGGCAACTCCCCGAATTTGGCCTTCAGCTTGGCCCGATAGCGTGTCAGACCCGTCTTGGCCTCCTGTTGTTTGCTTTGCACTGCGGGTAGCATCCGCAGGGTCTCGCGATCCATTTTCTTGAGCGTCTTACCATCGAGTAAGACCGATCCGGATCTCATCACCGACCTCGGCCTTGTCGCGCAGGATGGCCTTGATGGCCCAATTGAAGGTGACGATCTTGCGGCCGGTTTTCTCCACGTTGTTCTCCCTCATATACTTAAATCAGGAATACGAAGGTATCGGATACTGGCTCAATCCCGCTCGCGACGAAATTCACCTTCGATCACCCGTGGGCCAATCTGAATCGCATCCTGGTCGGGCGACGACTCATCGGGAAGGATTCGAAGGATTCGGAGGAGGCGCAAGATCAAGAACCAGCGCAGTTTCGCCATGACCAGCAAGAAACCCAAGGTGTCGGTAAAAAAGCCCGGCAACAGCAGGATCAAGCCCGCTACCAGCAGCAATGCCCCGTCGAGCAGCTCCAGAGTTGGCACCTGGTTCTGCCCCAGGGCGTCGCGGACCCGCATGAGTACCGAAAAGCCCTGGATCCGGACCAGGGCGCCACCGAGCAGCGCCGTGAAGATAGAAAGACCAATAGTCGATAAAACGCCGATCTGGGAGCCTACCTGGATCAGGAAGTAAAGCTCGACTAGGGGGATTCCGATGAACAACAGTAGGAAAACGATCACAGGACAGATCCTAGCTCACGTGGCGGTTTAGCATCTGTTGCCAACCCTACATGGGGGTGAATCGGGAGCGCCGTACCCGGTTCGAGACGCAATCGACCCCTAGATTGCCCGCTAGTGCTACTGAATGGAATGAATGAAGGTGAGAAAGAGTACTCTATTGATAGAAGGAATAAGCTGACTTTTTGGGATTTGAATGTTACCTGTATCATCACTGACTTTCTCGTATTTCAGCTTGATTCGGCCATATCTGCATCTTTCTTCGTGATGGCATGAGCACCCCTGCTTGGAGAAGTACAAGAAGTGAGGAAGCGCTAGCAACGGGCAGAGTGCGACGATCACCGGGCAGCCATCAATGCCATTAAATATAATTCTCAAGGCCCCTCCCGGCGAGAAGCGCCCACACCGAGAGCAGCAAGGGGTCTAGGGGAGAGGGCGAACGAAAAACAGGGATCAAACAATCACAAGCGGCACCTGTGACGCTTGACTTAAATTTTGTCGGCGTCTGATCGAAGGTATTCTGGAGCGGTCCGTCGGTGGCGATAAGGTCGCGGGTCTGTTGGCATAGGTGTTCGATCTTGGCGTCGAGTTGGACGTGCTGTGTCGTAGATCAGCGATCAGCCGGTTTCCTGACCTTGAACCCACGCCCGACCAACCTTGTGTATGCAGGCTCACGAGTTTACTCCCAGCCTCGGATATTTCGGTATTGGCAGAGCGAGGAACCAATCTACGGGCAGACTCGAAGCCTCAGGAGGGACCCGGCTTCCCCAGATACTCGCCATCAACCTACCCTTAATTTTCCTCGGAAACAGAACATACATAGGGTCATGGGTATGGGCCCCTTGCAGGGGAAAGAGGTCCCCCGGATCAGCTTATCTTATCGACACCTGCTGCCTGGAAGACGGCGCTCCCGGCGACGGACTTTTGCGAGATCACTTCGACGATCGATAATAATCGATCAGAATCTGGGCCACCTCGGGACGCGAGAACTCCTCGGGCGGGGCAATGCCTTCGGACAACATCTGCCGCATCTTGGTACCAGATAGGAGTACGAAATCTTCCTTGGCGTGATCCGGTGCCTCGCGCATCATTACCACCTTACCGAGCTTCTTGGACCAAGCGGTGTGGTCGGCCTTGAAGATCCCGATATCCAGCACCCCCTTCGGGACCTCCGCGTCGAAGATGGTCTGGGCATCGAAGGCCCCGTAGTAGTCACCCACTCCAGCGTGATCACGACCGATGATAAAGTGGGTCGCACCCATGTTCTGGCGGAAGTAAGCGTGCAGAATCGCCTCCCGCGGACCAGCGTAGAGCATGTCGAAGCCGTAGCCGGTGACCATGGCGCTGTTCGGTTGGAAATAAAGCTCGACCATCTTGCGAATAGCTGCATCTCGTACCGGCGCAGGAATATCACCGGTTTTGAGCTTACCCAGCAACATGTGAATGACTAGGCCGTCGCACCCGAGGCGGTCCATGGCCATATGGCACAATTCCTCGTGGGCCAGATGCATCGGGTTGCGGGTCTGAAAGGCGACGACCTTGTTCCATCCGCGCTCGGCGATCTCATGGCGAATCTCCACCGCGGTGCGGAAGGTATCCGGGAAATCATCCTGGAAATAAGAAAAGTGCAACACCTGAATGGGGCCGGAGACCGCAAATCGACCCTGACGATTAAAGGTGGCAACACCCGGATGTTTCATGTCGCCTGTACGGTAGACCTTCTCGGCCATCAGGGCCATCTGTTCGTCACTGACGATCTCGATGTCCTCCACGTCTATGACCGCGAGAATCGGATTGCCCTCTATGTTCGGGTCGCGCAGGGCGACGCGGCGGGCCCCCTCGATGGTATCGACCCTGTCGAGCAGGCACAGCACAGGCACGGGGAAAAACAGACCATCGGTAGTCCTCATGGTCCGGGCCACGCTCACGGCGTCTTCCACCCTCATATAGCCCTTGAGCGGACTGAAATAGCCGCCGCCCATCATGACTGCGTTACCCGCAGCCTGGGAACTGATCATCACCGAGGGTAACTCCCCCGCCTCATGCATCAGTTCATGGTGCAGGTCCGGATCGTAAACGAACAATGGTTGCAGCTCGTCGGAGCCGACTGGTTTGATCATCTTCTGCCTCTCCTCAGGACTCACGCTCGGACGTCCGATACCGGCACGCGACAAGGCGAGTCTTGTTTGCGATAGCTTATGTAGACCTTGTGGCAGGCTGCAGAGTTGTGCAGCCGTCGTGCTGTGTAGGCTGTTAACAGCGGTATTATCTAGCGTGCAAACCATACCACAGTCACCACTTTGATCCTCGTCAAAAACTGTAGATTATGCGCGCGTATACGCGCGTAACGTTGTTGTCGAGAGGATAGCCAGATTTAGCTGGACTAGGAGGGCGTGAATGATATCGTGACCCGGACTCGGGTAGAGGCATCTCGGCCTAGGCGCTTGCCGGTGTTCCGTCCGATCTGCGGCTACTCTTGAGCATTCGGACAGTCTACAAGCGGCCGGTTTGGGTGCCACCGGGAAAGGCGTAATGCGGGTAAACCCCTTATAAATCGGGTGGTCCATCTCATGGCCCGAATATCCCAAAAAATATCGCAAGGATAATTAAACTCTATTCAAGATGAAGTTTGTTTTTCAAAGCACTGTTGACTTATAGATCGAGTGGTATAATTACTGGGTCGGCGGAGCGAAAAATCGACTCACAGCAATGTGTCAATGTGTACAGGATGCTCTGTACATTACCTCATTCACCGGTATAAGTCGCAGCACCTTTGCTGGACGGTTTCAAGCGGTTTTACGGTATGTACCCCATACGACGCGCGCTGATCAGCGTATCTGACAAGACCGGCGTCCTAGACTTCACCCGCAGCTTGGCGGCCCGGGGTATCCAGCTCCTGTCGACCGGCGGGACCGCTCGCCTCCTGACCGACAACGCCATCCCGGTGCTGGAGATAGCGGCCTACACGGGATTTCCGGAGTTGATGGGGGGACGCGTAAAGACGCTGCACCCAAGGATCCACGGTGGCATCCTGGGCCGGCGGGGTGTCGACGACTTAGTGATGCGAGAGAACGAGATCAACCCCATTGATCTGGTGGTGGTCAATCTCTATCCCTTCAAGCAGGCGGTAGCCGATCCGGACTGCGACCTGCCTATGGCCATCGAGAACATCGATATCGGCGGCCCTACCCTACTCCGCGCCGCGGCTAAGAACCACATCGCAGTGACCGTGGTAGCGGATGTAGCCGACTACCCGCTGATATTAGCAGAGATGGAGGAGCACGGCGGTGCCGTGAGCGATGCCACCCGATTTGATCTGGCGGTCAAGGCCTTCGAACATACAGCCCGCTATGACGGTGCCATCGCCGACTACTTGGGAAGGATGGTCGGTGCAGCGGACGGAACCGGCTTTCCGCGTACTCTGAATCTGCAGTTCCAGCACCGACAGGCCCTGCGCTACGGCGAGAATCCACACCAGAAGGCGGCCTTCTTCGTCGAGCGGAACTTGAGCGGGGTGAGCGTTGCCACAGCGCGCCAGCTCCAGGGCAAGGCGCTGTCCTACAACAACATCGCCGATACGGATGCGGCCCTGGAATGCGTCAAGCAGTTCAACGAGCGGCCGGCATGCGTCATCGTCAAACATGCCAATCCCTGTGGTGTCGCCCTGGGAACCAACCTAATAGAGGCCTATGAGCGGGCCTTTACGACCGACCCGGAATCTGCGTTTGGGGGTATCATCGCCTGCAACCGTGAGCTGGACGAAGCGACGGCGCAGGCCATCGTGGAGCGCCAGTTCGTCGAGGTTATCATCGCGCCGAGGATCGAACCCGCCGCTGCTGAGGCCCTCGGTGCGAGGGAGAACATACGTTTGCTCGAATGTGGAGGCTGGGCCGACGGAGATAACCGGCGCGCTGAATTCAAGCATGTCAACGGCGGGCTGCTGGCCCAGGAAGCGGATCTGGCCCTGGCCCACAAACTCGAGGTCGTCACCAGGCGTGAGCCCACGGATCGGGAGCTGGAAGATCTGTTCTTTACTTGGCGCGTCGCCAAATACGTCAAGTCGAACGCCATCGTTTACGGCCGCGATGGCATGACCATCGGCGTCGGGGCGGGGCAGATGAGCCGCATAAACTCGGCGCGCATCACCACGATCAAGGCCGAGCAGGTGGGCCTCCAGATAGCCGGCTCGGTGATGGCCTCCGACGCCTTCTTTCCCTTCCGGGATGGTATCGACCAAGCCGCAGCAGTGGGTATCGGTGCCGTCATCCAGCCTGGCGGTTCCGTGCGCGACAAAGAAATCATCGCCGCCGCGGACGTGCATGGCATGGCCATGGTCTTCACCGGTATGCGCCATTTCCGGCACTGACAGGACAGCCGTTGGCCAGGGTAGCAAGTCAAGGTCTAAGTTGGAAACCTGAATCCGCAAGATAACATCCAAGAAAAAATCCTGTTAATCCTGTCTTATTAGGTCCAGTTGACATTTACAACTACTGCGTTGATCTTACAGGCAATTCGGCGAATGAATGGAAAGACTAACGTGATGATAATGTCAACACGACTAGAACCTTGCGACAAGCGTTCAGATATGAGTATCCATCCCACCGCCATCATCGGGGGCGGAGCCCAGCTCCACCCGTCCGCCCAGGTAGGAGCCTACTCCATCATCGAGAGCGGGGCCGTCATCGGGCCAAGCTGTGTCATCGAGAGTTGCGTGCGCATCTATGGTACCACCCACATGGGTCGTGACAACCGCATCGGTCACGGTGCCACCATCGGCGCAGAACCTCAGGATCTCGAATACAGGCCGGAACTGAGCAAGCCCCTCACTATCGGGAATTTCAATCACTTCAAGGAAGGTGTAAACATCAGCCGCGGCATCAAGACCGCTCGGGGTACCCGGATCGGAGATCACAATTTCCTGATGGCCCACACCCACGTCGGGCACGACTGCATCGTCGGTGACCGGAATATCTTCGCCAATACCGCCATCCTTGCCGGTCACGCGGAGGTCGAGGACCAAGTGTTCCTGTCCGGCCAGACGGCCGTCCACCAGTTTTGTCGCATCGGCACCGTCTCCATGATCGCCGGCGTAACCGGCGTCCCCCAGGACGTACCCCCCTTCGTGATCGCCGACGGCCACCGGGCCAAGATCGTCGGTCTGAACCTAGCCGGACTACGTCGCAACGGCTACACCCAAACGCAGCGTAACACCATCAAGGCCGTCTATCGACTTATTTTCCGTTCGGGTCTACCCCGGGCCGAGGCCCTTGCAAGGGTCAAACGCGACTATCCTTCCCCCCAGACCCGGCAAATTGTGCGCTTCATTGAGTCCAGCCGCAGAGGGGTGATCTCGTTTGCTTAGTTGGAATAAAAGGCAAGCCAAGTACCTGTCCGATTTGAACTTCCCTTATGTAAGCCCCGATCAGGTTACGGTCGTTTTCTATTTTGGCGTCAAGAGGCAAGGGGTCTGCGTGACAAGTTCCCCCGCTTCTGCCTCGTGACAATCATCATTGTTTGTGCCCTCTGACATGGAATCAGACTCCAGGATAAAAAGGCGAGGAAAGCTCATTCATCGCCCTGACACCTCCTCAGCAGCAACCAAATCACCGTATACCTTCCTTACCATCCTCATGAATGGCGAGCAAGTCAGTCAGTATAAACGGGAAATTCCTCGGATGACTTGAACGGGTTTTCAGTACGGTAGAGTCTGACCTTCAATGTCTGTTGTGTGAATTCATGTCGTCATAACCTTCGCCACGAGCATACCCGTATCAAAGGTTCAGAGCACCACCAAACCCGGTGAGAAAATGCTTCGAACGTATGGTTCTGGTATCCAGAGCTATTTAACGGTTGTGGAAATTGTCTCGGCTTGGAGACGACTGCAAGATCAGGACCGATCAGAGGGCAACAGACTTTGCTTGATCCCTACGCGAAGTGCGATGAAGTTGAAACGGAATTTCAATCCACACAACAGGAACCGACCGTATTACTGCCCCTTGACAGTCGGTCCGGGTATGTTTCCGGCGGACAAATCGTTTATGCTTTCGTTTTCTAAAATCGGTTTTTCCGAACTATGCCTACTCAGACTCAGACCGCTGTAACCGACAGATTTACCGTAGCCAGTGAGAGCTACAGTTCGCGCCTGTTGCTCGGAACCGGCAAGTACAAGGACCTAGACGAGACCCGCCGCGCCGTCGAGGCCAGCGGTGCCGAGATCGTCACCATCGCCGTCCGTCGCACCAATATCGGCCAAACCCCCGGCAAGCCCAATATCCTCGAAGTGCTGCCGCCGGAGCGTTATACTATCTTGCCGAACACTGCCGGCTGCTTCGATGCCGAGACGGCGATACGCACCTGTCGCCTAGCGCGGGAGTTGCTGGATGGCCACAACCTGTGCAAGCTGGAGGTACTGGGGGACGAAAAAACCCTGTTTCCGGACTTGGTCGCCACCCTCCAGGCGACGGAAGTACTGGTCAAGGACGGCTTCGACGTCATGGTCTACACCAACGACGACCCCATCATGGCCAAACGCCTGGAAGCACTGGGTTGCGTGGCTGTGATGCCGCTCGCCGCCCCCATCGGTTCCGGGCTTGGAATCCGTAACCGGCTCAATATCCTGACTATTGTGGAGAACGCCCAGGTACCTATCCTGGTGGATGCTGGTGTGGGGACGGCCTCGGATGCCGCGGTGGCCATGGAACTGGGCTGCGATGGCGTGCTTATGAACACGGCTATCGCAGCTGCCAAGGACCCGATGCTGATGGCCAGTGCCATGCGCAAAGCCATCGAGGCCGGGCGCGAGGCCTTTCTGGCCGGGCGCATGGTGCCGAAACGCTTCGCCTCTGCCTCATCGCCGCTGGAAGGACTGTTTTTCTGATGCGACACTCTTTCACCATCCCGGCAGGGAGTGCCGAAAGCCAGTGCCAGGGATGGCAAAAGCAGTGGGGGTTCGGGTCACCATTAGGGGTATTCTCAATCAACAATCCTACATCCCAAGCGGTATGAAGGAGCCCCGGCCCCGGCATCGCCCCATCCGCAGTTTCGTGCTGCGCGAGGGTCGCTTTACATCGGCTCAAGCACGTGCCTATAACACGCTCTGGCCCTGCTTCGGAATCGACTGGAATCCGGGTGAGCCCCTTGATCTCCCGGCCTTATTCGATAACTCGAACCCGGTCTATCTGGAAATCGGCTTCGGCAATGGCGAGTCCCTAGTCGAGCTGGCGGTGCGCCATTCGCAACACAATTACCTCGGCATTGAGGTCCACCGTCCAGGTGTAGGGCACTTGTTGCTTGAAATCGAACGGCGTGGACTTGATAACCTGCGCGTCTGTCGTCACGACGCTGTCGAGGTCCTGGAGCAAGGCCTCACGCGGGCCAGTTTGGCCGGCGTCTATCTCTTTTTCCCAGACCCCTGGCCCAAGCAACGGCACCATAAACGGCGTATCCTGCAGTCCCGGCTCGTGGCCTCCCTGGCCCGGGTCATCCGGTCTGGTGGCATATTCCATGCCGCCACCGATTGGGAGCCCTACGCCCGGCAGATGCTAGCGCTGCTCACCGACGCGGGCGACCTGTTCGTGAACCTTGCCGGTCCCGGAGCCTTCCACCCGCGTCCGCAAACGCGGCCTCTGACCAGATTCGAACAACGCGGGGCGCGCCTCGGGCATCAGGTACGAGATCTGATCTTTCGCAAATCAACGGGGTCAGACCCGGTTGACTCCTCATGACTCCCACGCTACACCGACACGCTGGAAGCTCCCAGCTGAAGTTGGGAGTTTGAGCCCCCAAGTGGTAACAACAATCGAGTCCGACCCCATTGATTTGATTATGCGTATCTCGGTTGTCGTACCCACTTTCAACCGCGCTCACACTCTCCCTCGGGCACTGGACTCGATCCTTTGCCAGCGCCTGCCTGCCACTGAAATCATCGTCGTGGACGACGGTTCCCAAGACGGCACCGAGGATCTGATCCGGCGCCGCTACTCGCAGGTTTGTTATCTACGGAAGCCAAACGGCGGCGTGAGCAGCGCCCGCAATCGAGGTATCGGTGCGGCGGACGGGGACTGGATCGCCTTCCTCGACTCCGACGATGCCTGGCTACCCGACAAGCTAGCGGCGCAACGTGTAGCCCTCGGTGAGCACCCGAACAGCCGGCTCTGCCATACCCAGGAGATATGGATCCGTCACGGACGCTGGGTGAACCAGATGAATAAGCATGCCAAATCCGGCGGCTACATCTTTCGGGCATGTCTGCCCAGATGCGTCATTTCCCCTTCCGCAGCGCTCCTGCATCGCTCCCTCTTCGACGAGCTGGGTATCTTCGATGAGGCTCTGCCCGCTTGCGAGGACTATGACCTCTGGCTGCGCATCTGTGCGATAGAACCGGTCGTTTTCGTCCCAGTGCCCCAGATCCGCAAGTACGGCGGTCACGCTGATCAGCTATCGCGTAGACACTGGGGGATGGACCGATTCCGTATTCGGGCCTTGGAGAAGGTCATCGGCTCGGGTTGGCTAAAAGCAGGGGATCGTACCGCCGCGTGCGCTATGCTTATCCTGAAAGCGGGGATTCTCGCTGCCGGGGCCCGTAAGCGCGGACATGTGGAACGAGCGGCGTATTACGAATCCAAGCAGACGGAATATGCAGAAATCAATCGAGTCTGACCTCATTGATTCGAAAACCTGCACCGCCTGGAGTTGGTCGCTCAAACTTGGGGCATTAGGTCCTGTTAACATTTAACTCTAACTGACTGCTTTTTTATGCGTTAAATGGCCGCAACACAAGCGATCCGAACAGCGGACCCTACGCTTAACAGTTTGATTATTTTAGAGTCCGATGCGTGGACTTCCTAAAGGTCAACGCGACCAAGCTTTTCACGATCCGTTTCAGGGTGAAGAATTTGAAGCCTGCCACCTCCAACGAATCTATGATTGAAACGCCCCGGGAGTAGCGCGAGCTATTGACGAGGTGTTTACCGATGCCGAGGAAGGTATGATGCTTATCCAAAGTCATTCAAGAAGGGCAGCAAACGGGAAAAGCTACATGAGAGACTTATGTTCCACGCTCTTATTCTCGCTTTCAAATAACTGTTACCGCAACAGCCCCTAAGGCTGTTGTATCTACGCAGACTGCGGGGCCTTAAAACTGACAGATGGTTTCTCCGCCGTGTTCGATCCAACCATGGACCATCTTTTTAGTCGTGTGACCACCCGCACAGCAGCCCGTCTTATCGATTACGATGACACCGCCGCGGCCGGCGACCTTGCGTTGTAGGTAGGCGATGCCTTCGGTTACGGCATCCCGGGCGTCACCGCCTTTGAACAGGATAATGTCGGAGATGGTCTTGGCGATTAGGGTGCGCATGAAGTCTTCACCATAACCGGTGGTCGAGATGGCACAGGTCTCGTTATCCGCATACAGGCCAGCGCCGATGATGGGTGAGTCGCCGACCCGCCCCATGCGCTTGTTAACGATTCCGCCGGTAGAGGTGGCGGCGGCGAGGTTTCCTTCCAGGTCGCAGGCGACGGCGCCCACAGTGCCGTATTTCTGTTCCTCACCTGCGTCCTCAACATCGTCGTGATCCAGCATGATGCGGCGTTTCAGCCGTGCCTCATCCAGCTGAGCCACACGCCAGGGGGTAATGAAATAGTGGTCCGGCGTCCGTTTCATCCCGCAGTGTTCGGCGAAGCGGAGTGCCCCTTCGCCGATAAGCATCAGGTGCTCGCTGCCGTCCATGACTAGGCGGGCGAGCTGGACCGGGTTGGCGATATTGGAGACGGCGGCTACAGAGCCTGCGGCCAGATCGCGACCATCCATGATACCGGCGTCCATCTCCACCTGGCCGTGCTCAGTAAGCACCGATCCGCACCCGGCGTTGAACAGAGGGTCATCCTCCAGCTGAGAGGCGCAGACCTCCACCGCTTCCACAGCCCCGGCGCCGCGGGAGAGGATCTCGCGTCCGTGTTCGAGGATTACCCGCAGGCCTTCCATGTAGCGAACGGCAATTCGGTCATCCTTGACGTTATCCAGAGTCCCAGCGCCGCCGTGGATCATGAGGGAAAAGGTTTTGGGCATGCTTTGTTCCTGAAAGCCTGTCCGACTTAGACAGGCAATAAAAAGGCACCTCGACCAGTACCTGTTAACAGCTCGAAGACCCCCCATCCATGGGTTCTTTTGAGACAACACTCGAAGCGTGCGGTTTCCAGATGCCGTGGAGGAAGCTGATGCCGTGGAGGAAGCTGCAACCAAGCGTCCCCAAAATGACCAGGAAGCAATCAAAGACGCCGCTCAAGCTCCAGGATCAGCTGTTCCTGGACTGCCTTCGGTCCGGCAATCAAACACAGGAGCTTACCCACGAGGATGGGACCCCAATTGACCAGGACTACCCCTTCGCCGCAGTAGGGATTGTACTCGATTCCGGCCAATTGCAGAAAAGTGAGTGAGCGGTGGCGGGTGGGAAAGACCCGCGCCACCCAGGATTCGAGCCCGAGCTTGTGGGCGATGACGGTAGGGTAAGAGGCTCCATTGAAGCGGGGATTGCATTCGATGGCTAGGTATTCGGTGGCAATACCTTTCCGTATGACTGCCACATCGAAGGCAAAGATCCCCTTTATACCTTCCCGGTACAGCCATTCAGCCATGGGTTCCACACACTCCCAGGGCTCGTACGGCGCCGGAAAACGGTTACCTTGATGTGCACAGCCGTCGAGTATCTGTTCGGTGACCGCCAGTCGTTCGAGTCCGTCTGTCGTCACCCGATACTGGAGGTTGAGAAATCTGTTGCTCGCGACTTCCTGCTGGAGCTGGACCGGAACCCCCGGCTCGAAGCGACCGATAGCCGCTTGTAGCTCCGCGACATCGCCGCAGCGGTAAACGCCGACCCCCGACACGGAGACCGCCGCCTTGAGATAACAAGGCTGCGGAAAGGTTTCGAGCTGCCGGTCGCTGATGTCCGACGCCTGTGCAAAACACAGGGTCTCGGGAACGGGCACCCCGAGCTGCTGGGCGACGGACATGAAGTTATTCTTGGAGTTTATGAAATCCACGGCTTGGAACCAAGCGGCGTCCGGTCGTACCCGATGCTCGCCAGCCCCAAAATAGAAGACACATACCACCCGCTCTGGGTACCGGGCCAGCACAGCTTGGCCGACATCCCAGATTATCTGCTCAGTATGACTAAGCCCGATATGCCGATAATGGTCTCGGATGTAAGGCCACTGGAACCTGAGGTTCGGGTGGAGCTGGAGCACGTCTCCAGGTTCGGTCAAACCCAGGGCGCGCCCGGAATAGAGATGGTTACCGGCTACGCCCTCCGCGGTGCAACCCATGATATCGTGGTTGACGATCCGGGCTGGCGGGAGCGCCGGTTCGATGAATGCCAGTGTCCTCCTCATCGTCTGGAACCCCATGTCGACTTGCTGAAGTACAGGGGATTGTGCAAGATACGCGCCATGTGTATTTGGGCAGGGTAGCCTGGAAGGCTCTATGGATTCAGGAATGTTTTATCCTATACCCCGCCCCAGCGTGGTTGTGGGTTACAGTTCACCGCTGGCGTCCATTGATGCGGTTCGCGCTTCCTCGTGGTGCTATCCCTGTTAAGATCTGCCATGCTCACCGCATCCTACGCGCTGGGAATTCCTTGTTTGTCGTAAATGAACGCGAATGTCGGTCAGAATCGGCTCGCCATCAACGCTTCTATCCCCGCATGACCAACCGGATCCGCCAGCTTCCCACGCAGCTTGTCAATCAGATTGCGGCAGGCGAGGTAGTAGAACGGCCAGCCTCGGTGGCCAAGGAACTGATCGAGAACAGCCTGGACGCCGGTGCGGATCGGATCGAGATCGACGTCAAACGGGGCGGTATCAAGCTGCTGCGGGTCCGGGACAACGGCGAGGGAATTGCCCGAGAGGACCTAGCTCTGGCGCTCTGTCGACATGCCACCAGTAAGATATCCGAGGTCGCGGATCTCCAGTCTATCGCCACCCTGGGGTTCCGCGGCGAGGCCCTACCGAGTATCGCATCCGTATCCCGTCTGGATCTCAGCTCATGGCACCGGGACGCAGGCAGGGCCTGGTGTATCCGCGGTGACGACGGCAGTATCCAAGTGAGTGAACCGGTACCGGCATCTCATCCGGTGGGGACGACGGTCCAGGTGCAGGATCTCTTCTACAATACGCCGGCCCGGCGTAAGTTCCTGCGCACAGACAAGACCGAGTTCTCCCACCTGGAGCAACTGGTGCGTCGGGTGGCGCTGGCGCGCTGCGATGTGCGCTTCCGGCTCACCCACAACGGGCGGCTCCTGTTTGACTTATCGCCTACTACCAGGGAGGGCACCGGGGCGGGGAATCGCCTGAAAGATCTGGTAGGTACCGCTTTTCCGGAGCATGCCCTGACCTTAGACCAGGCGGCAGTAGGGATGCGCCTGCACGGGTGGGTAGCGAACCCCGGCTTCTCCCGCAGCCAGTCAGATCTGCAGTTTTTCTATGTGAACGGACGTGTGGTCAGGGACAAGCTGGTGGCGCATGCAGTGCGTCTGGCCTACCAGGATGTACTGCACCAGGGCCGCCATCCAGCCTATGTGTTGTATCTGGAGCTTCCGCCGGTGCTGGTGGACATCAATGTCCACCCCGCCAAACACGAGGTCCGTTTTCGCGAGGGACGGCAGGTCCATGATTTCATCTCTCGGGCCCTCCAACGACGCCTCGCGGAGGGTTGTATCCAGACGGGAAAGGCGCCCGTCGAGGACCTGCTGCCGGCGATTGGTATGCCCGACCCGGGACCGGTGCAGTCCGTGCCTCTGCGGGTGGCCGAAGGTCCGGACCGACACCGCTTCGGCTTCGAGTCCCAGCGACCTGGATCCCACCAGGATGCGGATACCAGGTTGCCGCCCTTGGGTTATGCCCTCGCTCAGCTGCAGGGCGTCTACATCCTGGCCCAGACCGCGGACGGGTTGGTGATTGTCGATATGCATGCGGCCCATGAGCGCATCGGTTACGAGCGCCTCAAGCAGTCCTGGGAGGAGGGTGCGATCCGCAGCCAGCCCTTGCTGGTGCCGGTCATGGTCCAGGTCGCCTCCTGGGAGGCGGACCTGGCCGAGTCCAACCTGGAGCTGTTCCGGCATCTTGGTGTGGGGTTGGATCGGATGGGTGAGGGCAGTCTGGTGGTGCGCGAGATTCCAGTCCTGCTCCAAGGGGCAGACGCGGAGCTGCTGCTGCGGGATCTACTCTCGGACTTTGCCATTCATGGACGCAGTGAACGCATTCGCGAAGAGGTCAACAGGGTGCTCGCCACCCTGGCCTGCTATCACCACTCGGTGCGTGCCAATCGCCGACTCGATCCAGAAGAGATGAATGCCCTGTTGCGCGACCTCGAGCACACGGAGCGTGCCGACCAATGCAACCATGGACGCCCGACCTGGATCAAGCTTTCCACGCAAGAATTGGACCGCCTGTTTCTGCGCGGTCGCTGAGGATCTATGATCTACTCCTCACTGACCGAGCGACAACCGAGGCGCAAACTAGGGCGTGTTGACATTTAGGAAAGCCTACACAGAGGACTCTACAATAATCTAACGGTTAGCGTAGGGTCCGCTGTACGGACCCGCTCTGGTTGTGGCCATTTAAAAGCACTTTGAGAAACGGAATTCCCTAGACTAGGATCTTGAAAATTAGCTAATATTCACTACTAATTGTCACCCGATGCCATTCCGCCGGCGGCTTTCCCAGGGATTGCTCAGCGAGCCACTCCCCAAGATGTTGGCTGTGGGATCAGAGGTGTTGGGTTACGGCGCATTCGGTCCTGTCATTGTACTTCTGGATCGGACAGCGTGCCTAACTGGCAGATCCCGTGTGATTATATACTGAGAAAGAAGCTATCCTCAGTTTGGAGGCGAAAAGAGCATCTCGCTGTTGTCAGCGCTCTCATGCACGCTCACCCAATTGCAAATGTCTTTCAGCGGAATCTTCACCAGGCCTTTTCCAAGAAGAAACGACCCCAATGGGATTGGGTGACGATCAGTAGTGAATATTAGATATATGTTCAATTTCCTATATCTAGGAAATCCCAGTTGTAGGAACAGTTAGTCAGAGTTAAATGTCAATAGGACCTAGATAATCCTCACTGCCTCGACCTGGACGGGCGGGGTTGGCAGGGTCTTTCCCTCCAGTCGCGGTTCTTTCAATTGGTGAATGGGCGGAGCCAGGGATATCGGAGCAGAGGTAGGGAAAGCCCTGCTAGGGTAGGATGCCCACCCCGCGTGTCTAAGAGATTTTCTACGATCTTGAGTTTTCGCCCGCAGTTTTTCCACAACCTTCGACACGTTTCCAACCAAGCAAACGAACGTTCGACAACCCATCGCTTGGGGGTCACTGCAAAGGTGTGCAGTTCGTTTCGTCTGGCGACCTCCACCGTAGCCTCCAGTACGTTCTGTACGGCATCGGCAAATGGATATCCCATATAAATGCCATCAACCAGCACGTTCGTCACTGCCGACAAGCTATCTCGATGGCTAGAGTAAGCCATCAAGGCACCTGCTCTGTTTGATGTTAGATACCTTCTTACCCGCGTCATAACCCTTCTGTGTCGCGGTATCTGTATTCTGCACGCTTTGTGCATCAACGATCATGACGGTTATCTTCTTGCCCCGACTACTGTCGATACGGACCTCGCCAACCATATTTTTTAATGCCTGCTCAAGCCAGCTTAGTTCACCATCAAAGGGTTTTTAACTCCAGTGACGTAAAGCGTAGCTATATACCACCTGCCATTCCGGAAAATCACAGGGTAACATTTGCCACTGGAGGCCACTTGGCTTGCTCGAATAAAGCTTGGATGGACTTGAACTGCTCTCGGCTTATATCACTTGGGTAGGAAGCCCTTATCACGATCTTCCTTTCAAGGGACTCTGACCCATTGATTATTCAGACGTGCCGCTGGCGAGAACCGTACTTTTCAAGTTGCCTTTGTGTCAAAACCACTTCGACACAAAGATCGCAAACAGGTTCTTAAAAAGAGCGTTCGCAACAACCGCATGATCCATGACCCGATTGCCAGACGATAAGCTCATGAATCCCTGCGACCTTACCAGTCGAGGGATATTAATTACCCGTCCCGCGGCCCAGGCCGAGGGGCTGTGTCGGCTCGTCGAGAGCGCCGGAGGCAGGGCTATCCGTTTCCCTACCATCGCCATTGAGCCCGTAGCGAATCGGGAACCGGCGCGGGAGCTGCTCTCCCAAGATTGGGATCTGATCCTGTTTGTCAGTCGCAACGCGGTCGAGCAGGCCTTGCCTTTGTTTCCGCAGCGTCGCCTGCCTGCGAAGTCCCAATTAGGCGCAGTCGGTGCAGCTACCGCCCAAGCCCTGGGTCTTGCCGGTCGGATTCCAGATCTGATGCCTACCGGACGCTTCGACAGCGAGTCTCTGCTGGAACTCCCGGAGAGTGCGGATCTCAAGGGCCGACGGGTGTTGATCGTGCGTGGAGCCGGCGGCCGCAGTCTGCTGGGCAATACCCTGATCGAGCGGGGCGCCCGGCTCGCCTACGCCGAGGTCTACCGCCGCACACTTCCCGTCACCGATGCCGCTTCCCTCTTGTCACGCTGGCGGCGAGACGTACAGATCGTCACGGCGACGAGTGGAGAGATACTGGACAATCTGCTCACCTTGGTCGGGGGGAAGGGGCGGAATTTGCTGTTCGACACGCCCCTGGTGGTCGTAAGCGAACGCACCGGGGAAATAGCCACGGCACTCGGGTTTGCCCGCGTGGAAGTGGCAGACGGTGCTTCGGACACAGCCGTTCTCGCCACCTTGTGCTGCATTATCGAGACCACTCCACAAGCGATTTATACACACCCTCCTAAAAAGGCAACCTCCCAGGCGGCATCCCACCCGGAATCCGACCCTTGAGGACACGCATCATCTTCGCCATGCCCCAGCCCTTCACCTTCTTCATTGTCTTCTGCATCTGGGAGAACTGTTTGAGCAACCGATTGACGTCCTGGATTTGGGTCCCCGAGCCAGTAGCGATGCGGCGCTTACGCGAGCCCTTGATGACGACCGGGAACTGCCGCTCGTGCGGAGTCATGGCATTAATGATGGCGATTAGCTTGCCCAGTTCCTTGTCGTTCACCTGATTCTTGACCTGATTCGGGAGCTCGTTCATTTCCGGCAGCTTATCCATGAGTTCGGTCAGGCCCCCGAAGCTGGACATCTGCAACAGATGCTCACGAAAGTCCGCCAGGTCAAAACCCTTTCCCTGCTTGAGCTTCTTGACCAACCGCTGGGCCTGCTCGTGATCGAGCTTGCTCTGCACCTCCTCGATCAGCGAGAGCACATCCCCCATACCCAGGATGCGTGAGGCCATCCGGTCCGGGTGAAAGGGTTCTAGGGCAGTGGTCCTCTCGCCTACCCCGAGGAACTTGATCGGCTTGCCTGTAATGTGCCGGATTGACAGGGCGGCACCGCCGCGGGCGTCTCCGTCGGCCTTGGTCAAGACCACACCGGTCAGGGGCAGGGCCGCGTCGAATGCCTTGGCGGCGTTGGCTGCGTCCTGGCCGGTCATACTGTCCACCACGAACAGGGTTTCAACCGGATCGATGGCTCCATGCAAGTCCCGGATCTCCTCCATCATGACCGCGTCCACATGGAGCCGGCCCGCAGTATCCACGATTAAGACATCGAAGAAGCCCTGCTCCGCGGCGGCCTGGGCCCGCCGGGCAATATCCACCGGGTCCTGATCGCTGCAGCTGGGAAAGCATTCGGCTTGTACTTCCGCGGCGAGCGTCTGTAGTTGCTCGATGGCGGCCGGCCGGTAGACATCGCAGCTCACCACCATGACCTTCTTGTTTTGCTTCTCCAGCAACCAGCAGGCGAGCTTGGCGACACTGGTGGTCTTTCCCGAGCCCTGCAGGCCCGCTATCAGGATTATTGCGGGGGGCTGAACGTTCAGATCCAGGCCCTGGTTGCCCCCCCCCATCAGATTCATCAGCTCGTCGTGGACGATCTTGATTAGGGTCTGGCCCGGAGTGAGGCTTGTGAGGACACCCTCCCCCACGGCCTTCCCGCGCACCTGCTCCACAAACTCACGTACCACGGGAAGGGCTACATCGGCTTCAAGCAAGGCCATCCGCACCTCGCGCATGGTGTCCTTGATATTCGACTCGGTGAGCCGACCCCGGCCCCGGACATTCTTTAGAATGCTGCCGAGGCGATCCTGTAGATTCTCGAACATCAGCTACCCCATGAGAAACAAGCGCCGCGTCGCCACCGGCACCTATACGGAAAGATCAGGTCGGACCCTACAGCAACTGTTCAACCCCACCCCGTCATTCCGGTAGGGATGGCTGGAATCCAGTGCCATGGATAGCAAAAACAGCAGGGGGCCAGACGCTTACACCCTGTAAGTATACTCATCTCCCCCGACATCGTTCGGCGCAATACCGATCGCTTCCAGGATGAGCGTATGTTGTCGGCTACCGATTATCATTTAGGATCGCACATCCGGGATGTCGCACCAGCTTTTCCTGCCTTGCTGCTTTATGTCATCATCCGTCACCATGAGCTACATCCCGATTTCATCTATCGCTATCCTGCTCTATCTGAGCTGCGGCTCCCTCATCGCCCTGCGGTTGTTTCACCGTGATAAGCCCGGTCTACCTGGCCGCCCACCCACCCTAACGATCGGATTCGCGGGACTTATCCTGCATACTTGGCTGATCTACGACGCCATCTTCAGCCAACCGGGACTCAATCTGGCCTTCTTTAATGCCCTGGCTCTGGCCGCCTGGACCGTTGTCGCGCTCCTGCTCGTCTCCAGCCTCACCAAACCGGTCGAGAACCTCGGGATCCTAATCCTGCCCGTAGCAGCCCTGACCCTGTTTCTGGAAGCCCGCTACCCGAGCCAGGACTTTATGCGTGAAGCAACGGGCTGGCCCATCAAGATCCACGTGCTACTCTCCATGCTCGCTTACAGCCTGCTGACCCTGGCCAGCGTGCAAGCAATCCTACTGGCGGTTCAGGATTACCACCTGCACAATCGGCACCCGGCTGGTTTCGTGCGCGCCCTGCCTCCCCTACAAACCATGGAAAGCCTGTTGTTCGAGATGATCGGCGTGGGCTTCGTGCTCTTGACCCTCGTCCTGGCGAGCGGCTATGCCTTTCTGGAAGGCGTGTTCGCCCAGCACCTAGTGCACAAGACCGTGCTCTCCACCCTCGGCTGGTTGGTCTTCGGTACCTTGCTCCTGGGGCGCCTGCGCTACGGCTGGCGCGGTCGCACGGCCATCATCTGGACCCTGAGCGGCTTCGTCATCCTGGTATTGGCCTATTTCGGTAGCAAAGCAGTGCTGGAGCTTATCCTGCAACGCTGAAGCCTTGATCGGGAGGGAAATTCCTGCGGCATAACCGTAGGATAGGGAAACTTTGAAGTGCGGCGGCAGCCTCACTCTGATGCTGATTCGAAATCTGCAGTACCCGAGCTAAGCGCAGGGTCGGCCATGGAACATCCGCCTGCCGTCGCTTTGGATCTGACGCCCCATCCATCCTGAAGGCGCTGCGGCCAGGGAAAAGCGCCGCCGTCGCGGCGCGTGTGAACCTAATACCCAAGTTCTCGGTAAACGCCTCTGCTACCCTCCATTGCCGGGGTTCGATCCAGCCACACCGCTTTAAGCTGGCGCACTTCAGATCAACTCGGAATCCATAAAGAGCCAGGAAATTTATATGCACCCACCCGGGCAGAAATGATAGAATTTTGTCCTCCAAATTGGGACTAATCTTTAGTTACGCACCTGCACCTGCGGGTCCTACGGATACGAGGCACAGTGTCACCATCGGACGCACACCCTATGTAGCTGCGGTGCGATAAATCCAAATGTAACTACAGCCGGATATAATACAGGTAGATCCGGATCGGGGCCGTAGCTCAGCCGGGAGAGCGTCGTGTTCGCAATGCGAAGGTCAGGGGTTCGATACCCCTCGGCTCCACCATCACCCCATCACCCCATCACCCCATCACCCCATCACCCCATCACCC
>Ga0209787_1000088_pt1 | contig 20564 bp, 18 predicted proteins | sample WorMetLIZISLAND2_2_FD_187414 | JGI IMG/M metagenome (GOLD analysis project Ga0209787, IMG submission 187414) | Marine gutless worms symbiont microbial communities from Max Planck institute for Marine Microbiology, Germany - Olavius loisae LIZARD... ... | reverse complement strand
TATCAGGGCCTGCCATGATCTGCATGGCGATCCGCAACGCAGTGTTCTCGTTCACGTCCAGAGCGCGTGAAAGTTGGAGTGCCGACAGCTCCTGCTTAGTATTCGGTATGAACATGATCGAAAAAAACCACTGCTGAAGTGGCAGGGGCGTGTGGCCAGAGATCGTGCCCGCCGTGACACTGAATGAGGTCTTACAGTTGTAGCAGCGATGACGGTATTGATTACAGACGGTCTTGGTAGAACTACAGTAAGGGCAGGTTGGTTAGCTGCTCCAGCGGGCTCTTGCTCAAGTTAAGCAATACAATCTTCTCGCGTTGGGAATCGCTCGGAAACCTGTATGACGTTCATAACATTCCGCCTTATACAGGATACAGGCCATCTCGATATCGTGGGTCACCGCCAACAGGTCACCCAGAGACGGCAGGAGGATCTCACGCAACGCCACCACCACACTGAGGGTTGTATGGAACCGTTGCGGGCAGATGCGAAGCATCTTCCGTCCCCTCGCGCCCTCGCGTTGACGACATTTCGCAACCGTGTGGCGGTTGAGGTTGTAGGCCTGCGCTAACTCCTGGTTGGTGACCGACTGGGGCTGGGTCTGTAAATCCAAACGGTTGCTAGTATGGTTCGTGCGTTCTGGTGGAGTTGGATATTCATGATGGGTGACGACATTACTCGGGAGTTATGGCAAACTGGCGAGCAGATCGAACCACTGCCGATCCGCTCCCTGACTGTCTTCGCCTTTCCCTCCGCTCCTTCCCCAGCATGTAATCACACGGGACCTGACAATTAGTGACAATTAGGCACGCTGTCTGCTCACGAAGTACAATGACAGGACCGAATGCACCGTAACCCAACACCTCCGATCCTACAACCAACACCAAAAACAATCCACGGCTGCGCCCGAACAGGCACAGCGTTGAACACAGCGTAACGCAACACGACGCTCGGACCATTTTAACCGGACGGCTCCTCAATACCCGGCTTATTTGAAACACTAAGCATAGTGCCCATTTCCATGCGTGGTGAAACGCACAAGGACCGGGCGAGTTGCACTCAAATCATGCATCAGGATTTCGAACACATCGTCATCGGTGCCGGTATCAGCGGGCTCGGCATGGCCCACCGGTCGGTGAAGCACGGGGTCTCGACTCTGGTCTTGGAAGGAGCGGGCCGGGTGGGCGGCTGCATGAACAGCCGGACCTTTCCCGGCTGCGGCGACTTTTGGACCGAGGCCGGCAGTCACACCAGCTTCAACAGCTACGGCCATTTGCTCGACACCCTGACAGATCTGGGTCTCCTGGAACGCCTGACGGCCAAAAGGAACCTGCGCTACCAGCTCTGGCTCGGCGATAGGCGCAGATCCATCTTCTCCTCATTGCACCCCTGGGAACTGATCTGCTCGCTGCCCCGGCTGTTCACAGGCACCAGGGCGGGCAAAGGCGTTGCTGAGTTTTTCGGCGCCGGGCTCGGCTGCCGTAACTACCGGGATCTATTCAGGCCCGCCTTCCGGGCCGTCGTCTGCCAGGAGGTGGACGATTTTCCCGCAGACCTGCTGTTCCACCGCAAACCCAGGCGCAAAAAGGTCATACGCAGCTTCACCTTCCCCGGCGGGCTGGCGGATATTCCGCAGGCCATCGCCTGCCAGGAGGCACTGGAGGTCCGCACCGGACAGCAGGCATCCAAGATAGTACCCGAGGGTGACGGCTACCAAGTGCTTACAGCGGTGGGGGAGGTATTTAGGGGCCGCTACCTGACTTTGGCAGTACCGCCGGATGCCGCCGCGGTCCTCCTGCCGGAAGGCATGGAAGAGCTGCGGAACCTGGTCGGCGGTATCGGTGTTGCGGCGATCGAGACGCTGGTTGTGTGCGTACCTGCCGCAGCACTTGAGTACCTACCACCCTTGGCGGGCTTAATTTCCGTGGACGATGCCTTCTACTCTGTAGTCTCCCGCGACTATCTGCCCGACCAGCATTACCGTGGCTTCGCCTTTCACTTCCGGCCCCAGGCGCTGGATGCGAACGCCCAAATGAAATGCGTCTGCCGGGTCCTTGAGGTCTCCCCGGAACGGATTGCCGGGTTGTCCCGAATCTCAAACCAGCTGCCGGCGTTGCGTGCTGGTCACTCGGATCTGGTGCAGAAGATGGATGCTCTACTGGCCGGCAGCCATTTGGCCGTGACCGGCAACTGGTTTTTAGGCGTCTCTATTGAGGACTGCCTGACCCGCAGTTACCAGGAATGCAAGCGCCTGTTTCCAGGTTGATTCAAGATCCAAGTCTAATCGGAGCAAATAGCCATGCGTAACCTCCTGTTCGTCGCGGCCCTATACAGCATCTTCGCCACCGCGATAGCGGAGGAGATTGGAACCGTCAGCACCAAGTTCAAATGGCTTGGACCTGATGACAAGATCGCGGTGGAAGTCTTCGAGGACCAGAGCGTCCCCGGCGTCGCCTGCTATCTGAGCCGGGCCAAGACCGGCGGTGTCAAGGGGGTCATCGGGATTGCGGAAGATACCTCAGACGCCTCTATTTCCTGCCGCCAGATCGGACCCATAAATCTAGCCGACAAGATTCGTACCGGCAAAGCCGACGGAGAGGAAGTATTTAAGAAACGGACCTCCCTCATCTTCAAATCCATGCAGGTGGTACGCTTCTTCGATTCACGGCGCAATGTGCTCGTCTACCTAACCTACAGCGACCGCGTCATCGAAGGCTCGCCCAAGAGCAGCATTTCGGTGGTGCCCGTCCAACCCTGGCCCGGCTCGGGAACCACCAACATGAAGATACCTGCCCAGGTATCGGTTCCTAGGTGCATCCCCTAGCCCTCTGCTGGCCACCTACGGAAACTACGAATCACGCAAATCCGCACGCATCTTCATTCGCATTGAACTGCCTTCGCCGCACTGGCTGTGGCTAACTTTTCCCGCTGTACCCATTTCATCGGTGGTTGCTTCGAGAATCCCTATCTAGATCAAGACTGCATCCCTTGCGCTGCGGATTAGCGCCCCACTGCCTAGCCTGCATTCCCTCGGGCAAGAGCAGCAGTTCACCGAGGAGTTGAATGGCGCTGGCGTCGGCGATGCCGGTGACGCTGATGAGCAGATCTAAGGTCTCTTAGAGCGGCCCGTCGGTGTCGATGAGGACGCGGGCCTGTTGGCACCGGTGTTCGATCCGGGCGTCGAGTCGGGCGATGCTATGTTGCAGACTAGGGATCAGGAAGTCTGGTGTCGTTGCAGTGAGTTGGGCGGCCTGGAACTGGCTTCTGGTCTAGGTTCGGAGTTGGGGTGAGGCGCGGATGGTCAGGACCAGGGCATTCGGGCGTTTCCAGAACTGGAGAACTGGACGACAGGCATGGGCAGACGGGGCATATGGGGGCGCATATGGGGGCACACCCGGTAGCATCCTTGGTGCGGGTCTGCATCGCCTCGGCGAAGCGTTTGGTGGCCTTGGGGATCACCATATGGTCACGGTTTTATGGCTGACATCAATTCCGGCGCTCTTCATGTTCTGGTTCTACAAACGGCTTAAATCGGTTAGGCTCATGGCTCGGTTCCCCGAGCCCGAACCCGCGCCGACCAACCTTGTGTATGCAGGCTCACGAGCTTAGTTCCCGGCCTCGGATACTCTTCGGTATCGGCGAAGAGGGCGGGGAGCCAATCTATGGACAAGCTCAAAGCTTCAGGAGGGGACGGCTTCTCCAGGTACTCGCCATTACTCCCCTTGATACCTGATCCTTGGTTTTCTCTCGGAAACAGAACATACAAGGGTGGGCGTAGGATGCGGTGAGCGCCTGCCGACCACTCTAGCGAACGGGTCGTCCATACCGAGGCACAACGGACAGGGGGAAGGCCACAAACCGCATCAATGACTAATGGATAGCCCGTGCCCAACACTTCGTCGGGATGACAATTTCGTGTCCGTTCGTGATTGATCGACTCAACCAAACTGCGCTTAACCCGGCTTACGGGGTCGCTGCCAATGGTCCAGGGTGATCTGCCCGGCGCGGGTTAGGGTGAGCTTTCCGGCAGGCACCTCACGGCAGACGACTGAGCCGGCGCCGACGGTGGCGCCGGTGCCGATCTCCACGGGTGCGATCAGGGATGCGTTGGAGCCAATGAAGGCGTCATCGCCGATCACCGTGAGATGCTTGTAGGCACCGTCATAGTTGCAGGTGATGGTACCGGCACCGACGTTGACGTCGCGGCCAATGTGGGCGTCACCCACATAGGTCAGGTGATTCACCTTGCTGCCCGCGCCGACCTTGGCCTTCTTGAGCTCGACGAAGTTGCCTACGTGCACATCGTCTGCCAGCACTGATTCCGGACGGAGCCGGGAGAAGGGACCGAGGTGGACACCGGCACCGACGGTGGCACCCTCGATGACGCAGTTGGCAAAAACCTCGGTGCCGAGACCGATGGTACAGTCCCGAAGCAAACAATTAGGTCCGATTGATACGCCTGCAGCGAGCCGGACATCACCCTCGATGATCACATTCACGTCGATGCTGACGTCTTCCCCGGCCTGCAGCCGACCGCGGATGTCGAGCCGGGCGGGGTCGGCGAGGGTCACACCGCCACGCATCAGCACCTCCGCCCAGCGGCGTTGCAGGGAACGCTCTAGGCCCGCGAGCTGGACCCTGTCATTGACCCCGTACACTTCATCCAGGGTCTCCGGCTGACTGGTCACGATCTCTACCCCCGCGCGCACAGCCAACGCCAGGACATCGGTCAAGTAGTATTCACCCTGGGCATTGTGGCTTCCAATGCCCGCTAGCCAGTTATCCAGCCTAGCCCGATCCGCGACGAAAAAACCTGTGTTGACCTCGCCGATCCGCAGTTCAGCCGCCGTGGCGTCCCGTTGCTCCACGTTGCGCACCACCCGCTCAGACTCGTCTCGGATGATACGCCCGTAGCCAGTGGGATCCTCGAGCACCGCAGTTAACACGCCGAGCTCGGTGACCGTTGCGGCCTCCATCAGACGTTGGAGCGTGGTTGGCCGTATCAGGGGCACGTCGCCGTAGAGAACCAGGATCCGGTCCATGTCCCGCATGTAGGGCATCGCCTGCATGACGGCATGGCCGGTCCCCCGCTGTTCGGCTTGCTCCACCCAGGTGCAGTCGTACTCGGCCATCTGTCGGGGAACCAACTCGCCTCCGTGGCCATAGATGACGCCTATCCGTGCCGCCCCCAAGGCCTGGGCGGTGTCCAGGACATGGCCCAAGAGCGGTTTTCCGGCCAGCGGGTGCAGGACCTTCGGCATCCGCGAGCGCATCCGTTTGCCCTCTCCCGCCGCGAGTATAAGGACACCCAGCCGCATGGTCATGACAACACCCGTTGTTTCAGTTGCTCCACAGGATATGCGACCCCTCAGATGCGTTCCATCCAGGTCTCGGAAAATATTTACAACGCCTGTGCCTCGGGCACTAGTTATGTTGACCTTTAGGAAGGTCCACACAGTGTATCCTATAATAATCAAACTGTTAGCGCAGGACCCGCTGTGCGGACCGCTTGGGTTGTGGCCATTTAACAGATAAAAAATAGTTAGTTAGATTTAAATGTCAACAGAACTTAGCGTGGGATGCTTTATGCTCATAGATTGTGTTTCCTTTGAAATATCAGGGCTTATGGGAACCCCCTTCCCACGGAATCGGATGCCTTATCCTTCGAGGATGAAAAAACTGGTATTCATCTATAGATATGCATCAAAGCGGCACATCAATGCTGGCGCAGGCGATCAATCATTTGGGTATAACCAACCCCCGGTTCCCTATTACTAGCAGCGGCGGACAATCCGAACGGATATTTAGGGGTCGAAAGCTATTGTTTCGCTGAACAACAAGACCCTCGAGGTTATCGGCCGACCTTGGTGGAACGACCGACCGTTCGAGCAGCAGGACCTTGCTGGTGAACAAGGAAGTTTTCTCCGGCAGGCCGTCCCATGCTCGAAGCCTAGCTGGTGCCCGGGGACATCATAGCCCTCAAAGACCTCGCCTGTGTCGCTTGCTGCCGCTCTATAGGAGGCCACGCGGGGTTGCCCCGGTATCAGCAGCTATGCCGCTGGGGATCGTGCGGTACCCGCTCAGAGTTGCAGAATCCCTATGCCACCGCTGGTAGGATGAAGCATCACGTCCGGCAGCGATGATACAAGACTAACTGGGCAATTCTACTATGGCTGCTTATCTTCTGGAAGCGGAGCAAACATTCCCAGGATATACTCCGAGCCTAGCTCACTTAACGGGGGCCTATTGCACGCGCCGGTTCATGGGCTACGGCGAAGCCTGGACACATTCGGTATCCCACCGCCGCAGACAGTCGGCGAGGCAGAGGCTGAGCTGACCGTCCTGGTCGATCCATCACGTCAGCACAGCCACTTGGGCCCCAGTTACATGCTGGAATTCGGACGCGGTTTAGACAACGAATCACATGAATATTTTGCATATCAAAGTCGGGTCTTGCCCGATATCCATGAACGATTCGGTGCCGTCAGAGGGTCGATCCCGACAGCCTACGAGGCCAACCCCTGGGTGCCGAGGATAACCATGCGTTGACCAACCAAGCCCACACCAGCGAGTCTCACCCGTTAAAAGGCATGTTTTTCGTAACCGGTACTCCTTTAAGCAGGGGCCATCTATACCGCGTGCGAAATCCCAGTGTCCGTACTGCTTGCCGGGAGCCTAGGGCTCTTGACGCAGGCAAGCGACGCAGGCCTAGTCCTGGGCACTGCTAGCGCGCCGGGATTCCACTGGGTTTCGGCATTGACGACCTAGTCTTCAACCCCGATTATATGACACCCGCTTACTTCGACTATCTACGGCGTCCGGACGTTTCTGGGGTCGATTGGCACGCAAAATCCCTGCGGTATCGATAGGCGTTGGTCAAAGCTGATTTCGCCATCTTCCCCACCGAACCTTTCCGTCGTGTAGCACATTTGTTCGTGCGGGACTCATTATGTGGTGCGGCGCGTCTCCCAAAACATGCGAGCAGCGGAGACGGGCTCCGGATTGGCTACACAAGCGGCACGCCGACGTATCAGCGCGACTTCGGAACAATCATTAAACCCTTGGTCGAGCCCCTCGACGATCCTCGGCGGGTCTCCTTGACGATCTTCGGGGATCATGGATCCTCCATGAGTTTTCACAAACCCTGAAATTCGGGAGCTGTATCGGGCGACGCCCCAAGGTCACCTTCGAGGAACTTCCGGGTGAACTCTCTTACTTCGACATCAATCTGGCACCGCTGAAGGAAGGTAAAGCGAGCTCAAGTACCTCGAAGCGGGCCTAGTCAGAGTCCCGACCGTTGCAACCGACACGCCGCCGATGCGTTCCTCCATTCTCCAGGGCGAGACCGGATGCTGCTGCGCTTCGAAAGCCCAGTGGCGATCTCGACTGGACAGACTCATCCGTGAAAACGGATACCGTACCGAGATCAGTCGCCAATCAGTCGCCAGCCTGCAGCTATATGTTGACCGACGGTCCTAGTAGAAGCGTTGGGGCACTACCCTAAGGACCGTGCTGGCTAACTATCCGGAAAGCGCCCGCGTAGCCAGCGTCGCTCCTTTCTCAGTACCCATCGCAGCCATGCTGGGGTTGGGGTAAGGTTTGACGGGCGGTACTTCCGTGTAGTCTGTCGTACCCTACGGGGAGCAACCAGCGGGCTGGGTACCAAAATCCCGAGGAAGGCACCGAACGCAGCGTTTCCTCGTAGCGGCGGTCCAGTGCCTCGGAATCTAGGAGCAGAATCTGCTTCATTGGAAAGTACCTTCCCAGGGTATCGAGCTGGCACCTATAGCGACTGAGATCAGCGCAAGAAACGGTGAATCGTCCAGCCACCCCGGAACAAGGGACGCGGTCAAGCGCCTTATCGGTCCCAGGCACAGTGCCAAGTCCACCGGCCACCGCCATCGCGTAGGCCAACAAGGCGCGAAGGGATCGCGTAGCAGAATGATCAGCAGTGGTCGAAATAGCCGTGATAAAAACGGCCGAGTCGTGGGGGTGCAAATCCCACCAGTGTGAGTGAATCAAACAGATGGAGATCTTTTCCCCAGGCCATGCAGACCGACGGATACTCGGCAAGGTATCGGGCCAGGTGGATCGTACCGCATTTCTGGGCCCTGACGACCATGAAATTGACCAGCAGAGATGGCAGTTTCTGTGAACCCTTCATCAATACGACTGGCCTCAAGATGCCGATCTCCCCGCATATTCAACGGAATACCCATCAAACCATTCCGTCTTGCATGAGTTCCTGAGGTGTGGGGTCTCGGACTTCCCTGACCTTCACCGCGACGCGCAGGTTCTTCCCGGCCAGCGGGTGATTCGCATCCAGGGTAAGTTGTCCATTCTCGATCTTGGTGACATAAAAGGTCTTGACATCGCCCGACTCGCCCTGCATCCGCACCTCGGCACCCACATGACGAAACTGTGGCGGAACATTGTCGATATCGTCGGTACAAGTAAGGTTCGGATCGTGGGGCCCCACGCCCTGATTCGGTTCCAATTCGAACTGGACGCTATCGCCGGCACGCTTCCCTGCCACCGCCCGGTCCATGCCGCCGATGAGCCCGGTCTGACCACCGTGGATATAGCTTACGGGCAAGTCGGACTGCTCCAGAACGCCACCGGATTGGTCGCAAATGCTGTAGGTAAGGGATACCAGCTTCCCGTTCTTGATCGTTTGATCGGTCATCGCACCGGGGACTGTTCGGGAAACTCGTTAATACGAGGTAGACGGTTGGATGGAGTACCGTGTTACGCTGCTATGCCTTCAATTATTAACTAGTTAATATCTGTTCCTTAGCTTGTATGTTCAATAGTCAATACACACACATTTCCTTCTCGATCCAAATCCATAACCATATTTTCATCAAGATCCTTCGTCTTCCATGGCTTGAATCCTCGATCAAAGCGCGGGTTCTTCTAAGGCGGCGACGAGCCCACCACCGGGTAAATCGAAGCGCTCATCTAATCTGCCCAATCGATCATAGGCATCCCGGCAGACAAAAACGGCATTGCTTTCCCCGATCGGTCAAAACCATCCCCCACGCAAGACCCAGCGAAGGCCGTTATCTCGAATAAACAGTAGCCGCTTCGTAGCCAATCAATAGCCGCCAGAAAGGTGCCTTCCCGCGCTTGATACAGCCCATGGCAACCGACCAATATTTATAGGTCCTCCCCCAGGCGTTAACCGGGCACCACGACTGTAGGGTCCCGTAGGCGCGAAACACTGCCGCGCGGCCAAGCCCCGCACACCCGCGTGACCAACTTGGCCCCATTGATCATCAGGCACAGGACACGCCCATGGCGCTCGCGCGGTACCGCCATTGAGCGCATAAGCCGGGAAAGACGAGGGACTATCGAGATAGCAATAGACGGAGACCCGCTCGTACCCGAAGGGCTTGGGAGAACCATTGTTGACCACCAAGACCTCATAGTCGATCCCTGCGCAGTGCCGGTGGTAACCCCTCGTCAACGAACGAATACAGGGTGCGCGGCAGCCCCCCCGAGTCATAGCGTAGGCGACTACGACAATACTGACGTCGAGGCATTTCCGAAACAGCCTGCGCATAAATTACTCGAGTAGTGACTAACCGTATCGAAACCAAAGCCTTTGGTCCCTCCTTACCCTAACCTTCTCCCAAGGGGAGTGTCGCAAAAATCCGTTGCTGGGAGCGCCGTTTTCCCAGGTGGCAGTCGGCAAAGCGCTGATCCGGGGGAAGACCTCCTCCCCTTCCGGGTAGCCCGTACCTACGAAGTCCGGAAAAATGCTGGTGCTCTTAGGGGGACTGCCGATTTACATCACCCCCCAAGCCCCCTCGCTACGCGCGGGGCAGGCCCTCTCCCGATGGGAAAAGGACTTTTGCGACACCCTCAGGGGGGAGAGGGAGCAAACCTAGCATTACTTTCGATTTTCTTAGTATTTTCCAAAAAAACGGCGGGGTTGCGGCCCCACCGCTACTGGTTAAAACGCCTTCATCGTAGTATCAACACCACTGCGTCGGCGGCAATCCCGTCTGCACCGCGGCTGCAAGGAGTCCGTTTCGACCGTCTCCAGCGCTGCTGGCGAGTCGACGACGCCACCAACGTGGGTTTGGCTATAGGCTTTATGCTCCTCGCAGTCGAAGACGGTGAAGCCTACCTCGCTGCACGACATACCCTTACCCGGAAATACCTCCCTAAATGGGGCATACGCCCCCGTTGCACCTGTATACATATCGGAATTCACAAATTCCGGACAGGCGTCAGCGTCGGCGTCCTTTTCCGACCTCTTAACAGCCCATTCTGGATCGTGGCGCTGAACGCATCGACATCGCAGGCTTCTGTCTTTACCCCCTTGGCTCCCCACAGTAAGCCCTTGTGCTGTCAGGATTGCCTCAACGGCCTCACGGCTTGTTTATCCTGTCGTCAAACAGGACGCGTGCGGGAAGGCATCGTTCAGCGACAGATCCAGGGAAACGTTGAGCTCCTAGGCCGTAATCAGATTGCGGCAAGTACCACCCTCTGCCACAGTGGTGGGGTCCCAATCCTTTCTCAGAACGCGACGTTCGGCACCCCGGTCAATTTCGCAGTTCGCATTAGTTGTAGGTGTCACACTACCGTTCGGGTAACTTTCAACCGGTCCGTTCGCCACTCCCACAGCTGTGTTGCACTCTCGAGGTGGTTGAAGAAGTTGCCCTAGGTGACGCCTGACCGCCTACCTCCATGCCGCGCTCACCGTGGACCAGGCGGAGGTTAAACTCGAGCGCATTGATGGGCTTGCCGAACTGCCGCGCCGTAGTAATGCACTAACCACCCCCCTCCCCCGCGCAATTGTGATCCTCAATGGCCTTATCGGTGCCAGTACTCGGATCCGTATAGCCCATGATGATGAACTCGTAGCCTTCGCGCATCCGATCCGACCGGCGTCTCCGCCGCCCTGGTCGTCATTGGCACCCATGAATGATAATACATTCAGCTATTTTCCCTCTCGGTACCAGGGATACCTCTGCTGACAGACAAGTAGGGGAGGGGATCTTCTGCCCCTAACTACTGTTTAGGCACCCTTCAGCTTGCGCAGTTTCTCGATCGCGCGCAGCTGGGCGACGGCCGCCGCGAGCTCCGCTTGGGCCTGGGCATATTCGAATTCGGCGGTCTTTCCAGCCAAGGCGTCTTCCGCGCGCCGTTTGGCGTCTACCGCCGCAGCTTCATCCAGGTCACGGGCGCGGATCGCCGTATCCGCTAGAACGGTCACCACCCGTGGCTGGACTTCGAGCATGCCGCCGGAGACATAGAAGTGTTCCATCTTCCCATTCTCGGACTCGACTCGGACGTCACCGGGCTTCAGGCGGGTTATCAAGGCCGTGTGCCGGGGTGAGATGCCGACTTCCCCCATCTCTGCTGGCGCATATACCATGGTTGCCAGTCCCGAGTGGATGGTTCCCTCGGCACTCACGATGTCCACATGAACGGTCATTGCCATGGGAATCCTCCCGGTGTTACATGCTCTCAGCCTTGGCGACGGCCTCGTCGATTCCGCCGACCATGTAGAAGGCCTGCTCGGGGAGATGATCGTACTCGCCGGCGACGATGGCCTTGAAGGCCGCAATGGTATCCTTCAAGGGCACGTACTTACCGGAAGATCCGGTAAAGACCTCCGCCACGAAGAAGGGTTGGGAGAGGAAGCGTTGAATCTTACGCGCTCGGGCGACGATCAGCTTGTCCTCGTCGGACAGTTCGTCCATGCCCAGGATAGCGATGATGTCCTTGAGTTCCTTGTAGCGCTGTAGGGTGCCCTGAACCGATCGCGCCGTCTCATAGTGCTCCTGACCGACAATATTGGGATCCAGGATACGGCTGGTGGAATCCAGAGGGTCCACCGCCGGGTAGATACCCAGTTCTGCGATCTGCCGCGACAGCACCAAGGTAGCGTCGAGGTGGGCGAAAGTCGTAGCCGGTGACGGATCGGTGAGGTCATCCGCAGGCACGTATACCGCCTGGAAGGAGGTAATGGAGCCGGTGCGGGTGGAGGTGATGCGCTCCTGCAATAGGCCCATCTCCAAGGCCAGGGTAGGCTGGTATCCCACGGCTGAAGGCATGCGTCCAAGCAACGCGGAGACCTCGGTGCCGGCCAGGGTGTAGCGGTAGATGTTGTCGATGAACATCAGGACATCGCGGCCCTCGTCGCGGAAGTACTCGGCCATGGTGAGGCCAGTCAGGGCAACGCGCGCCCGGTTTCCCGGCGGCTCGTTCATCTGGCCGTAGACCAGAGCAACCTTATCAAGGACGTTCGACTCCATCATCTCATGATAGAAGTCGTTACCCTCACGGGTACGTTCGCCCACACCCGCGAACACCGAATAACCAGAGTGCTCTACGGCGATGTTACGGATCAGCTCCATCAGGGTGACCGTCTTACCGACGCCAGCACCACCGAACAACCCGACCTTGCCGCCCTTGGCAATGGGCATGATAAGGTCGATGACCTTGATGCCCGTCCCCAGGAGCTCAGTGGCGGCCGCTTGGTCCTCGAACTTGGGTGCGGCACGGTGGATGGGCCACCGATCTTCGGATTCCACCGGACCCTTTTCATCCACGGGCTTGCCCAAAACATCCATGATGCGGCCCAGAGTAGGGATGCCGACTGGGACACTGATGGGTGCGCCAGTGCTGGTGGCAACCAAGCCGCGACGCAGACCATCGGTAGAACCCATAGCGATGGTGCGCACGATACCGTCGCCAAGCTGCTGTTGTACTTCAAGCGTCAGGCCGACCTCACCGATCATCAACGCCTCGTAGACCTTCGGCATCTCCCCGTGGGGAAACTGTACATCCACCACCGCACCGATGATTTGCACCAGGTTACCAGAGCTCATAATCTTTCCTCTTACCGCTGTGCGGTATCTCGATAAACGAGCAGAATTCTCACGGAAGATCAATCTGCAACTAAACGCAAATAAACACAACGAGACCGAGAAACACCGATGATGGTGAGCTGATTGTGACTGATTTGCATTGATTCGCGTTCAGTTGCGGAAAAAATGGTTTCCACGTTTTCAGTACTAAGGTCTGTAACATTTATCCCATTAGGATTGGTCCAAATAGGATTGTTCAAAACAGAGCCTCTTTCCCGGTGGGGGAGGGAAAAGAGATGAACCCTGACCTCCAGGCTCATCCCCTAAAATTACAGGATTCACAGGATAAACAGGATGTTATAATTGTTATTCAAGAAAAGTAATTCTATTAATCCTGGCCATCCCGTTAATCTTGCCCTATTAGCGGTTGGCGAATTACAATCAAACTGCGGCCGCACCGCTGACGATCTCGGAAATCTCCTGGGTGATCGCCGCCTGGCGGGCCTTGTTATAGACGAGTTGCAACTCATCAATAAGATTCCCGGCGTTGTCGGAAGCGGATTTCATGGCCACCATGCGGGCAGCCTGCTCACAGGCCCCGTTCTCTACAACCGCTTGGTAGACCAGGGACTCGATGTAGCGCATGAGCAGGGCATCAAGCACCGTTTTGGGGTCCGGTTCATAGATATAATCCCAGTGATGTCGAGCCGCCTCATCGACCTCGGTATTCTCCATTCGGATCGGCACTAATTGTCTGATCTCTGGTCGCTGGGTCATGGTGTTTACGAACACATTGCCTGCGATATAGATGGCGTCGATCTTACCGGACTCATAAGCGTCCAGCATCACCTTGACGATGCCGATCAGGTCTTCAATATGAGGCCGATCCCCCAGGTGTGTCACCTGGGCTAGGACCTCACCGCCGAAGCGTTTGAAGAAGCCAAGTGCCTTATTGCCAATGGTGGCGAACAGGGTCTCGACACCGGCCAGTTTCTGCTCCTTGAGCTCCCGCACGATGCCCCGGAACAGGTTACCGTTCAGACCTCCGCACAGGCCACGGTCGGAAGCGACCACGATATAACCAACGCGCTTACGCTCACGCTCGATCGCCAGAAAACTGTGGCGGTATTCCGGCGTCGCGTGACGCAAGTGCCCGATTACCTGCAGCATTTTTTCAGCGAAGGGACGGGAGGTGCACATACGGTCCTGCGCCTTGCGCATCTTGGAGGCAGCCACCATTTCCATGGCCTTAGTGATCTTCTGTGTGCTCTTGATGCTGGAGATCTTCGTGCGTATCTCTTTCGCGACGGCCATATCACTCGGCTCCTGACTGCCAGCCGTCGGCATCAGGACAGATGCGGACCGCTGATTTCGTTTGCATGCCGTCCAACGTCAGGCAGTCACTACCGCCCGGAGTGTAGACGTCGGACTCTGGTTACATGAGTAAATATCCTACTGCTCCAAACACTTTATTTAAATCACTAGTAGCTATTATTCCCCGGTGCTTAACAATACCATAAATTGCAGCGCCAATAATTCCGCTACACACTGTCCCCAACCCTCCATGAAATTATTTTGCTTTGCTTCAATGAGCACCAGAAATAGACCTCACCTATAATCGGGTAAGCGACATCTACACACCGAGAAGCTTCTGATGTAAACACATCCACGTTGTCCATTCAACGTAGTCGATGAGATTTTCTTCATTCTGTATGGCATTCTTCTTGAACTTGGTAAATGGATTTTAAATTCGTGAACGCCATTCTTTGATCCCAAATTCAGTATATATGTTCAAAGCCTGATGTTGACTATAAGCCACGCTACACCGCGCCGCGAATAAAACTTCAGGATCGAGATAAACTCAATGCGCAGTATGGCATCGGCTTAATGTCTGATGCGCAGCATCATATGCCATAAAATCGAAGACACCCACACCACAACAATAACCATTAAGATTTTCATCGCTATAAATCTTCCGCTTTGAGATTACAAAGTTCGATGATAGCTGAGCTGTCCATATAGTGGGCCCTAACGCTAATTGCCTGATTATTGCGTGGTCCGCTGCACGGATCTTCTAAAGGTCAACATGCCTAATATCGGATACACCATCACACCATCACACCTAACCAACCCCTAAGAAGTGAATCAACCTCTTGGTTAGGGAGCCACAGTGGTTCTTCGATGCGGTTCGTTGCACTTTTACCACATCCTACTTATCCTACCAAGTGTGAGTTGCTTTGAAATCCTTGAGCACCGCGCGCAGAGCATCTGCGATTTCCTCGTCGTAATCACCGATCTTCTCAATCTTGTCGAGGAGTCCTGACTGGCTGGCCTTCATGTAGGTCTGCAAGGCATGCTCGAAATCCACGACCTTGTTGACCTCCAAGTCATCCAGATAACCCTCGTTGGCGGCGAAGAGAGAGACCGCCATCTGGCCGATACTCAAAGGCGCGTATTGGACTTGCTTCATGAGCTCAGTCACCCGCTCGCCGCGCTGTAGCTGCTTGCGCGTGGCCTCGTCCAGATCGGATGCGAACTGGGAGAAGGCGGCGAGCTCCCGATACTGGGCCAGCGCCAACCGCGCACCGCCGCCGAGCTTTTTGATGACCTTGGTCTGGGCTGCGCCACCGACGCGGGACACTGATAACCCGGCGTTGATGGCCGGACGGATGCCGGCATTGAACAGGTCAGTCTCCAGAAAGATTTGCCCGTCGGTGATGGAGATGACGTTGGTGGGTACGAAGGCAGACACGTCGCCGGCCTGGGTCTCGATGATGGGCAGAGCAGTCAACGAGCCGGTCTGGCCCTTGACCTTGCCATCAGTCAGCTGTTCCACATGCTCTGCGTTGACCCGCGCAGCACGTTCGAGTAGACGCGAGTGCAGGTAGAAGACGTCGCCTGGATAGGCCTCACGGCCCGGCGGACGGCGCAGCAGCAGAGAGACCTGCCGATAGGCCCAAGCCTGCTTGGTTAGATCATCATAGATGATCAGGGCATCTTCACCCTTGTCGCGGAAGTACTCGCCCATGGCACAGCCCGCGTAGGGCGCGATGTACTGCATAGCAGCGGAGTCCGAGGCGCCGGCAGCTACGATGATGGTGTGATCCATGGCGCCGTGCTCTTCGAGCTTGCGTTGGATCCCGGCGATCGACGAGTTCTTCTGGCCGATGGCGACGTAGATGCACTTGATGTTGGTGTCTTTCTGATTGATGATAGCATCAATGGCCACAGCGGTCTTGCCCGTCTGGCGGTCGCCGATGATCAATTCACGCTGGCCCCGACCGATGGGTACCATGGCGTCGATGGACTTCAGACCCGTCTGCACCGGCTGGTCCACCGATTTTCGGCTGATAACGCCGGGAGCGACCTTTTCGATCGGAGAGGTCGCTCCCGCATTGATCGGACCCTTGCCATCGAGGGGGTGCCCCAGGGAATCGACGACGCGGCCTAACAGGGACTCACCGACGGGGACTTCCAGCACCCGTCCGGTGCAGCGTACCCAGTCGCCTTCCGACAAGTGCGTGTACTCGCCGAGTACCACCGCGCCCACGGAGTCGCGTTCCAGGTTCAACGCCAGTCCATAGGTGTTTCCGGGGAACTCCAGCATCTCATAGTACTGGGCATCGGACAGGCCGTGGATGCGGACGATGCCATCGGTTAGGCTGACGATAGTGCCTTCCGTGTGGACCTCGGTCGTAAGCTCGAATCGCTCGATCTTTCGCTTGATGAGATCGCTGATTTCGGATGGATTCAGTTGCATGGCGGTTTCCCGTTAGAATTGCAATTCGGTGGCCAGCTTGTGCAGCTTGCCGCGCACGGATCCGTCAATCACCAGATCCCCGGCCCGGATTTGGATGCCGCCGATCAGGGACGGGTCGGTCTCGACCGTCATCTCCACCACGGCTCCTAGCCGCTTTTCGAGCGCCGCGGCAAGGTCCCTCCGCGTATTTTCCTCCAGCTCAAAGGCACTGGAGACCTGTACTCGGCGGACGCCCTGATGCCGGATCTGGAAGGCCTCGAAGAGGCGAGTAATCTCAGGGAGGGCGGACAACCGGTTGTTCGTTGCCAGCAGCGAGACCAGATTGCCGACTTCCGACGGTATTCCGCCGTTGGCGACTTCTAATATGGCGTCGCGCAGTCGTTCGCGAGGTAGACTCGGATTGCCGATCTGCTCCGCCATGACAGGGTCGGCTGCGATTGCCGACAGGGTGGTTAAGGCGTCACCCCACGCACCCACCTGCATGCTTTCCCGAGCTCGTGCGAAGGCGGCTTCGGCGTAGGGTCGTGCGATTGTCGTGATGTCTCCGGCCATGGACGCGCCTTAGATCTGTTTTGCGAAGGAATCGACGATGGCGCCATGAGCAGCCGGGTCGATTTCCTTTTCTAGAATCTTTTCCGCCGCCGCAACCGCCAGGGCTGCAACCTTTTCTCGCAGCTCCTCGCGAGCCCGATTGACTTCCTGGTCGATCTCAGCCTGCGCCGCGTGGACCAACCGCGTGCCTTCCTCGCGGGCACCTTGTTTCGCCTCGTCGATGATCTCGGTGGCCCGCTTCTGGGCCTGGTTCACGATGTCGGCGGCCTTGGACTTGGCCTCCTTTATCCGCTCGGTAGCCCGCCGTGCTCCGAGCTCTTGTTCCTTATAACCGCGCTCGGCCGCCGCCAAGCCTTCGGTGATCTTGGCCTTGCGTTCCGTCAGCGCCTTGACGATGGGCGGCCACACAAATTTCATGCAGAACCAGACGAATACCGCAAACGCGATCATCTGGAGTACTAGCGTCAGATTGATATTCATACCGTTGCCTCGGAGGGGACCGCGAGCCTTAGGTCCACCGTGCCCAGGGGGCAGGGGCCGGAGCTTCGTCAGACAGCGAACATCAGGTATAGGCCCATAGCGATTGAGATGACCGGCAGGGCGTCGGTGAGACCCATGACGATGAAGAACTGGGTGCGGAGCATCGGGATCAACTCGGGCTGGCGCGCGGCACCTTCGAGAAAGCGACCACCGAGGACGCCGATGCCGACGGCGGCACCAAGGGCACCTAGACCCAGCATGAGACCGGCTGCGATGAAAACGATTGCTTGTGCGAGCTCCATGGTTTCCCCCTGTTTAGAGTGGGTAAGAGAAGGTTGAAATCGGTCACTCAGTGATACTGCTGATGCGCCATATCCAGGTAAACAATGGTCAGCACCATAAAGATGAATGCCTGCAACGTAATGACCAGGATATGGAAGATAGCCCATCCGAGCTGCAGCAGGCCGCCACCGAGACTTGCGATGACCGTGTCGCCGTACATGAGCGCGATCAGGATGAAAATCATTTCGCCAGCATAGAGGTTTCCGAACAGACGCAAAGCGAGGGAGACAGGTTTGGAGAGGAGATTGATACCTTCCAACATCAGGTTAGCGGGCAACCCCCATTTGCCGAACGGCTGCAATGTCAGCTCGCCGAGGAACCCACCGACGCCCTTCATCTTGAAACTGTAATAGACGACCAGGAAGAACACCATCAGCGACATCCCAAACGTGGTGTTCGGATCCGTAGTGGGAACGATCTTCAGAAATACGTGCCGGGGATCCGTACCGAATAGGGAGGCCAAGGCCTGGAACATATAAGGGATAAGATCAACCGGGAACAGATCCATGAGGTTCATCAAGAAGACCCAGACGAAGATGGTCAGCGCCAGAGGAGCGATCAGAGGATTCTTGCCGCTAAAGGAGCCGCGGACATTGTCTTCCACGAAGTCGACGATCCACTCCACGAAGTTCTGGGCCCCTCCTGGCTCCCCGGCCGTAGCCTTGTCCCCAACCTTCTTGAAGAGCCAGAGAAACAAGCCGCCGAGCAGGATCGAGAAGAATATGGTGTCGACGTGAACGGCCCAGAAACCCATCTCCGTCGCCTCTGCCGCGGAGGATGCAAAGATCAAACCATGCTCCGGATGGTTCCCGAAGGTAAGGTTGGTCAGATGGTGCTTGATGTACCCTTGGGATGTGAGCGTTTCTGAAGAAGCCATCGATTATCCCTCACGTGTTCTTTTCGTCATCCTGGTGGGCACCCCAATCAGGCGCGAAAACCGTGGACAGTACTTGTACTGCGAAATAGGCACCGAGCAAGGCAGGCCAATTCACACCCTCGACTGTCATGATGGCGACGAAGAACAACCCTAGTGCCAAGGACAACTTAATCAGCTCCGCGCCGTAGAACCGCACCACGAGCGACTGCGGGTCCTGGGCCCAATAGCGCCGGAAGACTTGAACGGCGAAGACCGAATTCGCTACCAAGCACACCGTGGCCCCGACCAGGATCGACAAGGCAACAGGCAGGCCAAAGGGTAAGGCAATAAGGGTCAGGCTGGGCACCAGGGCAAGCTGCACGACCAAGACACTCTTGGCCCGCTGCGCATCCTGCTGTTGCATCGGTTCTGTGTTCTGTTCAAGGGGATACCCCCCCTACTGACGGCGCAGTATATGAACTGTCAATCACACCGTCAAACTCCGCATCAAGCCAGTATTATGATGCACCGCAACATCACCCAATGCAACCGAAACTTCTCATTTTATATGGGCAAGGATTCCGTCAAGCTCATCGAGGTTGTTGTAGGCGATGACCAGCCTGCCCGAACCACGGTTGCCATGCTTGATTTGGACCCGGGCCCCGAGCCGCTCACCCAAATCTTCCTGCAGTCGCAGTATATCGGGATCCTGGGCCAGCTTGGGAGCCCTAGCCACAGGCTGATCCTGACCCGCTGCCTCCTGTAGGCGCCGCACCAGCCTCTCGGTCTCCCGTACGGACAGCTTGCGGGAGACGACTTGGCTGGCGGCCTCGCTCTGTTGTGGTCCACGCAACCCCAGAAGTGCCCGCGCGTGCCCCATCTCCAGGCGCTTGTCTTGCAGATATCGCTTGGCGTCGTCGTTCAGTTCCAGCAGACGCAGCAGATTGGTCACCATGGTGCGGGACTTCCCGACCGCCTCCGCGACCTGCTGGTGGGTCAGTTCGAACTCGGTCAACAGGCGTTCCAAGGCCCCCGCTTCCTCCAGCGGATTGAGGTCGTCCCGCTGGATATTCTCAATCAGGGCAATGGCGATAGCAGATTGCTCGTCCACCTCCCGCACCATCACGGGTATCTCCGTGAGGCCCGCCTGCTGGGAGGCCCGCCAGCGCCGCTCTCCGGCGACGATCTCGTAGCGCCCAGCAGCGACCGGGCGCACTACGATCGGCTGAATCACACCTTGGGCAGCGATGGAGTCCGCCAAGTCACGCAGACTCTCTGGGTCGAACCCGTGCCGGGGCTGATAGCGTCCATGTGCAATCAGATCAATCGGAAGGCGGGTAACCTCCAAAGCCACCGGGGTCTCTCCCTCCCTCCCCGCTTCACCATCCCCGACCTCGGCACCGGACTCCAAGTCCCGCATTCCACCGAGTAATGCATCCAGACCACGACCGAGGCCCTTTTTCTTTACAGACATGGCTTGACTCTAGCACGGCAGTGCCGAAGCACTGATTAAATCCTATTGGCATTTACGGCTAGCGCATCGATTTTACATGCAATCCGAAGAATAATTAAAAAGGCTAACTCGATGATTCAGAAACGTTTGTAGCTTAAATATCAACACCCCTGGATGGTAGGCAAGAAGCGCGCCCGATCCAGCTGGCCTGTAGCGAGCCACCCGCCGGCCATGGGCAGTGGACGTTGCGGTTGTAGGCCACGGAGACCGTCATGCGGGTCCTAAAAACGAGTTGAG
>Ga0209787_1000087_pt1 | contig 20672 bp, 9 predicted proteins | sample WorMetLIZISLAND2_2_FD_187414 | JGI IMG/M metagenome (GOLD analysis project Ga0209787, IMG submission 187414) | Marine gutless worms symbiont microbial communities from Max Planck institute for Marine Microbiology, Germany - Olavius loisae LIZARD... ... | reverse complement strand
AGAACTGTGGCCTCTGACTATCCCACAAAAGAAAAAGCTGGATGCTGCACATCACAAGTTTCAACGACGACTCTTGGGCATTACATGGAAAGACAAAGTGCGCAATGAAGACATACGAAATCAGACGAAACTACAAAGAATGGACCTCATCATCGAGGAAAGAAGATCGAGATGGCTGGGACATGTGTTGCGCATGGAAGACGACAGGATACCAAAGCAAGCCACACGATGGCAAATGGACTCATGTACCAGAAGAGCCGGAAGGCCGAGATCGAACTGGATTGACACCGTATCTCAAGATTTGAAGTCAATTGGCATGGCATGGGAAGATGCAGAGCAAGCAGCAGTCGACAGAGAAGACTGGCGTGGACGTGTGGCCCAATGTGTCTTTGACACGGGCTGAACTAAGGTCTAAGGTAATGATGATTAAAGATCACTGTGTGTATAACACAGGTCAGCTTCATTTGCTGCTACTGAAATAATATTAAGCAGTTGCTGCAGTCCGTGCCACGATGGTGACGTGCCAGTAACACTATGTCATCTGCATAGGCTAACAAATTAGAACACGTTATAGAGATCACAACCTATCTTGGAGGAGGTTACCTGCCGTATTAAATCTCGAACAAAATAGCGAAAGAGGAAGGGTGAAAGTACTTCGCCTTAACTGACTCCATTACTGGTTTTAAAACAGGATGATGAACTACCTTGCCAGTGAACACACATCAATTGATTACTGTACCAAAATGCCAATAAACGTACAGTCAAGAAACCGCGGCAACAGATGAGCAACTGTCAATGGGTTTGTAGAACAGTAACCAATAATTAACATTATCAAAAGCTTTGGAGAAGTCTATGAAACATGCAAATACGTGGCTACCATTGCACCTGTAGTAACCAATAGTTAACACAAATATACAATCTGATGTTGAGTCGCCCTTCTTGAAGCCAAACTGAAAATCATCTACATCATCTTCATTAGCAATGAAGTCGTAGAGCATGTGCTCAAGAATTTTAGAGATAGCATTAGAGAGAGCAACTGCTGTTTAGTTATTAACATCTGTAAGATCTCCAGTTTTACAATTGACAAGAGGCACGATAGTAGATTCACAAAAAAGCTGATGGAAGATAACTACATTTGATAAACATGTCAAACAAAATACTTACCAAAACACACAGTCTATGCCCAGCAAATATGAAGGCTTCCATGTGTATACCATCAGGGCCAGGCGCTTTATTGCGCTTTTGTCTACTAACTGAATCACTAATATCAGAGACAGATATCATAGGTTCGCTAGTTACTGAGAGCTTGTTCATCAACTTCTGCTCAAATAATAGATGATACTTAAATTGTTTGGCTGAGCATATAAAGCTTCTCAAAATGGTCTTTCCATATGTCAGCAACATTGGAAGAGCCAGTCACCCCACCAACACTGACAACATGCAATTATTTTCTCTGTGGCCTATTTCCTTCTAAACGGGGGTACCGCAGCAGCAGCCCCACTGCCGTTCAGGCCTGGCAACCCTGCCCTCTATGGGAGCTGTCCTCTAGTCACCCCGTATTATTGTAGACTAGGGGACTTGCTGTGTTTTGTGTTCTTGTATGCTTACTGTATGTTTGATTTGTCTCTGTACTATTTGTTCCTTCAGTACTTTGATACTGTTGGTTGGGTCTTTTGACCTGTAAAAACAGTAGTGTCTACATGGAGCGCAGCCTAATACATTCTATGCAACAATATACATCACGTGACGTTTATATACTCGCTTGGTGGCACTGATTTGGCTCAGTGGTAGAGCGCTCGGCCTGAATAATACCATTTTGCACCAGGGTCACGAGTTCGACTCCCACCGGACGCAAACTTTTTTTGCTCGTGGGTCGGTTAGGTTTAAGCACACGGTCATGGGTCCGTATAGGGTTAGGAGTTAGGTTAGGGTCAGTGTTAACTGGAATGGATTGGATTGTGCAGTGTTTTACGTCCCCTCCAACACAATATACGTTATATAGGAGACGGTTTTTACAGGTCAAAAGACCCAACCAACAGTATCAAAGTACTGAAGGAGAAAGCTGTAAAGGAAAAACCCAAAGAACAAAGAAAACACAAAATTCACATGCATAAACACACAAAAAAGTAGACAAATACAGCATACAAGTATAACACAGCAAGTCCCCTAGTCTACAATACTATGGGGTGACTAGGGATGGCTCCCACAGAGGGCAGGGTTGCCAGGCCTGAACGGCGGTGGGGCTTCCGCCGCGGTACCCCCTATTTCATTTCTTATAGGAGATAGGCAACTGCCAAGCACAGGACCAGTAATACAGCAGTAGCACATCAAGAGATTCATGTAAATTTTCACAAACTGCAATGAGTCAACAATCACAACAAAGATTAGTGAAAGAAGCACTATTATTTTGCAGCCAATGAAACAAAATCCCAATACAGCAAAACAGTTAACTTGAAATCACTTGTTACTGACAGCCATAAGCCCCAGCGTACTCTCCATTGATGCAGCCATGTGACAAAGTCTCACAGCTCTGCACTATGCCCGACTGTGATGGGGATTGAGAGAGTGGTTTGAGCTCACAAGGGTAGTCAAAGTCCAACACGTTGAGAACTTTCAACAGCAGCTCGACAGCATCACAGAAGCAGCGTGCGGTTGTCACTGGTATCAGATGCTGATCAACCATGATGAAGTAGTTGCGCTGAAGCTGAACAGCAGCGGCTGCGTGGTGGTCATGCTGGCCTTAGTTGCAACAACTGCCTCGTTAACAGGAAACTCCTGCAAAAACAGTCACATGAATACAAATTTAACAGCAATCTGCATGCTAATAAACCAAGAAAGCTGTGCTATCGCAAAGATGACTGCACGATGCGCGCTATATAAGTATATCGTGAACCGTTGCGGAGATATCGCCACGTGAAATTTTTCAACATGGCAGTGGCCGCCATCTTGAATTTGTTCGAATCAAAAATAGCGCAATAAGATCTGCTGTCGCTGAAAACCGCACCCTATAAACAAACATGAAGTGGATTGAATGACCGGTTGCGGAGCCGCCATCTTGGATTTGTTCGAACCGGAAATAGCTCCATTAGATCCGCCGTCCCCGAAAACCCCACTCTAGAACAAAACATGACGTGGATCGGACGAAAGCTTGCGGAGATATCGCCACTTGAAATTTTTCCAACATGGAGGTGGCCGCCATCTTGGATTTGTTCGAATCGTAAATAGCGCCTTTCAATCCGCCGCACCCGAAAACCCTACCCTAGAACCAAACATGAAGTTGATCGGATCAACCGTTGCAGAGATATGGCCATTCGCGTATGTTGGGGGCATATGGAACCCCCATTTTGGGGGGAAGTGGAGCTCGTAGGGGGTCAGCGATGGCACCATTAGAAAGAGCGATGGTAGTTTCCTATAGGCTCTCCATTGTGACCGTTGCGCTATCTGTAACCATTCGGCTGCAATTTGCGATCGAATGTCTCTGACGCTCAAATCAACAGGGGGGTGACTTTGGGCCAAAATTTACGGGTGTTCCCCTTGGAGCAGACCCATCATGTTAGGGTTGTAAAGATCGAATGTCCCAGGCTAACTAATGGTGAAATTATTTTCGAAGAACTGCAACCTATGTGATCACAATTCACCAAAGTCACAGACGGACAGACAGACAGACGACATGCGAACGCAATACCGCGCTTTGCACTAAAGTGCATCGCGCAATAAAAACCACTCACAGTGAAGTTAATTATCCAGTGACAACAAATCTTTGTAACTGAAACTATTCTAAATATTGCAAATCATTTATACTAATATCTCCAAGACTGAGATGGATACTGTGAAATAAAACTACGGTAAGTATTTAATGACAAATTATAAAGCCAACAAGAGTAGTGTATGGGACGTAGTCGATAGACCATTACCAGCACACCAGATTACAATTGTAAAACTGGCAAATACAGTGAATCAGCTGTAGATGAGATCAAACTCTCCACCATTGTGAATGTAGGTGTCAATCCAATGGTGTCCACGGTATACAGACACCGTCAATTTTTGGCCTTGTGGTGTTATCACACTGAGAATTGAACAACAATGAGGTAATATACTTTTACTTACTTACTTTCAACACTTTGCTCCTGGTGATGACGTAAGAGGGCTAATTCCAGCCATCTCTAAATCCATGTCGGACGAGGACGGAAAAATAGCTGAATAAATCTAAATTATTTGTTAACTAACACTAAGCCTGACATTATCTGCTAATCATCAAAACGCAAAAACTTCTGATGATAGGCAAATCAGTTTTTCTGCCATTATTGCATTTGTCAGACTTTGTTTACACAAAGTATAGCTACAGACAATCTGTGTACACATCCACTTCCTTAATTTATTAAATGTATGTACATATATACAGGGTGTGCCATAAAGTAACCCACTAGGATAAATTTTATATCTCTGATATTGTAGCTGCAGCAGATATATTCACCAAATTTGCAGAGTTTACACAGCAGGATTCAGTCCACATATCCTGCAAGATACAGTTCAGTTTAAACGTGAATGTTCATTCTTTCAAGTGAACATGCAGTTGCATCCTGGATATTCAGTAAGTCTTACTTAATAACGAATCAAACTTTGCACAACGTTGTCGTCAACACTTCAAACATTTCAGAAATGAATGTCAGCTGCTCTCTCTCGGTATTTAAACTGAATGTTCAAAGTGTCTGCCAGCTGCAGCAACACAGAATCAAAATGACTGTGGAAATGACAGGATTGCCTCATCACTGAACTCCTGTGGCATATTGAAGTAAGGCAGTCTTCAGCTCGGCAATGTTGGTTGGTTTTGGCGTATATAGCATCCCAGCATTGCACCTCAATCCAATGGATTGAGGTCTGGTGTAAATATCATCAAGGTTATTTTAAAGTCAGAATCGCAGTTTAATTACTTGTTCACTTTGAAAAACGTACACTTAAGTTCAAATAGTTATAATTTTTGAATGCAAGCAAATATTGCAATGAAATTTGCAGAATATATGGTTTGAATCCTCCTCTGTAAGCAGTGTAAATTTGGCGAAAAATTTACTACATTTCCAGATATCAAATTTTTTCCTATGGGTGACTTTTTGGTGCACTCTGTACAATGCGAAAATCAGACAATTTGATGGACAACAAAAACTGAATTAATTGGTAAGTAAAGTCGTGAGTTAAATACAACTGAGCTCCACTTTGCAGCCATTTTCAGGAAAAAAGGGCCCCCACACATACATACAGTCAAACACCCACAAGTGATCCTATCCAACGCAATGTAAATTGCATATGACAGACTAAAACAATCTACACTGTGAGTCAAAAAAAAACTGGGCCACTTTTTTACGGCCTATAACTTTATAAATATTGAACAGATCTTTATCAAATTTGGCACAAATCAAAGTCTCTTCATTCTGAACATCATGCCAGCGTTTATTTAAATCAACTTTGCAAAATAGTGGCGACATCTAGTGAATGACGATGACACTTCTACAACTACAAGTTTTGAATTGGTGATCATTTTCTTACAGCATTTCAGCCAACCTCTTAGCATTATTATTTCGCTTTTTTATTAATTAATGACGTAAGAATGACCACATCTACTGATCAGCTGCTCTCAAGAAAAATATCAACACCAGAAGTCTGACAATGCGAGTGCGAATATTCCAGCCGCAGTGCTACGTGCCCGTTGCTGTGTTGCGCGTGGGCTATGCAGAAGTCAATTTCATTCAACCAGACGGAAAGTTAGACACCATGTGACGTGATGCTTGACAAAGACTAGCTAGTAGCTACCCGACATCAAGTTGAGATGTGGCCGTTAATTTAATGGTCACTGCAGCAGAACGGTGCTCCCTCTCACACCGTCAGAAACGCAGAAACTTGCAGCGTGAGAACCTGCAGTTCACTTTGTGCACCGAATAGCCCGGATTTGAACACGGTTAACTTGCTGTCTGGGGTGCTTTTCAGCAGATGGTCTACCATCATCCAGGTTTCTCCTAAGTTGACAAAATTAAAAGAGCACTTGTCAAAAGCATGGCAGAAACTACCGCATGGCGCAGTCATTGCCAATTCATCACTTTTATCGCCTTTTTATTTACGGTTAATGTTATTCGCCAGATGGCGCCACTATTTTCCAAGGTTGATTCAAATAAATTATGGTATGATGTTCAGCATGAAGAGAACGTGATTTATGCCCAATTTGGTAAAGATCTGTTCAATATTTCTAAAGTTATAGGCCGTAAAAAAGTGGCCCAGTTTTTTTTGACTCACAGTGTAGATAAACTACGGTACAATCAGCGTAGTCATGATGAGTTGCTCACATCATTTGTACCTGATCCTCAAAGTCTTTTAAGAGAAGTTTTACTGCAGCAGATGGACTGGTGCATGATGCCTTCACATGAGGTGAGAAAAGCAGGAGGCAGAAATAGGTCTGCATTCTTTGTCTGTACAGCAAATATTCCAGCACATGTACATTGTACATCTTACTATATCAGCAGGCAATAAAATGTACTACCCAGTGGCGATTCTAGGCTGGAAAATCTGGGGCACAGCCCCAAGGCAAGCAGATGCTCCCTCCCATGGATTGAGGCCAAAAGGGCCAAGCGAGGCACAAAGAGCTGAAAGTGGAGGTGGGATTCCTGGGAAGGAGGCAGCGAGCCCAATCTCCACCAGTTAGGACTCGGGAGCTGTTGGCGCCTGAATTGGCAGCGGTCAGTGTTTCGTAGCTTGTATTTTTAACGTGTTTTTACGAGTATAATAGTGAACTGGTTTCCTATGCTGTACTTCATCTTAAAGTTCATCATTTTGTCTACCAGAATATATGAGTTTTGTCCTGATGTGTCTACATTTTCTCTGGTTTTCGACATTGACAAGGTGTATCGTTACACTAGTGATCAGCTACTACAGTGGCGGCCATACTGCCGTCACTGGCCGCTGGAGTCCGAAGTCCGTGACCGTATTCATCGTCTGAGCTGTGCGCGGCGAGGCTGCCGGGCTGGTCGGTCACGTGCTCGCGTGAGAGTAAACATAAACAAACGATCAGCTGATGGTGATGTTGGCGCTATACCGACGGTACTCTCTGAGCGCGCGGAGCGCCATGTCTCTGACGGTCAGTTCCTGCGGATGTACGGAGGAGTGTTGGAGCCGCGCACGGCCACACTTCGCCGTATCAAGCCGGTCACTTGCAGATATGTGGCCGTCCACATCAGCTCACTCAACGTCCGGTCGCTTGGCAACAAGCACGCCGCCCTGTGTGACCACATCACGTCCAATGATCTGCACTTCATGGCGGCCGTCGAGACGTGGCACGAGTCGTCGTCTTGTCCACAAGTCATTGCTACAACACCCAACGACTACCGGTGTATTGAGAAGGCGCGTTCGAAGAAGGCATCAGGTCGTAAAGCTAAGTCTGGTGGTAGGATCTGTTTGTTTTACAAGTCTTGCTACACTATCCGTGAAGTTAGTCTACCAGTGTACGCCACCACAGAACTGCTAGCCGTGTACGTTCAGCGCAGTCAGGTCTGTTTTCTTATTGTTGTACTGTACCGGCCGCCGTCAACTTCAATCGCCAGTTTTCTGTCTGAATTTGCAGACATCATCGAGCGCATCACTACGTATGCTGTACCGTTGTTTGTTGTCGGCGACCTCAACCTACATATTGATGATAACAGTTCTTCAGTAACCACGAGATTTTTGCAGATACTTGAAGAATTTGATTTAGTTCAACTTGTCGATGGTCCTACTCACATAGCATGTCATACACTTGATGTATTTATTGTAAGAAACTGTTTCAGTGCTCGCGTGTTCATTTCTGTCGACCCTCCAGTGATGTCGGACCACTCGCTTATCAGTGCTACGGCCACTTTCACCGACGACAGCGTCACAAGGGAGCCGGCTTACGTCGAAACTGGTCGTCGTTCAACATTGACAAGTTCAGGAGTGACCTTATGAACTCAGAGCTGGTCACCAACCTACCTGACAACTGTGATGAGTTCTTCGCCATGTATGACCAGACTCTCAAATCGCTGTTAGACGATTCAGCGCCGTTGATTCAGTTCGCTGGTAATCGTCGACGTCGACGTGCTCCATGGTACACTGCTCAGTGTCGCGACATTAAAGCCAAGACTCGTCGACTGGAGAAAATTTACCGTAGGAAACGTACTGAGGAAGCCGAGATTGCTTGGCGTCGGCAGTTCACGTTGCAGCGCACTGTATTTCAGCAAATGTACGCCGAGTACTGGTCAACAGCTGTTCGAGAGAGTACTGATAGTAAGTCACTCTGGCGCAGGATGAGCAGTTTACTACATCCGTCCAGTCAGTTTGTCAACCCATTCTCTCCCAGTGATATTGCGTCTTACTTTATCAGTAAAATTGAGTCAATTCGACAGTCAACTGATGCCGCATCCAGACCTACGATTCTCGCTCGTGCTACTGTAGCACTCGATAACTTTGACCCGGTAACTGTACAGGAAGTACAGAAGCTTCTGGCTACTGTTTCAGCCAAACAGTGTGCGCTCGACCCTGTTCCCACCTGGCTAATAAAGCAGTGTGCGAATGTTCTGGCTCCTGTGATTACGTCTATGGCGAACATGTCGCTGTCAGCTGCTGTTTTCCCATCCAATCAGAAGCATGCTATCATCAAGCCGATTCTCAAGAAGCCGGACCTCGACGTGTGTGATCTGAAGTCATACCGGCCGGTCTCTAACCTCAGCTTTATCAGCAAGTTTTTAGAGCGCCTGGTTCTTCGACGTCTGTTTAGCCACTGCGATGACAACCGTCTACTACCGAAATACCAGTCTGGGTACAGACCACAGCATTCAACGGAGACAGCTCTTGTCTGCGTCGTCAACCACGTTCTACACTCCATTGACGACGGCGAAGTGTGCGCTCTGGTCCTACTGGACTTGAGTGCAGCTTTTGATACAGTCGATCACCAGCATCTACTTGACGTCATGCATGACCGTTTTGGGATTCATGGGCCAGTCCATGACTGGTTTGCATCTTACATCTCTGGTCGTTCTCAGACTGTCACCGTCAACTCAGTCTGCTCACTTCCGGCGCGTTTAGTGTGCGGAGTTCCACAAGGTTCCGTCCTGGGGCCGGTTAAATTTATCGTGTACACTGAAGAACTTGCTTCAGTCATTGACAATGTGCCAGCCGTCTTACCGCACTTCTACGCTGACGACACTCAGCTGCTGATGTCCACAAGACCTGATGGCGTCACCGCTGTGTGTCGCGTACTCGAACAATGCGTTTGCGATGTTCAGACTTGGTGTTCCAGTCGTCGTCTTCAGTTAAACCCAGCCAAGACTGAACTGATATGGTTTGGGTCCCAAGTCAATATGGAGCGTCTTGCGACAAGTGATATCTCTGTTCATGTTGGTCAAACAGTCATAGAGCCGTCTGATCGTGTTCGTGACCTTGGTGTCATTCTTGACAGTTCGATGTCCATGCGTCAGCACATCGCCAAGGTCACGTCGACCTGCTTTTTTCATCTCCGGCGACTTCGCAAGATTGGTAAAGTACTCGACCAAGACAACCGTAATCGTTTGGTGTGCGCTTTCATTTTAACACGCATCGACTACTGCAACTCTCTGTTTGCTGGACTACCGGACTCTGCGCTCGCGCCGTTGCAACGTGTCCTTCATGCTGCTGCTCGATTTGTCGGGGGCCTTCAACCACGAGACCATGTAACGGCGACAATGATGAAGTTACATTGGCTACCAGTTCGTCAGCGTATCACTTATAAACTGTGCTGCCTGATGCATGGAGTTGTGCATGGACACGCTCCAGAGTATGTGGTCGACATGGTCGTGCCAGTCTCACATCTACCAGGCCGATCACATCTGCGATCAGCTCAACGAGGCCACTTCGACATTCCACGCTCACGGACTGCCTTCGGATCCAGATCGTTCTCTACTGCTGCTCCACTGGCCTGGAATGAATTACCAGCTGACATCCGCGACATCACGACAACTGTTACATTTAAGAAACACCTCAAGACATTATTGTTTAATGTTGCCTATGGCCCTGCATTCCTGTGACACTCCTATATTGTATTTTACCTCGCATTTTATAATTAGGCCTATATATTTTGTTAAGCGCTCCCGTCCATTATTGTAGGGGGCGCTATAGAAATTTTTAAGATTTGATTTGATTTGAGCACTGTACGCTCATCCAAAGCAAAACTTGTGAGCGTCTCGATCGTCTGAGGCAGTGGCCCCATTGGGATCCATGGGCAAGCCTCTCATCACTCAGGGGCCCCTGAAGCTGAAATCATTTTGAGATTAAAGTAATGAATTAAAACGTTTAGAATTTAGGTTCTGCATATTTTCCTAACACTTGTAGGATTGCGTTACTGTACTTTGCTTAGGTATCAGATGTTATTGTTATCATTCATCAATTATTATTATTATCATTCACTCAGTATATTTTGTCTATAAGGTACTAACTTTGCAGCATAGAACAATGAGTGCAGAAATGCATTTTTGAACAGGTACATTGCCAAGTGACAAATTTTTGATATTGGTCAGCAAAATATGTCGGCAGAGTGACATACAAATTATGTTACACGTTAAAAAATTCATTTATCATATTTTCACATGTAAAATTTCCTGTCATCATCACTATGGCATCAACTTCAAATACAGTACAATGATGACAGGAAATTGTGCGTGGGGAAAGTATGATAAATGAATTTTTTTGCCGTTTTCTACGTTTAATTGGTGACATCATTGCACTAGAATGGAGTCTCTAAATCCAGCCGTTTTCGAGATATTGCATTCTAAGCATACTGCAGTCACGAGTTGAACCTTTCAAGGTCACGTGACCATATGAAAGCCCATATGCCATTTCCTGTTGGTGGTCCTTTGAAACCTAGCATCTATATCTAACGGTTTCCGAGATATTCAATGGCGAATGTAACACAATGGGTTAAATGACCTTGGTACAACCTCTAAACAAAGGTCAAGGTGATTCATTTTTATACCTATCAGTTTCTAATATACGACTTCCTATAGGCTGTCAACAGTAACTATTGCTCTAGGACGCACCGTTTTGCCACAATACAGACGACAGACGCAACACTGTAGCATAAGTGCGACAGCTAAAAACCTGTGTTCTACACAAGGTTCTCAGAAGTATCTCATACACAAGCCGACTTGTTGCTCATTTTGTCTCAAATTTCGTTGCCATTGCAACAGGGATCATTCATAGTAGAATTTGTGTGACATCATTTAATAGCCAGACAACGAAAACCCCTGCTAGGTGCATGGATCTCGAAGATAACTGTTTTTGAAGCCAAGTTATAAGCATGTTTTTCTTAAATTTCGTTGCCATGACAACATGGGTCATCGGAGGGGGGGGGTAAATTTAAACGACGCCGTCAAATTGGCCGACCCCGTAAACCATACCTCAGAACCAAAAATTACGACTCTCTTGCATAAAACAAGAGTTATGGCGTTAAAGAATTTTTAAATTTTCGTTATAGGTGCCACTGTATTTTTTCAGATTTTTTTCGAATCAATCAGTTAAATATTAAATTTAAATTTTCTCACCTACAAGGGCACACCCTTGGATGAAAAAGCGTCGTTTGATGTATTGATCGATAATGTACACCCAGCCATTTCAGCTGAAAGTACTAAGGTACTAAATTACGCTACAGTGTTGAGTCTGTCTGTCGTCGTGTGTCTGTGCAGAATGTATTGTGGCTAAACAGTGCATCCTAGAGCAAAAGTTACTATTGACAGCCAATAGAAAGTTGTATATGAGAAATCGATTGGTACCAAAATGAATGACCATGACCTTTGTTTAGAGGTCGTTCAAGGAATCAAGGTCATGTCAACCATTGCGTTACATTCAACGTTGAATATCTAGGAAACCGTTAGACATAGAGCGTTAGAGATAAAGGCTTGGTTCCAAAGGACCACAATTAAGAAATGGCATATGTGGTATCAAATGGTCACGTGACGATAAAGTCACGTGACCCTGAAAGGTCAAACTCGTGATCCCAATATGCTTAGAGCACAATATCTCGAAAATAGCTGGAGATGCTATTTAGCAACAATCGCTAATTACTATTATGTTAAAAAAACTTTCCAGTTTAAAGGGCGAAACAAATCGTAAATGACAAATTGAACAGCAAAAATTATGTAGGGCTAAACCATCATGTGTTAAATCCCAGTCGCTCTTACAAGGCCATTCTGAATACTTGTGAAATATGGTGGTTCTGTTTGATACATGTCTGCAACAGCCTAACTAAAGATAAATAGTTATTACGACTTCTTACAGCTCTGCAAGATGCAGTTGCTGTGTCTTCCAGACCACATATGTTGTTTCTCCAAATATGCCACATTCTACAGATACCTTGTACATGTACTGCAGTACTTCATTATAACACGTGATGATTCAGCCCTAAATGAGGTTAACAGCTTAATATTAACATAAAACCAGTAATACAACTGTGATGAGGCTAATGTTGTCTCCACTAAAAGCCGGGGCGGGACTCGAATAAACGATGGATTTCAAGACATGCATGCGAATCGAATAGAACTACCATGTTTTACAAATTAGAACTATTCAGAATGGCTCGTCTTGTAACAGCGACAGGAATATTAACACATGATGATTTACCCCAAAATATTTCTGTTGGTTTCAGTTTGTGATTTATGATTAATTTTCCTCTTTAAACTGAAAAGTTTTTAAACATAATTTTTGCAATTTTTCTGCAGACTGCTATCTCTGCTAGCAGGTATTGCAATCATGCAAGTTTGTTAGTTTATTGAATCCATGGTTTATTGGTTGTTCCATGTCATAGTAAATTTTTTGGTTAAAATTTTCCAGTTTTTGTGACAATAATAATGCACCATAAATATATTTCACTTATCCAGTAAATTTGGCTGACCCAAATACCTCCAGTTTGTCATTTGTAACATATTTTTCCCATCTGAAATTTGAGCAGATTTATAGTTATTTCTGCAATTTTTGGTTACCATGTCAACAAGGTTTGGTGCGACACAAATTTCACTTACTTAGATAAATTGGCCGATCCCCAAACCCCACATTTATGACAATAATCTTCATATCTTACATACAAGCTGAGTTACAGCAGATTTTGTGTTGAAATTTACCAATTTTTGTTACCATGGCAACAGGGGTGGATCTGACAGAAATTTGAATGATTCCCTTTGGGTGGCAAACCCCCAAACAACCAGTCTGTTGCAAAAATCTGGGACCTAACTTAAGTGTGAGCTGAGATGTGGCAATTTTTGCATGAAATTTTCAAAAATTTTTGTTACCTTGGTAACAGGGGTTGGTCTGATACAAATTTCACTTGCACAGTAAGATCAGTCGACCCCAACAACCCCCTATTTGGCGCAAGAATCTTGGTAATAGCTCATGTACAACCTGGGTTATAGCCGATTGATCAGTTGAAATTTTCCATTTTTTTGTTGCCATGGCAACAAGGGTGGGTCTAACAAAAATTTTGATGACTCCATTTGACTGTCCTACCCCAAAATCCGAATATGGTGCAAAAATATGGGACCAAACTTAAATGCATGCTGAGTTATGGTAATTTTGTGCGAAAATTTCCAAATTTTTGTTACCATGTTACAGTTAAATCAGCCTATCCCCAAAACCCCCTATTTAGTGCAAGAATCTTGGTGATATCTCTTATACAAGCTGAGTAATGGCCGATTTTGTGTCCAAATGACGTCAGCTTGTTGCCATGGCAACAAGGGTGGGTCTAACAGAAATTTGAATGATACTGTTTGATTGCCTGACCCCCAAAACCCTGTTTGGTGCAAACATCTTGCATATATCTTTAACAGTATGTGAGTTATGGCTCTTCAAAAAGCCGTAATGCAAATTTTCAAATTTTGGAGGTTAAAGGGTGCAAATTTCAATTTTTATTAACCAAACCATATAAGGAATGTGCATGCCACCAGAACGCGTCATATAAGCCCTTAATGGCGGTTATTGGTCCAATGGGTGGACCTGTAGCGATGAGCATGAAACTAAAAAACCTTAAAAAACAGACGCCTGATGATGACAATTTCATGCATGCGCAGACACGCCCCCTTGGGCCAACGGATCCAAATATTTGCATGTAGGGTGGGGTCGCGGACGGAATCAACTGTGCAAAATTTTTTGAAAATCTGTTCACTGTTCAGGGGTTCTAGAGCTGGAAGAGGCATTATGGTCGGCTATCCTATCTTGGCTTGTGGTTGCTGTAAGCAACGACAAGAAAAAGGGAAGGAAAGGGAAGTGAAGGTACAAAAAAATCACAAGACATTATATATCAGTTATTTGTGGGGCAAAAAACCCTGGGCCGATTCACATGAAATTTGGCATGCATGTTTAACCCCACGACGTAATCAAAATGTCCCATTTTGTTATACAATTTTCAGGGGTTTCAGATTCACAGGGAGTCAAAATACAGTTTTCTCATTAACTTTGTTGGTCATCGTTACATCAGTGCTGCACTACCACAAAGCCTGTGATAAAGACAACTATGTAATTTGCTACGCAAGAGGGGTTGTGAACCCCCACTTTTGGGGGAACGGGTGATCATAGGGTTGGAGATGGGTCTCCAAGTAGAACGGTGGTGACTTCCTATAAGCTCCCTATAGACTACCGGAAGTAACCATAGGCCTATCCTGCATCGTTTTCGCACTGTCACGGACAGACAGACGGATGGACAGACGGAACTGGTCTTGCAAAAGGCAGCACTATGCACTAAAGTGCATCGGCCGCCAAAAATTCACAATATTGGCCTTTAACTGTCTGGGTAGAGATATTGGTGTTTTAGCGTGGTATCTTTTTGATCATTATCATCAATCCGAGTGTTTGAAATTTGACAATCAAGCACCATGCATGCCTTGCATGACCACAAAACTGGGCGCCTATAGCAAAATGGGACCTGTGCCCCCAGACCGGTCCTAGCCTAGAACTGACACTGGTATTACCAACGTTAATATGAGTAGGAGTCTGTAAAATTACGTCTTTCCTTAATCTTTTAATGTTTATAATGCAGTGTTTCAATCAGCAAGAACCTGCAGAACAAACGGCCAATACAACCTACATTTGCCTACACAAGACAGCCTGTTGTGCTACTTACTGGCAGCATCCTGTCGATCAACTCCGGACAAATAACAACATTCCACCTGCAGACCTCTGGAGGCATGCTGTCAACCGTGGTCACAGCGGGGCGACGCTACGGCTCTTGCCGGCTAAGCAATAACAACAACAAAAACAGCAATAGTACTGACTGTACAATCACATTTCAGAGAGAGTAGCCAAGTTTAATGCCATCATTCTTCAAAACTACTTAACCTATGCATGCAGATTCTCACTATCTCCATCTGTCTGTTACTGTTTATGCACAACTGATCATTTCACTACATGCGCACCGTGATCCGTAATCAAAACACAATCAGCTGAAAACTCTTTGAAGTTCAACGACATTCAAGGACATAAGTAGTCAGTGAGTGAGTGAGTGAGTGAGTAGTTTCTTAATGACACATCAGCACAATTAGGCTACACAGTGCAATTCACGTTGGCTCACGATGGAAAAATACAGGACAGAAAACTAACTAAAAATACACACAATACTCAAACTAAAGACAACCCAGAAAAAGCGAACAACGCAAAACACAGCAAAACAAAACTATCCTGGTTCAGTCACCTTTTACAACACTCAGCCAGATGGGTGGGCTTATTCTACAACGCTCACGAGCACACACGGGGCATTACAGCATTGCAAAAGGAATGATTAATACGGTTCAGTGCCTGAAGTTTCAATGAGTTGTCCGGCGAGAGTGAAAACTCTGTGACGAGTCTTTCCATAAGCGATCCGCGTCGCCTGCAACCATGTTGTTGGCGACCAGAGTGTCACGGAGAGCAAAGTAGAAGACTGGGAGATAGCACTTGTTCTTGGCTCGGACAAGATCAAACAGTCGTGGAACACCTTCAGGACTGCACATGTCATACACAGACGACAGCTTGATATTAGCATGAAAATTTCAACAAAGCAAAGTTTTCCAAGCATCATCTACAGAGATATTACTTTAGTGTAGCCCAGTGCAATCAGGTCGCTGTATTCTATGACTGCACCATGCTTTACAAATCTTTACTTATTATTATATTTTGTGCCCACGATCACAAAGCCTGCAAGCTAAAATATTAGATTACAGCTGATATGGGTGTCTCAGTGGCGCAGTGGTTAGGGCGTCGGACTTCTGACCCAGTGGTCTTGGGTTCGATTCCCGGTCCACGCGTTATCAGGCACCTAGGTCAACTCAGCCTTCCATCCTTCCGGGGGAGGTAAATCGAGTACCAGCCTTAACCGGCTGGGGTTAAGGCGGGGGGTGTTTGCTTGTGTCGGGTGACAAGTAATATTGTGTGATCCCATACGACACCCTGTAGTTCTGAGATGTTTACATTAAGAACTTAACACTGCTTTAACTTGTAACTTTTAATATGGTTGGCAAGGCATTTAAATACTGACGTTATTTTCAAAAAGAGAAAGTCTAGTGTAGACAGCATCTGCTTCGCTCGTGGTAATAAAAAGTCAGATATCTCTAATACGCAACCTGGGGCTGAAAGTGGCCATTTGCTAATGAGGAGAAGCAATGTTCTTGAAAACATAAAAAAAGTGCTGCCCATATCTCACGACCGTTGACCTCAACCTTAAGCACAGTCTGGATGGACGTGCACCTTGGGACCATGTGTTACAGTTTGGTGAGGACCATGTCATTTTCCTGGAAGGAGTAATATCAACAGACTCCAGACGCCTCGTCATCGTAACAACTCATTCCATTTACGTAATTTCAACCAAAACAACACAAAAACCTAAACAACATTGCAAGAACACTACTGACATATCCACAACATTATCCCAATGAAACTGAAGCCTAGTTTAGGGGCCTTTGCACCTCGCAGCATAAAAACAAGTAGTGCCTCTTCTGCAGCTCCCGGGGCCTAACAAGAGAGACATGATATAAGTCAGGAAAGAAAAACATACGCGGAGAGCGGTTTGCGGCAGACTGTCTTCCATCGTTCCATCTTGTCAAGACCAATGAACGTAGCGATGCCGACGCCATGTTGTTTGAGATATTCGATGCAGCGCTGTGCCGTGTCCATCGTATCAACGACGATGTGATCAAGAGCACCACAAGCCGTCGACACCGCCACGTCGTACTTCTCATCATTGGCACCGAGGTCTCCCTGGCACGGCACAAACTTCACACACTGACAGTGCATACCCAGCTCAAGAAGATACAGGCATAAGCAAATAAATCTAAGCACAGTGAGTGAACCCAGTGAGATGAAGCCAAATCTGGTAGACAAAACCTGTGAGCTACTCAAATGATTGTGTAACAATAGACAGCTACACAAGAAAACTACTAGAGAGCAGTTCTGATAATATTCCCTCTTGCTCGTGACCAAGCAAAGCATAGCCGAGGTGTGGACAAAGGGAGTTTAAGAGATCCGACATAGGACTGTAACCATAACAATAATGAACAAGTCACTGCCTCACTCATCACGCACCTAAGCGACACCTTTCAATATTTTCTCACATTTTCCATAGAACTAAAAATGCATCTATCTTTCCATGTATATGCCCTTAGCAACTATCGGACCAGCTAATATTTTAATGTATATATGTATGTACTTACCACCTATATTTTCTCTATTTTATCATGTTTGTGTTTTATTCTCTGCATATTTTCTGTTATGTAGCCTTTGGGCTACCATCAATTATACACACATACACTGCAGACACAGTGAACTAACCAGTCGTCCATGAATACCAGGAAGGTGACCACCTCGCTTCAACTGCAGCAGAGTATCAAGAACTTTGCTCTGACTACGAGCGGCCTGCATACAGCTGCGAGCTTCTTCCACCCGTGCCCGCGTCAGTCAGACCTGAACAACACACCCGGCAGGCAGTCAACACATCGTCACACAATCAGTCACGCATGTCAGGTAATGCAGCCAGAAAGCACTCAGTCATGTGAATCAGCTCATGTCAACCAGCTGCCACTTCCAAGATTGTAAAGCACTGCTGTTCATGTCAGCAGTGCTATAGCAGGTACTCAGAACTTTACCTTTATACTATAAAGAAACATGTAAAAACACAAAGTTAGGCCACATTGCACAAATGCCAGACAAAACAGACGCCAAGAAGATCTTATGAGCTTCCCCTGGGAGAACTAGAGATCACCAGGAAGCCAACATACTACGTGGATGAAGACTATTCAGCAGGACCTGAAATCTAATAACCTCTTCCTGAATGAAGCAACTGACGTGGCTCAGAATCGTCCACTCTGAAGACTGATGTCTACGTTTGGTGCTACACACTCCTAGTGGTGCATGTCAGAAAAGAAGAAGTAGAACCTCGTCGTTAGCAGCCCTGTTCTCCTGTGAGATGACGTCTGTCAACTCTTTCTGTGACTTCTCTAAGTTCTTGGCAACGTCGGGAATCATCTCTTGTAGTTTCTCCGCCGTGCTACACGCACACAGACGTTCATTCAGCATTCACTCCTCGTACAACTAACTCATACCCAACCCGTGCCACCCATCCTTCATATGATCCCGCCTGTCTTGGGACCTACAAGATCTGCTTACAAGAACACCACCGCCACAACCGACAGCCTCCGTATATCAGCCAACAACAACTCATTTAAGCGTGCTATCCCGCAGTCACGGCAGAACTCAAAATCACAATGGTAATTATTTTTCATTGTGTTAGCATTTTTGAGAAACTAAAAGTGTTTTGTTTAATTGTGCAATTGTCTAAGTATTGCACAGGCGGGGTTGTAACACTATAGACCGGGCGGCCGATGGGATACCTGTACTCAGTACTAGGTAATGCTATGAGCTAATTAGCTAAACTGTCACCCCATCGCCTACATCGGTGCGTGACCAGTTTGACTGAAGTCACCACCGACACCACCGACTGTAATTAGCAGCCCGTACTGGTCAGAGGCGTACCAGCGCAGGCCGCTAATTACTGTCATGTCGTCCACAGTGGCCTTACAGTTTATACCATCCTTGATTTATCCATATCAATGCAGTTGATATGTACTCTTCATACTTTGTATTTTCTGTTAGTTATGCTGCAATGGCGTTTGTCCGAATTTTCGGAGAATTTCGCGGGATTTCGCAGAATTTGGAGGCAACAACTGCTAAACAAATGAAGGTAGACCCGTATTGTCAGCTACAGTGATGAAACCCACTGAATATACTTTGTTCCTTAATCCTTGCGTTGATTTGCCGTAGCTTTCTTCGCTAGTGGCCTTCATACACGCACTACTGTCGCGCGCTTACCTTAGCGTTAGCTGGCTTCCTTGTACATGTCTTGTGTGCATCAGGTAGAGGCCTATATGAATTGTTTAGGCCTATACCGTAGGACAGGCGACGTGTTTGATAATTATATATTACTAGTGTATTCACTGTTGTTGTGAACTGGACAGCTTATGTTATAATGTGGAGAAGTAACAATGACACACTTTAATTCATGGTTGTACTGGCATTTTATTTTTCACACCCTTAACATAATAAAAAAAGTATATTACTGAACTACATTTGCATCAAAGTATAGGCCTATACTACTAACACTGGCACAATGAGTCGTAAAAGCAGTACGTAAAAGCATTCACATTTTCGCGTTTTTCATTTCGCAGATTACACAGTTTGACATGCTCGTGTTGTGCGAAATATGCTAATTTCGACTGACCAATCACAGCGCGTTTCGCAACCTTTTTCGCAAATTACCCTTTCGCAGTTTCGCATTTCGCACATTACCCGTAGCCATTACGGTCAGTGGTGTCGGTGGTGACTTTTGTCAGACCCGTGCGTGACGCTTGCTCACCTTCTTCCCATCGATCACTTATGGGTTCAGTCCCGATTCGCCGAAACCCTAACCCTAACCCGAAGCCCTAACCTTAAACCCTAACCCTAACCCCAAACCTTAAACCCTAACCCAAAACCCTAACCCTAAACCCTAATTTCGGCGAACCGGGTTTCGGCGAATCGGGAAGACACCCATCAGTCGGGGAATGCACGGCGGTGGCAGTCAAAGAAAGGTCGCCCGCACGCACTGCGTACACCGCGCGCACCGCGCTGAAATATAGTTAAAACATCCAGATGATGGTGCTTGGGTTTGAATTATGGAACTTTCGTCCCTAAGAACTTTCGTCCCCAGGGACGAAAGTGCCATATGGTGGAACTTTCGTTCCCTGGAACTTTCGTCCCCGTGTACTTTCGTTCTCAGGGACAAATGTTCCATGGAACTTTCGTTCCATGGAACATTCGTCCCCTGGAACTTTCGTTCCTGGGGACAAAAATTCCTGGAGAATGTGTTATCATCAGTGTACTTACTGACATATAAGAAAGTCACGTTTAGTAATGGTATGTCGTTTATGCAGACAAATATCTGTATCATTTACTGTAATCAGTGAATTGCAATGAAATGAAACAAGCATCAAATATAGTAATTTAGCAAACATAATCCACTGATGTGGAACAATAAATCCAAAAGTAAGCAGTAATAACAATGGTAAAACAACAGAGGTGCCACCTAGCGAACACAATTACACCAACCCAATATGTCAGTACTCAATAGCTATATCTGACACTGAATAAGCAGTAACAGC
>Ga0209787_1000084_pt1 | contig 21468 bp, 23 predicted proteins | sample WorMetLIZISLAND2_2_FD_187414 | JGI IMG/M metagenome (GOLD analysis project Ga0209787, IMG submission 187414) | Marine gutless worms symbiont microbial communities from Max Planck institute for Marine Microbiology, Germany - Olavius loisae LIZARD... ... | reverse complement strand
GTTTCAATCCGCACCCCCGTGTAGGGGGCGACATCGCTTGAGGTGGCTAATATCCAACTGTGCGACGTTTCAATCCGCACCCCCGTGTAGGGGGCGACCACACGGAGTCTACGACACCATCGATGCGGCACGCGTTTCAATCCGCACCCCCGTGTAGGGGGCGACACACACATCCAAACCAAACAGGTGAAACCATGACTAGTTTCAATCCGCACCCCCGTGTAGGGGGCGACTGGCCGAGGGAGGCACCTACGGCGCGGGTGGGAGTTTCAATCCGCACCCCCGTGTAGGGGGCGACATCCGTGGGAGGTCGGTATGATCGGAGACCTCAACGTTTCAATCCGCACCCCCGTGTAGGGGGCGACCGCACCAGTCTATGTATTTGTCAGAGAAAGGGAAATAGGGTGACGCGTGCGAGCCTGTTGTTCGGGCTTGATAATTTTCGTGATGAAGCCGCACTACAGGCGAAAAAAAACAGTAGTTTCAATCCATTCTGTAGATTGCGAACCAAGCAGGTATTTTGTGATCGCTTGGGGTTCGCGCAGCATCAGAAGATCAGTGGGCCTTCCAGGTCGAGGGCCGGCTTGGCTCCCACGTGCTCGACTCTTGGTCGCCAGTTCGATCCCAAACGGTAAAAGCGAAGGCTGTCCGTCTTGTTATCGATCTCCTCAATCAGACGCGCGCGAAGGCTAGTCCATTGCGCTGGATCGACCTGACATTCAAAAACCGAGAGCTGAACTCTCTGGCCGAAATCCTTGCAGATCCGAGCCACACGACGCAGCCGTCGGCGGCCAGTGTCATCAGTGGTATTCACATCGTAGGTCACTAGCATCAGCATGATGTGAACTCATTTCCACGTAAACGGTGGATAGCCATCCAGCTCGCCGCGCAGCCGGCGTGCAAGCAGTTGCGCTTGGATCAAGGGCACCAGACCGAGCGTCGTCTTCTCGCCCAGAAAGGGGTGGTTCAGTTCGTCCTTTTTGCGCTCCTGATAGGCAACCAGGACCGTCTTGCGCCCCGTTTCGCGCAGCAGAACGGCACCACTGACGGTCGACTCGAAGTCCCGTCCGGAAAGCTGGTGCCGATTAACGAGCGAAAGCGCCACGCGATCGGCGAACACCGGACGCATCTCCTCCATGAGGTCGAGTGCGAGGCTAGGCCGGCCGGGCCGCTCGCGGTGTAGGAAACCGACTGCGGGGTCCAGGCCAACCGTCTCCAAGGCCGATCGACAGTCGTGCAGTAACAGGACGTAAAGGAACGACAGCAACGCGTTGATCGGATCGAGCGGCGGTCGCCGCGAGCGCCGCGTGAAGCGAAAGGTTGGCTGCTTGCCTCTCACCAAATGGTCGAAGACCTCGAAATAGACCCGTGCGGTTTCCCCTTCGATGCCCCGTAGTTCGTTCACGCCTTGCGGGCGTTGGGCGCGCCGGGCGGCGTCGCCCAGGTGCCGCTCGGCAGTTGTCAGCTCCAATCGTGCATCCTCTTCCATGCGGCGGCCATGATCGCGCAGGGTCCGGCGAAGAACCGTGCGCTGATTCAGGATTTTGCCGCTGACGGTGTCACGCACGAGCGCAGCGGCCACCGCTTCATCATCGGTAGCGCGGTACTGTGACCTACGCAGCAGCACGTTGCCGGAGACTGGCCCTTCTACCCGGGCCAGGAATCGACCTTGCTCGGTCATGAACGAGATACAGACCCCTTGTTCGGCGCAGTATCCCATCAGCGGCGGCGACATGCCGACGCGGCCGAAGCATACCAAGGCCCCTATCATGTGGATTGGGACTCGACCGCGCTCAGTGCCGTCCAGTTCGATTACGACGTTGGCCCCATCCTTGCGCAGCCAAGCGCCCTCAGTGGTGACGTAGAGGGTATTGAGGTGGCGGCGCAAGCCCTCTCACTCCTTGATGCGCGCCGCCAGCCAGCGGCTGACCGATACGCGTTTGGCAAGGCGCTCAGGATGACACTCCGCCTTGAGGGAACAAGCTTTGCATTTGCGCGCCTCGTAGACTGGCAGCGGTGTGCGTCCCTCCACTATCAAACGTTGTACCTCCGTTGCCGTGTGGGCGGTCAGTACGCGCAGCTCCGTATCGAAGGCGACCGCCCGACGCCGCCGAGTTTTCCCATAAAACAGAAAGCCATCCGCCACCGTGGTCCCAAACATTTCCTCCAGGCAAAAGGCCTGCGCGCAGAGTTGCACCTCATCGGCCCGGTGCGCCTTGGGGCGGCCGCGCTTGTACTCCACTGGAACTGGCCGGAGGCCATCGTCATGTAGCTCGACGACGTCGGCGTAGCCAACCACGCCAAGCCGCCGTGATCGGATCGGAACGGCCCGTGCGATGCGCAGGCCTCGGCGTGCCTCCTCGCCGCCAAGGTCAGTCCGCACGTGGAGCAGCCGACCCTCGGCCGTGAATTGGTTCTCCACCCACAGCTGCTCTATGTGAATCAGCGCGCATTGTCGTGGACAATAGAGATGGTGCTGCAGCGCCGACAGAGGGAGAGGATCGTCTCCTTCCCGGTTCCGCGCCGCGGTTTGCCGCACATCCGTCATTGAAGTGGATTTTAGATCTTGTCAATCAGCTCGACGCCGCCTGGCAGATTGCTCCGATTGACACGAACGACGTAGTCGCCGTAACTACGCGCAGGCGGCAGGTTGTGGCTCCGCCGCTCCCCAGGGTCATATTCCTCTCCCTCGAAGACGCGGGTTACGGTAACGAGATCGAACAGCTTGTGCGCAGGGGCGTTGCCGAGCGCACTTTCGTGCTTGAATACGATCAGCCGCCGCGCCGCCATCTCGCCGCGGGCAGCCGAGCGATCATGCTCGAACATCTGAATGAGCGCCGTCCAAAGGAGGTCCAGATCGTCTTCTGAAAAACCGGTTCCCTTCCTGCTGTCATCGGCCAGTTTCGCCGAGACGTACCCGTGCGTTCGGTATAGCCCGTAAGGCACGATGTGCTTGCGGCCCATGGTGCGGATATCGCCTTTGGACTCGGCGTCCTTCTCGGTCGTCGCAGCCATGCGCGTAATGGCTATCTCTAGCGGCAGGATCGGCTCGACTGAACGGGCGAAGGCGAATTGCACGGGCCCTCGAACCTGGCCACAGTTCACGCCGGTCGTCATGACCGCGCCGAAAGTTCGGATGTCATAAAAGTTTCTACACATCCAGGCGGTCAGTTCACGCGCCTTATCTTCATCCTTCGGCAGCTTTTTCAGCGTTTCTACCTTGCTGGTATCGAGGCCTACGGCCTGCCAGGCGCGCTTGTGCTGGTTGTTCAGGATCGCGCGCTCGGCCATGTAAATCTCATGGTCGGCCTCATCGCCCTTGTCCAGCGCAACCAAGTTTCGGATCTTGCGCTTCAGGCAGACGTCGGATACCAGACCCTGATTGGTCTCTGGGTCTAAGCGCGGCAGGTTCCCAGCGTCAGGGTCACCGTTCGGATTGCCGTTTGTAACGTCGAAAAGGTAGACGAAGTCATATCGATTCTGGATCGCGGTCATAGCTCAAACCTCCCCCTCGCGGTCATCAAGGTCGGTGTCTCGAAGCACCGCCGAAGTATCATCACGCCTTCCGCGATAGAGCGATTCGCGTTGCTGGTAGTAGCCGATAGCGAAGCGGCCCTGGTCATTGAGGGACAGGCTGCGGGGAAAGGCCGTGTCCGCGAGGCCATCGAGAATGCTGCCAATCTCCTTTTCGAACCAGTTGGCTAAGCCTTGTCCTTGCTCTCCCCGGATTGCTTTCAGGTGGTTCTTGGCGTTTCGGATCAGCATCGGAAAAGCAGTGCCCGGCGCCGCGGAGGCGGCTCCAAAGTAGCGATCGCGGATGGTCGTGTTGACCTTCCCAAGGCCGGCGCGTTGAGTGTCCTCAAGAACGGCGAAGAGCCGCCCGAGGCGGTAGGCGGGGTTGGGTTCATCACGGTTCAAAGCCACGGGTACGTCCTCCTTCTTGAAATCAAGGCTAGCCTCGTGCGCGAGGCGGAAATCACGGGCAAGACAGGCTTTGCAGAGCGCCGCCTGAAGACCAGTCACCTCGCGATTGGCCCGCATGCGCATGACGATCGTTGCGAGCAGGCTCCGCGGATAGGAGTTACCAGTCAGAATCGCGCGCATTAAGGCACCGCTGAGCAACGGTGGAATGTTTTCGGCCTTTCTCTGGGACGCGGTCTCGTAGAGCAGGCGCCAGACCGCCGGCGGCGTCTTCCAGGGTTGCGGCTCGATCCGAAGATCGTGCCAGTGCTGGCCAATTCGTTTGGCCAAGCGACCGATGTCGTCGCGATGCCAAAAACGCACAGAGAGTCGGGCAGCATTGGGCGCCAAGCCGAGCACGTAGAACCGAGTTTCAGGGCGGACCTCCGGCACACATTCTTCGATAGGTCGGCCCGTGGCGATATTCTCGAGGACATCCGCAACCTTCCGTGCTTCCTGCTCATGCGTTGGCGGCGGGTCGGCCATCATGGCGAAGGCGTCCTCCGCAGCTCTTGCGGCGTCTTCGCCAACGCCATCAGCTTCTGCCCAAAAGACGGTCGTCGCGTCGCCGATGCGCAGCCGGTTTCGGCTGTCCCGCTCGAGCAATGCGTTGAGTGCGGTGCCGTAGCCGAAGGCCGCGCGCTCCGATACCGGCGCGTTGTTCCCTTGCGACTTGCCGAAGGATTCGAAAGCTTCGAGGTTGAAGGAGACCAGCGCGGCGCCGGAAGTCTGTGCGCCCTGGACGCCTTTGATTGGCGTGTGGAGGCGCACGATCGGCGCCGTGTCGCCGGTGACCAGGCAGAAGCCACTTTGGTCAGCGGTTGCAGTCTTACGAGATGCAACCAAATCGCGAGCTGCCGGTCGCTCATGGATGTAGCCTCGTTCGCCGTCGAGACGGAATACCAGGTTGGTATCGAGCATATCGGGGGAGAACAACCGCAACGCCTCGAACTGCTCTGACGTCCATTGGAAGATGAACCCGCGAAGCGCCACCAGGCCTTCATCCTTCGCGTCGGCCAGCGCGGTTTCATGCGTCGCCCTGAAATCGGCGTGTTCTTGGGCAACGCGCTCCCCCACCCGCCGCGAGACACCCAGCACGTAGGACGTCTTATCCCAAAGGAAGTTCGATTTGATGCCGGACGTGCGCTTGACCGCCTGTGGTACCGCTAAGAGCTTCGGCAGGGGCTTCTTCCCCGAAGTTTCGAGCAGGCAATGGAGGTCCGCAACCTTCCCCTCAGGTGAGAGGACAAGCGCATAGGAGATCTTTTCTCGCGAATAGCCAAAGGGTGGCGTCGCATCTCGTTCTGCGAGCCGCTTGTAGTAGCCGTCGAGCGCCTGGAGAATGGTCATGTCTTGACCTCCGCGGCGTCGAAGGGCGGGATCGCGATTACGCCGGCCTTCATCCTAGCCTGGAAGAACCGGGGCACCATGCCTTTGGCATAGTCGATATCGTGAAGCATCCAGCCCAGATCGCTGTCGCGCTCGGCCTCGGCTAGCGCGCTGGCCGGCAGGTCGGCCTCAATCAGCGTAAAATCGGCCGGAAATTCCCGGACCCCAAGGCAGGGGCGATGGAAGCATTGCCCCTTGGCGGCCCGGCGCTTGAACATGTTGTGGTGTTTGGCCGCCGTATCGTCCGGCTCGGCACGGTCGGTCAGTTCGAAGTGCGCCTCGATAACATAACCGACGTCGCGCAGAACCGTCGCCGCGCGCTGCTGCCGGTCGTCCTCGACCACCGTGAACAGGTCCTCAAGGGAGCCGCGCCTCATGGCTGAGCGCGCCTTGGTCTCCGGGATCTTGTTACCCACTTCGTTACGGCGGATAGTCTCGAAGCGGATCGGCTTCAGCACATGGATGCGGTCGATTACCCAGCGGATTGCCGGCTTCCAATGAATCGCCTCCAGGATGCCGCGTGCCGCCGAGGGCGTCATCACGTCATAGGAGACCCGCTCCGCCTTCATCTCCAAGCGGGTAAAGCAGGCGTAATCGCCCCAGATATGCAGCTTCACCCCGTAAGTCATGCGCCCTCCTGAAACAGCGATTCGCATTCCCGGCTACGACTACGGGGACATCGCTGTAATCGTTTAACTACGAGCTCTTGTTTCGATACCAGACGCTGACAGAATCAGCGTGATTCGGTTCAAACTTCGAAAAGCGACAGTTGACAGCTGATAATCACCAAATTAACCCTTCTGCTCTCTTGAATATCGGGTCATCCGATGACAGTCCAATTTCCGGGTTGTAGAGATCCTCGTTGCTGAGAAGAACGAACTGCATGCTGAATGCATCGCCGCGAATGATTTCGGCTGCTCCTTCGGAGATCAAACGATTTCGTGTACTGGGTGATACCTGCACGATGTAAGGTTGCAATCTTCGCGCAAGTGCTCCGGGCCGCTCGACGTAGCGTAACTCCTTGACGAGGGTGTCGATGGTACGGTCCCTGTCCTCCGATCCCCGATAGGGGACGATCACCGGCACCTGCAGTGTCTCGATGACGCGAAATTTCGCGTCGATGTCCTCGAAGGGGAAATCGAGGTCGCTACGCTCGCGGATCAGCTTGAGAATGCCCTTGGCGTCCAGTTCGTTGTCCTTCAGCCAGTAGACCTCCTCGAAATAAGCGTTTACCGCCTCAAGCGTCAGCGGATCGTCGTGCCGCCGCATGACGCTGCGTGCTGCTGTGGCGAACTGCGCCACCTCTAGCGGTGGCTTGTGGCCCTCTCTCTCCTCAGGCTCGAAAACGTAGACTTCGCCGCAGGCATGGCGCCCTTCGCGGTTGCAGCGGCCTGCTGCTTGGGCGATCGAATCAATCCCGGCAGTGGCACGGTACACAACCGGGAAGTCGACGTCGATCCCGGCCTCGATCAAGGACGTTGCAACGAGGCGGACGGGCTTGTCTTCCTTTAGGTCACGCTTCAGGTTTTCGAGTACCGCCGAGCGGTGCCTCGCGCACATCAGTGTCGTCAGGTGGCGAGCGCCTCTTTCCTTAGCGATTGCGCCATAGAGTGCTTGAGCGTGACGGCGTGTGTTAACGATGCACAGGACTTGATCGGTAGTGCGCAACCGGACAGCTAGTGCCGTATCGTCCAGAGTTTCCGGCTTGTGGACCCGGACCCGCTTGAGGGAGCGATAGAGGCTGGGTGGATCAGGGGCGATTTCCCGTACACCTTCAAAGCCATCTCGAAACGCAGGCGCCGAAAGTGCTGGCTGGGTCGCCGTGCACAGGATGATGCTGCTGTGGTAGTTGCGCGCTAGCTCGTCCAATGCGGCGACGCAAGGTCGCAGCAGTGCCAAGGGGAGTGTCTGTGCCTCATCCAGGATGACGACGCTGTTAATGATGTTGCGCAGCTTGCGGCAGCGCGACGGCCGGCGGGCGAACAGGCTTTCAAAAAACTGCACGGCCGTAGTCACGACCACCGGCACATCCCAGTTCTCCATCGCCAAACGCAGCTTGTCGCGCGCCTCGCGGCATGCGTGTGTCTCCTCCTCGAAGGCGCTGTGGTGCTCGAGCACAAAGCCGGCGCTATCGTCACCTAGAGCATCGCGAAACACCTGTGCCGTCTGCTCGATGATGCTGGTGAAAGGAATCACGTAGATCACGCGCCGCAGACCATGTTGAACGGCATGCTGCAATGCAAAAGCCAATGAAGCTAAGGTCTTGCCCCCGCCGGTTGGCACGGTCAGGGAAAACAGCCCAGGGTCCAGCTTGGCGTTCGACCGCGCGTGGCTCAACACGCGGCGACGCAGGTCGTTCATTGCGCTTGACTTGGCTTTTGAGGTCAACCTTTCAAGATGGCTATCGAGCTGCTTCTGGAGCTTGCCAAGTGGCGGGTGGCCACCGCGCGGCGGACTTTTCCCCTTGAGCGAGTCGAAATAGGCTTCGGTATCCAAGTAATCCGCATCGACTAAGGCGGAAAACAGCATCCTGGTGAAGAAGGCGATGCTGAAGCCAACGTCCTCTGGGTCTTTCGGCTTCAGTAAAGGCGGCTGGATTACCGGCGGCAGAGCCACTTCCTTCTGCCAACTGTCGTCCAGCACGGGAAGCCCCGAGCCAAACTCCTGTTCGAGGCGATCGCGGAGGGCCCGTGCGCGCGCGCTCTCGCCCCTTACGCCGTTGGCGAGGCCAGTGTGGTGTCCAGCAATGCAGAAGGCCAGCAGCTTGCCTAGGGACAGACCGTAACGCTCTTGCGCGATCTTCGCTCCCGCAGTCGAATGGTCGACGCGGCTGTAATCGCCATGCAAACGGCCTTGGAATTCCCGGGAATACTTGCCGAGATCATGCAAAAGTCCGGCGGCTTGGGCTAGCTCGGTGCAACCCAAAACTGCGAGGGATTCCGCCGCACGTCGGCCTGTCTCGGCGAGGTGCTCAGACAAAAGATGCCAAGTTGTCTGGTCGGCGGTGCCAGAAGAGTGCGCGAAATAGTGTGCTGGAGCCATAGTTGACTGACAGTACTTTTATCTCAGAACTGTTTCCCCGTGCTCTGGAAGAGCACAGGGCATAGCGCGACATGCCCCGAACGCTTGCCCATGATACATCTAGGTATGTTAGGATATCAACAAAAATTAAGATAAAGATGGTACTCGACGATCCGCTGGCCGAGATCAAGTGAAGCCGGTTTCCCTTCAAGGGTTCGGCGAAGCGAGGCTGGATTCAGGACGTCCCCAAGCTGGGGACGCAGGCTGAGGAGCTGATCAGAGATCTCAATAGAAAATATTTTTCGATCGTCAGTGATGGTATTCGGGATCACACATGCACTTCTTCACAGAAGTGATTCATGTATGACGAATACTGAAATCCTTTCCCGCTCCCTTGGGGGACGCTTGGTCAGACGCGGCATCAACCCTATCGAGGCACGGAGAAGACGAGAGACAAAGAGATAACCGCAAATAAAAAGGGCCACTTCGTCTGCAAACGGGCAGCCCTTTTATTTACATTCTCTTATTGACGCTATTAGTGAGATTAATAGCATCTATGACGTGACGCTCATGCAAATGAGCCACTCTCAACCCTATCAACTAGAGAGTAAATACCTATGATTAATAGCAATTCCCATTGTAAAGACAGTACGCAACCTGTCAACAGTTCTTTTGACAATAATTCCCAGACCATCGCCAATTCCCTTGGCGGCTATCGCATGCTGCGACTCTCCACCGTCCAAGCCCACACCGGGCTCTCGCGCAGCACGATCTATCTGCGTATTTCCGAGGGTAGTTTTCCGAAACCCGTTTCGCTTGGCGGCCGCGCCGTCGGCTGGATCGAGGCGGAGGTGAACGACTGGCTGAACCGACAGATCGAGGCCAGCCGCAAGGCTGTGCACTGAGGGGAGGCCACGGTCATGACCAGAAATAGAAAGGGCCGCGCTGGTTGGCACCAGGCGACCCTTAAAACATCTACAAGCACTTATTATTCTACTGGCCTTACCGCCCACATTAAAGGGCTCATTATCACCCTGGCCCTGTGGGGATGGCGGCCCCTTAGGTCGACGGACCGGCTACTTACCCACCGGGGAGAGGGCTGCACGATGCTTGATGCTCTCTCCAACTTTCATGATGTAGTGACGGTACCCATCTGCACCCATAGTCACCGGCTGCCGTCTAACTGGGTCAACCAGGGAGGGACCGGCCATGGCTAGCCTTGCCAAACTGCTGTTATCCCGTCTGAAAGGCGTGAGGCCCGCCGGTACGGATCAATGGTATGCACACTGTCCTGCCCATGACGACCACGTGCCCTCCCTGAGCATCCGGGATGCGGGAGACCGCATACTCACTCACTGCTTTGCGGGATGCGACCCGGAAGCCGTGTTGGAAGCCGTCGGTTTACAGTGGCGGGACCTTTACCCCGAACCTTGGACCTGTGCCCGCCAGAGGCCCCACGAGGCCGCCTGGCGGTACGCCCAACGAACCCTGGCGTTCCCACAGACAGACGAAGGGTTGCTGCGGCGTCAGCAGGCCCTCCCGCTTCCAGCGCCGCACGTCGATGGAGAGGTAGTCGGCAGTCGAGTTTCCCGCGAACCAGCACCGCTGGCGTCCGCTACCGATACCGCCCATGCCAGACTCCCCTTCGTTTTTTTGTCGAAATCATGTGGGAAATTCGGATTTCCCTCCAGGGCATGGGGGGAATTTAAGCCGCCTCCAGGGGGATCACCTTATCATGCTAGATGTCCTGCCCTAGACCAAGCCACCGGAACCGCGTGATGACCTGGAATATGACGCAGATGGAGCGAGCGACTACCTCCACGCTATGATTGTATTTCAACCGAAACGCTCAAGCCTCAAAGCCTTCCCATAAGGAAACACCAATGACCACCACGAACCTCGCTGCGGAAGATATCGCGTACATCAAGGGGAATTTCGGTGAATGGCTCGCCGAGCAGTCGTTGGGAAAGCCGCCAGTGATCTACGAAATCGAGCTGCGCGAGCGCATGGTGCGCATTGAGGAGGAACTTAAGCACCAGCGCGAGCTGATCAAGACCATCCTGGAGCAGATGGACAAGCGCTTCGAGGCCGTTGATCGACGCTTTGAGGCCGTTGATCAGCGCTTTGAGGCCATGCAGCAAAGCATGGACAAGCGCTTCGAGGCCGTTGATAAGCGTTTCGAGAGCATGGATCAGCGCTTCAATGAGTTGACACGGCGTATTGACCGCTTCATGGTGTGGTCATTCGCCACAACCTTGACCGTCGGTGGCCTAGTCATTGCGGCGCTCAAGCTCTGGCCATAGTTCTGTTAATGCCAGACTTATGCGTCGCCATCATTTGGGCTACACTCTTGTTTCTTAGTACAACAGTATGTGTCACCGAAAAGTAGAATATAAATAAAATCAAAAATGAATAATCTAGATAAGCTATCCTGTAACCTGATAAATTACTTGGTGCCTGGAATTGTATTCCTGGTTCTTGCAAATTATTTAATAGATATTCGGTATGATGAGGATCTTTTATTAAAGAGTTTCGATCCTATGTAAGAGATAGGGTCTTTGAAAGGATCAATAGGAGATCATGTAATGGAAGACCTCTCCTGGAAATTAAATTATTACCGAACTTATTTATCTTTATTTATTTTGTTTTTCCTTTTAAAGGGGTCAATATTCCTACTGACAACATGATATCGATTAATGGATCTCCCGTTGATGGTAAAGTCACTCTTTATTTTCTATCAACCTGTCTTTTCTTTTTATTTCTCATTTCTTATCGTAGGCAGAAATTTTTAATAAAAAATCGAATAGCAGGAGTGACTCATAAACAGGAAAATTAGATGCCAAGGTTAGTACGTTGCCCCATATCCGCGTCTAGGGCAACGATCACTAGGCAGGCGGGCTACGGTTGGTCCAAATGCTGAGGCCCCGCAAGGAAAGCGGGCTCGCCGTCACGATAGACCACCTCGACGGGGCCAGGGGGTCTATGACACACTGAGAAGCCCGTAGGGCTACGATGGGGCTTGCCCTGCTTTTGTGGGGTATTGTGGGGTATGCCCACCATCCCGTAAGCGCGTGAGAAGGACTCTGGGAGGCTTGCAGACCAGATCGAAAGCAGGCCGTACTATACTGGGTGGAATCTTATCTGTGGGTAATTTTGAGCAAAGAAAACGTCCGTTTCTTTGACATTCCATTCCCGCATCCAAACCTCGCAGTTTTTGGCTGTGAAATGGGTAAACTATACAATAAATAAATCTACGTAAGGTCCTAAAAATAGTTATCGAGTTTCTTTACAGTCTGCAGTGTTCCGATGGTGGGCTCGCGTCTACAGGCTGATGGCTCTTTGGGTTTTCTGAAAAAGAAAAAGTCTGTTGTTGTCGCCATCGCCGCTGTGGGTAAGGGGAAGAACCCGGTTGGCAACCGGTGTGGAACAGCTTGTCTGTTCCGCATAGGTTGCTAATGGGGTTTCCCCTCGTTCCGAGCGGAGCGAGGGTGCCCACAGTAAGGCGATAGGCGGGTTATCCACAGATTAGGGTTATTTAACTATAGGAAATACTATAACTATAGGAGATACTATAGGATTGTATGGCTAAAGTGCCCGTGGATAACCTCACCGATTACCAGGTTTTTCCACAGCGCTCATCCGCGCCGAAACCGGGGGTGGGCTATGTCTCAGGGTCAGATCTTTGCAGTCGGCTTCAACCTTGGCCTTTGGGTAGCACAGAAGGACTTGAGACAGAGCGGTATGGAATTTAGACCTGAAATCATTCATTCTCCTGAAATCCACCCCGAACTGCCCCTTAAGAGCCACCCACGTGATGAATTGCGGCTTCCCACGAGGTATGCGGTGCAGGGCGTTGGGCCAGCCAGGCGTAGATGTCAAGCGCCATAGCCGAGTGCGACAGCGCTGCTAGTGCGCGTTCGTCGAGCGGTACGGCGTGATTTTGCAGGCTCTCGAAGTACTTAAGATTCAGGTGAAGGGTCGGACTCCAGAAAACCCGGTTGCGCTCATCTTTCGTTAGCCGCAGCTCAGTTGTGTCCACCAACTGATTGTTGGTCTGCACGACGCTTTCATGAGTCCTCGTCGCCATGCGGATGGTGGCAACAGATAGACACATGAGTTGCTCCTTGAATGCACAGATTTCGCGGCCGTTCGGTCCCGATTTTCCCCGTTTTGTCGGGTCTTGAAGACGTCTAACGAAAGCGGTCAGGCTACGCTCGACTTCGATTTCGGGAGAGCCGGTCCTGAGCGCCTCACGGTTCAGGTGGGCAAGGATCAGGCGCGCCTTAGGGCCGAACGGAAGGCCTAACTCGATCCACCGATTGGTTTCCGGGTTATAAGCCCTCCCTGCCTCAATCAGCAGCGCAACGTCGCCCTGCTTCCGCTCCCAAACCCTCACATCATCCCCAGGATTGCGGTACGAGAGGCAGGTTTGGCAGAACACCGTGTGTTGGTAAGCAATTTTCTTATGCATTCCGGATGTGAAGGCGGCTTCGGTCTTCCCACTCGGTCAGTACGTTGCGCGGAGAGCGATGACTGGCGACCAACACGAAGCAATCTTGGCCGCGATTCGGGCGCAGGCGAACATTCTGGTGGCTGGCGGCACGAGCAGCGGCAAGACGACATTCGCTAACGCCGTCATTCACGGTATTTCTGAACTATGCCCGCAGGATCGCGTGCTCCTCATCGAGGACACGGCAGAAATCCAGTGCAAAGCGGAGAACGTGCTGACTTTTCCGAGCCAATGCCGCGGTCGATCTGTTGCGGCTGCTGCGGATCAGCCTGCGTTACCGGCCCGACCGCATTTTGGTCGGCGAAGTGCGCGGACCGGAAACCTTGGCGTTGTTGAAAGCCTGGAATACCGGCCACCCCGCCGGGGTGGCGACGATCCACGCCAATAGCGCTGAAGCGGCGTTGATCCGGCTGGAGCAGTTGATCGCCGAGGCGGTCGATCTGGTGGTTTTCATGGAAGAGCATCGCGGTCAGCGCCGGGTGCGTGAAATCATCGATGTGACGGGAGTCACCGCGACCGGCTACTCAATCAATAGGAAGGATGCGCTATGCCTGTAACCAAGTCATTGCTCGTTTGGGGCCTCGTGGGAGGCTTGATCATTGTCGGCTTCCTGTTGGTCTCCGATCCGGCGTTTGCAACCGGTTCCGCCGGAATGCCATGGGAAAATCCCATGGACAAAATCAAGAACAGTTTGACCGGTCCGATTGCCATGGCGATCTCACTGCTCGGTGCGGTCGTTGCCGGAGTGGCGCTACTGGTAAAGTGGCTAGAAACGCCGTCAGGACGATCATCCCCTAGGGGTTTCAGGCGAGGGTTCGCAAGGATGGAACTTGAAAATAACCCACATTAGGTTATTTCGAACGCTAGCTTCACTTTACAAGGAAGACCATCAATTTGAAACCTATCGCAAAAGCCCCCACCCCAACGAGCACCGTTGGGCGCGGGTGCGCAGTTAAAGAAATTAAGCGACCACAGACGAACCATTGGTCTGATGAATTTATTGATGTCCGTCTTAGCGACAGCCTCTCGTTCTATAAATCTTGGAGGCTCCCAACTGTTATCGTTTCCGACGGCGGTTACGGCATCTTAGGGTTTGAGGGAGACACTTCCGACCATTTGGGACTCCCCGAATGGTATGAGCCACACATTGCTGCTTGGGCTCGGTATGCCTCACCCCAAACTACCTTATGGTTCTGGAATTCCGAGATAGGGTGGGCCTCTGTTCATCCTATTCTCAGGTGTTTAGTGGCAGAGGCTAGGATATCTTGTGTATTCACCTGTCGCCTCCACTGTCTTGTGAAGACAACGGCGAATCAATCTTCCGTAGGAGATTGTAAGTATCTACGTTCAGTATCTGAGAAATCTCTAGAAACTCGATAACGTCTAACCGCCTCTCCCCTCGTTCATACTTTGAGATGTAGGACTGCGGCTTTTTCAGCTTATCCGCGAGTTCTTGTTGTGTAAGTTCAGCGCGTTTACGAGCGTCGATGACGAGCTTTAGAAAGCGGTTGTATCGGTCAGAATGAACTGACTTCAAGGGCGATTCTCCGAATTTTGTTTTTTCGCCCTTACCGCTATAATCCTAATTTAGGATTATCCCAAAATGGGATATTTACTTTCCCTTCGGTAGTTTTTGGGTTCTCACTCTTTCTTGTGGAGGGACAATAGGAACTGGTGGCACATGGAGTCTCTGAACCATCAGAGAACCGGCAGTTTTGGATTGGGAAGGCAGGATAACCAGCAGGAGCAACCCCAGGAGCTCCTGAACGGCTTTCTAAGGTACCTTATGTGCCCCAACGCGCGTACCTGCGCCTATATCCGCGCCTGGACGCAGGCCAAGGACCACTGGGTCCTAACCATGGACCGGGCCGAGGCCAAGACGGTACGGCTATCCTCGAGAATTGCCAATGAGACCCACGGAGGCCCAGGAAGGCCGTCTCCGTGGGCACCCACGTAAGAAAAAGTTCAAATAAGAGCAACTCTCCGTTTATGAAGGGTTTTAATGACGATACAGTAACGAATTTGGCCAAGTCTCCACATGCCAATGTGGTATAGGAGGAAGTCCAGGCGAGGGAAACAGATTCGGCACAGCCTACGGTCAAGATGGCAGGACGATGGCAGGACGTTTGAAGGGTTTCAGTTTGGTAGCGGTGATGTGGTCTTCGACGACACGCTTCTGCTGATTGAGCCGGAAGAGGCCAAGTCGCATGAAAGGCCCATCGGCCCCCGCCGGAGGTTCCCTATCCGGGAAAGGATACGCCAGACATCCCTGTACCTCCGGTTTCACCAGGTTCGGGGCTGTACCCAGCCCCGTTACGGAGCGGTAAGAAAGCCAATATCGTTTTACGGAAGCGCCGAAGTTCCGACCATGACGGCAAAGATGCGCCTCGTTTAGATCGCCGATGAGGTTATCCCGGTGCTTTACTCCGACCCGAATGCCTCGGTACAGTTGGTGTTAGAGATTTCGCAGAGTTTCCCGAAGGGGCGTCCGATACCGTGAATGGGCATATTTGGCATTCTTCCATTCGTGCCAATTCCACAATCGCCTGCGATGTATCCCGATTCCCTGCTATGAGTGCGTCCCGTGTGAGACCAATCCGTACCGAGCAGGACTACGCCAGCGCTCTTGCTCGCATTGAAGCGCTCATGGATTGGGAGCGTTCACCGGCTGAGGATGACGAATTTGACGCGCTCGCAACCCTCGTTGAGGCCTATGAGGACTGGCATTTCCCCGTGGATGACCCCGATCCTATCGAGGCGACCGAATTCCGCATAGGGCAAATAGGCGAAGCCATGCCTCGGAGATCGCAGAAGGTGGCCTTCCTGTCGCAGGACAGGAAGCTGAAAAAGGAAAAGAAGGAACGGAAGGAGAGAAAAGACGCGTTGGCGCAACGCGGGCTTCTGTCCAGGTCCTCACGATATCTACCCAAGGACTCGCCGAAATAGGTGATTAAAGTGTTCGCCTATCCGTCCCGCGACCTCTCAGTGTCCGTACCTGAGTCCCTCAGGTCACGAAACGACCCCACAAAGAACAAAGGCCCAGTAACCGAAGTTACTAGGCCTTTTGGTTTCCCGGTTAGTGTTAGCGGCACTGCCGGGAGAGCTACATTCTTGACAGCAAGTAGCGATGAAGATTGTATGCTCTCCTAAACTAGATTGCAACCTAGTTGATAACAGGGTTTTCCCCTCCGGTGTCCCTGCGTCGGCGGGCAACCAGAGTGCCCCTAAATCCAGGAAGTCCCGGAAATCACGGAAGCATAGCGCCTTCCAGTCCAGGTTATCCAAGAAGATAGCGGCCGCTCTCAAGAAGAAGGATTACCTCGAGTCCTCCTTAAAGCAGGCTATCTTCGAATCGGGGTTGGAAACCGCCCTAGGCGGCTCTCAGCATCCCACGAACGCGCTTCCTTCCACCCCTTACCCAACCCCTTACCCGGTCCCCACGCCTTGCGAGAAGCCCCGCAGAAGCGGTAACCGCTGCGGGCACGATCCGAAACATCCCAAGCTCCTCGACATCCCGATACCGAAACATCGCCCAAAATTCACCCAGGAAGCAGCAAGAAAGTTACTGTCGCACGTTGAAAAACTCGGATTACTGCCGATTCTAAATTTCCACGCCGATGGACGCAAAGTCCGCAGCGAGCGCCGCGACGGCATCGGCATGCTTCTCGTCGCGCTGGTGCTGCGTATGGATTTAGCGACCGGACGCGTGGGCTTCCCGACGGAACATGGCTTCTTCAACTACACCATGGACCACCTGGCGACCTGGGCGGGGTTAGGCGAACGGCGCGCGGCGCGGATCGTAGCGACGCTCAAGGACGCCGGGTATCTCACCGTGTCCCAAATCCGGGAACGCTTGAAGGATGGCTCCTACAGAAGTTTTTCCGCGATCAAGATCGTTTCCGCCACGCTCTTCGACGCTCTGGGACTCCGTGGCTGGCTTGACAAGGAACGCGCGAAAGCCAGAGAGCGGCTCAGGAAAAAACAGAAAGCCTATGAGAAGGCATGCGCCAAAAGAGGGGCAACGATGATGAAGCGGCTAACCGCGCAAATCACCGGCATGGCCCCAACGAGTCCTGCCCGCAATGCGGACGAAAAGGCTCGTGAGAAGACGTCTAAAAATTGGCAGACGCCCGCCATCGACGCCACGACCGGAACCCGTAGCCTTGACCCGGTAAGCAAATACCTCGATCAGCTCAACCTCGAAGCCAAATCCATCATCTCGAAACTCGCGCTTGCTATCCTGACGGAACACCCGGATTGGAGCCGAGACAAAATCTACGCGGAAGCCAAGAAGTTGCTTCCTGGCGTCTACCGAAGTCCCAAATCGCTACCTACCTAACGTCGAATCACGGAGGATAGGGATCGACGAGCGGAAAACGAACTCCGCTATGGGTGTCTATTACCTGCAACCACCGAAACGGGCCGAATGGCCCTTTTTTTTGCCTTGCTTCCAGATGTTTACGCCAGAATATGCAGAATACTCTGAAACAACCTGGCCCAGGATTCTCCCTGTGGAAAATAAGTGTCTTGTGTAAAACGAATACGTGTCATTTATTTAATCAAACTTAAATATTCAACATCCAAAATACATTTTTTATCCACAACCGGACACCCATCCCTGCAACCAGATACGCTAAAGAAAACAGAAAACCCAACGGGTATTGACAAGATGGTGGAGCACTCTACACTCCATCATTAAAAAACTAAAATAGCAAAGGAGAGTCTTTTCATTCGACCATGGGAAATAAGAAATACGGTCCTCCAAATCATTGGAGAATCGGCTCTATAGAACAAGAATCCCAACCGCAGATGATCTAGCAGATCACCATGGCACAGTTTGCTCTGGCGAATTTTGGGTATACAAAACCTCCATCCAAAATCAGACAAGGTATAAACCGCAATGACCTCATCATTGAGGATGAGGGGGAAGCGCCTGGCGACGGAAAATACGACCGGAGCCAAGCCATCAACAAAGAAGAAACCGATTCAAAATGAGTTATTACCATCGACTAAGGTCATCAATCATAGCGATAGCACCCCACGCACGGGGAAAAACCCAACTTTGCAAAACAAACTATTGGAGGAAAAAGATAGCGAACGGCTGGACCCCAGAACGGCGTGCACGCCAGGCCGAGCTGATCCGGACATGGCGACCGTGGGAGAAATCGACCAGGCCTAAGACCGAGACCGGTAAGGCGAAATCAATCCCGAAGGCCTGGATCGGCTCCTTGCCAATCCCTAACCCCCAAGGGGGCCCTGTGCGGGTCAGGCGTGCTGACAGTATCTAGAAGGGAAACGATGAACAATATGCATCCGAAATCAGGCAATAAGGGAATGGATAAGTTTCTGGAGGCTAACGGCATCAGGCTGCACTATATAAATCATCAAGGGGTAGAGCCTCCTTTGATTCTCATACACGGACTTACCGGCAATGCACATTCCTTCGATTCGGATTAGCTCGGTATGGAAAGTGCTGTCATCTGGGGTCACTCCTTCGTGGGATTGTATCGAATTCCAGGATAGGCGAGTGATTTAGGCATGGAATCGATTAACGGATGTATTGTGGAATCCTGGTGGAGAGGAAGGTATCAATTCCGCGCGACCGGACGCTTGGAAGCGTGAGCAGATGCATTGCCATTGCGTTAGTTTTCGGAGGCTTGAAAAATCCTCGTTTATTGCGACCGTGTATTCGATTCCGGGGAAAAGCAACAGGATTTCCCCACGAAGGGCTTGTTCGGAATTCGCTTTCCACAGTGACTGGAATTGGCTTTCCGAAAACCTGCGATTCCCCCACGAGGGGTCGCTAAGCCAAACTAGACCGTCATATCTGATACCGCGAAGGACCGGGAAATGGTCTTGCCCGCGATAGCTCAAGTGTGCAATGGCTGGAATCCGAAGGGCCTTGAGTTGCTCAAAGCTAAGGCTGAGGCCAACGGCCTTGAATCCAAACCGCTGTACCGCTTCCGCAAGGTCTTGAAACGATGCCGGTCCTGCGATTTCCTGGGTGACTGCATCAAGGACTTCCTGGTCCATCTGAGTCAGCTTTCGGTCGCTGAGATGATCGCCAACCGTCTTGATATACGGACGTACGCGCTCGGCGGCGTTTCCGATCCGTCTGATCTCATCGAGAATGTCTTTCTCGTAGACCTCCTGTCTGTAGAAGTAACGCAAGATGGTGGCGACAGCAGCGGCTCCGCACGAAAAGTCCTGGTCCTGCTTTTCTATCTGATAATCCCGCAGGTCTTTCCAGGTATTGATAGGTAGGCTGCCAGTTACGGTTGGGTAGGAGAGATGGATTTTTCCGCCTTCCGCATCCGCGCTAGTTGATACAACAAGGAAGATCAGAAAAAGCGGAAAGAGGAAATACCAGGTAACCCCGACCGATCGCTATTTGAATACACTACCGATGTGTTAATCTTTGTTTTTCTTTTATGCGTTACCAAATTGTCAATCGACAATAGCAACCCCGTGTAAAGCACGTTCGGGAATAAAACTAAAAGAGCAGTAGTAACTTCGCTACCAAGCGCGTTACGCGCTTTACCTTCACCTCGCTTCCCTACCCCACACAGCATTCGGCCCGCCTCGGTTTTGTCGTAGGAGAGACGCCCTGGCGTAGCGTGGATTTATAGGAACTCCATTATCCGCCCAAATGAAAAATAAAATTACAATAAATAAAATTGTTATGTGATTACTAGTGAAGTTTGACCCCCAATTAGACCCCGATCGAACCGAGATTCGACCCGGAGCCGCAGGTGTCCGGGTCTGTGCGCGCGGAAGAAAAGGGAGCGTGGGAAGGCGCGCGGGGCGCTGGGTAAGGGGACTATTGCGGGATTGTAGGGACTCGACCGCAGGGGATTTGGCTTATATGACGGATAATGGATCATCCAAAAGGATGTTCAAAGGCGTCCGTAAAATCCAATAACCCTTCATATCATATAAACACACAAGCATGGTCCAGTAAAGTCCCTGTCCGTCCAGTATAATCCGTGAATATTGGGGGTCTGATTGGTGTTTTATGATCGGAGACCCCAAGAATGATGCCGATTCACAAGCTTGATCCCACGAAAGGTGGGACGTACCCGGCGCTCGCTGCAATCTGCGCACCCCCGTGTACCGAAGGCCTCTGCGAACTTGAATACGTCACCGTTTTAATCCACGTCCCCATGTAGGGGGCGACTAGGTTGGAGCGTCTGATCAACAAAGATGGAGATGTTTCAATCCGCACCCCCGTGTAGGGGGCGACGACCGGCGAGCCTCTCTTCGGTAATCGTGGTGCGGTTTCAATCCGCACCCCCGTGTAGGGGGCGACCGGGATCTTAGCATATCCCAGATTGAGCAACGCGTTTCAATCCGCACCCCCGTGTAGGGGGCGACCGAAGGCCCCTGGGACCAGTGGTTTGAGACCTGGTTTCAATCCGCACCCCCGTGTAGGGGGCGACAAATACTTGGAGCGACAACAGTTACTCTTACAGGTTTCAATCCGCACCCCCGTGTAGGGGGCGACAGATGACCAGGAAGAAACCAGAAATGAACAGGAAGTTTCAATCCCACCCCCGTGTAGGGGGCGACCTTTTCGCAGAAAAGCTACGGGAGGCGATGGAGCCGTTTCAATCCGCACCCCCGTGTAGGGGGCGACTTTTCGCCGAAAAGCTACGGGAGGAGATAAATCCGTTTCAATCCGCACCCCCGTGTAGGGGGCGACTTGACCGCCCCGGCCCTCGCCGAACGCCATAATAGTTTCAATCCGCACCCCCGTGTAGGGGGCGACCGAGATCCGATCCGCGGCTGAGGCTAAGGCACTCGTTTCAATCCGCACCCCCGTGTAGGGGGCGACCTGTGCCCTTAGCGTGATACGACTTCATCGAGTTGTTTCAATCCGCACCCCCGTGTAGGGGGCGACGATTACGCTTGGCCTAACACTGGGTCTGCTTAAGTTTCAATCCGCACCCCCGTGTAGGGGGCGACCCGGCAGGGATTCCCCTTTGGGCCGAACCTCGTAGTTTCAATCCGCACCCCCGTGTAGGGGGCGACACCAGTGGGACCTAAACTCGATCTCGGACACCGAGTTTCAATCCGCACCCCCGTGTAGGGGGCGACATACTTGATCCTGGATCTGTTGCTCAGGAAGGAGTTTCAATCCGCACCCCCGTGTAGGGGGCGACACCCTGACCAAGATACTTCTACAGTTTTAATGAGAGGTTTCAATCCGCACCCCCGTGTAGGGGGCGACAAGCCTACAGACCATCTTTGACCGACTGGGGATGTTTCAATCCGCACCCCCGTGTAGGGGGCGACTAAAGAGTGTCATAATCATACTCCCTTCTTGGGGGTTTCAATCCGCACCCCCGTGTAGGGGGCGACATCTTCGGGGTTAGCTCTTCTTTTAGCATGTAGCCGTTTCAATCCGCACCCCCGTGTAGGGGGCGACCTTGCGGAGCATGGACTTTAGTCGCAGGTCTGAGTTTCAATCCGCACCCCCGTGTAGGGGGCGACATCGCTTGAGGTGGCTAATATCCAACTGTGCGACGTTTCAATCCGCACCCCCGTGTAGGGGGCGACCACACGGAGTCTACGACACCATCGATGCG
>Ga0209787_1000083_pt1 | contig 21526 bp, 14 predicted proteins | sample WorMetLIZISLAND2_2_FD_187414 | JGI IMG/M metagenome (GOLD analysis project Ga0209787, IMG submission 187414) | Marine gutless worms symbiont microbial communities from Max Planck institute for Marine Microbiology, Germany - Olavius loisae LIZARD... ... | reverse complement strand
CATGAACACAGTAAAACAATTAGTAATGAACACAGTGTGAAACAGGACGTTCAAGGCTCGACAGAGCACTTTTAGATATCAGCCGTAAATTATAAACAAACAAGTTAGTGATTGTGATTTAAGTTATAAAACACAATCGCGAACAAATGCTCGAAAATGCTTCGCCGACACACTTCAGTTATTTTACACATCAACGAAACGACGTGATGAACACGTTCACGCGATGTGCTTGAAATGTTTGTACAGTAGCTTTCGTGCATATCTCCAGTTGTTTTGTAAAACTTTGAACATCTTTTTGATTCTCTAGCAAGCTGTCATAGATTACGTTACTTGTATTTCGGTCATTGAAAGCTAATGGGATGCACGGAGGCTGGAGCTTGTGATAGGCCTCCAACATCACTTCACAGTTCACACAAATAGTAGCCGATATGGATTAGGTCCGGCGAATTTGGAGCCCGCTGGGTACTTTACGATAAAATGAAGCAAAGTCAGTTCGTCTGGAGCCAGTCCCGTACGATGCATGTAGTATATACGCTGGCGAGATGAATTACAACGCTCTAGATATCTAGATATCTGGGCTGCGGATGAACAGCTGTCAGTTGCAGTTGTTGATGCTCTTGTAAATGCTAGACTGTGGGACCTTAAACAGGTATAAGACTCGTACTGTGGGGTCGGTCAAAATTGTGGGGACAAAAACACGTCCCCGCAATTTTTTAGTCGGGAAATGGTCTGAAACGCGTAGATACGGAATTTTACTTATTTATTTTTTAGTCCCCACTGCTGGGGATCTCAGGCCGCCAGGCGTCGCCTTATCACACACCGTGTTGTGTATGCCGTATGTGGCCGGTGTCACGATGTGTAAATGGTTAATGGCCGTAACGTAGTTTGGTAAGCAAATAATCACAATGTTGATATAAATAAACTATATACTATCTGGTAAATATGAAAATCATTGGTAATTTGCGGTATAATAACTTGCAGCGTATATTTTGTGAACTGAGACTCGAGACGTGAGATAAATGCGAACCATGCCTACTAGTGCAGTTACAATGTCGTGGTTATCTATTACTAATAAATATTCCACTATGAAAAAGCCATCTAGCGTTACAGCAGAGGTAGCTGACAGTCGCTGTGGGAGCTAACAGCTAATATGCGGACTCGTGGGCCACGCAACGGGCATTCTGCGGACTGCGGACCAAAAACTTTCGCCCGGACCATAGCAGTGGAGTAGCGGGTATTTTGCGGACCGCAAAATGCGGACCGCTCGATAGTGTAGCAAATTTTACTGGTGCATGAAATAAATAAAGTAAAAGTTCATTAATGCATGAAATTGTTTCCCAGTACTGAGAAGTTAGATTAATAGGATTTACAGTAAATTCGCCTCACTGCCAATTCGCCCCAGTAACCAACTCGCCCCATGAACATATAAGTAAGTAAGTAAATTTATAAACGGTGCAAATAAATCATAAATGTCGCAAATGCACCTTGGTCTCAAAACGCGACGGAGAATAAGTATGTTTTCAGCAATAGGGCGAGTGGGTATCCAGTGTCACCAGCGAAACTTTTGTTGGCTATCTATTAGTACCAGGGACTCAACTGAATAAACAGCAATTGACCACTGCAAAAGTTTCGGTAGGGCAAAGTTGGAAGGCTGGTGGGGCGATGCCCAACTTGGAACGCGTTGGTCGGGCGAGTTGACGTTGGGGCCAAGTGACTGATACCATTAGCAGGTATAACCAAAAGTCATTTTGTAACTACCGGTAATTGTATTTCGTAGGAATGAAATATTACAGTATTTCGTTCGAACGTATTGATATTATGTAGGTACGAAATAACGATTCTATATTTTTACGGTAGCAGGTTGTATCGCTGAATATCTGTTTTACTGTTACTGTTTTGCCGACAATCTATATAGTCTACAACAATGACGGGTGCAAAAGAACGGCAAGGAAATACAGTAGAGTGCAATACTAGTAGTTGGGCGTAGTAAAATGCGTCATGCGCATAGGCCTCTAGTGTGTCTCGGCAGTTAAATGTATGTATATGTCAGGTGAGGATCGATTTAGGCTCCTATGTACTTTATCCCTCAGTCCAGAGTCATTTTCCCCAACCAAGACACACTAAATGCATTTTGTCCTAGCCCTTTGCTATACTGTAGATATTTTATGGTTTTTATTTGGTGTCTCTGTTTCTATGGCTCTGAAATTATACTGTTATTCCTGTCAGTACCCTCATGTTTTTTGTATTACCCAGTTATGACAGCTTCCATACGGGCACAGGACGGACTGAAGTTTAGTTTAGATAGGTTGCTAATTTTTATTTGTAAATTTAGAGTTAGGGTCACTGTATGTTTTAAGTTACTGGTTTCTATGGGTGTTTAAATGAAGAATAACATCCAATTAGCCTAGTCTTTTGTGCCAAGCGTAATATGACACTGTGCTTCCTGTAGATGCAAACTGATGTCATTTTAAAAATTATCGGTTTTGGTTCTTTCATCATTACGTTATATGATAGATGAAAGTACCCAGTGATACCGATAGAAGCAGCGGCCACGAATCCGCCACCGCCAGCCGTATTTTACCAAGGCGCCGCCAGCCATATTTATGTGACACCTTAACGTCTTCAGAACACATGTCTATGTGCAGAATTGCATGGTGTTGAGCATAATGAGTACCATACTTACAATGGCACCAAAACTTGGGTAAGGTACCTGCATCATGTATCAGCTGCTGTTCTAGCCAAAAGCTACAGGAGGCCAGCCTGACGCCACCCTTTGGGAACGTATGGATACTCAGTCTTGGACTGGTGAATTAGCTTCGTTCAACACGATGATGTCCCCACAGTATAGGCTCACCGTGCATCCTTTGAGTATCCAATGTTCAGCAAAACGACTACAGTACTCAAACTTCAGCCAAAACATTGAAATCAACATCTACCTCATGTATTAGCTGCGGTTCTAGCTGATGGCAGGGGTCAGTGTGACTTGGGAACATATGGAAGTGCGATGTCTTGGGAACGTGTCGGATTGACTTTGTCGAACACGATGAAGTCCCCACAGTATTATCTAACCGTGCATCCTTTGAGTCCCCACTGTTGACCATAACGAGTACCGTGCTTACAGTTGCACTAAAACTTGGGTAAGGTATCAGCATCACGTCTCATCTGCTGTACTAGCCAAAAGTTACAGGAGGTCTGAATGACGCTACCCTTTTGGAACGTATGGATACGCAGTCCTTGGATAGGGGAATTAGTATTATTGAACACGATGAAGTCCTCACAGTAGTGGCTCACCGTGCATCATTTGAGTCCCCACTGTTGAGCAAAACGACTACAGTACTCAAACTTCAGCCGAAACATTGAAATCAACCTCAACCTCATGTATTAGCTGCGATTCTAGGTGATGGCAGGGGTCAGTGAGACTTTGGAAAATATGAAAGTGCGATGTCTTGGGAACATGTGGGATAAACTTTGTCGAACACTATGAAGTCCCCACAGCATTAGCTAACCGTGCATCCTTTGAGACCCCACTGTTGAGCATAACGTGTAGCGTGCTTACAATTGCACCAAAACTTGGACAAGGTATCAGCATCATGTCTCAGCTGCTGTTCTAGCCAAAAGTTACAGGAGGTCAGAATGACGCCACCCTTTTGGAACGTATGGATACGCGTCCTTGGATTGGTGAATTACATGCAGCTTCGCTGAATACAATGATGTCCCCACAGTATTGGCTCACTGTGCATCCTTCGAGTCCCCACTGTTGAGCAAACGACTACAGTACACAAATCAGCCAAAACATGGAAATCAACATCAACCTCATGTCTCAGCTGCTGTTGTAGTCGAAAGTTACATGAGGTCAACCTGACACCACCTTTTGGGCCCTTTAGGAACGTATGAATACGCAGTCCTTGGATAGAGGAATTAGCTTCCTTGAACACGACGAAGTCCCCACAGTATACGCTCACCGTGCATTCTTTGAGTCCCCACTGTTGAGCAAAACGACTACAGTACTCAAACTTGAGCCAAAACATTGAATGAAATCAACATCAACCTCATGTCTCAGTTGCGGTTTTAGCTAACAACAGGGGTCGGTGTGACCAGAGAACATATGGATGCGCGATGTCTTGGGAACTTATGGGATTAACTTTGTCGAATACGATGAAGTCCCCACAGTATCAGCTAACCGTGCATCGTTTGAGTCCCCACTGTTGAGCATAACGAGTACCGTGCTTACAGTTGCAAGAAAACTTGGGTAAGGTATCAGCATCATGTCTCAGCTACTGTTCTAGTTAAAAGTTACAGGTCAACCTGACACCACCTTTTGGGAACGTATGGATACGCAGTCCTTGGATAGGGGAATAAGTTTCGTTGAACACGATGAAGTCCCCACAGTATTGGTTCACCGTGCATCATTTGAGTCCCCACTGTTGAGCAAAACGACTACAGTACTCAAACTTCAGTCGACACATTGAAATCAACATCAACCTCATGTATTAGCTGCAGTTCTAGCTGATGGCAAGGGTCAGCGTGATTTGGGAACATATGAAAGTGCGATGTCTTGGGAACATGTCGGATCAACTTTGTCGAACACGATATGAAGTCCCCACAATATCAGCTCACCGTGCATCCTCTGAGTCCCCACTGTTGAGCAAAACGACTACAGTACTTCAGCCAACACTACTTCAGCCAAAACATTTGATATCAACATCAACCTCATGTCTTAATTGCAGTTCTAGCTAACGTCAGGTGTCAGCGTGATTTGGAAACATATGGATGCGCGATGTCTTGGAAACATGTGGGATTAACTTTGTCGAACACTATGAAGTCCCCACAGCATTAGCTAACCGTGCATCCATTGAGACCCCACTGTTGAGCATAACGTGTAGTGTGCTTACAGTTGCACCGAAACTTGGACAAGGTATCAGCATGATGTCTCAGCTGCTGTTCTAGCCAAAAGTTACAGGAGATGAATGACGCCACCCTTTTGTAACGTATGGATACGCGTCCTTGGATTGGTGAATTAGCTTCGCTGAATACAATGATGTCCCCACAGTATTGGCTCACTGTGCATCCTTCGAGTCCCCACTGTTGAGCAAACGACTACAGTACACAAATCAGCCAAAACATGGAAATCAACATCAACCTCATGTCTCAGCTGCTGTTGTAGTCGAAAGTTACATGAGGTCAACCTGACACCACCTTTTGGGCCCTTTAGGAACGTATGAATACGCAGTCCTTGGATAGAGGAATTAGCTTCCTTGAACACGACGAAGTCCCCACAGTATACGCTCACCGTGCATTCTTTGAGTCCCCACTGTTGAGCAAAACGACTACAGTACTCAAACTTGAGCCAAAACATTGAATGAAATCAACATCAACCTCATGTCTCAGTTGCGGTTTTAGCTAACAACAGGGGTCGGTGTGACCAGAGAACATATGGATGCGCGATGTCTTGGGAACTTATGGGATTAACTTTGTCGAATACGATGAAGTCCCCACAGTATCAGCTAACCGTGCATCGTTTGAGTCCCCACTGTTGAGCATAACGAGTACCGTGCTTACAGTTGCAAGAAAACTTGGGTAAGGTATCAGCATCATGTCTCAGCTACTGTTCTAGTTAAAAGTTACAGGTCAACCTGACACCACCTTTTGGGAACGTATGGATACGCAGTCCTTGGATAGGGGAATAAGTTTCGTTGAACACGATGAAGTCCCCACAGTATTGGCTCACCGTGCATCATTTGAGTCCCCACTGTTGAGCAAAACGACTACAGTACTCAAACTTGAGCCAAAACATTGAATGAAATCAACATCAACCTCATGTCTCAGTTGCGGTTTTAGCTAACAACATGGGCCAGTGTGAAAGAGAACATATGGATGCGCGATGTCTTGGGAACTTATGGGATTAACTTTGTCGAACACGATGAAGTCCCTACAGTATTAGCTCACCGTGCATCCTTTGAGTCGCCACTCTTAAGCGAAACGACGACAGTACTCAAACTTCAGCCGAACCATTGAAATCAACATCAACCTCATGTCTCAGCTGCTGTTCTAGCCAAAAGTTACAGGAGGTCAGAATGACGCCACCCTTTGAAAACGTATGGATGGATACGCAGTCCTTGGATTGAGGAATTAGCTTCGTTGAACGCGACGAAGTCCCCACAGTATACGCTCACCGTGCATCCTTTGAGTCCCTCTGTTGAGCAAAACGACTACAGTAGGCCTACTCAAACTTCACCGAGATCGTTGCGCGTAGTATGGTTTTTTAGCGGACCGTACTTATGGTCGCGCTATTGGTACAGTATTACGCCCGTCTGTCTGTCGTCTGTAACGTGATGTATTGTGCCTAAACGCTGCGTCCTACAGCAGCTAATAGGAAGTCGTATATAAGAAATCGATTGGTCCCAACATGAATGACCTTGATCTTTGTTTAGAGGTCGTTTCAATGTCACGTCAGCAATTGCGTTACATTTGACGTTGAATATTTCGGAAACCGTTAGAGATAGAGGCTTGGTTCAAAGGACCAACAATAGGAAATGGCGTATGGGCTATCAAATGGTCACGTGACCGATGACGTCACGTGACCCCAAAGGTGCTGTGAGGCAGTACGGTCGGCTATCCTAGCGACAGCTTGGCTTCTTGTTCGGAGTCGGCCTACTAAATGATGTCAGACAAATTGTACTACGACCGACACCGACCACTGTAGCCATGGCAACGAAATTGCCGGAAAAATTGGCAATGACAATATAATAGACTTGGACTTGGACTTAGACTTGTTTGGCTGCTATAAATGTGTAATTAAGCGTTCTCACAAGTTGTCTATTTCTGACTGTGTCATTGTTCCAGAAATCATTGCTGAAGCCGATGAAGATGATAACATTACTGGTGGCGATGGCAATAGCGACAAGTCCGATGGTGATGATGATTCTGATGGTGATGGTGATTTTGATGACGATGATGATCACAGAAGTCTGGACCGAAATTCGCAAACTTCGGGAACAGGTGAGTTGAGTTTACTTTTCCAGTTATATCACTTGAGAAAAATATATTAACATAATTTAATCCTGTACTGTTTGATCAAATACTGTGGGCTACCGTGGCGGCACCGGCAGTCCCACCGCCGTTCATCTTAGTAACCCTGTCCTCTGTGGGAGCTGTCGCCTAGTCACCCATATTAGTGTAGTCTGTGGGGACTTCTTGTGTCTTATATTTGTATCTCTTTAGCGTGTACTATTTCGTATTTATATGTGTATTTTGTTTTTTGCTTTCTTTGGGTTTCCTTTGTAGCTTTTTTCTTCAGTACTTTGATACTGTTGTTGGGTCTTTTGACCTCTAAAAACCGTCTCCCATATAACCTATATACTGTGTTGGCGGGGACGTAAAACTGCTCAATCCAGTCCAAATGACCAAGTATCCACAAAAATATGGGACCTTCTTTGCGTATACAGCTACTATATATGTACTGTTAAAATTAATGGTTTAATTTTTTCGTGTGCATATACAACTTGAGTTTGTAACGTGATGCTATCAGCACATAAAATTGTACTTTTTGTATAGTTTTCATAATTGTTCGCTAGAATTCACCTAGTATTAGTGTTTTGTGCTAGATTTTTCCTGAACTAGTGGCTGTCTAATTGGAATTTTTGACAGTTATCGCAGCAAGCTGAAAAAGTGCTCTATGCAAAGAATGGGAATGGGATTAACTGTAACAATGTCCTTCCAATATGCCTGTGTTTGCTAACTTGAAAAATTTTCCAATTGCTAACTTAGGCTTATAGTTTACTGGTACTGCAAGAGAGCTCACCTGAGGAACCCAACATGCACCAAAACTCTTGGCGGCTGGGGCTTCACCCCGGGTCCCACTGGGGAGCTTACGGCACTCTTCAGGCCCTATACCTGGTGGGTTGGGGCTTACTGGCGCCCCTCCCCCAGAACTCCACCCCGGCTCAGCCATCAGGCTTCGAGCTCACCTTGCCCCACAATGCTAACCAAAGAAAAATTTGGTGGCAGCTGTTATGGCAGGTCTTAGGGTGTACTTGAAAGTGATTATTAAATTCCCATCGGTGCCTGGATGTTTTTAAGTAATTTAGGCAATTGTTGTACAACATGACAACATCCAATTCCAAAACAGTTTCATACATGAAAGCTTTGCTAAATTGTTCACAGCTATTGTTCCTTAGTGTGCTGTTTGACTTTTGTTGGTGCTGAGATTGTTGTGTTGTCCATGTCAGTTCCAGATATTGGCAACAAACCAGTCAGACGTCCTAAACCACCACCAGCAAAGGGTCTTGGAGGTTGGCTTAGTTTGTTATGTTTGTGGCTCAAACAGCTTTCCAAATAGTTCTATAGGACCGTTGAGTGATTGGTCAATGTTTTTTTCCGAGTTCGCATATGTATTGTATGTACACATAATTTTGTGGCTTTTCAGTTTATAGAAAGCTGAGATCTTGTCATTAACCATAAATAAGCAGCACATTTTCTATTGGTACTAGGGACTGGACCAGTTCAACAAGAAAGCCCAGCTGTCGCTGAAAAAGTAAAGTAAAAAAAGTAAAGACGTCGATTTGTATAGCGCGTCTCGTGTACAAGACACCTCTAACGCGCGCATCGTCACTGAAACTGAACCGCTAGGCCGTATTTTAGGTCACCGCACAGCCTGCAAACACAGCCCTGTGCAGTGACCCAACAACCAGCCACAGGCAGGGTTAGCCAGCAGTAGGTCTCCACCTCCGTAACCCATCATTAATGGATTACTACTCATCTAACCGACCCCGTAGGGATGGCTGGCTGAGTAGGCCATGTTGGCTGACTGATAGCAGACGCTTTACCCACAATGTGGTCATACGGCCAGCCGTCAGTCTAGCGCAGCATAGGGAAAGTTCACCGGCCGGGACCGGCGGTCTAACCACTATGCTACACCACCAACTGACAAACCCATGTGACGCGAAAGCATGCCAAAAATTGCTCCAATTCGACGTGCTTACAACGTTGTCCCTGACAATACTGGTCTATCTTCATTCGTTTAGCTATTGTTGCGTCCAAAATCTGCGAAATCCGGAAAAATTCTCTGAAAATTTAAACTTATAGAGTTCAGGGTCATCCAAGGTCATTGATCTTGGTGTCAATCGAAAGCGCATATGAACTTTCCTAATAGCCACTAATAGTAACTTTGGACCTATCACTTACCGTTTTTGAGATATTGACGTATTAGCTCGCAAATAGCTTGTTTTCCCACCCCTTGTTTGACGCCCCCTGGCAGTGGAATGCCATGAGATATCAACATAATCTATACACTGTTGAAACGTACATTTAATGGGCTACAGTTACATTGCTGACATTATAGGTCTCCTTCATTTGTTTAGCCATTGTTGCCTCCCAAAATTTCGAAATCAGGCGAAATTTCGACAAAATTTGACCTTATAGCAGTTCAAAGTCATTCAGGGTCATTGATCTTGGTGTCAGTTGAAAGCTCACATGCGATTTTCTATTAGTCACTAATATTAACTGGCAGTATCTGCTACCGTTTCGACTGACGCTTAAAGCTAGAAAATCGCAGACTTTTCCCACCCCACCCTTCTTTGAGGCCCCTGCTCAGAAGAACCCTTTAGAATTTTGTGATGAAATTTGGCACCAGAAAACTAGAATTGTGAGGCTACCAGATGGTGAAGAAATCATGATGCTAGCTTTCTTCTTTTTGACACAATACGGGCGTGTGACGGACGGACGGACAGACACGTTGCAATCGCTATTACCCGCGCTAGCACAGCATTGCACCATGCACGGGTAAAAAGCAACACGGTAGTGGGTGTATCCATGGACTACTCCCATAGATTACTGCAAGATTTATATAGCATTAATCCTTAACCATCCTTTACTGTATGGGACTATTTGTCTGCTTTCAGGAAAGCTCGGCGCTGTATAACTGAACATAGTGTTGATGTGCATTGGCATCCTACTCGCTCTTTAAGATGAAATAAATTGCATTCTTTGGCATTCGTTGCAGAGGTGGCTAAATTTTTTCATATACTGCTATCTCAGTTGAAAGTGTGTTGACAGACAGTGTACTTGGTGAAGAGTCACTAGTTTTGTTTGCAGAAAAAAAGTCCAAGAGAGCTCGAGTTGTCAGTGACAGCGATAGTGACTATATACCAGATGGTAGTGAAGAAGATGAAGTTATCCTACCAACTTCCGGTATGCATTATGACATTAGCGTCACCTCTCACATATTAAATTTCTTTTTATTGGGGCATTTTTGTCAAACATTAACACTTGTGTTGCATTATAAATGTTGTAATGTCTGTGTACAATTTATGTTTATTGTCATTACTTTGGAACTTACGTGCCGTGGAGAAGCATAGGATTGCACGTGGCAGTCTTGTCAGTTAATCGTAGGGGGTATATTGTGATTTGCAGTGTACTACGTTTAACGTTTTGTATATTTTCCAACATTGAACCGGTATTTTTATGTTGTAGTCTATATCCTGTAAAAAACTTTTCTTTATAACCCATTGTGAAGGCGGTTAATGTAAGTGGGTGGGGCATAGCTCAAAATACCACATAGGCAACCCAGCCTACTTGCCTACTTCAAAAGAAAGCTATGGAGAGTTTTTGGCCTGTTCCATAAGTTATCTCAGTTCTGCATAACTGCAGGTTGAGAATCGGGGGAAAACCGGCTAACCCAGGCTTACGTGGAAAATGGCGGTTTAATACGTTGTGTGTGTGCGTGTGTTGCAGGTCACAGCAAAAGAAATCCTAAATTTCAAAGTGCAGCAAAAGGTATCAGTTATATTGTTTATCAGTCAATTAAAATGCTTTTTGTAAGTGGTAGTTTTTTCATAACAGTCCATTTTCACACTCGATTTCCTGGACCATTTACACTGGCAGATGGCTGATGCTCAAAGTATTGCACAATATCTACATATAATCTTTTAGAAATTTGGTGGTTTTTTCATTCGACTTGAACTACGGTGGTGTCGATCATTATGGGCCATCATGGGCAGTTAAATGGGCATAGGCAACCCAGCCTATTGCCTACTTCAAAAGAAGGCTATGGAGAGTTTTTGGCGGGTTCCATAAGTTATCTCAGTTATGCATAACTGCAGGTTGAGAATCAGGGGCAACCGGCTAACCCGGGCTTACTTAGAAAATGGCTGTTAATATGTCGTGTGTATACGTGTGTTGCAGGTCACAGGAAAAGAGATCCTAAACTTCAAAGTGCAGTGAAAGGTATCAGTTATAGTGTTTATCAGTCAATTAAAATGTTTTTTGTAAGTGGTAGTTTTTTCATAACAGGAAGCGATGTATTTTCACACTCAATTTCCTGGACCATTATGCCATTGGCTGATGCTCATACTATTGCACAATATTTACATTTTTTTCGAGCCATATTTTAGAAATTTGGTGTTTTTATGTCACACGACATGACTACGGTGTCATCGACCATCAGTCCTGCAGTTTTCAAGTGGACCTATTTTACAATGCAGTACTTGCAGGAGGGAAGACAGGGGAGCCAGGGAAGGTGAGGGAGAAGGGAAGGGGCCGAGAGGACAAAGGGGTCAGGAAGCGATGTATTGCTGCCCCAAACACACACGCAGCTGTTGCTGCCTATGCCCACAGTTTTGATTGTACTGACGGGAAATGTGAACGTGTATATTGTGACTTTCACGTGAGTTTTGCGTCATATGTTGTCATGTTACAGCAAAACGAAAACCTTGGACACCGGCAGAGAAAGAAGCTGTGTTCTCTTACTTTCGTTCTGCAATTCATGATGGCCAAATACCACGAAAAAATGACTGTGTTCAGTGCCTTGCTCAAGCTGATACTGTAGTGGAGGGACGTGATTGGCGTAGTGTGAAATATTTTGTATATAATGTAATTACATCCAAAAAAAACTTGATGTGCAAGTGAAACCTTATTGTTGTTACGTTTGGTAATGTGACAATCACACAAACTTTTTGCAACAAAGCGTTTGCTTGAATTGAGAATCCACGTCTATATTCATTTATGTTTATATACTTGCTGTTGTTTTACTACTTTGTTTAACATTATATTGATAATTGATTTCAACACAATTTTTGGATGTTTGTGTCTTAATTCAATTGGCACGTGCTTTCTGTAGTCTTGTTGGCTAATGTGTCACTCAGATAAATTTTCACGTGAACTTTGTAAGACAATATGTTTGCTTGAATTGAGAAACCATGTCTAGTTGCATTGACGTTTACGTACTTACTGTAGTATCTTTGAAACTGTTGTTTAACTGTTGTTTCATAGAAACAACTTTACCTAACGTGGTATTCATGATTGCTGTCAAGTTTATTTTTTTTGCAGCTTTTATTTAAATCAGTAGGCATGTCTTTTGTTGTACTGTTTGGCAAAGTGACTCTGACTATGGGCTGGTCACTACACTTCCAATTTAGCACCTGAAACATCAAAAGCTACATTATGACTTTGCTGCATTAATACCATTTTAGCTGAAGTTACAAGGGGAGTGTGACCCCTCCCCTTGGTAGCATTTCGATGTGTGAAGTCTTGGGAACTTGCTGAAAGCGATGATGTCCTAGCAGTAAAGTGCTCCTGTGCATCCGCTCTGTCCCACTGTTGAGCAAAACGAGTACAGTCCTCACAGTTGCGCCAAAACATTGAAGATGACATGAATCTCATGTCTCAACTGCTGTTTTAGGTGGAGCTATATGGGGTTAGATTCGCTTGGGGATTTATGGATGGATGTGCAAAGTATTCGCAACTTGGGGATTAACCTTGTTGAACACCATTGTTCTCATAGTCTTGAAAGCGTTACTATCCCAACAGTAATAGCTCATATCATGCATCCTCTGGTTGGTTGGTTGGCTGGTTGGTTGGGGTTTTTTGTGGTTGTGTTGGCTATTGTGATACTCAGATAATTTTAATTTTCGTTGTGAACTTTGTAAGAGTGTTTGCTTGGATTGTAAAACCAGGTCTAGTCGCTTTGACGTTTATGTGCCAACTGTTTCTGTGAAACTTGTTTCGGGGGTACCGCGGCAGCAGCCCCCACCGTTCAGGCCTGTTGAATATGCCCTCTGTGGGAGCCGTCCCCTAGTCACCCCGCATTAGTGTAGACTAGGGGACTTGATGTGCCTATTTTGTGCATCCTTTTTGTCTGTTATTGTCTGTACTTATGTGTATTTATTTGTTTGCGTTGTTTGATTTGTCTTTTGTAGCATTTCATCTAGTACTTTGATACTGTTGGTTTGGTCTTTTGACCTGTAAAAAACCATCTACGATAATAACCTATACTTTGGGACGTAAAACTCTGCACAATCCAATCCATTGAAACTAGTTTCCTATAAACAACTTTGTTTATGTGGTATTCTTGATTGATCTCAAGTTTAATTTTTTTGCAGTTTTTGTTTATATCAGTTGGCATGTCTTTTGTTGTACTGTTTGGCAAAGTGACTCTCACATGCATTGCTTCTGTGTACCATATGCTTGAATTAAGAAACCAGGCTTGCCATTTAGTTGTATACGTCATAGTATGAATGACAAGTATTTGTGCAGAACTGGTTGGGTTATTTATGCTTACAGTTTGTTGACTACCATCTCGGAATTGCGTATTATGGGATGGTCACTTTACTTACAATTTAGCACCCAAAACATCAAAACCGACTTCATGTCTTTGCTGCATTCCTACTATTCTTGCTGAAGTTACAAGGGGGAGTGTGACCCTTGGTAGCATTTGGATATGTGAAGTCTTGGGAACTTGCCGAATGCGATGATGTCCTAGCAGTAATTGCTCATATCACGCATCCTTTGTGTCCACATTGTTGAGCAAAACGAGTACAGTCCTCACATTTGGGCCAAAACATTGAAAATGACATTTACATGATGTCTCAACTGCTGTTTTAGCTAAAGTTATAGACGGTTAGAGTCACCTGGGAATGTACGGATGTGCAAAGTATTGGGAATCTGTGGATTAACTTTGTTGAACACCATTGTCCAAATAGTCTTGAAGTCGTTACTGTCTCAATATCACATCATGCATCCTTTGCTTGGTGGGTTGGCTGGTTGGTTGGTTGGTTGGGGTTTTTGTGTGGTGTTGTTGGCTAATGTGATACTCAGATAATTTTCGTCGTGAACTCTGTAAGACAGTGTGTTTGCTTGGATTGAGAAACCAGGTCTAGTTGCTTTGACGTTTATGCGCCGACGGTTGTTTCTTTTAAACTTGTTTCTTAGATACAACTTCATTAATGTGGTATTCATGATTGATTTCAAGTGTAATTTTTTGCAGTTTTGTTTTAATTCAGTTAGCATGGTCACTTCACTTCAAATTTAGCACCCAAAACATTAAAAGCGACATCATATGTTTGCTGCATTACTACCATTCATGCTATAGTTACAAGGGGCGTGACCCCTCCTCTTGGTATCATTTGGATGTGTGAAGTCTTGGGAACTTGCTGAATGCGATGATGTCCTCGCAGTAATTGCTTATATCATGCATCCTTTGTGTCCCCACTGTTGAGCAAAACAAGTATAGTCCTCACAGTTGGGCCAAAACATTGAAAATGACATTAACCTCATCCTCATGTCTCAACTGCTGTTTTAGCTACAGTTATACGGGGTTAGATTCGCCTGTCAAAGTATTGGGAATCAGTGGATTGACTTTGTTGAACACCATTACCCCCATAGTCTTGAAGTCATTACTATCTCAACAGTAATAGCTAGGTTGGTGGGTTGGCTGGTTGGTTGGGGTTTTTGTGTAGTGTTATTGGCTAATGTGATACTCAGATAATTTTTGTCATGAACTCTGTAAGACAGTGTGTTTGCTTGGATTGACAAACCAGGTCCAGTCACTTTTGCGTTTATGTGCCGACTGTTGTTTAAACTTGTTTCTTAGAAACAACTTTGTCAATGTGGTATTCATGATTGATCTCAAGTTTAATTTTTTGCAGTTTTTGTTTTAATTCAGTTGGCATGTCTTTTGTTGTACTGTTTGGTAAAGTGACACTCACATGCATTTCTTTGTGTACTTCTTATGATAAGGTGTTGCTTCAGTTCTTAAGAAACCTGTGTATGTCGTAGTGTGAACCACACATATGTGTGCAGAACTGGTGGGGTTATTTATGCTTACAGTTTGTTGATCACATGACAGAATTACATCTTATGGGATGGTCACTTCACTTCCATTTTATCACCTAAAACATCAAACACGACATCATATCATGTCTTCGCTGCAGTACTACTGTTCTAGCCGGGTAGTCTGACCGCACCCCTCCACTTGAGAGTTAAGAGCATTCGCATGTGTCTTGGGAACTTGTTGAATTCTATGATGTCCTCACGGTAATTTCTCATATCATGCATCCTTTTTATGCATGGTATGAGCCAGAACTGTTGAGCAAAACGAGTACAGTCTCACAGTTGAGCCAAAACATTGAAAACGACATCAACCTCATGTCGCAGCTGCTGTTCTAGCTTAAGTTACAGGGGTCACCCTGACCTGGGAACGTATGGATGCGCGAAGTCTTTGGAACTTTGGGATTAACTTTGTTGAAAACATGAAGTGCTCATAGGCTCAGTTGTTCTCTCAGTACTGTTTGGCAATGTCACACGCAGATATACCTTCATTGTGAACGTTGTACAATGATGTGATTGCTTGAATTCAGAAACCAGGTCTATGTGCATCAATGTTTACGTACTGACTGTTGTTTCTTTCAAACAATTTTAGAAACAACTTTGTTTAATATGGTATTAATAATTGAATTCAACTTAATTTTTGAAAACATTATATGTGCAAAGTCTTAATTCTTCGGACATTTTGAACACGGTGATGTCCTGACAGTAGTAGCTCATATTTTGCATACTTTGCGTCCCCTATGTTGAGATGATGACATCAACATCATGTCTCAGCTGCTGTTCCAGCCTTCCATCTTTCCAGGGTAGGTGAATCGAGAAAAGTAATATCCATACAATAGTTACATGAAATTTTTAAAGCCACTCCAAAGAAATCTCCATTAGCTTTAATTAAACTTTGGATAAAAAGTAAAGAAGCATATGTATAACTGCCACTGGGACTTCCCTCTCAGAGCTACGGGTTGTCACTTGCCTGGCTGGGGTTAAGAACTTAGGACGGCTGTGTTCAATTGTGTCGGGTGGCAGGTAACACCATGATACCAATGACAGCAGCTGATATGTGAATGGTGAGATTGATGTTGCTTTTCAAGTTTGGGCGAAACTATGGGGACGGTACACAATTTGCTCAACAGTGGGGACAACAGAATGCATGATATGAACTACTACTGTGAGGACTTCGTCGTGTTCAACAAAGTTAATCCCATGTTTCAATACAAACACAATGAAGTCCCCACGGTCCTGAATGTCCTCGCATTTGTAGCTCAAATCATGCATCCTTCAGGTCCCCATTGTTGAGCTAAACGAGTAGTACCATCCTCACAGTTGCGACAAACTCTAACTGCTGAGGAATTTTATAGCCATTCCGGGGAAATTTCAAATCTCGTTCATTATAGAAATTTGTCCATACTATAAATAAATATTAAAACTTTGGTAAAAACATAAAGAAACGTACGAGACTTCTCAGACTCAGAACTACTAGACTTCACATGACATTGGGATCACACACTCGACACAAGTGAACGTGCCTCGCCTTTAACCGCAGCCAGACAGGCTGATACTCGATTTACGTACTTCTGAGGGATGGAAGGCTGAGTTGACCTAGGGTAGCCATAAATGTAACACCCTAGAGTCGAACTCGCAACCTTCGATCACGAATCAAACTCCGTTTTGCGCTAAAAATACCATTAAATCTGAATCAATTTATCTCATCATTTAGCTCTGTCCAGTGTCCATCCTATTGTGAACTGTAACCTCTGCATTAACATGCAATCCAATATGGTGGTCAACAAACTGTAAGCTTAATAACCTTACAAGGTTATTAAGCTTAGTTCGTTGACCACCATATTGGAATTGCATTTTAATGCAGCAGTCACAGCACTGAACTTGCTGACTCCCAACACATCGACAACATCAACCTAATGTCTCAGCTGTGGTTCTAGCCAAAGTTACAGGGGCTCGGTTTGACCTGTCCACTTGGAAACGTCCGGATGCACGAAGTCTAGGGAACTTCGGGCATTAACTTTGTTTAACACTGTGAAGTTCCCGCAGTAACAGCGCATCATGCATCCTTTGCCTTTGAGTTCCCACTGTTGAACAAAACGAACTACTGTACTCAAACTTCAGCCAAAACATTGAAAGCATACACTTAATGACTCAGCTGCAGTTCACTTGAGAATGTGGCTGCGCGAACCTTGGGAACTGGGGCCGGGGCTTTAACTTTGTTGAACATGATGAAATCTGCACAGTGTCGGTAAAACTTTTTCGAATCAATAAGTTTTTGCAGGTGTTTTTCTTTGTAATGTTTGTCTTTTTTGTCTCAGTCCTCTCTATCTGCTTGAGTCTGCATTTTTAGCCGACCGTACTTAGTAGTACGGTCGCGCTATTGGTACAGTGTTGCGTCTGTCTGTCTGTCTGTCGTCTGTCTGACGTTATGTATTGTGGCTAAACGGTGCGTCCTAGAGCAAAAGTTACTATTGAGAGCCTATAGGAAGTCGTAAATGAGAAATCGATTGGTACCAAAATGAATGACTTTGACCTTTGTTTAGAGGTCATATCAAGGTCACGTCAACCATTGCGTTACATTTGACGTTGAATATCTCGGAAACCGTTAGAGATAGAGGTATGGTTCCAAAGGACTACCAATAGGAAATGACATATTATGGGCTATCGAATGGTCACGTGACTGATAACGTCACATGACCTTGAAAGGTCAAACTCGTGGCCCCAATACGCTTAGAGCGCAATATCTCGAAAACTACTTGAGCGAGAGACTTCAAATTTGGTACACAGCTTTGTACGGGGAATGCCTATCGGGAGCACAGATAATTTTCCGTGAAAGTGGGCGTGGCCTCGGTCACGTGACCCTACAATTTTTAACATACGATCCAACATATCTTTAAAACTACTTGAGCTAGAGACTTCAAATTTGATACGTGGCTTTGTATGGGCATGCCGAGCAGGCGCACAAATAAATTTCCCTGAAAGTGGGCGTGGCTTAGGTCACGTGACCCCTACAATTTTTGTCAGTACGGTCGGCTATCTTAGCGGCAGCTTGGCTTCTTGTATAAAAAAGGCATTGGCGACATGTCAGATGTGTGCATCATAAAGTGGATTAAAACGTACATTGGTCAACAGTATGACAGCAACGCTTAATAGGATTGTCAATGATTTCCAAAGAACACCAGATCACTGACGAACTCTACTTACAAACTATTCAGTCACGAAGTGAAAAAAGGCTCAAAGTAAATGGGCTGTTTGGTGAGTTATTGATATAAAGGATTCTTGTCCAAAATGGAACTGATTGTTGCTTAAGAAGAGTGTTTTAAAATTTAAGTGCAGTTTTACCCCTAGGCACAACAGATAATTTTAATTGTAGAGAGGCGTCAAAAACCCCATCCGAATGTTTTTCAACCAAAAATCAAAATTCTCTTCTCGAAAATTTATGGCCGAAAAAGTGCATAATGAGAAATGTAAGGCTAGGATTTGGTGCAAATTGGCTAAGCCAAAATCGCATAATTATATATTTATGCAAATTGTGCAAATTTTTATTTTTTGATATTTTGTATTTTTAAGAAATTTTAATATGATGTCTGAGCTAGCACATGCATGCACAGAAGTAACAATTTTAATTAACATTATAATTGCACATCAAACAAAATGCTGAATTTTCTGTGTTGACATTCACACTTTACTTCGTCATCTAAATGTCATCAAGACTTGCTTGATGTAGACTACACAGTAATACACAGTACAACTTCAGTTCATGATGTTCATCAGCGTCAAGATCTCAGTCAAAGCTACTTGAAATTGTCATGGATAAATGACACATGGTACAGTCTATAAACTTCTATAAGGTGTTTCTTTGAATCGCATATCAGTCCAGTTGTAGAAAACATTGATTCTACTGGAACAGAAGATGCTGACATCACCAGATACAACTCAGCCAGCTCTGCCATGACTGGATAACATTCAGCAGTCTTCAAGCATCACCTGCAGCTGAACACCTGTGCACAAAATAATGCAAAAATAAAGTAAGAGAATAAGAAGTCAAAGGATACACCAAATAAAGCACTTAGGGACACAGAAATACTGGACATTTTTAAATGACTGTATGGTGGTGCTAATCACGAATTCATGATCGCATATCCGACTGCATAATCACGGCTACATCCATGTTGGTTACCATGAGCTTTGATGTTATTCAGCTACACTTGGCTATGAACACAGTAACCGTGATTACTGCTGATGTCAGCCATCTTACCGCCGTCATTGGCTGACATGTGACAGTAGCTGACGACGGTGGAAAGACGGCTATGTAATTTAAAATTATTCGTTAGTTTTAACTAACTTTAAACCTGACCTTATCTGCTAAACCTATACGGATCTATGACTCTTCGCCTAACCCTAACCGTCCCACGAGTGAAATTATTATTATGAAACTCGTACACGCAGTACAAACAGACAGAAGGACAGACAAACAGACAGACAGAGATTCACTGCATTGGCTCTTCCTATTGCCTGCCGTGATTATACATCTAAAACGGGATCACGAATTCGTCACCATATAGACACTCATATAGTACAATCAGTTTCCATATTACTAGAGTGAAGTATGAAAGGAACTGCAGTAGAGCGTCGGTCAGTTCACCCGACAGATGTGTATTTCGAATATGGCCTGTCAGTATATTTATCCACCATCTACTTTTCATCGACCATTTCATTGTTTCCGGTGACATGTGCCATTGCTAGTATTGCCAGATTAATAAAAACCTACTGGCTATCTGAATGATCATATAGAACTATACACATAATCTATAAAAAATACAAGTTTATGAATGTAGTCTCGTTCACAAACCGTTTTGTTAGACTCTATCTATTATTTACATAGCAATTTATAACGTGTAGAGTTTAGTTGGTGCTACGGTATCCTTTTATGTGGATTTAACTGGTAGCTTTTGCTGTGATTTTGATTTGTTTGGTATTGCAAAAAGCTTAAAATTACTAAAAAAAATACACTGACAAACTCTCACACATTGGTATCAAGGTATGGCAGACTCACAGTCTTAATGTAGCGTAAATTAATGTAATAATTATCACAGTGTCTAAAAATTTCTCACAAACGATCTTAGGCATATGGCCCAAGCACCAGTAAAACTGCTCAATCCTGTAAAACTAATACATCTAAAGATATAGCATTATGTACATGTCACCGGAAGTTGATAAAATCTTGAGGAAAGTGGAAACATCGAAACCCAATTCTGTAACGTAACGTAACTGACAAGCCCTATTCCAGTTCAGACTGGTAATAAATAACTAACTGAGTATAACTGAGTAAGCTGGTAGAACAATCGGGTGAATTTACCAATAGTGAACATTTACCCAATACCTTTATCTTGTCGAAAATCTGTCGGTCCACCGCTCCTTTCACGATTGTGGTTTTTGTTCTTTGTATTGTTTATTTCAGCTATCTAGACCGTACTCTGCTCTGTACACAACATCCTAGAATATTAAATCGCATTATGCACTGAAAGCGATGTTGCCAACGGCCGGAATGGACCGAATTCAACCCGTTCACTGAGAATAAGCAGAGTAGCTGCATCAAGCTACTGTCGGAAATATACATTACACGCCTATTTTACGGCTGGGCGGCTAACGACGGCTGCTTGGAGGTCTTCACCTAGGGCGTCAAATATGCTTGTACCGGCCATAAGTCCCCACAGTCTTGAATGTCCTCACAGCAATGGCTCATATCATGCAACATTTGGGTCCCCATAGTTGGGTCCCCATTGTTGAGCAAAAAGAGGTCAGTCCTCACAGTTGACCAAAAACAAGTATGTGTGAGTTTACGAATAAGACGATTATCGGCGTAATATGCGAATTTCTTATCATGCCTTTTGTCGCCGAAAAAGGACGCCAACGGAAACCGTGTATTGAACAGACCTTCACTCTACTAGTGTTGGTTTTGCTTTTGAGAGTGTGAAATCACCAGCATGGTTACGTTGCCGTAATTAAAGGTTATCAGATATTGTTTGGTGATTATGTGTTTATGTGTAACACACATAATCACCAACCTTTAATTACGGCAAAGTAACCATCCTGGTGATTTGTGTAAATGTGAATTACATGCATCAGTGAAATGTCTCTGTGAATATTTTTGCAAACTGTTGCCTTTTTAAAATTTGGCATCAATTTATCACAGCATAAGTATGAAGTATATTGCATTTTAATGAGTTTCTTATCAAGCGACTATTTGTCTTAGCTGCTGCTGTGTGCGTTACGGCAAATAATTGCTGCCATCGTAGAGCTGTTATTACGGTTATTACGTTGTCTCTTTAAACAAGTCCAGTTGATATGCCTGTAAACGGTGTTGCGGTGGTTCTGCTGACTATGGTGATCAATCATACACCTATTAGATGTTGAGCGCCGG
>Ga0209787_1000079_pt1 | contig 22585 bp, 18 predicted proteins | sample WorMetLIZISLAND2_2_FD_187414 | JGI IMG/M metagenome (GOLD analysis project Ga0209787, IMG submission 187414) | Marine gutless worms symbiont microbial communities from Max Planck institute for Marine Microbiology, Germany - Olavius loisae LIZARD... ... | reverse complement strand
TCTCGAACTTGTCTTTAAGCTCGATCTCCTTGGCCACGGACACGCCGTCCTTGGTCATGGTGGGGGCGCCGAAGCTCTTCTCAAGCACCACGTTGCGGCCCTTGGGGCCGAGGGTGACTTTGACAGCGTCGGCCAAGAGATTGACACCCTTCAACATGCGGGCACGCGAGTCGTCACCGAAATGGATTTCTTTCGCGGTCATTGGTAGTTACCTCAACCTGAATTTAAGCGAATTGGACGAATTCCGGGCTATCGGACCTGCTTACTCGACGACACCCATGATGTCATCTTCGCGCATCACCACGACCTCTCCACCGTCCAACTTCACCTCGGTACCCGAGTACTTGCCGAACAGCACCCGATCACCGACCTTGACATCAAGTGGACGGACGTCACCGCTATCGAGGATCTTACCCTTGCCAACGGCGATGACTTCGCCCTGAATCGGCTTCTCGGTCGCGGAATCCGGGATCATGATGCCGCCGACGGAGGTGCGTTCTTCCTCCATGCGGCGAATGACGACGCGGTCGTGTAGGGGACGGATATTCATGCGTTTCTACCTCCTTAAAAGCTCGGTCCGAACGGACCGCTGTGCTGAAATCTGTTAGCACTCAGTCTTCTCGAGTGCCAACAAATTTAGGCATTTTTTCCCGCATGTCAAGTCCTCGTCGCAGGGCAGGAGAAAACAAAGGGATTCACCGCTTCGACATGGACGAACCTGGCGCGAAATGCGGGGAGACGCTCGCCAAGAATTACGAAAACACGAACGAACACAAACAGACCCTTACTTGGTGTCAGGATGACAATTACGGTCTTTAATCATGTCTTTCGCGGTTAACAGATACCAGAAGATCCGGTATGACCAAGCAGCTTCTCAGAAGCTAACTCATACGGTACCGTACGAAGATCATACCATCGGCCTTGACCTACTCGCCTGCAGCATACTAGGGACCACGGCGGAGAACGGCGCCCAAAATGTAACGCCTGCGGTCGAAAGTCTCTATTTTTTGTTCCGCGCCGACGTGGAGCTCGCATTCTCCGTCCTGATACCAGCCGGTCAGCTTCAAGCCATTGCAGGGAGCGCCCTTGCCGCTGAAGATCGGCTCTGAACTCCAGTAGAGATGTAAATCCAGCCGATCATCACTGGTTCCGTTAGTAGATGGCTAGACCGGTGCCGGTCCCGCCATGAGGGCATAAATGTGCTCCCGCGACACCCGTCTTGAGGGTGTCGAAGAGCTGGATGTGGTACCACACCAACCGCTCAAGGGACCGTCGAAGACGTTCGCGTGATGCTTCGGGGTTCCATCGCTGTCGAAAAGGCACTCGTTGGTCAGCTGTCTGGGAAGATTAGTAGGTCAGATGTAGTCACGCAGGACCGCGGGCTGCAAACTCTCCTCCGAGCCCGGTTGCCTGAACTGACCGAGCCGAATCCGGGCGTAGGGGATCAGGCAGGCAAGCATATGCGCAGTCCCAGGCGGACGTGGGATGATTGTAACTCGGAGGTATTCTCCAGCTGGGGTCCGATCCGGCTCAGCACCAAACGCCCGCCGACAGTAGGTGAACCTAGGAACCGCGCGAGATTCGAGTCGAGTATGGGAGAAGCGATCTGATCGCCTCAGTTTATCTGCGAATTATACGGGTTTTCGCAGATTAAATACGAAGCAAACTATGAGCATCTGCGTCATCTATGAACGGAAAAGAACATGTGATTTTTTGGAATCGATGTGCGTTCATTCGCGGCAAAAAAATGATTCCCATATTAATCGGTACTGCTGTACCAGGTCATGTTGACATTTAACTCTAACCGACACCTGAGTGGTCCGCACAGTGGACCCTACGCTAATCGTCTGATTATAGGGTCTGCTGTGCGGACCATTCTAAATGTCAACGCGACCTAGTCGTTCCCGTTAAGGACGTCCGTTCTTCCATAGGAACATATGCCCTTTGGACATATCCAGTATAGATCTGACGAGGCCGGGAGATTTTCCGCGCGGGGTCATTCAGCATTTCCGTCCATTGCGCCAACCAACCGGCAGCCCGTGGAATGGCGAACAGCACCGGGAACATATCGGTAGGGAAACGCATGGCTTGCAGAATGATCCCACTGTAGAAATCCACATTAGGGTAGAGCTTGTGGGAGATGAAATAGTCGTCCTCCAACGCGATGCGTTCTAGCTCCAGGGCGATATCGATCAACGGATTGCTGCCGGTCACCTCGAAGACGTCATAGGCCACCTTCTTGATGATACTAGCCCTAGGGTCATAGCTGGAGTAGACGCGATGACCGAACCCCATAAGCCGGAATCTACCCTTTTTGACCCGCTCGACGTATTCGGGAACGGCGGCTACGGAACCGATTCCCTCCAGCATTCTCAAGACGGCTTCATTGGCACCTCCGTGCAGGGGTCCGAACAGTGCGGCCGCCGCCGCTGCGACCGCACTGTAGGGATCTACCCGGGAGGAGCCGACACTGCGCATGGCAGCGGTAGAGCAGTTCTGCTCATGATCGGCATGCAGCAGAAAGAGGACATCCAGGGCCCGGGACAGGGCTGGGGGCACCTCATAGTCACGCTCGTTCATGTAGTCGAGCATGTAGAGGAAGTTGCCGGCGTACCCTCGGCTGATATCCGGGTAGTTATGCGGCCGACCGATGCGGACCCGATAAGCAAAGGCGGCGATTGTCGGCAGCTTGCCGAGAATGCGCCATATCTGCTTTTCCCGCACTTCGGGATCATCGACGTTTCTGGCCTCGGCATGAAAGGTAGACATAGCGGCTACCGAGCTGATTAGTATCCCCATTGGATGGGCGTCGTAACGGAAGGATTCGATGATCCGTACCAGGTTCTCATGGATGAAGGTATGCCGCATGATGCGGTTGGTCCAATACTCGAGTTGCCCTTGGGTCGGTAATTCACCATAGAGGAGGAGATAGGCGCACTCGAGGAAGCTACTTCTTTCGGCTAGCTCTTCGATGGGATAGCCCCGATACCTGAGGATGCTCTTTTCCCCGTCGATATAGGTGATCGAGCTGGCGCAGGCCGCTGTGTTCATGTAGGCAGGATCATGACTCATGATCCCGAAATCGTCGGGGTCCAATTTGATCTGACGTAGATTGGGCGCATGAATGCTACCGTTTTCTATTGGGATCTTGTAGGTCTTCCCACTGCGGTTGTCGGTGATGGAAAGGGAGTCTTTCATGCTTGTTCTCCTCCGCTGGAGGTTTAATTCTGTTCGATGTAAACACTACAGTGAATAGGGTATCTCAGTAAGTGCACGGCCGGCTTACTTGAACCATTAGGCTACAAACGTGTCAACTGGGCCGGCTCCAAAAACGGGAAACGGGGAGACGCGCCAGCAATGCCCTTGTCAACGGCGGTTGGGACGCGCCGAGTCGTGATTAATCCTAGAATTTCTTCACACACAGGGATGCGTTCGTGCCTCCGAAACCGAAGGAGTTCGACAGCGCATAATTGATATCGACATCGGTGACTCGCTCGTAGGCGAGCTTGAGGCCGACACATTCAGGATCCACCTCGAGGATATTCAATGACTGATGGATGAATCTTTCCTTCATCATCAACAGTGCCATGATCAGCTCCGCGGCCCCGGCTGCCCCCATCATATGGCCAGTAAGCGATTTCGGGGCGGTGACCCAGGGGCCGTCCTCGCCGAATACGTTCCTGATCGCCGCCGCCTCTTTCGCGTCTCCTATCGGCGTGCTCGTCGCATGGGGGCTGATCAGATCGATATCCTTCGGATCGATCCCTTCCATCGCCATGTGCATGGCTCTGACGGCACCTTCACCAGAAGGCTCGGTCATATGATGCCCATCGGAGGTGGCGCCGTAACCGACGATCTCTCCATAAATCCGGGCCCCGCGGGCCAGCGCATCCTCCAGGGTCTCCAGAATCACGATGGCGGCCCCGCCGCTGATGACGAATCCGGCTCTGTCTTTATCGAAAGGGCGGCTCGCCGTTTCCGGGGAATCGTTCAGGTTCGACAAGGCCGGCATGGCGTCGAACATGACTGATTGTGTCCAGTGAAGGCCCTCGGCGCCACCGGCGATCACGCAATCCTGGCGTCCTGTCCTCACCATCCACCAGGCCTCGCCGATATTGTGGGCACTGGTCGCGCAGGCCGACGAAATCGAAAAGCTTGCCCCCTTGACCCCCAATCCGGTTCCGACCGTAGCGGAGCAGGAGCTTGCCATCGTCTTCGGAACCCAGCGCGTACCTGCCCTTTTCGGTCCCTTCTTGAGCGCGGCATTGACGGCATCAACGACATCTTCAGTGGAAGGACCGCCGGCACCGATGAGCAGCCCGGTCATTGGATTCGATCGGATGGCAGCGGGGAGACCGGCATCCAGAAGAGCGGATTCCGCCGCTTGATAGGCCCAACCCGCCTGCTCGCCTGTCCATTTATGTATCTTGAGGGCAAGACCTTCCTGATACCCTCGTTTGATTTCTCCGATCACATTTGAGCGGAACCCCCGTTCCTTATATTCCGGGCAATACACGATGCCGGATTTCCCCTCCTTCATCGCTGTCGTTACCTCTTCTTTCGTGTAACCGAGTGGACCGACGATTCCAACGCCGGTTATGACGACTCTTCTGTACATAATCTGTTCTCTTTATCGATTCAGGGGAAAACCATAGGTAGTACTTGATATAGTTAAGTGGAATATTAGCCAACAGATGGCAACAATCCGGTATTATAGGGGTGTAGGAAGAATCTGAAACGAATTTCATGCATAAGCCTGCGTTTACAAGTAAAGGTGGGATCTACATACGAAGCATGCTGAATGCTGGCGTCAGATATTATTCCATTGCTCAACATGGTCAGTTTCTCCCATTTCTTTGACCCACTAGGACGATGTTGCTCATCTGGAATCACGGCCTGATACGCTTTCCAATAGCTGCTGGAAATCGTGGCTTTATTTACACGCGGGTGGTCTGCGATCCCAAAGTATTCGTCACATCTCTTCATTCCAATCACCATAGGCATAAGCCACAACTTCGTCGAGTTTATTTTATTCAACACAACCCAAATTCAAACTTTGATGACAGTGCTGAAGGCAAACGCGTATAATCCATCCACCTTCAGCGCTAGTATCTGCTCGAGATCAAGGGGTTTCAAGGGGTTTCAGCTGTTCCGTTCTTTGATCATGCACTCAACGTATGTCAATAGATTCTATGAATCCGTATCGATCCCTCGTATGCTCGATTGTTCATGATAAGATCACTATAATGAGTTATCTTATTGAGAATCCCTTTGCTGTGACATTTACGGCAAGTATATACTTTAGTTTCAATAAACACCATTGAAAATAGTTTGGTTGGATTAGCACTGAACATGGTCGTTCAAAATCTACTGCATTATTCTGGAGAGGGTTGTTGAAGTTCAGTACCATATAAATAGTAAAAACCGTAGAAGTTTAAACGAATGAACTACTTTACTCATAACTCTGAAATATACTACTACCAAACTAGGAGAAAACATGGGCCACTCACTAGTGGGGTGTTCTCAATTAATTGAGACACGATGATTCTACTCGATCTGGCCAACCCCCTTACCTAGGGCCGTGGTTTGCTTGTCCATACTACAACAAACAGCCAGTCTTGCTGCCGGCCTGTTGCCGTCATCTGGTGGGGCTCGCTTGACCCATGAGAAAGCAGCTACGGATTGCACCCAGGTCGGCGCATTCCACCAGGACAAAGTTTCCCGGTAAGGAACAGGCGGACCGGCAGCAGGTCTGCTCATCCCTTGACGATAGACTACAGCACGGGCACCGCTAACGCACCCTGGTTTCGGAAGCAATGAAGGTCACGCAGAGCAACCGAATGATGATAAATAGATACAAGGCAACTGGTCGGGTAATTTGAACCGCTTAAGACGCCAAGTGCTGCTGGGTGTCTGCTGGATCTCAAGCGGTCCATTGCTAAGGTTATCATCGGATACCTCACCGCGTCGTTCCGGTGGGGAGTACCGGAATCTAGTGCCAGGGATGGCAGCCACAGAGGGGCTCCGAACCATGACCCAGAGTGATGTTTCAGCAATATGATTCTTTAGTAGCTTCAGAGTCCCGTCAGATTATAGATACATTTTTTGACCAGGTTTGGCTGTTTTGTAGAAGTTCTTCATGGTCTGAAGGAATGGAATGTGGCCTAACGGCTTTTGGGGAATGTAGTGTTTGCTGGTATCGGCCAGGTACTCGGTGGAGTCTGAAGTGGGCGGTGGCCGAGATCGCACCGATGCGCTGGTCGTGATCCGGCATTTGAGACAGGTATTTCACATCAATGCGCATAAAGCCCGTTGAAGCTCTTCACCGGTGTCTTGGTGCCTTCCACCTTGGGGTAAGCAAGGCCTTGCCATGGCGGCACAGACAGCGATCCAAGCCCGAGCGGGACTCTCCCCATTGCAGGTCGCCGCTGACAGGTCATCTAGAGACAGAGGAGGGTCTCGGAGGGTCTCACGCAACGTCACCACCACACCCACCACACTGAGGGTTGTATGGAGCCGTTGGGGGCAGATGCGAAGCATCTTCCGTCCCCTCGCGTTGACGCCATTTCGCAACCGTGTGGCGGTTGAGGTTGTAGGCTCGCGCTAACTCCTGTGTTGGTGACTGACTGAGGCCGGACCTGTAACTCCAGACGAATTGCCGGCATGGTTCGTGCATTCTGACGGGTAGCTGCTTCCTCAGTATATAATCATGCGGGACCTAATAAGCAGCTTTGGATGGCCATCAATGGCATGAAGACTAAGGTTTGGATCTCGTCGGCGAGAATGCGTTAAGATAACCGTCAAAATTAGAGCCTGCGGATGCAACGCCTGATACAAGAAGCTAACTGCCTGCCGCATGCCCTCTATCGCGCCGAGCAGGTGCGTGGGCTCGACCGGACCGCCATCGAGGATCATGGGATCCCCGGCACCGACCTGATGGAACGCGCGGGTCGTGCTGCTTACCGGTTGCTGCGGAAACGCTGGCCGGATGCACGTGTTATCTCCATTGTCTGTGGCACCGGTAATAATGGTGGCGACGGCTATGCGGTCGCGCGTTACGCACAGACCGACGGGCTCAAGGTGGAAGTCCTGCAGCTCGGGGACCCGCGACGGCTGCAGGGGGATGCCCTGACGATGGCAACGCGATTTGAAGCGGTGGGTGGGATCATCGCACTCTTTCAAGGGTTGCCAGAATCCACAGATCTGATCGTTGACGCCATCCTGGGCACAGGGCTGGAACGAGAAGTCGCCGGGGAGTGGGCCCAGGTCATTGATGAGATCAATGAGTACCCTGCTCCGGTATTCGCCATCGACATTCCCTCCGGGCTGCACTCGGATCTCGGGAAGATCCTGGGTACTGCGGTGCGGGCGGAGGCCACCATCAGCTTTATCGGACTCAAACAGGGCATGTTCACCGGTGCCGGACCTGATTGCTGTGGTGAGATTCACTTCGATGCCCTCCAGGTACCGGCAGCGGTCTATGCCCGGCAAGCCCTCTCCGCGCGCCGACTCGATTGGACGCAGCTAGGTGGACTCCTGGCGCGGCGGCCACGTTCCGCCAACAAGGGAAGCTTCGGGCATGTGCTGGTGGTCGGCGGGGCGCGGGGTTATTCGGGTGCGGCGCGGCTGGCAGGGGAGGGTGCCCTGCGTACGGGTGCAGGCCTGGTAACCATTGCCACTCACCCCGATCATGCCGCCTACCTCAATTTGAACCGACCCGAGCTCATGTGCCTGGGGGTCGAGATGCCAGCGCAACTGGACTCCGTACTCGCAAGGGCTACGGTCATTGCAATCGGTCCGGGGCTCGGCACAGACCCTTGGGGGAAGGGGCTGTTCACTCGGGTCCTGGAGACCGAGCACCCCCTGGTGGTCGACGCGGACGCCCTCAACCTCCTCGCCGCCGCCCCTGCCTCGCGGGATAACTGGGTGCTCACACCGCATCCAGGTGAGGCAGCCCGGCTGCTTGGAACTGAGACAGACGCGATCCAGGCAGACCGCTTCGGTAGCGTCTGCCACCTGTGGGACCGCTGTGGCGGGGTGTTGGTATTGAAAGGTGCGGGGACCCTCATCCTGGGGTCGTCGCACAAACCGCCTGGAGTCTGTACCAGTGGTAACCCCGGCATGGCAACCGCGGGAACCGGCGACGTGCTGACCGGCATGATCGCTGCGCTGATCGCCCAGGGTCTCGGCCTTGAGGACGCCGCCGCTGCTGGCGTATGCCTGCATGCTGCAGCCGGCGATGCGACGGCGGCTGGCGGTGAGCGCGGACTGCTGGCAAGCGATCTGCTGGCGCATATTCGGCCCCTGATCAACATCGAGTGAACAACCCCTGCAGTAATTCGCATCGCCATGGGGATCGGGTACGACGGCAGTGCGTTTCACGGTTGGCAACCACAGGACAATCAGCGCACGGTCCAGAGACAGTTGGAACGGGCCATCGGCAGGGTTGCCGATCACCCGGTCCGTGTCCACTGTGCCGGGCGCACCGACGCCGGGGTCCATGCTGCCGAGCAGGTCATTCACTTCGTCGCTGCACCGCCTTAGGGCCTATACTTCCTGTGTGCGGACTACCCACTACCCGGATGGGTTCGACCTGCCGCAGACAAGTGACCCGACAAAAAATCTTGACTCTTTATGGATTCCAGACTGCTTTGGAGGGTGCTGCCAGAGCGGCGCGATTTGATCAGCCGCTGGTCGCGTGCGTTACCATCAGCAGTGGTTAGGGATCTGGATGCCAGGTTTCAGTCGCATCACAGCGACGGCGCTTTCCCCCGCACTCTCCAAAAACGTCCGGTGTTCCCCTTCCATGATAGTCAGCAGCATGGAATCCATAAAGAGCTTAACTCTTTGATTAACTTGAGAAGTTTTAGGAGTCCGGGAAGGTGATTCAATGGTGTGCACACTCGCAAGGAATTTAGCAGGAATCCTTCAACTAGAGGGCACCTTGAAAATAGGTATTTTCACCAATCAAACGACTCTAACCTACTGATTATTTTAAGATACTTGTGGATGAAAACCGTATTTTTCAAAGTGCCCTAAACCTGGAATAAAAGGCAACATTGGCCCATAATATTGGGGATGATCTTGATACTGTGGTCGATGAAGATGTTGATCGCTATCGAGCCTATGTAGCGGGGGAAACAAAAGCAAAGCTGTGTAGCAAGTGTTTGATAAAGCTCGTCGGCGACTCCATCAATGATGGCTGAATTCCTTTTCCATTTTTACTCATCTGTAGCCTGGAACCGAATGGGATCCTCATCGTTGAGGTTGCACATTTGCCATTCATGCACTGGATTCCGGAAATCCCTGCCGGAATGGCGAGGTGGGGGTTGAAGGTAGTACTCTCTCGTCAATGCGTCGCACCCGGGTTAAAATCTGTGGCCTGACTAGAGAATCAGATCTGGCGGCTGCGGTCGCTGCCGGTGCCGATGCGGTCGGGTTCGTGTTCTATGCACCCAGTCCACGGGCCATAGTGGCTGAGCGAGCGCGGGCATTGGTGGATGCGCTGCCACCCTTCGTGACTGGCGTCGGATTGTTCGTAGACGCGGAGCCCAACTTCGTAAGATCGGTGCTCGCGCGCGTTCCGCTCGCTATGCTTCAGTTCCATGGCGAAGAGCCGCCAGCCTACTGTAGCGCATTCCAGAGGCCCTGGATCAAGGCTATACGCATGCGGCCCGAGACCGATCTCCGGACGCTGGCACGGCGGCACCGGGACGCGCAGGGGTTGCTCCTGGATACCTACGATCCCGTAGCCGTGGGTGGAACTGGTCGCCGCTTCGATTGGGACTTGGTACCCAGATGGCTCGCGCCCCGTACCATCCTGGCTGGTGGCCTGGATCCGGGCAATGTGGCGGAAGCCATACGCCGCATCGGTCCCTATGCCGTGGATGTCAGCGGGGGGGTCGAAGTGGCCAAGGGTGTGAAAGACCGCACCAAGCTGGAGGCATTCTTGCGAGGGGTGAAAGATGGCGATGAATCCCGATAACACCATGCAGCTACCGGATACCAGAGGACATTTCGGCCGCTACGGTGGCATGTTTGTCGCCGAAACCCTGATGCACCCGCTGGAGGAGCTGCGGGTCGCCTACGAGCGTTATCTCAAGGACCGGACCTTCCTCGCGGAGCTGGATGCGGATCTACGCGACTATGTGGGTAGGCCATCCCCGGTCTATCATGCCGAGCGCTGGAGCCGGGAACTCGGCGGGGCTCAGATCTTCCTCAAGCGCGAAGACCTCAATCACACCGGTGCCCACAAGGTAAACAATACGGTCGGCCAGGCCTTGCTGGCACGGCATATGGGAAAGACCCGTATCATTGCCGAGACCGGGGCCGGCCAGCATGGTGTCGCAACCGCCACTGTGGCCGCGCGCCTGGGGCTTACCTGCGTTGTCTATATGGGCGAAGTGGATATGGCGCGCCAGGAGGCCAATGTCTACCGGATGCGGCTCTTAGGCGCCGAGGTGAGATCGGTCAGGTCTGGTTCCCGGACCCTTAAGGATGCCCTCAACGAGGCCCTGCGGGATTGGGTCACCAATGTGGACGACACTTTCTATATCATTGGCACCGTGGCGGGTCCGCATCCCTATCCGGCCATGGTCCGGGACTTTCAGACTGTGATCGGGCGTGAAGCCCGCGCCCAGCTACTGGAGCGCATCGGCTGCCTGCCCGATGTTCTAATTGCCTGCGTGGGCGGAGGGTCCAACGCCATTGGGCTTTTCCACCCCTTCCTTGGCGATGCCGAGGTCGCCATCTACGGAATCGAGGCGGCGGGTGACGGACTGGCGACTGGTCGGCATGCCGCGCCTTTGTGTGCCGGTACTCCAGGTGTGCTCCACGGCAACCGTACTTATCTCATGGAAGACCGGAACGGACAGATCATTGAGACCCACTCCATCTCGGCCGGGCTCGACTATCCGGGGGTCGGGCCTGAGCATGCTTGGCTCAAGGACAGCGGACGCGCTTGTTATGAGACGGCTACCGATGCGGAGGCCCTGGCCGCCTTTCATGCCTTGACCCGCATCGAGGGCATCATCCCGGCCTTGGAGTCGAGTCATGCCCTGGCCTTTGCCGCTAAGCTGGCACCCACCATGACCAAAGACCGGTCGCTCCTCGTCAACCTCTCCGGACGCGGGGACAAAGACATGCACACGGTTGCGGTGGCCGCGCGGGAAGGTCAGCTACGAGTAGGCCAACCATGAGCAGAATTGCGCAGTGCTTCGAGACCCTGAGTGGGCAACGCAAGACTGCGTTGATTCCTTTCGTCATCGCCGGCGACCCGCAACCGTCCGTCACCGTCCCCTTGATGCACGCCATGGTCGCTGCCGGGGCGGACCTGATTGAGCTTGGGGTTCCGTTCTCCGATCCCATGGCCGACGGGCCAGTCATTCAGCGCGCTAGCGAGCGGGCCCTGGTGCACCATGTCAATCTACTCGACGTGCTGAATATGGTCCAAGAATTTCGCGCGCGCGACGCGCAAACCCCTGTGGTTCTCATGGGCTACCTTAACCCCATTGAGGTTATGGGGTATGAGAAGTTCGTAGGACGGGCCGGAGACGTCGGTGTGGACGGGGTACTGGTAGTGGACGCGCCGCTGGAGGAGAGCCGGGAACTGGTGGCAATCCTGCGGGCGTCGGGATTGGATCTAGTCTATCTGCTTGCCCCCACCTCGACCGCAGAACGGATTGCCAAGATCGCCAGGGTAGCGTCCGGGTTTGTCTACTATGTCGCCGTCAGGGGGATAACTGGCGCGGGCCACCTGGATGCGGATCAGGTGGCCGCCAAGCTGATACTGATCCGGCGCATAACCGAGCTGCCGGTGGGGGTTGGGTTCGGCGTCAAAGGCGTCGAGAGCGCTGCCCGCGTCGCCCAGGTGGCGGATGCGGTCATCGTCGGCAGCGCCATCGTCGAACGGATAGAGAGGTTAGCCGACGCACCCCGACGCATACCGGATGTCGTGTGCGATTTCCTCAGTGACCTGCGGGCTGCAATCGACGGCACACTCGGATCTTGACTCGATGCCAAGACCGTCGAGCTTTTGGAAGCCCAGCATCAGCGGATCGAAGACCGCTAGGCGGAGTTGATCGCCCGCATTCGCGGAGCCGACGGCGAAGAATTTCTGCTGCATGTCGAGATCGCCGACAACAATACTGCGGTACTATACGGACATCCGCCTTGCCGGCCACTCCGGACCATCCGACAGTTTCGGATCTACATTGAAGCCGACCGCTTGACATGCCGGCAGGTATTGAAGCGCCGGGACTGTTCGACTACCGCTATAGGCTGGTCGATCTGCATCAGGTCGACTTGCCGGCCTGATGGCGCAGATAACCCCGATGCCCTAGTATTAGCCGTGCTGTCGCGGATTCGGGGACTGCAGACCCCAGGAAGTCATCACCTATATTATGCACCGCCTGCAGGAATTGCTGGGTTCGGACGAGCGGGATTTCTGTGGCTACATGACCATGCTGGAGATTTTCTCAGAGAATCGAAATCTGAAAGGCTAGGTTGAGGGAGTCGAACACATGCTGACCGAAATCGACGTTGAACGCTTGCTGTCTTTCTCCATCGGCTTTGAACGTGGCGAGAAAAAAGGTTTGGAAGAGGATCTGGCAAGAGGTGTGGAAGAAGGTTTGGAAAATCGATGCATCGCCGAACGATGGGTAACTGCTTCACAACCCGGAAGACAGGCGAGAAGCCATTGATGGAAATCGCCTTGTCATACCCGGAGGCCTTAACTCAATGAACTGGTTCGATAAGCTAATGCCCGGTAGTATCCGCACCGAGGCGAGCCGCAAGCGCGCGGTGCCAAAGGGGCTGTGGGCCAAGTGCCCGGGGTGCAACGCCGTCCTCTACCGTGCGGAGCTGGAGCGCAATCTGCAGGTCTGCCCCAAATGCAGTCATCACAACCGACTCGGCGCACGTCGTCGGCTTGAGACCTTCCTTGACCTTAACCCCCAGGAAGAGATCGGAGCGGACATCGAGTCGGTCGATCCCCTAAAATTCAAAGATCTCAAGAAATACAAGGAGCGCCTCGCCGTGGCCCAGAGGCAGACAGCGGAAAAGGAGGCCCTGGTGGTCACGCGCGGTTGCGTAAAGGGACTCGAGATCGTAGCCGCGGCCTTCGAGTTCAGATTCCTAGGTGGCTCCATGGGTTCGGTCGTTGGAGAGCGTTTTGTCAGGGGGATTGATGCGGCCCTCAAGAAAGATGCGGCGGTTGTCTGCTTCGCAGCCAGCGGCGGCGCGCGTATGCAGGAATCCCTGTTCTCCCTTGTGCAGATGGCCAAAACCAGCGCCGCCTTGGGGCGACTACGCGAGCGCGGTCTGCCTTTCATCTCAGTGATGACGGACCCCACCATGGGCGGCGTCTCCGCCAGTCTGGCTATGCTCGGAGACATCAACTTGGCCGAGCCGAACGCCCTCATTGGTTTCGCTGGTCCCCGAGTCATCCAGCAGACGGTGCGCGAAAAGCTGCCGGATGGCTTTCAACGCAGTGAGTTCCTGCTCGAGCACGGTGCTCTGGACATGATTATGGACCGGCGCGAGATGCGTGACCGGATCGCCGATCTGATCGCACTGCTCACCCACCGCCCGCGGCCCTAAATTGGCGATGGAACCGGTGCCGGTAGTGGTTAAGGTTTAAATGGAAACACCGCTACTGGCAGTGTATTGGGCATGCCATGCGCATGCACCCATCTCCCTCCGGGAGATGGCTAGGGGGCGGGGGTCAAACAAGGGACATCCATGTTATGTATGTCATACAGGTTTTCGAACGATTTCCAACGCAAGAAGATTGTATTGTTCAGCTTGAGCAAGTCCGCTGGGGCGGCGAACCAACTTGCCCTTACTGTAGTTCTACCAAGACCGCCCGTAATCAAACATCGCCATCGCTGCTACAACTGTAAGACTTCGTTCAGTGTCACGGCGGGCACGATCTCTGACCACACCCCCCTGCCACTTCAGCAGTGGTTTTTTCGATCATGCTCATGCTGAATGCTAAGCAGGGGCTGTCAGCGCTCCAGCTTTCACGCGCTCTGGACGTGAACGTGCGTTGCGGATCGCCATGCAGATCATGGCAGGCCGTGACATAGGCTGAACGGCGCAGCCTTCTGACCGGCATCGTAAGGGCAACCGGCTAGACGACGACAAGCAGGACGAGCGTGGCAGGGGAACCGACAGGGCCCCTGTGATCGGAGCGGTCGAACGCGGCGGCAACTTGACGGCCAAGGCGATCCTTCAAGGAGGAGATGAAGGGGCGGCACATGCGGGCTCTCGTGCGGGAGCGTGTTGAAACGTCTACGGCCACCCTGATCACCGACGGGTTATCTCGGCATGTCAAAGGTGCTGCCCCACACCGTCATCGAGCATCAGGATTGGTGCGTGGACGGCGATAGTCACACTCATGCACGCTACACCCAATCGCCTAATCCGAAGCCCGGTGGCGGGCGACGCCCACACCGGTTGGCAGTCGAACACTGGTCTGTCCGGACCGTAGCCACAGATTGATCCCGCTGAGGTTATACAGGTCATTTCCCACGCAGGCGGGTTGGACGGTGCAGATGGCGCGCACATAGTCCGCGACATTGATTGCAGTTGCATACCAGATATCGCTCCGGCCACCGAGCCTTTGCATCAGGGTTTCCATATAGGACCAGCTGTTTGTCGGCTCCCCGGAGTCGAGCTCCCAGCTATGGCCATAGATGAATAACAGAGCCAAGCTGTGGTCCGGCGAGGCTAAAAACGCCTCGGCAAGCTCACCTGCAGCACTGTGGTGACAACTCGGGCTCCATGCCAACAGATCGGCGGGTAGACAAAAACCCCGGGTCTGGTCCGCAGTCCGTGCGTAAACGATGCCGAGCTCATCCAACACCTCGATTACAGTGGCATTGTGCGCGCCGAACGGATAGGCGTGCCCGCGCACGTTCTGACCCAGGAGCCGTGAGAGTGCCGCGCGATCGTCTCCGACCTCAGCGGCGATCTCGGTTCTAGACAGGGAATCAAGGTAAGGGTGGCTGACAGAATGAGTAGACACCTCGTGACCGGCATACAGGGAAACAACTTCCTCCGGGTCGACATAGTCCGGGTGACCAAAGCGCCCCGAGCTGAGATGAAAGGTTCCACGAACCCCGTGGCGCCCCAGGAGCTTGATCAAGCGACGGTCCTGGACAGGACCGTCGTCCATGCTAAGGACCAGGGCCTTAGCGAGACCACCAGGGAACAGGAAGTCGGCATGCGTTACCGGGGGGCTCTGCTGTTCGGTGCCGGGAAACCCGGTGTCCGCCGTATCTCCGGAACGGTCCTGGCCATAGACCCCGTCGGTTTCGCTGAATGGCTGTGACATAAAGGGATTTAATTCAGAATTGCTAATGGGATTTGAAATACATTGGTTTAGGGTCGTACTTTCAGTATTCTTCATCAAAGCAGATTTGGGGGCAGCCGCCGGTCCCGATGCGGGATCGTGCCTTGGAGGGGTGGCTGAGCGGCCGAAAGCGGCGGTCTTGAAAACCGTTGACCCGTAAGGGTCCGTGGGTTCGAATCCCACTCCCTCCGCCAATTTTATTCATAAAATGTTGTTTTTAGGATTTAAATTAATGCATTTAATACTATAGTCTACCTTTTGGTCCACCTTTCAGATGCTTGGCGGGTGTCGAGAGACACCTTCAGCCGTTGCCATTCTGCAAGTCTCCATCGTTGCACTTTCTGGTACTTTCTGGTGATCGTCGCCCCATACCTGCGCACGGGTCAGCGCATTGAGCACGCCTTTGAGCAGGTTGTCCAGGTCTCCAGGTCTCGCTGGTGCCAATCTGAAACGTAAACTTCGATGTGTATTGCCACGGTGGTCGCTGATCAGAATCCCGGCAATCCCTTGGTCCATCACTCGACGCCACGAGAGGGCTTTTGCGAAGTCCCGTAAGCTTATAACTCCCCAGAGTGCCAAGCCTTCTTATCCTTCGGGGCCATCGCCGATGGCACGTACCCTAGGGTAACAGGCAGATCCTTGCAGACGATCTCCAGGGCATCGAGTAGACCATCTACCCCTATCGGGGATTCTTCATCTTCATAACGCACAATACGCATAATACGCAAAAATCCCTCGAACCGGGCAATATCGACTTCCTTTAGATCTCGTGCATGTTATTACGGTGATTTGAAGGGTTCTTCTGGAAGGGAAAATTGCAGTGCTGTGGGGTACTGTTTTCGGTAAAGCCTCGGGTCTATCTAACGGAACTGAATAGCTACCATGAAAATGTCTAGTCATCGGAGGCTGTAGGATGTAAAGACTGCATCCACATCTATCGCGACGAATCCTGCCATTTCCGGTGACACTTCAGGGAGGGATTCTAGCTGCTTTGCTACTGCTACAGTTACCGGCTGATTGGTTTGCGGAAAGGGTCATTGCCCGTTCCCTTTCAGCAACGCCGGGTTGATATGAATCTCCTTGCGCTTGCCGTCTTGAAGCAGTTGTACCCTGCCTGCTTCTATCAATTCACCTAGGGCAAAATCCAGCGTGTTTTCTCACGCAGGCGTCCCGGTGTCACGTTGTGCTGCACGCTTGGCAGTCGAATTCACGAACTTATCTTGCCGATACCGAAAACAGAAAATCGGAAGAACAAGACCACTGAGAATGTGAAGACTATGATTGGTTACAAGAATGCCACCCGGGCACTCGCATGAAAGACTATTCTTGGTGTGGCTCTGGCCGAGGATAGTTTGGGCGTGACAGAATGTCTTACGATGACGAATCCGCACCTTGTTGGAAACAGTCTATCCCGACGCACCCACGGGCCGGATTAACAATAATCTGGGACAGATTTGGGCATTCAGTCACGGGATCGCTAAGGACGATTGGATCGTCCTACCCAGCAAGCAGAAGCCCGCCGTCCATGTGGCGAAAGTGAAAGGGGATTACACCTTCAATCCCGATGGTAATGATCCGTTCTTCCATTACCGGGATGTGGAATGGATCGTTCAGGATATTCCACGCACCAACTTCGATCAGGACTTGCTCTATTCCTTCGGTGCCTTCATGACCGTTTGCCAGGTGAGCCGCAACGACGCCGAGCAACGAATTCACAAGATGGCTAAGAACGAATGGAAGTCGGCCGGCACGATGCCAAGCGCCAAAAAGGAAGCGGAAGAGGAAGGCGCGGAGACCGACGAGGGATTGGAGGACTTGGCCCAGGTCGCACGGGACCAGATTGCGAAAGCCACCCATAATGCGGAGCGACGCCCCTTCGGTTTATCCGCCCCAAGGAACGATTACCAAGAATACGGGGGAAGGTACCGCGCAGGGCGTTGAAGGCGTCGCTCACGGTGAAACTAGCCAGCCGGTTCTGTTTCGATCCACGCCCACACCTTCCGGGCGGCGGCAAGGGTGAGATCGGCTCCCATCATGTCCAGCGCCGCCCGGCTGTGATGGGTGATGACGGCCGTGGTCTCCAAGGCCGCAGTCATGGTCTTGGCGGTGATCTCAGCTTCCCAGGGGGTGCCGTGGGCGTGCGAGATTCCATGCAGCACCCCGGCCAGGCGGGCCGCAGCCCCCGGTGCCTTACCGGCCCAGTCGGTGAAGTGCTCCAGGGCACGGCCCGGTTGCATCTGCTCCTCGTCTGACCGCGCTTTTTCGTCCAGGTGTAGCAGGTGGGGACGCTCATCGCCGTATTCGTCGGCAGCGGGCTCCCAATCCAGCATGGCGCGGAGACCGGCCGCGTAGGCGTTGCGTACTCCCTCCAGCACGGGGTTGGGCTCCAAGCGACGGAAGCCCAGCGGGGACAGCGGCAGCAGATAGAGAAACCGCGCCAATAATCCACGGCTACGGAATCCAGGCTTGGCAGCCAGCCCATGCAATACACCTGGCTGGGGGCTCAGGCCGATACTCAGCCGCGGGCTTTTCAGGAAGACCGGCGGACTGCCGTTCCGATCCACCCGTTCCGCGTCACCGCTATGAGCCTTCAGCGCCAGGTCCAGGTTGGGGATACCCCTGGAGTAGCGTCCCTGTAGTAGATCGAAGACGCCGCCCTCCGACGATAACCAGGCCATGCACTCGCCATGCTCGGCCAGCAGTGTGCCCAGCCGTTCCGGGGTAGCGTCCGAGGTCCAGAGTTGAGGCTGAATGGGGATGTCGGGAAGCTTGGCCTCGATCTCGTCGGCTTCCTGTGCTAGTTCCTCTGCCTCGCCGTTATCCTTCGTCCTGGCAGCCCTTGCTGCGCTTCTCCTTAGCGCGGGTCTCCATGGTTTTGCGTTCGCTGGCGATTGGTATCTCAGTATCGGCGGCGACAGCTCGGGCAAAGCTCCCGGCCCATCCCGGCAGATGTGCCAGATCAAGGTGCGGCAGGTTAGGCGCATCCAGCGGCACCAGCTTTGGCCAGTCCTCAGCCGGTGGCGCAGCGGACCTCGGCAGGTTGGCGGTCATGCGCTACCCCCTGCCAGCCATACGGCCAGATCGTTGCAGTCGGTCAGGTGCTTGGGCGCATCCTCCACAGCCATTGTGGCAGCGCCAGCAGCGCCCCCGATGCAATGGCGGCAGCCTTGGCTTTGGTAGCTCCGGGATTGCCAGCGGTCAGACGGTCATCGTCGCCCGCAATCACCAGTCCGGCAGACGGCCAATGGCGGCAGACGGCCAAGGCAACCGGCCCCAGGTTGCCAGCGTCGATAGCGGCCAGCACCAGCACGGCGGGTTCATCCTCGGTTAGGGTGCAGCCGGTGGCCCAACCCTCGCAGATAATCACGCGGGCGGGGTTCTCCATGTCACCCGCCACGGGAATGAAACAACCCCGCTTGCGTCCGCCAGAGAGCAGCCGCTTTCTACCATCGGTGACGATGAATTGCAGATTGGTCAACCTGCCGGTTAAGTCCATTACCGGCAGCGTCAATACGCCCCTGTGCAACCTCACGCCGTGCGGCTGAATGCGTTTGCGGATCAGGTAGGGATGGTTACCAGGGGCGGGAATCGTTGCATCCCAGATCGTCGCGGCCCGTATGGCGGCATCGGCCCACCGGGCATTACACTCCGCCTTGGCCTGTTGCTTTGCAGCCTCTATTCGGCGGGCAAAGCGGCGATAATGTTTTGGTAGGTGGATTCGGATCGTTCATCAAGTATTCTCTTTTTGTCCACCATGGCTCTGAGAGAATCACGCTCCAGTTCGATATTATCCTTTCCACCGCACAATTTCTTGTATTCGCTTTTGGTGTTCTCCAGGCGTTTTCTAGTTTATCGTGTTCGTCCTTCAAGACACGATAGGCGTCAGCGCTGATGGCCATGTGGGTACTGCGTTCAATATCATCGAACAGGAATGCAGGTTTTTCATTCGGGAATGCCTTCTCCATCCACTTCTTGAGATCACGTCCGAAAAATCAGCGGCGTTCATACGCTACATGGTCGTCAATGGAAACAGTCCTGCCATCTTCACGACCATGGGGAAGCGAACCGCCTTCAATTGCTTCCGCGATTGCTCGGCTTTTGGGTTCAAGGCAGGGAACGGCAGGGTGTATCCAAACGCTCCTACCCAGTCCCGATTGGGATAACTGAGTAACTTCCTAAACAACTTTATCGACCTGGATTTCGGGCACGGGCAGGCCACACCAAAGGGCGGCGGCTTGGGGTATCGAATAGACCCTGTAATGGGCCTTCATTGATGTGCAATTGTCAGTTTCCCAAGGTTGCTGCATAGGTTTGGCTCCCTCGTTTTTCGCCTGTAACATGATTTCCTTGGATTATATGGGACATTACAGTACATTTTCAGTCGCCATTTAGGGGGAGCCAGGGTCACCACCAAGATCGCTACGTTGACGTTTCGGATTAATCCGGTGATGTTCGGTTTGCAACCAAGATCATGGGTAGCTGGAAAGGGTTATCCAAGCGCAGGCTGGTACTGCTGGGGGAGGACGGCCAAGAGGACGCCTTGTCCGAGGGTACCGCACCCATGCGCCGCGCACTGGCCTTCTCCAAATCCATCCAGGCTTCCAGGCAGACGACCGCGAGCTTCGACAAACTGGTCGATCTGTACGTAGAGAAGCCGGCCGGCATGGTGGATTGCCGTCTCAAGCATGTTGACGGCACCATGAATGCGCTGGTGCGCCAAAACGCCTTGGATTGGCTCAAGGCCGATATGGACGCGGGCGAATGCCGCATCCTCTCGAATGCCCGTTGCCTCTCCGAAGGCATCGATGTGCCGGCGCTGGACGCGGTGGTGTTTTTCGATACCCGCGAATCCATTGTAGATATCGTGCAGTCCGTTGGGCGCGTTATGCGTAAGGCCGAGGGCAAGCAATACGGCTACATCATCCTGCCAGTCTGCATGCCCTCCGAGCAAATCGAGGATTACAACCGCTATATCGACAACGACCCGCAATTCAAAGGCATCTGGAAAGTCGTCAAGGCCCTGCGCGCCCACGACGAAAGCCTGGTTGACGAGGCCGAGTTCCGGCGCAAGATCAAGGTCCTCAACGGAGGTGGCGGAGACGACGCAGGGGACGGGCAGGGAACCTTGCCGCTCGATTTCCCCCTGCTACCCCTGGATGCCGTCAACGAAGCCGTCTATGCCGCCATCCCTAAGAAGCTTGGCGACCGGGAATATTGGAGCGAATGGGCCAAGGGCATCGGCCAAACCGCCACCCGTCTGATCGCCCGTATCGAAGCGCTGATCGCCGACAACCCCCAGCTTGGCGAAGACTTCGCCCACTTCCTGAAGGGGCTACAAGACACCCTCAACCCTGCCATCAGCCGCGACGATGTGGTGGAAATGCTCGCCCAGCACATCCTCACTCTGCCCGTCTTCCAGGCCCTCTTCGCCGCTACCGGCTTTCCGGATAACAACGCCGTCGGCAAGGGCCTACAAGGCATCGTAGACAGGCTCGACGCGGCAGCGGTGGACAGCGAAACCGAGGGGTTGGAAAAGTTCTATGAAAACGTCCGCGAGCGCATCCGTCTTGCCAAGAGCGACACATCCAAACAAGACGTCATCCGCAACCTCTACGACACGTTCTTTCAAAATGCCTTTCCGCGCATGGCCGAACGTCTGGGGATCGTCTATACCCCAATCCAAGTCGTTGATTTCATCCTCGAGAGCGCCGATTCCGCGTTGCGCGAGCACTTCGGACAGACCCTCGCCAGCCGCGACGTGCAGATACTCGACCCCTTCACTGGCACCGGCACCTTCCTGGTCCGGCTGATCCAGTCCGGCCTCATCGAGGCCGACGCCCTACGCCATAAATTCGGCCACGAGCTGCACGCCAATGAACTCGTATTACTGGCTTATTACATCGCTAGCATCAATATCGAGACCGCCTACCATGCCGCCACCGGCGAATACCGTCCCTTCGGCGGCATGGTCCTGACCGATACCTTCCAGATGAGGGAAAAAGGCGACCTGGCGGATAAGGGGGTCCTGCCGGAAAACAACGCCCGCGCCGAGCGGCAACTGCAGCAACCGATCCAGGTCATCATCGGCAATCCACCCTATTCGTCCGGTCAAAGGAGCGAAAACGACAATAACAAGAATCTTGCCTATCCAACCCTCGACCGCAGCATCCGCACCACCTATGCCGAGCAATCGGGTGCGAAGTTGCTCAAGAACCTCTACGACTCTTACATCCGCGCCATCCGCTGGGCTACCGACCGCATCGGCGACCGGGGCATCGTCGCCTTCGTCACCAATGGATCATTCCTGGACGCTAACAACATGGACGGCCTGCGCAAGTGCCTGATCGAGGAATGCAGTCATCTATACGTCCTCAATTTACGCGGCAACCAACGCACCTCTGGCGAGGAATCGCGGCGGGAAGGCGGCCAGATATTCGGCTCCGGTTCCCGCACTCCAGTAGCCATCACCATCCTGGTCAAGGACCCGGTCCATACCGGCTCCTGTGAACTGCGCTACCACGACATCGGTGACTATCTTAAGCGCGAGGAAAAGCTCGACCGCATCTGGGCATTTGGCGGTATCGAAGGCATTGAGTGGCAGACCATCATCCCTAATGCCGAGGGCGACTGGATTAATCAGCGCGACCCGGCCTTCGATAACTTCCTGACGCTGGGAAACAAGGAAACTGCCGCCGACCAGGCCATTTTTAGTATCTATTCTATGGGGCTCCTGAGCGCCCGCGACGCCTGGGCCTATAACATGAACCACGCCGCCCTCGAATCCAACATGCGCCGTATGATCCGAGCCTATGAATCCGACCGACAACGCTATGCGGAGCTTTGCGTCGGCCGGCCTAAGGACCAGAGGCCGGAAATTGAGGATGTAATCGACACCGATCCCGAGCGGATCAGTTGGTCGCACAATCTAAAAACGGACCTCCGGCGCGACAAGCCGCTTGAATACCAGGCAACTTCGGTAATTCAAAGCGCATATCGCCCCTTCTGCAAGCAATGGCTCTACTTCAATCGGCGTCTTAATGAGCGTGTCTATCAGATGCCCAAGCTCTTTCCAACGCCAAAGCATCGGAATGTGGTGATTTCCGCATCAGGTATTGGCGCGGCAAAAGGCTTTTCCAGTTTGGTGTCAGACACTATTCCCAACTATCATCTGCAAAGCAACGGCCAATATTTCCCACTCTACTGGTACGAGAAGCCAGGGGAGAAGGCCAA
>Ga0209787_1000077_pt1 | contig 22869 bp, 17 predicted proteins | sample WorMetLIZISLAND2_2_FD_187414 | JGI IMG/M metagenome (GOLD analysis project Ga0209787, IMG submission 187414) | Marine gutless worms symbiont microbial communities from Max Planck institute for Marine Microbiology, Germany - Olavius loisae LIZARD... ... | reverse complement strand
GAGCTAGTCATGTATATAATTCCCTAATTATTACACTACACTACATTACGATACAGCCATCTAAGTCCATAACCACTTATCATTTCGAAGAAAAAAGCTGCGTGAAAATTCAAACTGACGCACTACCCTTCAGCGAGCTGATTTTACTTAGCCGCCAATACCCGATAGACTAGCGGCACCAGTACCAGCGACACTAGGGTAGAAAACAAGAGCCCGGAGACGATGGTCACCGCCAGGGGTTGGAGCAGTTCTGAACCCTCACCCAGGGCCAGGGGTAGCAGGCCCACCACGGTCGTCAGGGTGGTCATGAGGATGGGCCGCAGGCGCAGACGGGCGGATACGACGATGGCCCGAAGCTTGTCGGTACCCCGGCGGCGCTGGATCTCGATGAACTCCACCAGCACAATGGCGTTGTTGACCACGATCCCTGCCAACATGATGAGCCCCAACCATACGGGCATGGATAGGGGTAGCCCGGTCCACTGCAACCCCAGGACGGTGCCGATGAGGGCGAATGGCACGCTGAGCAGGATAATGAAGGGGTTGCGCAGGGATTCGTACTGTACGGCCATGACGACCAACACCAGGAACAGGGCTAGCCCGAGCAGCAGGCGGCTCAAGTTCCGGCCTTCCTGCAAGGCCTCCAGGCTACCCGCCTCATAGAGGCTGTAGCCGGGGGGCAGCTCCATATCCGCAGTAGCCGCTAGAGCGTGTTCCAAGGCCTCTGCTAGGCTTAGTAACTCTCCGCCCAGGGAGGCAGTGACTTCTACCACCCGTTGTTGGCGGTCACGCATGATGACGGAAGGTTGGGGCAGGATCGCGACCTGGGCGATATCCCCGAGGCGGATGGGAAGCCGGGGTGTCGTCCTGCTGAACAGCAGGATGGATTTGATCGCTCCCAGGGTTCCCACATGACCCTGGTCGAGGCGCAACAGGACATCAATGCGGCGATCCTCGGCGATAAAGTCAGTGACCACCTGGCCCCCGAGGGCAAAGCCCAGTATTTCACCGACATCCTCCACACCCAGGCCATAGCTGGCGGCCCGCTCCCGGTCCAGCTGGATGGACAGCTCCTGGGTAAAATCCTGGTTGGAGTGACGGACATTACGCAGGCCCTCGATCTCCTGCAGCCGCTCCACAACCTGATCGCCAAGCGCCTCCAGGGTCGCGAGCTGAGGGCCCTTGATGCGCAGGCTCAGATCATCGTCCCCGCGGTTGAATCGGATACCGCGAATGCCCTGGGCGTACATGTACACCCTGAGCCCAGGGATGCGTTCGGCGTCGAGCAATGCCTGCATGCGGGCGATCCATTGGTCACTGCTGACCTCCCGTTCCGCTGTGGGTCCCAGCCGGACCTGGAGACTCGCCCGGTTCGTCGACTCGAATTGAGAGCGCCCAAAGACAAAGCCGCCAACAGTTGTGAAAATGGTCTGTACCTCCGATTGCCGGGCGACCAGGGCCTCGACCCGTCGGGCAAGGGCATCCATCTGATCGAGATTGATGCCGCTATCGGCAGTGAGGCTGATACGCACAACGCCATCATCCAGCTTGGGCAGGAAGATCTGTTTGGCTTCGTACAGCCAGGGGGTGATCAGGACCAGGCCAGCGATGAAGGCGATGATGACCGGCCAGTGGATCGGCAGCAGTCCCTCTAACAGCCGACTATAGCCGTCCTGGGCGACCTGGAGAATCCTGTTCACCAGCCGCCGCGCGGGGCCTTCCCGACGCACCGGCACCCGGCCAGCCAAGGCGGGTACCAGGGTCAGGGCCACCAGCATGGAGGCAAGGGTGGCGGCGGAGATGGTGAAGATGAGCTCGCGGAACAGCAGCCCGATCAGTCCACCGACGAACAGGAATGGGAGCACCGCCGCTAGGTTGGTGGAGGTGGCAGCGACGATGGCACCCGTCACCTCCCGGCTCGCCCCATCCGCGGCCTGTTCTGGAGATTCCCCCCGATGTTGGTGGCGGTAGAGATTCTCAAGCATGACGATGGTATTGTCCACTAACATGCCGATACCCAGCGCTAGGCCGCCCAAGGTCATGATGTTAAAGGTGAACCCGAAGGCGGCCATCAGGATGGAGGTAAACAGCACGGCGATAGGGATGGCGCTGCCAATGATCAGGGTCCGGCGCAGACTGCCCAAAAACAGATAGACCATGGCCATAGCCAGCAGGGCACCACTGGCAGCCGCAGTGACTGCGTTGTTCAGAGCACGGCGGATGTAGTAGGCCTGGTCATCGACCTGCGTGATGGCGATGTCCGGTGGGATCTGCCCTTGATCCCGCAGTCGGTTGAGTTCCTGCTTTACCCTCTCGACCACCGCAACGGTATTGGCAAGGGGCTGTTTCTGGATGGAAAGCTTGATGCCGGGCTGGCCGTCCAGGCGGATGCGCAGACGCTCCTCGGCCGCCCCATCGATGATCCGTGCAACCTCCCCGAGGCGCACCAGTGATAGGGGGTCGTCGCGATCCTCGCCGGGCAGGAGCAGATCCGGTAGTTCCTCCACGCTGGCGAGGCGGCCCTGGGTACGGACGCTGATCTCCCCTTTTGACATGCGCAGACGGCCGGCCGGGATGTCCTGATTGGTCTGGCGTAGGATCTGCTTAATATCCAGTACGTCCAACTCCAGGCCGGCCAGCCGATATTGGTCGGCGTTTACCTGGATCTCGCGTTCAAGCCCACCTCCCACCTCGGCCGCGGCCACCCCGTCCAGGTTGAGCAGGGCCCGGCTCAGGTCGTAATCTACCCAAGCCCGCAGCTCCACCGGGTCCAGCAGAGGGGAGCTCACCACATACTCCACCACCGGGAGCTGGAAAGGATCCCGTTTGTAGATGACCGGGGGGTCAATGCTCTCCAGCAGGAAGCGCTTGGCCCGATCGAGCCGGGAGCTGGCATCCCGCAGGGCCTGATCCACATCAGTGCCGTAGGCGAACGACAGATCCACGGCGCTGCGCCCTTCTTGGGTCTGGGATTGGACGGCGATGGCACCCCTGGTGATCGCCAGCTGCTCTTCGAGCTGGCGCGTGACCTCGTCCTCCATGATCTTGGCGGGAACACCCGGATCCAGGATGCGCACTCGGATGTCCGGGTAGATAATCCTGGGCAGCAGGTCGATGTTCAGGCTCCCAAAAGCGAAGGTCCCCAACACCATAACCGCTAGGGCCAGCATCACCACCCCGACCGGGTGACGCACAGACCAGCTGGAGATGTTCGAGTTCACATCAATACCTTAGCAACCCTGAATAATTTGGGGCTCTCTTACGTTTTGTGTGGGTAAGGGGTTTAGCCTTGTCGGTGGTGTAACAAACTTGATGCGTTTTCCCTGCAAATGCTCTAACGCCTCACGTCGTTGTTTACCGCTGCCCTCGGACTGACGACCCCGATGGGAAGTAGGCGATGTCCGGTTCGATAGCGAAGCTAGGCGCATCGATTTCGAGGTGGCGTCTCCGCGTGGAACGCAGTTTACCTGTCCGCACTATGGTGCGGCGCACCACCCGGTCCACGACATCCGCGAGCACACCTAGCATCACCTGAACTTCTTCCAGTACCAAGCCTCTATCCAGACCCAAGTTTCACGCGTGCGCTGCGGGTGTTGTGCCAAGACGACCCAGGTCGCAGTTCTCTGGATATCAGGTCCCGCGTGATTATATACTTGGGAAGAAGCTAGCCTCAGCAGTTGCATGCTGGGGAAGGAGCGGAAGGAAAGGCGAAGGCAGTCAGGGAGCGGGTCGGCAGTGTTCGAGCTGCTCGCCGGTTTGCCATGACCCCTGAGCGAAGTCGTTACCTATCATGAACATCCAACTCCACCAGAGTGCACGAATCACGCCGGCGATTCGTCTGGAATTACAGGCCCAGCCCCAGTCGGTCACCAACCAGGAGTTAGCGTTAAGCCTACAACCTCAACCGCCACACGGTTGCGAAATGGCGTCAGCGCGAGGGGACAGAAGATGCCTCGCACCGCCCGCAACGGCTCCATACAACCCTCAGTGTGGTGGCGTTGCGAGACCCTCCTGCTCTGCCCCTGGGTGACCTGCTGGCGGTGGACCAACGATGAGATGTCCTGCTTGGGCTTGGACCGGTGTCTGCGCCGCCACGGCGTTTCTAACCTCAGAGCCATACTACTCCCAACTTTCCCCTACTCCCCCAGGGAAGAAGGCGCCAAGACCCAGTAAAGAGCTTCAATAGGCTTTGTGTGCATTGACGTGAAGTACCTGCCTTAGATGCCGGACCACGATTACTTTTTGAAGGAGTAATTGATCCAGATTGTACTGCGCTAATAGGCTTAGCATCTAGCAGACCTGGAACGGATCTACTTTGCGGGCCAACCCTATGCGCTCGGCATTCTTGAGGTCATCGATCACTAACGACTTCTTCGGGAGCTGCGATTTCCTGACGACGCGCTCGTAATCCGATGCGCCTGGCCCCTCCCATGCTCCCCAGTGCCAAGGTCAAGACCGATGGCCGGTGTGTTTCCACCTCCGAGCCCCAGCGGCCACCCAGGTCAAACTCTGTCTCGAAGCGGATTCTGGTGAGTCCGCCCTGCCCCATCAGCAAGCCGGGTGGCTGGTTAGGAGAAATCAGAGACGAGCTAGACCATCACCCCTCTACCAGAAAAATGGAATGAAACGAGTACTAGGCCGGGTTGACATTTAGAAGGGTCCACACAGCTGAATCTAAAATAATCAAACGGTTAGCGTAGGGTCCACTATGCGGACCGCTTGGGTTGTGGCCATTTAATACATAAAAAAACGATTAGTTAGAGTTAAACGTCAATGGGACCTAGCGGCCAATCTGGGTGATTTGCCCTTGCCAGCCGCGACCACGGACCTTCCCCTCGGCAAGACCCTGTACACCTATTCCCCCGGTCTGACGCTCGACTTGGCGACCGACCGACTATCGCCCTGGTGTGTTATGTGGTTTCTCCAGGATGTTAGGGTTTAATGCGCATCCCATAACAGCTCTCCATCAATTATCCGTCAATTAAAGTTTTGCCCAGAATGGGGCATATTTTATCAGCCTCTTGGGCGTCCCTCCGGCACCTTGAAGGAAGGGGCAGGTAACTGATAGGCCTCGACCTGGGCGACCACCTTGTCTATCCTACTACCTCGCTCTTCGCAAATACGGAAGCGGCGCATCAGGGAGGCAACGCCCCATCGCGGAATCTCGGCGGGGTATCCACAAGGTGAAGGGTATCCACCAAGGGTTCTCCCGGATTGGGGATCTCCATCCAGTCATCGAAGATCTCCACTATTGAGCCTGCTCGGGTCACAAAGGAATCCTAGTGGATTAAGGTATTGGCCACCAGTTTTCGAACTGCAGGTCAGGGAAACATGGTATCATTCAAGTTAGTGCCTGCATTAAAAGACTACTAAAGACTACTTCGTGCTTGACTACTTCGTTGATCGGAACCAAATATCGTGGTGGAATTGATCGGTTCCTCGAATCCGCTAGCATACCCCTTGACGCCAACCTGCTCCCGCAGAATTTTGAGTCGGCCCTGGCCTTCTGTACAAGACGACCCGTATCGCCTTACGCCGCAATCTGGGAAAATCGTCCAGCTTCTTAGTGAACAGGATGACCCCGAAATTGGTGATGTTCCATACGCTCGCTGCACGAGGATGGATCAGCTCATCCTGGGCGAGGGCATCAAGAATAACGGCATGCCCGTCCGGCAAAGGTAGTTCTAAAAGATTGAAGTAAGCGGGATAATCGAGTAACTTCAGGGCATCCTCACTGGAGACATGTTCTGCGGCAATACCCCCCGTTCGAAGGGAACCTGATCAAATACCCGCCAGCGCGCGTTCCTTCTCCGGATCGTCTTCCAACTGTTTCTTGTTAGGAGTCGACATGGACGAATCCCTGCTGCCTGAACCGCACGGCGAGCAGAACGATTTCTCCAGTTCTTCGTTGCCAACCTTGGTAGCAGCAGACTTGAATCCGGTACCGACGATTTCATAGATCCTGTCGTCTACGCCCCAGATCAGATAGGCGTTGGCCTTGCCTAACGCTTCCAGCCAGCAAAGCCCCCTTACACCTATCCTCTCGGCTAGCGGTCGATTCAACGACCGACTGCCGTCTTGGTGGGTTGCCTGGTGTCTCCAATCTGCCTCTTCCCGAGCAAGTCCAATTTAAGTGGCGACCGATAAGAAGTTGTCTGTGATGCATGGATTGGCTTACGAAGAGTGTTCGGTTCTTGAGCATGGCGTGGATGGCATGCAGTATGCTTACACATGACGGCACAGACGGCCTGGAGCTTCTTGTAGTAGGCGTGAATTGGGACCCGTGGGGTACAGCGCTCAGAGCGGGTATATAGAGGGAGATGCGCAGGTAGCGGTTGCCGGCTTTGGAGAGGCGGTTTTCTGTTGACACTGAAGCCGGACTGGAGTTGTGGCGGATCAAGCCCGGCCATGGCACCCCTACTGCTTGGCCTGCATCTCCTTGGGCAGGAGCAGCGGTTCACCGAGGAGTTGAATGGTGTCGGCGTCGGCGATGCCGGTGATGCTGATGAGCAGACCGAAGATGTCTTGGAGCGACTCAGCGGTGTCGATGAGGACGTGGCTCTGTTGGCACAGGTGTTCGATTCTTGGCGTCGAGTCGGGCAATGCTGTGTTGCAGATCAGGGATCAGGAAGTCTAATGTCGTCGTGGTGGGTTGGGCGGCCTGAAGCTGGTTCTTGGTCTGGGTTCGGAGCTTGTTATCGCCTCGGCGAAGCGTTTGGCGGCAATGGGGTTGTCGCCATCAGGGCCAGATGGCGGTGTTCTTGAACTCACGGGGTATCTGATTCGCCCCTCGCGGTTGATCGCCATGGTCACGGTTTTATGGCTGACATCGATTTCGGCGCTCTTCATGATCTTTGGACGTACGCACGTGCCCAACACTCAGCCACGCCGGGTCAGAAACATGGCATCGCCATAGCTGAAGAAACGGTAGCTCTGCCGAACCGCGTGACGGTAGGCGGCCATCACCTGCTCAAACCCGCCGAAGGCGGACACCAGCATCAGCAGGGTCGATTCCGGCAGATGGAAGTTAGTGATCATCGCATCGACCACCCGGAAGCGATAACCCGGACAAATGAAGAGCCGGGTATTACCCCGATAGGGCCGCAGATCCCCGGCCCGGAAAGCGCTTTCCAAACCACGCACGCTGGTGGTACCGACAGCGATGACGCGCCCACCGGCTTCCCGCGAGGTCGTCACGGCAGTACAGACTGCCTGCCCCACCTCCAGCCACTCACAGTGCATAGCATGCTCCTCAAGTCGCTCCACCCGTACTGGCTGGAAGGTCCCCGCCCCCACATGCAGCGTGAGATGGACGATTCGCACGCCCCGCTCCGCCAGACATGCCAACATGGGAGTGTCAAAATGCAGCCCAGCGGTGGGTGCGGCGACCGCCCCCTCACGCCGGCTGTAAACAGTCTGATAGCGCTCCAAGTCCGACGCCTCGTCAAGACGTCGGATGTAGGGCGGCAGGGGTATATGACCATGGCGCGCCATCAGATCCGTGAACCCGGCATCCAAAGAGTGCAGACGAAACAGATCGCCGTTCCGACCTGCTACTTCGAGTTGCTCACCGCCCGAGAGCAGAATCGGGGTCCCGGCCTTGAGGATCTTGCTCGCCCGCACCTGGACCAGGGCCGCTCGCTCGTCCAGGAGACGCTCGATCAGGATCTCGACCCGGCCCCCAGAGTGCTTGCGCCCGAAGAGCCGTGCTCGCATCACTCGGGTATCGTTGAAGACCAGCAGATCGTTCGGGGCCACCAATCGAGGCAGATCGGCAAAGGCCAGATCCCGTACCACCCCGCTGGGACCGTCCAGATACAGCAGCCGACTCGCGCCCCGCTCCGGCAAAGGCCGCTGAGCAATGAGCGGTTCGGGGAGATCGAAATGGAAATCGGAACGCTGCATGGTGCGATACACTACGTTATATAACGTAGCTTTATTTCGTGGACCATGCTTGGAACTGGAAACCGATGGAAGTGCCGGAGGATATCATCCTTGCCGATCTGCCCGGAAAACTACAATAGATCAGGACCCCCGCATGGCCCACGTGCACGTGCTCACCCAGGAGGTCGAGGAGCGTCCCAGAGAAAAACCCGAGATTCGCCGAAACGCCAGGGTACAGCCTGTGGAAAGATCGAGAGGATCTGGATGACCCCGCGGCATTATTCATCAATGCATGTCGCTGGAGCCGTTATCCAGATGTTTTTAGGGCGTGTTGACATTTAACCTACAAACGCTTCTGAGTCAGAGAGTTGGTCTTTCCAGTTATTTTTCGAGTTTATTGCAAAATAAATGCACTATCTGTAAATCTTAACAAGACCTAATACCGAGTTCCTGATCGTTCTGCCCTTCTTACTCTAAGAACTGTTTACCTTCTCCGGTCTGGAACGACTCCGGCCTATACCTCCCCACGTGAATCACGTTTGGTCTTGCCCCATCAACCAAAGCGTCTATACTATGCTGCCTCGCCCACAGGCAGCCGCATGCGTGTCCGGATACACGGGCAGGTCCAAGACTGGGAGCCGCGTTCGTGGTACGATCCCACCACGTTCCCCGCCGGGGTGGCGAAATTGGTAAACGCAGTAGACTCAAAATCTACCGGTGGCAACACACCATGTCGGTTCGAATCCGACTCCCGGCACCAACTTTTAGTTGCGTGTTCCTATACTCAAACCAAGTTGAAGCGATACTCCTGACTCGATATTTCCCTGTATCCTCTGTGCCTCTGTAGTTAAGACGTTGGGGTTCCTCCACTACCCTCTCCCCGGAAGCGGTAGGCAGGCTTCGGAGACTGCACAGGCAGGTGCCGTAAGCACGGCCCATCCTAGAACATTCATTTGTATGTCAATGCAACCACGACTCCGAAGACCACCAATACATTTCACCGCTGGAAACACCGGGACGGCGTTGCCGAGGGCCCGCACACACCGCACCGCCTGCGGCCACCCTCACCCCGACCCAGGAAGCCGTGGTCGTAAAACTGCGCAAGACTCTGCTGCTGTCGCTTGATGACCTCTTTATGATCGATCCGCTCCGGAGACCGCTCTACGCGCTGTCCGTGCCGCGCCCATGGGGGCCGCGCCATAGGGTGACCCTGTGCCGCAGGAGGAAGGCGCTCAAAGGCCAGTGCAGATCTTCGCAGTTTCCTCAAGCACCTGATCGACACGGCCCAGTCCACCATCACCAAGGTCCTCGCCGACAATGGCAAAGAGTTCACCGATCACTTCCGCGCCGGATGAAATAGTGATTAACTGGATGTTTGTTGGTTCATATCATCAAATGCTAGAATCAATATTCATTCAAAATGGCTAAGTGATGATTACAAAAATTAAGTAATATATGTTAGTCGTGAAAACCCGTTGGCATCAGACGACGTAAGTTCCATTTACCGAGAACATTGTCATGGTGAATGAATTCGTCTTTGATAGCATTGAATATCTCAGAGCATTTTCGTCTCAGATTCGTAGGCGCTATCGAGAATCCATGCCTTCACCGTGAGGCTGGTTTGGGTGCGGGGCCATCGAGTATAACGACACTGGCTGCGCTCAACTTGACTGAACAAGCGGTGCCCGATTGGGCGCGGTCTTCTGCCACGCCAAGACGCTGGCATCGCACCGGAACTGTTGGTCGCGTTCGCGCGTGAGCCACCCCAGCACCCGTGCCACATACGCGATAGCAACAAAGCCGATCTTCAGCGCTTCCAGTACGGCGTAGCGGTGTCGGTGCTCCTCCGGTAGCGAATGAAAATAGCGTCGCATGAATTTTTCATGCGACTGATCGTAGCCACGAGATGCGTTCATGTTTTATATGGGTACCCTCAAGTCACTACTAACCAAAAATGATGTCTAACTTGTTAGTGAACCGTCCCTAAATGCAACAAAACACGATATCGGAATCAGAAATATCAAGATGGAAACCGCCAAGAGAATTAACCGCAGGTAAACTCGGGCAAGTGCAAAAGATGAACGCTGATTGACAGGTGAACCATGGGCCAGCGCAGCTTCTTCGACATTGAGAACCGGTTGCGGAGCCTCAGTCAGTTGGGCTCCGTTGGAGCGGCTAGCTGCGGTGACCCCCTGGGAGATCATGCGTCCCCAATTGGGGCTGCTCCACGAAAAGGAACGCAAATCCAACGCGGACCGTAAACCGTTCGACGTGGTGCTGATGTTCAAGATGCTGGTCTTGCAAACCCTCTACGACCTGGCCGATGAGCGGCTAGAGTACCAGATCCGAGATTGGCTCTCGTTTGCGCGTTTTCTCGGCGAGAAACTTAAGGATGAAGTTCCGGGTGTCACCATGGTGTGGCGCGTTCACGGAGCGGCTTGAGGAATTGGGGCTGCCGGAACGGGTGTTCAGTCGCTTCGACGACTTCCTGAGCGCTCAGCCAGTGCCGGATCATGTCAACGACTTTAGCTAACGACTTTAGCTCTTGAGTTGTCATCTTTTTTGGTAGACGGCAAGCTGCCATGTTTAAAGGACACTCATCGGAGCCGATGAATTTTATAGGGAGCTGGCGCTCTGGAAACAGGTCAGCCTGGAGCCCGGAGGTGAATGATACGTCATGGCAACAAGGCCAATGGATGTTTCATGACAGACAGAAATATGTTTCTCTAAATGCACGAATCTTGTAAATCCCGCTCCTACGGGAGAGAGCCTGCCCCGAAATAGCGAGGGGCTTGGGAGGAAAGTGATATGTCCCCTGGGAGCGCCGGCATATTGTGGAGTCCGTGGGTGCGGATTACTTTTAGAGGGGATAAGACGCCCTTTGACTCCATTGTGATCTTGCGATCCGATCCATTGGCTAACGCGAAAGACCGGGCTGTGCCCGGCCTTTGGCTCCGCCAATAGGGCATTGTATTATGCCGCCTTCTCGGCCTTGCCTTCAAGCAGGCTGTTGCCGCCGGTGCGGATGTCGATCTTACGCGGCTTCATGGACTCGGGGATCTCACGTACCAGATCAATGTGCAGCAAACCGTCCTCAATGCGGGCATCCACCACCTTCACATAGTCGGCTAGATGGAACCTGCGCTCGAAGTTTCGGGTAGCGATGCCCCGGTACAGGAAGCGGCGCCCCTGTTCTTTGGCATCCTCCTTGTGGGCACCAGAAACCATCAGGACGCTTTCCTTGACCTGGACACTGAGCTCTTGCTCGGAGAAGCCGCCCACTGCCATGGAAATGCGGTAGGTGTCGTCGCCGGTGACCTCGATGTCATAGGGCGGATAACCGCTGGGTTCGGACCGATAGGTGGACTCCAGGACGGAGACCAAACGGTCGAAGCCAATAGCGGAGCGGAACAGGGGAGTGAAGTCGAGAGCAGTCATGGGCATATCCTCCACATGAGCAATATGATTGAAATGCGTTCTTACAAACCGCGTTAGCTGTAGACCTCTTTGCGAGCATCTACTTTAGCTTTAGGTAAGGATGGTTGCTGAAAGTTCAAGAGAAAACTACGAACCACGCGAAATCTTTGGAAGTACAGCGGCACCCTGACCTCCGGTGCCCACCGGAATCCGCAGTATCTGACGTAATCGTAGGATCACCCAGGCACATCTACCCGCCGCCGTTTTTTTGCCGACACGCTCCCAAAAGGGCCGAATTGACTCGTGTCGATGCGTATGACTCGTTGCTTTTCCTGCTCACCACACTTCACCTAGTGTCGTAATTTTTGATAGAGCTCTATGACCACCGACATCCACCAGTTCCCAACCCCCTTCTGAATGACACGCTCGGCCAGGGAGACTTCGGAGCGGCCAGTAATAGTAATTCGCCCTCCGAGAGCATGAACTTCTCCAGTCTCAGCCTTGGGTTTGGGGATTTTGTAGAAACTGATGTAGAGTTTTCTGCTACGGCGTCTCGGTGTTTTTTGCTAGGTTTCTCCAGCTGCTTGCTGAAACGCCGCGATGTAATCAGCTCAATCACTTTACCAGCTAAGACACGCAATTGAGTTAGGTGTAGCCGCATTCTCTAAGGTGATGCGGATTTCCAGCTGTTTCTCCGCGGTTTCGTCGTTAAGTGGCGTATCAGTGCGCGCAGGTGGTCGCCCACACCAGCAAACGCTTAGATCTGACGCATTGCCAGGGTACCGAAACGTCGGCCAAGCTCCTGTATCCGTTGGGCCTCGGGGGCAGGAAACCGGCTTAGCTCCCTTCTCGGCGCGTCTGAAATGACGACCTAGCATTTCGGCAATCTCACTCAACGAGTGCATCTACACCGACGCAAAACGCATTGACTTTTTGAAAGAATGCCGCCTTAGCCTATAGACAGCCTTTAACCTAATCTACATGCTGGATCAGGTCTGCAGGATCGAACTTGCGAGGCAGGCAGCCCCGTAGCCGTTGTCGATGTTGACTACGCCCACACCCCCGGCGCAGCTATTGAGCATGGTGAGCAGGGCGGCGAGACCCCCGAAGCTAGCCCCGTAACCGACGCTGGTGGGGACGGCGACGACGGGGCGGTTCACCAATCCGGCCACCACACTGACCAGCGCCCCTTCCATACCCGCGACCACGATCAGCACCCGTGCCTGCCGCAGTAACGGCAGCTGGGATACCAGCCGGTGCACACCGGCCACCCCCACATCCTGGATGCGCTCGACACGGGCCCCAAATAGGCAGGCGGTTTCATACGCCTCTTCGGCTACCAGCAGGTCGGCAGTACCGGCCGTGATGATCGCCAGGGTGCCCTCCAAGGTCTCCAGCGGCTCGCGGTGCAGCACAATAGTGCGGCCGAGGGGGTTGTAACGTAGGTCCGGATGCAGGTCAGAGACCGCCGCAAAAAAGTCGGCATCGGCCCGGGTGGCCAGCACATTGTGAGTACGCTCGCGGATCATATAACCTAGGATCTCGCGCACCTGGCCCTTGGTCTTGCCCTGACAAAAGACCACCTCCGGGTAGCCTTGGCGCAGCTCCCGATGGTTGTCAACCTTGGTCGTGCCCAGCTCGCCATAAGGTAAATCCCTAAGCAGATCCACCGCTTCCCCCACCGGGAGCTCACCACGACGCACTGCCTCCAGCAGCTCGGTGAGACGGTTCAGGTTCAAGACGGCCCGACCTTCACACTGGATTGTGGGGATCGGTCCATCTCCTCTCCGCCCGACCCCCATACGGCGTCCGTAGCGGCGTGATCGCAACCCAAACCGATTGGGTCCATGCTGCCGAGCCGATAGCCCAACAAGTCCATGGTAATATGGCGGAAACCTAGCTCTTGCAGGGTCTCGGTGATGGCCTCGGATTCTTCAAGCAACTGTCGACGCTGCTCTGGGGTTACTTCGATCCGTGCCAGGTCGCCGTGCATGCGCACCCGGACGCAGACAAAACCGCGGGTCCTGAGAAAACGCTCTGCCTCTTCCAGGCGGTTGAGGTCTTCCATGGTGACGCGCTGACCGATCGGTAACCGGGTGAGCAGACAGGCGTTGGTCGGTTTGTTCCAAGTGGACAGACCCAGGGATTCCGACAGTCGACGCACGTCTGCCTTGGAAATCTTGCACTTGAGCAGGGGGCTCTCGATCTCCAGTTCCAGCAGGGCGCGCATACCAGGACGGAAATCCCCCAAGTCGTCCAGATTACTGCCCTCAAGCACCCGCCCAAACCCAGCGTTCTGGGCCACTTCGAGCAGTTTGCCAAACAGTGCACGCTTGCAGATATAACAACGGTCCGGGGGATTGGCCTCCACGCCCTCCGGCATATCGAGTTCCACTAGCTCATGACGCACCCCCAGCTGGGTACCCAAGGCCAGCGCATCGGTCACCTCTTGCCGTTCCGTATAGGGTGTCACGGCCGTGAGCGCTAACACCCGCTCGCTTAGGGCCTCCTTGGTTGCCATCAGCAGAAAGGTGCTGTCCGCACCCCCGGAAAAGCCGACGGCTGCCGCCTTCACCCCCCGCAAATGATCAAGCAACCGCTTGTAGATGTCAGGTTCCATCATTCGCCTCCAGGAGCCGCTCCAGCTCGCGGTAGACCTCCCGCAACGGCAGATCCCGCTCCAACGCGATGGATCGGCAGACCTCATACTCCAGCTTGGTCTGCCGGTTTCCGTCCGGCCGCACGGCTACCTTGACAGGTACCGGACCAAAGGGGGTATCGAGGCGGCGCAAGGTCCGCTCCAGGGCGGTTCGGGATACCGAACCGCGGCGCACCCCCAGGGTGGCGGTCTCCGCGAACAGGAGTCTGGTTAATGTCGGTTCGTAGCGATCCTCGCACAAAACGCTCACTAGGATACCCGGTCGTCCCTTCTTCATCACCAGTGGTGCGATCCAGGCATCCTTCGCACCCTTTGTCAACAGTCGCTCCAACAGGTACGGATAGAATTCCGGATTCATATCGTCGATGTTGCACTCCAGGAGTGAGAGCTCCTCGCGCCGCGCGGAGCTGGGTTCCATGACCACTAGGCGCAGCACATTGGGCAGCGGTCCGGCGGCGCGGCGCCCGATGCCATAGCCAACGCGCTGAGAAACCATACTCCCCTGGGCCTCGAAACGCTCGGCTGCGGTGGTCAGGATGGCAGCCCCGGTGGGCGTCGTGGCCTCGAAGGGCACGCCGCCGCGATGGGTGGGAACGCCCTGTAGCAACTCCAAGGTTGCGGGGGCGGGTACCGGTAGGCGTCCATGAGCACAGTCCACGTAACCGGAGCCAAGCTCTACCACCGAACCGATCACCGCGGGCCAACCCAGCTGTTCCAGACAGATGGCCGCGCCGACCACGTCTACCAGAGCGTCGACGGCCCCAACTTCATGAAAGTGCACGGCCTCGATCGGAATACCGTGGACCTTGGCCTCCGCTGCCGCCAGCCGCTCGAACACCTGCAGACTGAAGGCCTCCACCCGGAGGCCAAGCCCAGAACGACCGATCAGTTCCCGAACCACCGCCGGCGAGCGCGCCGGGCTTTCGGTATTGGCATCAATCACCACTTCCACCCGGGTGCCAGTAATACCACTACGGTGGTCCGGCGTGATACACAACTCGAAATCGCTTACAGCAAGCCGGTCAAGCCCCTTGTGTAACAAGGCTGCCTCGACCCCGAGGTCAAGCAAGGCTCCCAGGTTCATGTCCCCACTAATGCCGGCGAAACAATCATAGTATAGGTTGGTCATGACGGTTGGCCCTGGATGATCGAAACGATATTCTAACGGTCCCAACAGGTATCTGATATGCCAACGAAGACCATCCGCACATTGAAAATTACTAACTACGCAAGAGCATTGATTCTCTGGAAACCAGGGGGCTGACGCCTTATCTCGGTATTCGCGGGGCCGAATGGTTCGGGAAAAAGTAATTTTTCGATGCGTTGGATTTTGTCAGTCTCTTTGAGCGCGGTGGTATTGAAGCGACACTCCGAGCGCGTGGGGGATTTGCAAACATCCATTTGGAAAACGCCGCGTTGGGATTCCGGAGACTTCGGCTTCGAGCTCGAATGCAACCTACCGGAGACAGGACAAGACGGCAAGGAGGGGCTGATCAGATTACATTATTCACTCACGATCTACGATCTCGATTACAAGTCCCAGAACCTCGAAGTGCACTTGCACAGGATTGGTTCTCCATTACTGATGCGCAAGAAAGGCAACGATCTGATCATTCAAGGACGGAATACGGGGAAGTTCACCAAGACCTATGCAGCGCTGCTGTCTTGCATGGAGATGCTGCTTGCGCAATTATTGCAATATGTGGGACTGTACCGGATCGATCCGATCAGCGCGAAAGAACTTGGTCGATCAAGTAGCGATCCGACCAAACTCGAGAGAAACGGACACAATCTCGTGAGTGTTCCGAATCGATTAGAACCTGATGAACAGGTACGCGAGACCATCATGGACTGGATTGGGGATGGTCGTTCCAGGGATGGAGGAGATCCAGACCGAGCAGCAGCAACTGGAGATTAAGACCACTTTGCTGTTCAAAGAGCAGGGACCAGACGATGACTTCCCGCCCACATGCGTATTGGACGGTATGGTTTATGCGCTGAGTCTGTTGGTGAAGAGCCGGAACAGGAGCTGCACCCGGCGGCAATTCGCGAGCTGATCGGTCTGCTGCGGGAGCAGGCGACGCCACGAAACCCCATTTGGTTGACCACCCACAGCGAATCGACGGAAGAACCAGAAGAAAATCCGCTGATTCGGGCAGACTGACCGATGACGATCTTGCACCACTTGGTCTTGATGGAGGCTTGGCTTTCCAATCTGCTAGACTGAGGTCTGCATGGTGACTGTCGGATTTGTGGTCGAGGGTCCATCCGACAAGAAGCTGGTGGAAAGCGAATCGTTTCAGGCCTGGAAGAGCATGGATTGGACCTGGTACAGCCCGTCGTGGATGCGGGAGCCAATGGTCGGATGTGTAGCTGCAAGATCATTGCTTATATCGAGGAGCTGAGGATCAAGGCGAACCCGGATAAGGTGGTTGTGTTGGCTGACTTGGATACTGAATTACTGTGCGTTCTGTATTTCAGGGTGGAAAGAGAGCATCGGCAATACCGGAATTGATTTGATTGTGATCGCGAGCAGAGCGGTAGAATCTTGGTTTTTGGCCATACTGAGGCGAGAAGATCTACCGGGAATGCTTTGAGATGACCAAAAGAGATTGGTTGTCATATCGGGCGCGGTCCGGGAGCAAACAAGATCGTATTCGCAAGAAAGTCCATACGCTATCAGAAATTCAACGTCAGACTGATTGTCCAAGTGCCCGCTATTTCATCGAACGACTTTGCACTTTGGGAACGGATTGATGGTATTGCACGATCTACAACCGCGCTGTGGGCGATGAACATCAATAGCCCCAACCTCAACCCTACAGATCGCACTCAGAGTATGTCGAATGACCCAACATGTTAGGACGCGGTAAGCGCGGCAGGATCTTAAACAGGATGACACCACATAGGAGAAGCGAACCGCACCGATGGTGCTCGGAGCATACCGAATGACCCAATTACTCAGTCTCTCACGCGCTGCTCGCCTAGCCGGCATTACCCGCTCCGAACTACAGAAGCGCATCCGGCACGGCCAACTCACCACCTTCGAAGGCGAGATTTCCGCCACCGATCTGCTGCAGATCTATCCGGAGGTGAAGCTGGAGCAAAGCGGCGACCTAGAGCGGGTGGAACGCATCAAAGCCAATGCCTTACCCAGGAGCCATCGGGGGGAGGGTACCCTACCCAGCGCCCAGGTGCTGATCGCGCGGCTCAAGTCCCTGAACCAGTCCTTAGTCCAAAAGGCCACGGCCCTGGAAACCGCGGAGGCTATACTGGCGAAGCTCGACGCCCGGCTCACCACCATGGCCGAGTCCGCCGATCCGAACACGGCCGTCTGCACCCGGGAGATTCAGGCTTGGCTCGCCGCCGAGCGCTGCCAACTCGTCCGGCGCTCCACTGCCGATAATCAAGCCCGGCTTTTTGCCAAGGATACCTTCCTGCGCATCATGGCAGCCAACGTCAAGCTCATCCCCAGTGGCCATGACTTCTTCGTTGAGGGTACCGAATCCATCCTCGACGCCTCAGTGCGAGCGGGGCTGAAGCTGGCCTATGGTTGCTCCAGCGGCAACTGCGGGACCTGCAAAGCACGGGTTGTCAGCGGCGAGGTCTACAAGACCCGCGAGCACGACTATGTGCTGAGTGGGTACGAAAAGGAGCTAGGTTATATTCTTACCTGCTCCAACACGGCCGTAACCGACCTAGTACTCGAGGCGTTAGAGTCCCTTTCGGTAGACGACCTACCGCAACAGGAAATCCGCGCTGATGTGTGCAAGGTCGAGCGGCTCGGCGAGGACATGATTCAACTCAAGCTCCAAACGCCCCGCACCCAGACCCTTCGCTTCATGGCCGGCCAGCGGGCGCACCTGACCCTGGAGGACGGCGCCAGTGCGGAACTGCCCATCGCCAGCTGCCCCTGCAACGGGCGTAACCTCTACTTCCTGGTGCGTCTGCTACCTGGCAACCGCTTCTCGCAGACCCTTTTCCGCGACCTACGTCAGGGGCAGACGGTCACCGTCACCGGCCCCAGCGGTCGCTTCGTGCTTGAAGAGGAATCCCCGGAGCCTGCCGTCTTCGTCGCTTTCGGCGACGGCATCGCCCCCATCAAGAGCCTGCTCGAGCATGCCGTCTCCATCGATGTCATCGAGTCCTTCCATCTCTATTGGGGGGTACCCGGATTGGAGGCTCAATACCAAGCCCAGTGGTGTCGGGCCATGCGCGAGTCGCTGGACAATTTTGCCTACACCCCCCTGGTGGATGCCCAAACCGCGGACGTGCTCGCCGTTGTCGCCTCGGACCGACCCGAGCCGGATAGCTCATGCTATTATGTGGCGGGTCCCAAGGCCCAAGTCCGTCCCTTTGCCGATGGCTTGACGAGACTCGGCGTCTCGCAAGGCCGTCTCCTAGTTGAAGCTTTGGATTAAGCGACTGAATTCTCGATAGCATGGTCGACTTTCCCCCTTACACTTGGGTATCCATCAACCTAATATCGGCTGAGTGGGAAGACTAAAAGGAACCCGAGAGTTGGTAATTATCAGATGCCCTTATATTTTGGTATACCAAGTGAATGGAGCCGGGTGGAGATTTTACGGATGGTGCATAATCACGCAGGATCTGACAACGCTCTCGTCCCGCACGCCCTAGGTGCTAACTTGTGTTTAGGGCGATCTATGTTAGCCCGTGAGCATCGGAAAGCGACAATCTGAATTCCCTGTAGCTTATATGCAAGGCAAACAAAATCAGCCGGATGCAGTGTAACTCTCAAAGCAAGGGAAGCCGGACGGGAACGAGCACGCACGGGACGTCGAACTCAATGCCTACGCCGTCGAGCGGTTCGCCCAGGCATCCGAGACTAGCGCTAGGCATTGGGAACTCAGCGTTTTATCCCTCGCTGTTTGCCTTCATCATCCTGGACGATTATGGCTTCTATTCGGCCTAGCCCGGAATGTGCACTATCTAGCTATCAAGCGTCGATCCAACATGGCCGTCATGGCCAACAATGAGCACCGACGTCCAGGCCGCGGCGGTCGGTGTCGAATCCATCCCACAGGATATCGGCGTTTTCAAACCCATGCTGGCGAGCATGGAGGGCGTAGAATAGGACGTTCAATCCATAACCTTAACCACTGCGAACATGTAGGGTGATATGGCAGACATGAATCGCAGCACCGGGCGTCCCAAGACCTTCATGAATTCGGTTCATATCCTGGTGAGCCGATTCGCCCGTCGTTGATCCCCATCCCCCGAATCTTCCGCCGTGCCACGCGTCGTCCATACCCGTCGGCGGTGTTGTCTTGAGCACGGCATCAGGGTCTTGGTTATGAGTAGCTCAGATGATGAATCTGACCGATCGTGATCCCAGTCCGGTCCGGCTAGTGGTGGCCATCTCGTCCCAGGCGCTGTTCGATCTCGGGGCCTCCCACCAAGTATTCGAAAATCGAGGGCGTGGAGGCCTATTGCCAATATCAGATCGAGCACGAGGAGGACGTACTGGAGCCTGGGATCGCTTTTCCTTATGGCGAGGAAGCTCCTGGCACTCAACGAGTGCCTCGGCGAGCGCGGGCAGGTGGGGCTGATCTTGCTTTCGCGCAACAGCTCAGATACTGGTCTACAGGTCTTCAATTCCATCCGCCATTACGGGCTCAATATTACCCGCGCCGCCTTTACCGGGGGGTGCGGCCCTTTACAGCTATGTCTCTGCCTTAGGGGGGACCCATCTGTTTCTCTCCGCTGGTCTGAGGATGCCGGGTGTGCCGCGGCTACCATCCTGCCGCTCGGAGGCTTCTCGGAGCATGATGAAGCGCAGCAGCTACGCATTGCCTTCGACGGGGATGCAGGTGCTCTTTTCAGACGGAGGCGGAGCAGGTCTACCACAGGCACGGGTTGGAGGTCTTCAACGCCAGCGAGCGCGCCGCTGCCCGCGAACCGCTCCGGGAGGGACCTTTCAAGGATTTTCTGGCCGCCCTGCATGGGAATCCAGAGTCTGTTCCCGGTAGACGACTCCCCCTTGCGCACGGCGCTGATCACTGCCCGCGGGGCACCCTCCCACGAGCGGATCATTCGGACGCTGCGGGCGTGGGGGATCCGGATCGACGAGTCCCTGTTTCTCGGCGGTCTCGATTAAGGAACCCTTTCTCAAGGCGTTCAATGCCGATTTCTTCTTCGAAGACCAACGCACACATTGCGATGCTGCCGGTGCCCTGGAGGCAACGGGCCACGGGCCACACGGCGTCGCCAACGAATCTTGATGCATTGGTTGTGATGCACCTTATGCCCGAATGGAAACAAAGTAAGCCATGAAAGTTGGTATATAATCAAACAAGACCTGACACATCACGAATGTGAAAATCATGAACGCCTTCTGCAGAATCCCCCCTGAGCCATGAACGACCCCATCCGGATCGCCCACGGCAGCATTCTGGCCACCGCCGGGTTAGAGCAGCGTGACCTTGACCGTTTGCTCGGGGCCCTTAAGGGCCCGGGCATCGATGCCGCCGATCTCTATTTCCAATCCAGCCGGTTCCAGTCCTGGACCCTGGAGGATAGCCTCATCAAGGAGGGCAGCTTTAACATCGAGCAGGGGGTGGGGGTGCGCGCCGTGAGCGGCGAAAAGACCGGCTTCGCGTACTCCGACGAGCTCCAGCTCCCAGCCCTGCAACAAGCGACGCAGGCGGCCCGGGCCATCGCCCGGGGCGGTGGCGAGGGGCAGGTTCGCGTAGCCGGCGTGGCGGTTGGACACCGGCTATACGAGCCCTTGAATCCGGTGACCAGCCTGCCGGACGACGAGAAAATCGCCTTACTACACCGAGCGGATCAGGTGGCGCGACGCCTGGACCCACGGGTCAAACAAGTGAACACGAGCTTAGTGGCGGCCCAGGATGTGATCCTGGTGGTTACGGACGATGGCGACCTGATGGCCGACGTCCGACCCTTGGTGCGCCTCAATGTCTCCGTAATCGCCGAGGATAAGGGTCGGCGTGAGCAGGGATCGTGCGGCGGCGGTGCGCGGCAGGGCCTGAACTACTTTCTCGAAACGAACCGCTGCGAGGAGTATGCCCGGGACGCAGCCCGGATAGCCCTGACCAACCTTTCGGCCATCGCCGCCCCCGCCGGCACCATGACCCTGGTGCTTGGTCCCGGTTGGCCCGGCGTGTTGCTGCATGAGGCGGTGGGTCACGGCCTTGAGGGCGACTTCAATCGCAAAGGCACGTCCGCCTTCGTAGGCCGCTTGGGCGAGCGGATTGCCGTGTCCGGCGTAACAGTAGTGGACGACGGTACCCTGCCGGGATGCCGGGGTTCGTTGAACCTGGACGACGAGGGCACACCGACGGAGAATACCGTCCTGATCGAGGATGGCATCCTGCGTGGCTATATGCAGGACAAGCTCAACGCCCGACTGATGGGCATGGCCCCAACCGGCAACGGCCGACGCGAGTCCTATGCCCACCTGCCCCTACCGCGGATGACCAATACCTACATGCTTCCCGGCGATAAGGACCCGCAGGAGATTATCGCCTCGGTGGACCAAGGCCTCTACGCCGCCAACTTCGGCGGCGGCCAAGTGGACATCACCTCCGGCAAGTTCGTCTTCTCCGCCAGCGAGGCCTATCTGATCAAGAACGGCAAGCTCGGGACCCCAGCCAAGGGTGCCTCTCTGATCGGAAACGGCCCTGATGTGCTGACCCGAGTGACCATGGTGGGCAACGATCTGAAGCTAGACCAGGGGATCGGTACCTGCGGCAAGGAAGGTCAGAACGTGCCCGTCGGAGTGGGCCAGCCGACCCTGCGTATCGACGGCCTGACGGTTGGTGGAACCAGTGCTTGAGTAATCCTCATTAATCGCAGAGACGTGGTAATTGTTCAGTCCCCACCACGTCGTCATTCCTGCAGGGATTGCTGGAATCTAGATGCCATGGATGGCAAACACAGTAGGAGGTTGAAAAATTACGAGGCGCGGAGAAAACAAAGGAAAATCACATCGCAATAGAAGTGGTAACCATATTGATTCGTGGAACGGTTCCCGGATTACGGAGAGGAGTTGGGCTAGGATTCAATTCAATTTAAACTGGGAGGGTGTGTGCCTGTGATTATAGGCAGTTAAAAGGAATATATTTTGGGTGGTGACGTGTGGCATGTGGCATGGCGTGGTCCACGCCGACAATGAATACATTTCGGCTCCGGATCCCGAGGGATTGGAGAACTTTCCTACCTGTCAGGTCCCGTATAAATATATACTGAGGAAGAAGCTACCCTCAGTTGCAGGCGAGAGAAGTTATGCAGTTACATGCTGGGGGGGAGTGGAGGGAAAGGCGGGAGCGGATCGGCAGTGTTCGAGCTGCTCGCCAGTTTGCTATGACCCCTGAGTAAAATCGTCACCTATCATGAATATCCAATCTCCACCAGAACGCACGAACGCCACGCGGTTGCGAAATGGCGTCAACGCGAGGGGACGGAAGATGCTTCACATCTGCCCGCAACGGCTCCATACAACCCTCAGTGTGGTGGCGTTGCGTGAGACCCTCTGCTCTGTCCCTGGGTGACCTGCTGGCGGTGGACCAACGATGAGGTGTCCTGCTTGGGCTTGGACCGCTGTCTGCACCGCCACGGCGTTTCTAACCTCCAAACCTTCTACCGGAGGAAGACGCCGAGGCGCTGGTGAAGAGCTTTAACGGGCTTTGTACACATTGATGTATTGATGTGGAATACCTGCCTCAGGTACCAAACCACGACCAACGCAGCGACCTGTTTGCCGCCATATGATCGCGCCACCCGCTGGGTGTACGTGGAACATAAGTCAGCACGCTCCGCGAGCGGCTTCCTCCTGCGCCTGATCGACACGGCGCCATTCCACCATCGCTCAGGTCCTTACCAACAACGGCATAGAGTTTACCGACTGCTTCCGCGCCCCAGGC
>Ga0209787_1000075_pt1 | contig 23341 bp, 24 predicted proteins | sample WorMetLIZISLAND2_2_FD_187414 | JGI IMG/M metagenome (GOLD analysis project Ga0209787, IMG submission 187414) | Marine gutless worms symbiont microbial communities from Max Planck institute for Marine Microbiology, Germany - Olavius loisae LIZARD... ... | reverse complement strand
CCTGGATGCAGGTTAAGGACCACTGGGGATTAACAATGGATCGGGCCGAGGCCGAGGCGGTCATGGATGTTCTGAGAGATTGCCCGGATTGATAAGAACCGGATTCATGTCCGCAGAGAGGGTGGAGTAAAAAAATGGCGATGCGCATCCAGCACATCGCCATCAGGCAGCAACCAATCAATATCACTTCACTTTGTATTTCACTTTGACATCCTTTACAATATGAAGATATGTTTCATCTGCTATCCATATTAGGGGGGATGTTCCGTGAATGCTGTGAATGACTTGAATGAGAAGACTGCGAGTGACCAGGATACCGAGAAATCCAATGCAGAGCGGGAGAATCTCCGAAAGCGTTCTGTCGCGCTCGGTGCAATCGCAACCGTGTTAATGGCAATAGGATTCATGGTAGTTTTTGAGATATATGATCTACTTGGCATATGGGAGCCTCAAACTATGGAGGGTATTAAGCAGACTCCCTTATTTGGCTTCGCACTTATTGTTATTTCTGTTCTACTGTTCATGCGCGCTGCAAGGCTTCGTAATGAGTACTACTTTGGAATAAGCTCAAAAGGCTGGAGTGGGATGCCTACGGATAAGGACCTCGGTGAGGCTTTCAAGCGGGTCAAGAATAGTATGAATGAAGAGCGTGATGCTGAACTGGTGGAGCTGCGACATGAGCTGAAGGAATTACGCTCTCAGTTGAAGGAGAATAGCCAGTCCGATCAGGACGGTAAGCCAGAGCCGGAAACGTCGCGTCGTGAACGTGGAGAAGACCAATGAATTGGCGATTTTGGAAGCGTCGGGAGGTCATGCCCCACCCGGGGGAGCCGGGCTGGGAACAAGCGTTGGCGAACCATGCGTTTTTGGACCACCTCAAGGAGCATCGGCGGAGCCGCCGTTGGGGTATTTTTTTCAAGCTCCTGACCTTCGCTTACCTGACGGTCTTCTTGGTACTCTTCCGATTTGACGGACAGGTCCTCGATCTCCCCTCCGAGGAAGGACATACGGCGCTTGTGGAGGTTACAGGCTTTATCTCCCCTAAGGGAAGCGCTAGCGCGGATCGTATCGTGGAATCCTTACGCAAAGCCTATGAGGACGAGAACACCAAGGGCGTCATTTTACGTATCAACAGTCCTGGTGGCAGTCCGGTCCAGTCCGGCTACATCAGCGATGAGATTCATCGACTGCGAAAAAAACATCCGGACATTCCAGTCTATGCGGTTGCGGCTGACCTATGCGCTTCCGGTGGCTACTACATTGCGGTAGCAGCCGACGCCATCTATGTGAACGAGGCGAGTCTGGTTGGGTCGATTGGAGCTCGCATCGATGCCTTCGGATTCGAGGGTGCCCTTCGGGAGTTGGGTATCGAGCGGCGCTTGCTGACGGCGGGGCGTAACAAGGGGATTTTAGACCCGTTTTCGCCCTTACCTGATGAGCAACGCGCGTTCCTTCAGGAAACCTTGGATCAACTGCATCAGCAGTTCATCCGTGTTGTCCGCACGGGGAGGGGGGAGCGTCTCAAAGGTGGAGATGAGGTTTTCAGTGGTCTCTTTTGGAGTGGCGAAGAGAGCGTGGCGCTTGGGCTGGCTGATGGGATTGGCAGTAGCTCCTTCGTGGCGCGTGAGCTGATCGGAGCAGAGAAGATCGTTAAGTATAGCAGCCGCAGTGACCTGCTTGACCGGTTTGCAGATCAGCTTGGCGTATCGATCACCACGTCCCTGGCGCGCCTGAGCGGTATCGACGGTTATCCGGTCCTGCGCTAGAGGTACCCCTCTGATCCGACGACCTGGATCCTACGCGCGAGCTCGCTCCGTCAACGGCTATGCCGTCCTTCAGTTGCTCTGCTCCTTGCGGCCTCTCCGAGGTGACTTCCGCTCCCGACGCTCGTAACTCTGAAAGCGTCGGCTCCGAGGGAATGTCGTACCCGTCTCACCAAGGGAATGCGGATTCGTGCCTGGTCGTGCCTGGAAAGCCTCTGAATGGCCCTCTAAAGCCGTTCCAAGGCGTAGGCAATTCCCCCTATCGGAAACAGCCTTAGAGGGCTTCTCCGGGGCTCGGAGGACGACGCAAGAGGTGTCGACGACGCAAGAGGTGTCCGGCAAGACACTTGGAAGATCGAACAGGAGAGCTGAAGCAATGACCGATCCCAAAATCACTGACCTGAACGACGAAGGGAGCGCCTCAGAGGGGGAACCCGATATCCAACTGGAGGATTGCGAGCGCACGCGCTGTGAAGTCTGGACGCGTGTCATGGGTTATCACCGTCCAGTATTCGCTTTCAATGCCGGTAAGCGCTCCGAACACCAGGAACGGCAATACTTTGCCGAGGATTCAGGGACCGAATAATCAGATTGTCCTGCCATCCACCCTAAATCGATCAAGCGTGGTGAGAGCTATGCCTAAAAAGATTCCCAGGAGTTAACGCAATGAGAGCTTCGAAGATTGAAGAAGCTGGGATTTTCTCGTCAGTGCGGACTTTGAAGGCCCCTACTATTCAGTTGCCCCACGGACTACCTCTCAATACCAAAATTTGTATGGATGGAAGAGGGCTCTTATCTAGGTTGCTTGATGCAACAATTCCCGCTGTTTTATTTGATCCGAAATTCCGAGGAGTGTATGATAAACTCAAGTATGGGAATTGAATATACAAGCAGAAATCATGTACGTGTTAAATTGCCGCAAATGAGGGAAACCACGATAATCAAGTTTATCAAAGAAATTGACCGTATACTTATTCCAAGCGGGCATTTGTTTTTGTGGGTAGATAAGTTTCATCTTTCGAGATTGGAGTAATGGAACCGCGTTGAGTGTAGTGGACATGTTAACATGGGATAAAGGAAAGATTGGATTGGGGTATAGAACTCGACATCGGAGTGAATTTTGCGTCATTCTGCAGAAAGAACTAAGAAGGACAAAAGGGGTATGGTCTCTTAGGAATATTCCTGATGTGTGGCGGGAGAAAATACCGGAGAAAACCCATCCACATCATAAGCCTATAGATTTGCAAGGGGAACTTATTGCGGCAGTTACTTCTGACAATGATATTGTTGTTGATCCCGCTGCGGGCTCCTTCTCTGTTCTTGATGCTTGTCGATTCCGAGGACGCAACTTTTTAGGATGTGATATTCAGGTGCAATCAAAGTCGGCACAAACGCTACTCTACATCGTCTCCAACACTGGATCGATCCACGATCTTAGATAAAGTCTCGGTGAGCGCCAGGACCGTGGAAGCGGCACCACGCGCAGACATGCGGCGGAAGTCATCGGCAAACTCGGCAACACCTTCACCATTGCCACCATTCTCGTCTTGAAGGGAACGGAACGCGTGCTCGTACCCGAGCATGAGGATGCGCATTCCGAGGATGTACTTCTCGGTCACAATTTTGCGGGCAACGTCACTACGCTGCGAGCGAAGGTATTTCCGGTGATAGGCATTGTCGTAATTGATCTTGTAGACCACGCCTTCCTCGCCCAGGTCTTCGATCACGCCGCCGTCGTACCCGTTAAAGCCAGTGGGCCAGGACTCGACACCATATCCGTCAATTTCCCTGCCATCTTCGGTAAGCAAGGTACATTTCGGCAAACCAAGCATCGGGGCGTTTTCGCCCTTGCCCTTGTTCGTCTTACCCTTACCGGACTTATGCTTGTTCTTTTTATTCTTGTTCGGATCGGGCGGCGGTGGGGAGTGTTCTTCCGCCACACGCAGAACCAATTTCTCGCTTTCCACAGCCTCGGCCATCGCATCGTCCTTAAGGCCGATTTTGAAGGTGAACGTATCCCCAACCGCAAGTGCCTCTTCCTGCGGCTCGAAGTAGATAGTCAGCCTTCCGTCGTGCAGGTATTCCCGAATCCCGAACTTCACACGAACCTCGTCGTCGATGATGACCCGACCCTGATTATCGGTGCGGTTCAAGTAACTGTTTTCGGCGTCGGTACGCGCGCCCACCGGACGCGTGTGATTGATCGGTACCTTAAGGCCGTACTTCTTAGGGCGCTCTTCCAGGTGGATGAAAGTCGGACTGTGTTTGCCTCCGTTCCACTCGCCTCCACCAGTCTCGGAGCCGGTTTCACCACCGCCTGAGGTAGGCACGTGAATCGTAGGATCTCGCTGAGATAGGAGTCCCGCAATGTTGCGGTCGAGATTCACCAATTTTTGAAAAATCTCGTTGCTCTCGGCCTTAGAGGAGCGTTTCAATTCCTGTTGAATGATTTTATTATTGAGATCCTTCAAGGCCGTCGATTCCTTGATTGTCGTCGTCACCTTGTCCAGATAGCGCTCCCCGAAGGTGGTTTTGACGACATGCTCCCGGTCGCCCTTCCACACGTCGTTGTGGGCGGAAAACGTCAAGTTGCTGGCGTCAACTAGTATGACCACCCGGTCCATGAGCGCAGGAAATCCACACTGCCGGGCGAGATGGCCACGCCGTTGCTTATATTGCACCTGGCCGTTAACGACGTGAAAAATGCGATTTCTGGATTCTTTCAACCAACCCGGAATCGTTTGCTTAAGCGGAATGGCACTCACCGAAACCGTACCGATGTCGGGGTCTTCGATGCTGCCGACGTGGATTTTGTGTTCGTCAACCGCAGCCGCGTCCTCTTCCTCCTCTGCTAAGCCTTCTTCCTTATGGGACCGCAGGAGCAAGAACTCCAGCCCGTAGAAAGGGCGCGAGTCTACACCCGATGCGCGGTCTCTGCCGCGTTTCTGGGCGGCCTTACGGGCCTTTTCGGTCTTGGGAAATTGACGGAAGTCCAGAATCCGGAACGGCAGGATAGTCTCGACCAGATTTTCGTTTAGGGCCTCGCGTGTACCATTGAAGCTCAAGAACTTGGGGCCGATCTGATAGTCGAAGAGCTTTACCACCGTGCCGGTGCCGATCTTCACGTCGTAGCGCTCGCCGGTCGTGGCGCGGAATGGATACAAGTAGTCGCTATCGAAGGAAAGAATCTCCGTTTTCCCCAGAATGAAATATTCGGCCACTGGCATGCTGTCGCTGTCACCCGGACGGCGGCGCATAAGCGTCCAGCACCAGCCGCTCTTACCGTCGTAACGGCGCGAGACGATCAACTTGAACCAGCGCCGCCCGCAATATCGCAGTACACCGGACGACCCCATGTTGAACTTACCCTGGACGAAGGGGATGCTCTTCTTGTTCCCGGCGCTAAGGGACAAGAAGGTGTCCTCGAAGTCTTTTCCCCGCTGCCCTTCGCCATTGTCGACGAAGGTGTAGCACGGCAACCCTTCCCGCTTGCGCTTGGCACCAGTGATGCCGATAACAAGATTCTTCAGGGCGAACTCCCGCAACCACAGGTCTTCCGAGCCAAGGCTGGTCAGTTTGCCACCGTACAGGTTCTTCACTAGAACGTCCACGGCATCGTACATGGTCTTCGGCGCGTCTGTGCCCTTTGGGTCGATACCCTTCTGAAACGCGTGCTTCATCAGCACTGCATCCACCATGTTGGTCATGAGTTCGGTGAGTGCCTTGGCCCCGTCCGACGCCTGGTTGGACGTCACGTTGAAATTGGTATCGCGCCTATCGAGTGGCTGCCAGTTATCTCGGTCACGCATTTCCGGGACGGACTCGATGATTTTCTGTACTTCCGCCTCGGATTCCGCTGCAAGCAAGCGCAAGCAAACGTCTCTTGCGTCCATTATTAAGTCCCTGTCGCTAGGCGTTTATTCAAGTGAAAACACGCCCTTCCCGGACGGCTTGGATGCCATATCGAAGCGTTTCTTACATGCGTTTAACTCCTCTTGCAGTGCATGGAAAATCTTCTCTACATCCTCGTCTGTGTAATCGTAGTTGGATTTGTTGGAGAGATTTCCGATTAGCCTTATGACTTTTATTGCGCTGTTGACGCGCTTAGTTGCCAACCTGACGAGGTTCTCACGATTCCTGGAACGCATATTAACTATCCATCAGCTATATTCGTTGGACGGTTACTATATATAAAATATACGCGTTATACGCGTACATATTGCCCCTCAAGGCCTATTTTTCGATGCTAGGGCCGTTTTCTGGCGCGAAAAATCCAGATTGTTGACAGATTTCCGATCAACTATCTACCTCTAAACAGAAATATTCTTGCTTTAGGACTCGTCCTGAGTATATTCTAAGTAGATTTACGGGGGAATTCTGCATGCTCGAACGTCTCGGTGAAAAAATCTACTACTGGACGAACGAAGCGGCGGAATCCGTGGGCGTCTCACGCCAGACTCTACTTGCGCCGGTTCCTGGGAAGGCGCGTCGGCGACGTTAGGCGTGACCGTAACGGATGGCGTCTGTTTACCGAAGGGGGCATTGCCCGCCTCAAGGAATGGGCAACGGAGGAAAAGGCCGGTGAGCTTGGCGCGGAATAAGACGAGCAAAACAGCTCCGAGCAAGCCCTCATTTCTGGCGGTCGATTTCTTCTGCGGGGCTGGCGGCACGACGTGCGGCCTGATTGACGCCGGCGGCTACGTGATCGCCGGTATCGACAAGGATGCACGCTGTGAGCGCACCTTCGTCGAGAACAACGCTAACACCGCTATCGACTATTGTCTTCCGCGTTTCCTGGAACGGGACATTTTCCCTGCCACCGAGGATTACCCCAAAGGCCAGCAAGACAGCCTATCTACGGACCTTGAAGACCTCATCCCCTTTTACCGTTCACAAGCCAAGGATGCACCGCTGCTGTTTGCCATCTGCGCCCCGTGCCAGCCCTTTACCAAACTCTCCAAAAAAGAGCTTACCGAGGAACGCAAAGAAGGCCGCAAGCGCGACCGCAATCTCCTGTCCGAGGCCGCCAAATTCGTCGAACACTTTCAGCCGGAACTTATTCTGTCCGAAAACGTAGCGGGGATCCTTGATATCCGCTACGGCGGCGTGTGGGATGAATTCCGCCAAATATTGGGAAATCTCGAATACGTCACAGGCTCCAGGGTGGTCTGCACTTCGAAATTCGGCATTCCCCAATATCGCAAACGGTCCATTCTTATGGCCGTGCGCAAAGACCTGGTGAGAGGCAAACGACTCACCGACATGCTGGAATCCGAGCTTCTGGTGCCGAAAGCCGACCCAGACACCCTTCTGGTTTCCGTGCGTGAAGCCATCGGCCATCTGCCGCCCATCGAAGCGGGAGAAACTCATCAGGACATACCAAACCATCGGGCGCGAACCTTGAGCGAATTGAACCTCAAGCGCCTCTCCTGCGCCAAGCCGGGTGAATCCAATGCCTACATGGAAGAAACGAAGTTCGGAGATCTATCGTTGGACTGCCACCGCAAGGTCAACAAGCGACTCAACACAAGGTGCTTTTCCGATATCTATACGAGGATGCACCCCGACCGACCTTCGCCGACAATCACCACCAAATGCCATAGCATTTCCAACGGGCGATACGGACATTTCGACGAAACGCAACTGCGCGGTATTTCGCTTCGTGAGGCGGCAATTCTCCAGTCTTTCCCGGACGATTACGTGTTCTATCCCACCGAACAGATCGAGCCCATCGCGCGGATGATCGGCAACGCAGTCCCGCCGAAGCTCGTTTCCTTCTTTGCCGAATATCTGATCAATTCGATCCAGCCCAACTAACTGGTCTCTCGCCGTTTAGTCAGAAGGGCAAGCAAATCCTCCACCCCTTCCTCAATGCGGCAGGACCAAATCGTCGCCACCTGCCAACCGTCGCGTTCCAGGTCTTCAACCGCCTGCCGGTCGCGGTCAATGTTTTTGAGGATTTTTTCCTGCCAGAAGTCACGATTTGTGGCTGGGAGTTTACCCTTCGGGCAATCGTGCCCGTGCCAAAAGCATCCGTGGATGAACACCGCCCTGTGATAGCGGGGGAACACCAAGTCTGGCGTGCCAGGTAGTTTCCGCACGTGAAGCCGGTAGCGAAATCCAGCGGCGAACACCCGCTGACGCACGACAAGCTCTGGCTTGGTATCCTTGTTTTTTACCATTGCCATTATGGTGGAGCGTTTTGTGGGGGTAACCTTATCCACCATTATGCATCTCCTCCGTTTACGTTATTTTAGCAAAAAACCCATCGCTATTTCCTTTCCTTGCTGAGCATGCGGTCCTCGCCGAGATCGCGGATTCCCTTGGTGAGACGGGTGAGACATTCCCTTTTACGAGCGTTGGGAGCGGAGGTCACCTCGGAGAGGCCGCAAGGAGCGTAGCAACTGGAGGACGGTGTAGTCGTTGACGGAGTGAGCACGCACGTAGAATCCAGGTCGGATCAGAGGGGTACCTCAACGCACTACCGAATAGCCGTCGATACCGCTCAGGCGTAGCAAGGATGTGGCGATCGATACGCCAAGCTGATCTGCGAACCAGTCAAGCAGGCTACTCCGGCTGCTGTACTTGACGATCTTCTCTGCTCCGATCAGCTCACGCGCCACGAAGGAGCTACTGCCGATCCCATCAGCCAGACCAAGCGCCACGCTCTCTTCACCACTCCAAAAGAGACCGCTGAAAACCTCATCCCCACCTTTGAGACGCTCGCCTCTCCCCGTGCGGATGACATCGATGAACTGCTGGTGCAGTTGATCTAAGGTTTCCTGGAGGAATACACGTTGTTCGTCAGGCAAGGGCGAGAATGGATCCAGAATCCCCTTGTTACGCCCAGCCGTCAGCAAGCGCCGCTCGATACCCAATTCCTGAAGGGCACCCTCGAATCCAAAGGCATCGATGCGAGCTCCAATCGACCCAACCAGACTCGCCTCGTTCACATAGATGGCGTCGGCTGCTACCGCAATGTAGTAGCCACCGGAAGCGCATAGGTCAGCCGCAACCGCATAGACTGGAATGTCCGGATGCTTTTTACGTAGCTGGTGAATCTCATCGCTGATATACCCGGCCTGAACCGGACTGCCACCAGGACTGTTGATGCGCAAGATGACGCCTTTGGTGTTCTCATCCTCATAGGCTTTGCGCAAGGCAGTGGCGATCCGATCCGCGCTAGCGCTTCCCTTAGGGGAGATAAAGCCTGTAACCTCGATCAACGCCGTATGTCCTTCCTCGGAAGAAATACTCGGATCGAACCCACTGAGCTTGAATTGGAGGAACACCAGGAAGACCGTCAGGTAGGCGAAGGTCAGAATCTTGAAGAAGATACCCCAACGGCGGCTCCGCCGATGCTCCAGCCGCCAAGGTGATGGCCTGGACGGATATGAATCGTGACGAAATCCGCGCCGCGCATGGCGGCAGTTCCGCCGGTTCCAAGGCGTCAGCGGGCAATGTCTATCACTACTCGATAGCCTGGGCGAGAGGCGAGCAGCCAGGCCGGGAACATCAGAGCGCGGCGGCCAAGGCCACGCTTGAGCGTTTAGGGCTGTCCGGCCATCAGCATTTTTTCGTCGCACACAATGATACGCCGCACCCGCATGTCCATGTGGTGGTGAACCTGGTTCACCATAAGACGGGCCGCATTCATGCGCCCAGTTTTGATAAACGCCGGCTGCAAAAGTGGGCCCTGGAATATGAACGCAAGCATGGCCTTCATTGTCATGTGCGGGAGGAAAACGCCGACTGGTGGAAGCGCAGGCAGCACGCCGTTACCCGCGCCTGGCGCGCCGCTGATAATGGCAAATCATTTGAAGCGGCACTTGCTGCGGACGGTTTGGTGCTGGCCGCTACGCGGCGTGGGCGGGGCTTTCTTATCATTGATGAAAGGGGCGATATTCGAAGGCTGGCCGGGCAACTGGACACCCCGGAAAAAGGCAAGGCCAAGACCGCCGCCATCAACGCCCGGCTGGCCGATCTTGACCGCTCTGCCCTGCCCGATGCCGACCGGATAGCCGCCACGCGCCTAAAGGCCCAGGAAGCGCAAAAGGGCCAGCCCAAACAGGCCGGAAAACAGCCCCCCAAAGCCCGGCAGGCGTTTGGGGAAGTGGCGCGTGACCTTGACGGCGAAAAGCGCCGTGAGGCGGGCGGGAAAAAGACCCGCCAGGCCCGGCAAGAGTTTGAGCAGGCAGTGCGGGACACCGAGAAAGAGGAGCGCTCGCAGGCGGTCCAACAAAGCAAAGAAGCGCGGCAGGAATTCAAGCAGGCCGCCCGTGATATTGAGGGTGAAAAGAAAGCCAGGATTGACGAATGGGCGAGCCACCGCCGTGCCGCCACCCAGTCGCGGCAGTTTGACCAGGTCACGGGGAGCTGGAGCGCCGCCAGGCCCGGCGGCTCAGCCGGGAAGACGGGCGGCTTGAGGCCTATTACGGACCCCGCCAGCAGCGCGTCAAGGGTGGGCTACAACAAATTGCCAAACGCCAGGCGCGCGGTGGCCTGCTCTACAAAATCTTGCGGGCCAAGGACGACCACGCCGAGACGCAAGCACTCAAGCGCGAGCTGGCCGATATCGAGTGCCGCCGCGCCGAGGCCCTGGGCAAGGTGACGCGCAGGAACGACCAGGAGCGCGAGCGCCTCACCCGCACCCATGAGCGTCAATGCCGGGCCGATGAAAAGCTGATTGACGAAGCCTACCGCCTGGGCCGTTTGCCATCAGAGCAGAGCCGCGAGCAGGGACGCCAGCAAGAGCGCAGCAGGGATAATGGCCGGGAACGCTCCAGGGGGCGGGAGCCACCCTTTTAGCTTGATAAGAGTATCAAATGATAATTTGAACATTTGATACTTGCATCATTTGATGGTATGAAGTAATGAAGCTTTTATCCTATTATCATAACTTCATTTTATCATTTGATAACCCATGACTAACATCGTTTCTGTGCTGAACCCCAAGGGCGGGGCTGGTAAGACCACCTTGTCCGTTCATCTTGCTCGCGCCCTACATCTCAAAGGGCAAAAGGTCTTGCTTGTGGACTCCGACCCGCAGGGCAGTGCGCGGGACTGGCACGAAGCCGGAGATGGGAAAGGCGGCTTTCCGGTTGTCGCCATTGACCGACCTACGCTCGATAAGGACGTTCCCGCCCTTGCCAACGGTTATGACTGGGTCATCGTCGATGGCGCTGCAAAGCTGGAGAAGATGAGCGCCAGCGCCGTCAAATGCGCCCACCTTGTGCTTATCCCCATACAGCCTTCCCCGCTCGATATCTGGGCCTGCGATTCTCTGGTCGACATGATACGGACAAGACACCAAATAACCGACGGCGTCCCGACAACCGCCTTTGTTGTCTCGCGGGCCAAGAAGGGGACCGTTCTTGCACGCGAGATTAGGGACGCCGTAGGCGAATACGGCTTCCCCATTCTTCAGGGGCCGCTCCATGACCGCACGGCCTTTGCTGCCGCTCTGACGGGTGGGTCAACCGTTCTTGATGATGACCCGGACGGCCAGGCGGCATGGGAAGTCAACTACATGGTCAAGCAGGTTGTAGGGGCGTTCTCATGACAGCCAAGCATCAACCCCTAAGAATCAAGAAACCTGGCCAGGGCCACAGGCACCCGCAGGCCGAGGTGTTGACCGCCGCCTCCGTGTCCGACGCGCAGACCGTCAGGCTTAACGTCGAAATTCCGAAGGTCAAGCGGCAGGCCCTTAAATCCAAGGCCGCTGCAGACGGTAAGACGGTCCACGAGATTATCAATCAGCTGATCGATGACTACCTTGCCAGGTGAGTGGCGACCGCCTGTCCCCCTTCCATTGAGGCCCGGCGGGTTCTGTTTTTGGTGGACAACTGCCACTGCTCCATCTACAACCGCCACCAGGGCCGCTAAGCTAGACGCGTGCGCACCAATTCAAGGAGGGGGAAGGCATGAACAAGGATAATCTCAACAAGCTCATTATCGAGGCTCTTGCCATCGAGGCCGAAGAAGCCAAGGAGGCCGGGGCGCTCGGCTACATGGCCCGCGCCCTCACGTAGGCCACCATGCCGCACAGCCGCAAACAGGGCAGCCTGTTACCCAGGTAAAAGAGCGCATGGAATACCTGGTCGCTACGCTGACCAGGCAAAAAGAGAAAATCATCGTCCCGACGCCAGCCCTGAGTGAGCTCCTCGTGCGGGCAGGGGAGGCGGGGCCGGAGTATCTCCAAATCCTGAACGGCACCGCCGCCTTCAAGGCGACTGATTTCGACCAGCGGGCCGCCGTCGGGGTGGCCGCGGCTACCCGCGAAGCCCTCGAGGCGGGGGATAAGCGCGGCGGCTCAGACAGCACCTGGGCGAAGGTCAAGTTTGACCGGCAAATTGTCGCCATAGCCAGGGTGGAAGGCGCTTCGGTCATCTACTCGGATGACGAGGACATCGCCAAATTTTCCAGGGACCTGGGCTTAACTGTCATCCCCGTCCGCGACTTACCCCTGCCGCCGGAAGATGCTCAACGGGCCTTGCCGCTTGAAGCCCCGGAAGACGATTAGGGCAGCAAGGATTTCAGAATAAGAAGTGGACGACCTTGAAGGCACCTTGTGCCAGCCCTAGAAGCGTCTGAGAACCCCTTTAAGGCCGTTCCAAAGCACAAACTACCCTACCCGACATCGGAAACGGCCTTAAAGGGGTTCTCCGTGGCTCGGAGGTACTGCAACTGCGTAGAGGAACCTTCGACCAACATGTAAAGGATATGGTGGTTTGTTTAACACCTTGCCCATGCCACCTTTCCTCCCTGTTTTCGAGTGCGAAAATGGTCAAATAATACAGTAAATAAATCTACGTAAGTTTTCAGAAACGATTATCGAGTTTCTTTATGAAAGTGGGCCTGAAAGTAGAGGAAGGGATAAATTAGAGTAAATGGGACTCGATAAAGGATAAGCTGAAAGAGGTTAAGAAGGAGGTTAAATCGAAGCTAGAGATTGACCAAACCGGTCAATCTAAGAAAATGGACCTCCGTACATCGCAATTGGTGAAGAAAATAGGGTGCAAGTACATAATGGATTTTGAGAGATAACAACACCATCGAGGAAAAACACATGAACAGAGATAGGCAATCGAATTGGTTTGAGGATTACGCGGAAGACACGGAGGAGTCGCAGATCAAGGAAAGGGAGTTGTTCATACTGAACATTATGAATGAGCGCACTTGCATATAAAGTCATTTTCACACTAGGGGTTAAAATCCTAATTGGACTTTTAGCAATCGTGGGTGGGACGGCCGTTTGGTTCGTTTTCAGCGCGACTGCACCTCAAGAGCCATTTGCGTATGACGGAGAGTATGAAGCTCGGCATGGCCGTGCCTGCCTGTCTTACGGTTACGGAGAGGATGCCTGGTTTATCCGGATTTCCAAGGACGGAACCGGATTTAGGGCGCGGCTAAATGGCCGGTTACTGCTGGTCCGGTTCCCGGAGCTCAGAAGTTGGACATTGGAAAGCGAATCGGCACAGCGAGAACACGCTCCGCATGATCGGGACGGTCTCAACCTGGTTTTCGAAGGACCGCGACGGAAACAGGCAATCAGGATACGAATTCTGCGCATGACAACTCCCGGCGCACCAGCGCCAGACCGCTTTGTCATTCTTGACCGCTTCGTGTTGGAGAATCGCAATAATGGAACTGATCGCGATCTGATGGCGGCGTTTCCGCAAGGCCCAGGACAGCTCGCGCCCTACTCCATGCTATGGGACGACCGCTACACCGTATGCCTGATGCGGCGGTGATCGGTTAACGCAAAGAATTACTGATATTTTCCTGATAACGCAAAGAGGCACACTTTCATAAAGAAACTCGATAATCGTTTCTGAAAACTTACGTAGATTTATTTACTGCATTAGCTATAGGAAAACTATAGGCAAACTATAGGTTTGTGGGGCCAACCGTACGTGAACTAGTTTTAAAGCTCCACATGGCCTTGGTTTTGCAGGCCATCGTCTTTCCTTCAGGTGTCTGGAAGGACATCCAGAACAACATCTGGGAGTATCCCTAACGATGTTGGGATCTACTTAGTGTGCTTTCAGGTTGGATCAATGGTTTTACACGACAGCAATATGCGTAGATATGGGCGTAGCGCTTTGCCTCAGCGTCAATCCATTGCGGTTCGACTCGATTCTGGCTTCCGGGTAGCAAACGAGCACTTGGGAGAGTGCGGTGTGGAATTTCGGTTTGAAATCACACATCCGTCCATACTCCGAGCCGAACTGCTTTTTGACTGCTGCCCACGCGATGAACTGCGGCTTTTCAGGCGGTATGCGATGTAACCGTTGCGCGAGCCAGGCATAAATGTCCAAAGCCATTGCCGAGTGTGATAGTGCGGCCAGCGCACGCTCACTAAGCGGCACGGCATGTTTTTGCAGGTTTTCGAAGTAGCGCCGATTCAAGCAGAGGGTTCGTGTCCAGGTTAGCTTGTTGTTTTCCGACTTCGTTAGCCAGAAATCAAGCGTCTCCACGAACTGACTGTTGACCTGTACCGCATGCTCGGAATTCGCCATGACAGCACCCCCCAGAACGACGGATATATCCCGATACCTGTCATTCGCCGAATCTTCTGGCCGGTAAGGTCCGCGACGCTTCGGCAACTTACTGTAGAGTAAGGAAAATTAAACTCGTGCGTTGCGCAATGTATAAGGGTTGAGCTCGGCGGCGGCGGCAATGTCGAATCCCGCACGCTCGAACCCAAGACTCAACCCCCCCCCCGCCCTGGAGAATAAATCGATTCCAATCGGGCGTAACCGCGTCCTTGCTTGTTTCCTTGTCCTCCGGTGGGGGACATTCCTTTGATGAGACGGGTGAACCGGCGGCGAGCAGATGTCACGGGTCTTCATGTGCTGATCCGCCCTGCGGTGGAAGATGAAATCGAGAAACCGAAGGCGTACATCAGTCTCGCACGCCGGCTCGGCTGCGAAATAGGTTCCCTCTAAGAACTCCAGGGAATCTAATTCCTGAAGGCACCCGTCGGCCGTCGACACCCATGTGTGCCATGTTGATCCGTCATGGTAAGGCCGGAGTTGAACGACCCATTCTCCCAGGACCTACGTCCGAAGAAATGGCAATACACTCAAGGCGTCTACTGCCACCGTGCTCAGTATGTTCGACACCTCTTTCGGGCACGAGAAGGACACAAGGATCCCCTTGAGGCATGAGAATAGTCGTCTGACGTCGGCTTCTGGTAACGCTCACGCGAAAGTTCTGGCGTGCCTGCTCATCAATCTCGTCTCTAGCATTGAAACGGACAATGCGGTCGTGATTGTACGGAATTTCACCCTTGCGCTTGATCGGCCAGCCCTCGAAGATGATCACCTCGTCGAACTGCTTGCCCTTTGCTTTGTGCATGTTCATGACCACGACGCCGACCTCGGGCTTGGCATTCTTGGAAAAGTGCTCCTGCATAAACGCCTGCTGCATGATGGAAAGGGCGTTGAAGTACCCGCCGTTATCGCGCCAGTCCTGAGACAGCGCTTGCCGGGGCTGTGTCCCTCGGTCCAGGATAAGGATATTTCGGACCTTGACGGCGACCTCCTTGAGTCTTTTGCACGGTCCGTCTTCCAGGATGCGCTGCATGGCCCGCCAGTCCTTGTCCGGAGCGCCTGTGAGCACGAGCGCGCGGGTCTGTTCATATACGGTGAGCACGTTGACGAGGACGCTGTTCTTGCGGATGGCCTTGCCCGCCGCCTGCCGTTCCAACAGCTCGTCGTAGGCTTTTCGGATGCCGTCCGACTCTTTCAGTGCATCCTGGGTCGGTTCGTCGCCACCCTTGCCCTGGAAGTAGTTGCACAGCAGGTCGATTAACTGCTCGACGTGGTCACCGTCAACGGCAGGCTGCAATAGAAGCGCGATGATCTCCGCCGCCAGGATTACGGCCTCCATCTCGATAACGGCGGAATGGGGCACCTCGGTCATCCCGGCCGGTGGTTGGCGCAAGGTATCTGATACCCAGCGCGTCATCTTCTTGGTCGGCACGAGAATGGCCAGCGAATAGTCTGTGACGCCTTGCTCGATCAAGCGCTGACGCGCGGCATACGTCACGGTCACAAGCTTGGTCATCGCCAGATTGGAGAGTGGTTCGAAGAATTCGCATGCGACGCCCTTGTATGCCTTCTGGCGAAACTTTCCCGCCAGCAGATCATTGCCGAACATTGTAATCTCGGTGCCGGCGTTCCTATGGTTGGCGGTGCTGAGGTCTATCTCTCTCGGAGTGAGCGCTTTGCGGAAGTGGCGAAGGCGCTCGGGATCCGCGCCGATCCAGTCGTAGATACGTTGCTCCGGGTCGGCGAGAGCAATCAGCCGGCAGAACACCCCCAACGCCTGTACGACGCGCCATTGCGGGGCGTTTGTATCCTGAAACTCGTCCAGGATAATGACGGGGTACATGGTGGCGATGAGGCGGCGGATGCGTTCGCTGCCGTGGAGGATGTCGCCGGCAAAAGAGGCAAAGAGGTCAAAGCACACCCTCCCCTCTACCGTCGCGAGACGAGTGCGCTCAACCTCCTCGGCGGCCTTCTTGGCTACTTTCTGGTCGTCAGTAAGCTTTCTTGCGGGGAAGCTCGATCTGATCTCCGAAAGGACGACCGCCTCGCCGGGCGGGGTGAGGATAGTCAGCCGACGTGGCAGGCCAACGAGATACCCGTGCGTCTTGAGGATACGCCAGAAGAAGGAGTGGTAGGTCTCGACATTGAGACGCCATTTATGGACCGGTGGAATCATCAGTTCGTACTCGATGGCTCCTACCACCCGCGAGACAGTCGACCGCGCGAAGCTCAGGAAGATGACCTTCTGACCGGGTCGAAGGTGATGCTCGGCGATCTGCGCGGCCTTGAGAATGGAGACCGTTGTCTTCCCTGAACCCGGCCCTCCCGTAACAAGGAGGTGACCCTCGGCCTCCATTACCTCAAGCTGCTTTTCACTCAGATGCATCTACACCGGTTCTTGGATCGGCGCTGGCATTGGCGGGCGCCGCCGCACCATTAGCGAGAGCGGGTGTGCAGGCTTCCTTCAGTTTGAGGCACGCGTCCCGAAGCCACTCGGGAATGTCGGTCTCGCTGCATTGGGCTAGGAAATCGGCGATGCCCCAGCTCCCCTTCGACCAGTTGAAATATTCTTCCAACGCGACAGCGGCCTTCGGCTCCGGGTCAGGGTACTTGTCCTTGAGGTGCGGAGGCCAGTCGATGAGCTTTATGAACCGCTTCATGGCCTCCTCGGTGGTGCCTCTCAAAACCAGCTTCTCGAAGCCTTTTTCCTCGTGCATCAGCAGCAGTTTAACCTGCGCTTCGATTAGGGCCTTGCTGTTGTCGTCCTGTTTGTCGCAAACGGCAAAGGTACGCTTGTCCAGCTCCCGATAGAGCCGCGCCATACCGGGGATTCCTTTTTCGCCTCCGGCATTGATGGTGCAGATGCCGAGCGCCTCAAGGGATGAATAGTTCTCCGGTTTGAGCTCAGCAAGCCGACGACATGCCACGGGAAAAGAAGATGCCTCGGTTGCTCCTTCGGCGATGAGGACACGGCGGGCAAGCAAGCCCTCGCAGAAGCGGGTGCGGAACTCTTGCCGGTAGCGCTTGAGCTTCACGTTGTCGGGCAGCGTGATGGGCTTTCGGCTGAGCCCGCCCTCCGAGTCTCGCCCCAGAACAACGGTCTCCTCGACAGCAAACTCCTCTAGCACGTAGGGCGAGTGCGACGTGAAGAGAGTCTGCGACGCCAGCTTGCGGACTTCATGAACGATACGCTTCTGGGCATAGGGTGGGATGCCCGTTTCCGGATCTTCTATAGCGAAAATGACATTCTGTTTGCCCTCTGCGATCTGGGACAGCATTGCTAGGACGAGCATATTGATCGTGCCCGTCCCTTGCCGGTCGTACGGCGCGGCGTGATCCCCTTCGCCCGTGGCGATGAACGCCGTGATCACCTTCCGCAGGTGGTCACGGGTGAGATTGGACACCTTGAGATGGGGATCCACACCCCACTCCTTCGGAACGTACTTCTTCAGAGCCGTGTCGATGCTCTTAAGGGTGGGTGAGATACCCAGATCCGGGTCGCTCGCGAGCGAGATTGCCTGCAGGGTGCAGAGGGCATCCTCCCACATCTTCGGCCTAACTTCCTTCAGTTGCAGGATAATGTCGAGCAGGCTGCCCCGCTCCAGGCTGAGCGCGCGGGAGCCGGTGCGAAGGGAGCGGAGATACAGGAAGCCGCATGCCTGCTTGTCCTTTCTCGAAAATGGCTCGGGTCGGTCGCCTTCCGTGAGGCTGCGAGTGAAGCAAGTTCGGCCCTTGAAATCGTCTTCCTCCTTGTCGTACCAACCATGGAAGGTAACGCGGACCGCCTCGGTAATGTGAGCGGGATCTACACCAGCAGGATTGGGCTGGTTATAGAACTCGTTCGTTGTCGAATCCCAGAACTCGACGTAGTCGCCGAACTTCGTCTTCTGCTCCTCGGTCAGGTCGGCGATGGTTACCTCGATCTTGATTCGAGGTGCTTCGGTCGGAACCTCCTCGCCCTCTGCCGCTTGTGCATCGTTTTCAACCACGGAGGCCCCGGTACTGTCTTCAGGGTCACCGCTTACCTTCGTGACATCGGGCTTCGCCGTGTACTCCCCCCTGAAGAAATCATGCTCATCAATCGGCGGTTGGCGGTTGAGGCGGTCAGGCCCAAGGACAAGATCCAGTGCTTCCAGGATGGTTGTCTTGCCGGTGTTGTTGTCGCCGATGAGCACACCATGCTTAGGCAACAAGATGACCGCCTTCCTGATGCCCCGATACTTCTCAAGTGTCAGGCGTGGGATCTGCATGCTTTCCCTCTTTCAAGTGCCATGTCAGTCGATGATTCTACTGTGACGGATTTCGTGGGTGTCTAATGTTGCCCTTGAGCGGGTGCGCCACTAATGCTACGGCGAAGCGCCGCCAAACCTTCCTGCACTCCGCTCGAAGAGTTGGTTAGCGGCTATGACGGAAAAGTCCACTATAATCTTTCCTTCCCCATAGTTTGGTGCCCAAACATGGGCTCGAACGTTTTTGTATCACTGTCATACTTTTGCTCTGAATGCTAGCCGAGGCCCTTTATCTTCTTATTGGTGAACGTATCCGCCTAGCTAGAAACCGCGCTGGCTTCAGCCAATCCACGCTCGCCAAGCGGTTCGATATGAGTTGTGCTTCCATGGTCAACATAGAAGTGGGTTGGCAGAGACCTCCGGTCTAAAGTCTCATGTCTTAGAACGGCCTTAGAGGGTTTCTCCGTGGCTCGGAGAACTACGAAAGGGATGTCTAGCCGGCTACCAGCCGGCCAAAGGGTCCTCACTAAGGGATACTGTGGAATACAGATACGAAAGGGAGACTTACCTGCGCCGGTGGACATCTGGATTTGCTCTCCGTTGCATGTGGACGCTGTTGCCCAGGATGAATGAACAAAAGGATAACAGAATGACGTTCAACGAGTGGTGCGAGTGGGAGATGCCAAAGGAGATTCTGGAAGGCTGCGGCGAAGATCTGCGCGGGGTACTGTTGGTGATGGGAGTTACCCTGGATCCGAACCGTGCCCGCAGACACCTGGTGGACTATCTCCTTTGGTGAACCCCTGCGCGGCGGATGTGATGCGCCATGTCGAGTACACCACAGCGGGGATGCTGGACAGCTGGTAAAAGGGAATTGCGGCATGAGCCGTTGACAGCCCGTTATTGGTAGGGTTCGTTGGTTCGTCGTTACACCTCACTCAGCGGAGTGACTTGGAGAGCGGAGGTGTACATTTCACGCGATATGTTCCACCGGCAAAAGCGTCAGCGTTGAAGCAGCGTGCATAGCTAATCAGTACGCTACGGCTTACCAGCTTGTCGGGGGCGGCTTGTACCTTGCGGCGGTTATCGTTGTTCCGGTCCTGCTGCACAAGCCCGCTATCGCGCTTTAAATTTGAGTACATGAAATGATAGTCGTTTATAAAACTGTCTGTATTCAAGCTGGTTGATCGCGTAGCTTATGAAAAGCGGCAAACGTGCAATGTGCTGCGCGTCTGTGTCGGCTAGATACTCGTCACGGCTAACGGTCATAAAGTCTTGCAAAATCGAGCCTTTCCGGACCTCTTTTCCCTCTTTGTAGAGGATCAAAACACTGCTGGCCATGACCTCGATTGTGTGCTTGATCTGAGGGAGCATTACGGGGGTTACTGGGCCGCGCCCAGAAAGGACCGAACCGACGCCTGAGAGATCCTGAGAGCCTTTCTATGGGCTTCCCGAGCGTGGTTCCCTACCCTCAGAACGGCATCAGAGAGCCGCTCTGTGTTTCCTGGATGCCCTGAAGGAGCATCAATTCCCCAAAGCCTGAACACCCATCCATTGATTTTCGAGCTATCCCCACAATGACGCGCACTTGACCCGCTTAAACATCACATACCTAAATTCTTGATACATTGATATATTAATAATTTAGGAAAAATATAAATTTAGATATTTAGAAATTGATATATTAGTTTTATTCTATATTAGGATCTAACTATCACAACTTCTTGTATTCATAAGTTGTTGATTTATTTTGTTAATAATTTCTTGACATCTTAATTGATTTATGTGCTAAGATATGAATATCTTGATTTATTAATTTATGTAGGAGTTATCTAGATGCGAATTGCACTCTATAACACTAAAGGCTCAGCTGGTAAGACTCCGATTGCGACCAATATTGCATTGGATCGAGAGTACGCGCTTGGTACAAATGAGCCATTTCATGTATTTGAAGGTTTCTTCCCTGATGACCGCCTTATGGTCATATCGATGGAAGAAAGCTTCCCGGATATTCCCGATGACATTGACATTGTGTTTGATCTTGCAGGTTCAATCTCAGCTCATGCACATAGTATCTCATCTGCTTTGCGTCAATCCGATTTGGTTATCGTGCCAACCTGGAATGAAGTGAAGTCACTACATTCCGCTGTCGGCACAATCCGAGAGGTCACAAACTTCACGGAGAACGTTTTGGTTATTGCTACTAAACTCCAGAAGGGGAGAAAAGAAGAACTGCTAGATGGGGACTGGACACAATCGGCTGAATACAGAAACATCAAGTCGGTTATTGATACCCGCGTACCATTTCCGGTGACGGTCTTACCGCTGAAGATGTCTACTGCTTTTGATGCGATCTTTGAACATGAGCAGTCAGTCGACCAGATCATGAGGAGCAAACCATTAGCAGCTTACACCTATAGAAAGGTGAACGAACAATTGAACGCTATCTATAACTACATTGACAAAATGAGTAACACATGCCAAGCAAAAATAGCCTAGCCGCAGTAAAAGAGCAATTAGTCCCGAAGACGGTTTTGCCGACATCGGGGGCTCCAGGTGAACTGACTAAAGATCAACCCGAACCTCGAAATAAAGTTGAGCCTAAACCGAAGGTCAACAGGATCAATAAAGGCTTTCAAGTAGAAGAGGGCAGGGCGCGACAATGGGATATTCTCGTTGCGCACCTTAAGAGTGAGGGGAAAACGGGTCCACTGCTGATGGATGAAGCAATGGACTATGTCTTTAAGAAGTATAGTAGTAAAATACTAGGCAATTAGTCATTACGGGCTTGACCTCTATCCTTATAGAGGTCAAGCCCGTAATGACTAATTGCCTGTAAAGGGGATATAAATAACCTAACGGCAAGGGTTGTCTTTGTATACTAAGTTCCCTCGATTCGAGGAATTATAGGCGTGTAAGAGAGTGCCTAGCAGCACGGGAAGCCGCTCATGGCTAATTCCTCAGAAGCTAAGAACTGCTGTACTCTCCTTCTGCCAAGGGAGTTACAAGCAGGTATTGATCTCATGAAGAAAGTTGCAGTAGGTTTGGAAGGTCCTAAGCGGTTAGGTGTGGTTAAGGATTGTTGCATAGAAACAGGCGTTTCTATGCAGTCGGCATCATTGGATACGATTTACTACCAACACACCGTGCTCTGCCAAACCTGTATGCCGTACCGCAATCCCGGCGATGATGTAAGAGTTTGGAATCGGGAACAAGGCGACGTTGCGCTGCATATTGAAGCTGGAATGGCTCGTCAGCCGGAAACCAAACGGTGGATTCAGTTGGGCTTGCCGTTTGGCCCCAAGGCGCGTTTGATCCTGGCTTACTTGAACGCTGAGGCGCTTAGGACCGGAACTCCTGAAATTAATGTTGAACGTAGCCTGACAGCGTTTGTCAGGCGGATTCAAGACCCGACTAGATGCGGAAAGTCAGGACCGAATGGTCCGCAAATATGTGTGTTCAAGGATCAGTTGATGCGTCTTTCTGTTGCGACGATTCGTCTGGTCATGAAAACCGAGAAGTATGAGGTGCAGGTTAATAGCCAATTCGTGGAGGCGTTTGATCTTTGGTTGAAGCAGTTGGAAGACAAGAAATCTACTTGGGTACAGACAATTTGTTTGAATCCGCGCTACTTCGACAACTTGCAGAAGCATGCTGTACCGCTTAGCGAGCGTGCATTGGCGGCATTATCGCATTCGGCGATGGCTTTGGATATTTATACTTGGCTTGCACAACGGTTACATCGTGTACCGTATGGAAAGCCACAAACCATTACATGGGCCGCTGTCAAGGGTCAGTTTGGATTGGAATATGGGCAGATGGGTCATTTCAAGCAAAAGTTTCATATTGCACTATCCCAGGTTCTTGCTCACTACCAAGAAGCCAGGATTGAGTTGGACCGTGGTGGGTTGATGCTTAAGCGGAGTCCTCCGCCGGTTTCCGTGCGTGTTGCCGTTGTGTAAATTTGTGTGATCGCCAACCGTACGTGAATTGTTGGGCTCGGATGTGAATGATTTTCTGGCATTGATTGCCTATCTTCTGGTGTGGAGTCGCGCAGTGGCCCTGAACTGGGTTGAGGAATTAGGGTTAGGGAAGGTCTTGAAGGGCTGCGTAGTGGGGTCTCGCTCCCCCGGCTTTACTCCAAAGCTGGGGGGTGATGGGGTAGTTTTATTTATTCACAGAGTTTTCACATGGGCTCTTTGTGTGAGTTTTCTTCTTAAGCTGTTGTTTTTGTTGGTCTTGTTGGATTAGGTATAGAGAGTTATCCACACTCTGGTGGGTATATAACTATAGGAAGAACTATAGGAGAAACTATAGGATGTATCGCCAACCGTACGTGAATTTTATCGCCAACCGTACGTGAATTTTATCGCCAACCGTACGTGAATTGTTGGGCTCGGATGTGAATGATTTTCTGGCATTGATTGCCTATCTTCTGGTGTGGAGTCGCGCAGTGGCCCTGAACTGGGTTGAGGAATTAGGGTTAGGGAAGGTCTTGAAGGGCTGATGGCTATCACTGCCATCGGGGGATGCTCGCGGGCGAGCCGGCACTATGACCGCGCTGAGCGCTGAAATCCGCGTGGCCGTTACGCTAGGCCCCGGCAAGTGCCGCGTCATTGCCGGTTAGTGGCACGACCCCTATACCTGGTCGCGTCTTCTGAGGCTACGCATCCTGGAGCAACGGCGCTACAATGCAGATAGGGTTGCCCTACATCAATGAAAATACAAGAGATTGCCGCAGGTCAGAGCTTGTTCGGCATCGAAACCAACCAGATCGTGTCGGTCGTGGCGA
>Ga0209787_1000074_pt1 | contig 23609 bp, 24 predicted proteins | sample WorMetLIZISLAND2_2_FD_187414 | JGI IMG/M metagenome (GOLD analysis project Ga0209787, IMG submission 187414) | Marine gutless worms symbiont microbial communities from Max Planck institute for Marine Microbiology, Germany - Olavius loisae LIZARD... ... | reverse complement strand
AAGTCGCATATAGCGTCGTTAGAAGTCGCATATAGCGTCGTTAGAAGTCGCATATAGCGTCGTTAGAAGTCGCATATAGCTACATATTTTATCCATGTCAGCCCCCGACGACCAACGCCAACGCTTGCTGCGCAAGCTTCGCCTGGAGCTTGGGCCGGACGTTTTAGGGGCGTTGGAAGACCCGGAGGTTGTTGAGATTCTGCTCAACCCCGACGGCTCGCTGTGGGTTGAGAAGCGGGGCGAGATGGCGCGGATCGGCGCGATGACGGCGGTCAATGCGAAGCATCTGTTAGGGACGATAGCTGCCTCGCTCGAGACGGTGATCAACCGCGAGCAGCCGCTCTTGGAAGGGGAGTTGTTACTGGACGGCTCCCGGATCGCGGGCACGCTGCCACCGATTGTCGAAAACCCAACCTTTGCGATCCGCAAGAGGGCGGCTTCGGTCTTCCCACTCGGTCAGTACGTTGTGCAGGGAGCAATGAGCGAGGCTCAACGCGCGGCAATCCTGGCCGCGATTCGATTGCAAGCGAACATCCTGGTGGCCGGTGGCACGAGCAGTGGCAAGACGACATTCGCCAACGCCGTCATTCACGGCATTTCTGAACTATGCCCGCAGGATCGCGTGCTCCTCATCGAGGACACGGCGGAAATCCAGTGCAAAGCGGAGAACGCGCTGATTTTCCGGGCCAATGCCACGGTCGATCTGTTGCGGCTGCTGCGGATCGGCCTGCGCTATCGGCCCGACCGCATCCTGGTTGGGGAAGTGCGCGGGCCGGAAGCCCTGGCGCTCTTGAAAGCCTGGAATACGGGTCACCCCGGCGGGGTGGCGACGATCCACGCCAATAGCGCCGAAGCGGCGCTGATCCGGCTGGAGCAGTTGATCGCGGAAGCGGGAGCCGTCGGGATGGCGCCGTTGATCGCCGAGGCGGTCGATTTGGTGGTGTTCATGGAAAAGCAGCGCGGTCAGCGCCGCGTCATGGAAATCATCGATGTGACGGGAGTCACCGTGACCGGCTACTCAATCAATAGGAAGGATGCGCTATGCCTGTAACCAAGTCATTGCTCGTTTGGGGTCTTGTGGGAGGTCTCATCATTGTCGGCCTCCTGTTGGTTGCCGACCCGGCGTTTGCAACCAGTTCTGCCGGTATGCCCTGGGAAAAACCCATGGACAAAATCAAAGCCAGCTTGACCGGTCCGATTGCCATGGCGATCTCACTGCTCGGTGTGGTCGTTGCCGGCGTGGCGCTGATTTTCGGCGGTGAAATGGGAGATTTCACGCGCCGCGTCATCATGCTCGTATTCGTGATCGCGCTGATTCTTTCGGCTTCTGCGTTTTTGACCGCGTTGTTCGGGACAACCACCGTAACGCTATGAACTCACCGCCGGATGAGTTGCTGCGCCTGCCGGTTTACCGGGCTTTGCTGCGACCTGATTCAATGCTCGGTTGTGAGCGCGAATTGTTCCTCGTGGTCGGTTTGCTGACCGTGATTCTGATCGTCGTGATTATGGATTTGATCGCGGCAGTCGCCGGGGTGTGCCTATGGACCGGTTCGGTGGTCGGACTACGCGCCATGGCGAAAGCGGACCCGGTGCTGAGCAAGGTGTACGTCCGGCACATCAAGTACCGGAATTTCTACCCGGCGCACGCCACGCCGTTCGCACCCGGCGCACGGCACGGAAGGCGCTAAACCCGATGCGCCTGCACGCCTTGAAACAATATCGCAGCCGTTCACCCGGATTCCCCGATCTGTTGAACTGGGGGGCCGTGGTCGATGATGGGATCGTCCTCAACAAGGATGGAAGCCTGATGGCGGGGTATTTCTACCGGGGTCAGGACCTCGCGGCGGTGCCGGCGGCTGAAGTCAATCAGATTTGCGGCGTGGTCAATGCCGCCTTTGTGCGGCTGGGTGGGGAGTGGATGCTGCACCAGGACGCGCAGCGGGTGAAATCCAGGGATTATCCGAAGCCCGAAGACAACGCGTTTCCCGATCCCGTTACCGCCTTGATCGAACAGGAACGCCGGGGGCAGTTCGGACAGGAAGGAGCTTACTACGAGTCCATCTACGCCTGCGTGCTGACCTACTTACCGCCGCTCGTCGTACAAGAGCGGGTCGCCGGGTTCTTTTTCACGGGAGGACCTAAGAAAAGCAATACGCTGATCGGCGAGAAAGTCATCGCCCAATTCAAGGCGGCGCTCTTGGAATTCGAGGACCGCCTTGCAGGCGTCGTTGAATTGGAGCGCATGAAGGGACATGCGGTTGCCGGCGATGGCTATGACTGCATACACGATGAATTTCTACAATATTTGCATGGTACGTTGAGCGGCGACGGGCATCCAATCATCTTGCCCGCGTGCCCGATGTATCTCGATTATTTGATTTCAGGCCACGATTTCCATTTCGGCATCGTCCCCCGTATCGAGAATAAATCCATCCAAGTTGTTTCCATCGATGGGTTTCCGCTCGAAGTCTATCCGGGTGTGTTGCGCGCGCTCGGCGAAATCCCCTCGCAATACCGGTGGTCCACGCGCTTCATTTTTCAGGACGCGGTGACCGCGCAAACAATGCTGCGCAGTTACCGCCGCAAATGGCAGCAAAAAATCCGCGGATTCTTCGATCAGATTTTCCATGGAAAGCAGGTCAGCAGAAACGTCGATCAAGACGCCGTGGAGATGGTCGGGCAGACGGAAACCGCGCTGGCCGAGGCGAGCAGCGGCTTGGTGCTGTACGGCCACTACACCAGCGTGGTCGTGCTGATGGATGACGACGAGGAACGATTGGTGCAGTCCACACGGCAAGTGAAGCGGACCATCGACAACCTGGGCTTCAACGGACGGATCGAAACGGTCAATGCCGTCGAGGCGTGGCTCGGCTCCTTGCCTGGTCACGCGAACCCGAATCTGCGGCGCGTCATGCTGCATACCTTTCACTTGTCCACCCTGTTGCCGCTGTCCTCCGTATGGCCGGGCCGGGATCGAGCGCCGTGCCCGATGTATCCCAAAGGAAGTCCGCCGCTGTTGCACGCGGGGACGGATGGCAGCACGCCATTCCGTCTTAATCTGCACGTCGGGGACGTGGGACATACCTTGATGCTCGGACCGACGGGAGCGGGGAAATCGACGGCGCTAGCGCTGATCGCCGCGCAATTCCGCCGCTATGAAGGCGCAACCGTGTTTGCGTTCGATAAGGGGAATTCGCTCGAAGCCCTGACACGGGCCGTGGGTGGTCAGCACTACAACATCGCCGGGGATGCGGACGAATCCGATCTATGCTTCTCGCCGCTGGCGCAACTCGACCGCCCCGGTGAGTTGGGATGGGCTGAGGACTGGTTAGGCGTGTTGCTCGAACTGCAAGGCGTAAGCGTTAAATCGGCTCACCGCAACGAATTGCATCAAGCGTTGGTCGGCTTGCGCGACAGCGGTTCCGAACGCACGCTGACCACGCTGCAAATCCAGTTGCAGCATGATGAACTGCGCGCCGCGCTACACCCTTACACGCTCGATGGCGCGCTCGGACAGCTGCTCGATGCGCTCGACGATGGCTTGGCGTCCGGCTCGTGGAGTTGCTTCGAGATCGGGCAGCTGATGAATCGTGAAGACATCGTGCGCTTGCCGGTGCTGCTTTATCTGTTCCGCGTCATCGAGCGGCAACTGCGCGGACAACCGGCCCTCATTATTTTGGATGAAGCTTGGTTGATGCTCGGTAATCCGGTGTTCCGCGCCACCATTCGAACCTGGCTAAAAACGCTGCGCAAGGCGAATTGCGCCGTGCTATTGGCGACGCAAAGCCTCTCCGACGCTGCCAACTCCGGGATTCTCGATGTGCTAGTTGAAAGTTGCCCGACCAGAATCTTCCTTGCGAACAGAGAGGCAACTTCAGAGGACATCGCCCCGCTCTACAAGCGGTTGGGTTGTAACTCGGCTGAAATCCGATTGATCGCCGGGATGACCCCCAAACGGCAGTATTTCATACAGGGAGAGGGGCGGCGGCGGGTCAATCTAGCTCTGGGCCCTATCGCGCTAGCGTTTTGTGGCGTTTCCAGCCCGGAAGACCTGACGCAGGTGCGGGTATTGGAAAGACAACATGGGCCGCGCTGGCCTTCCGTGTGGCTGAATGAACGGGGGGTTGCCCATGGCTCGCTACAGTAAGCCGGGGGTTTTTACGCTTCTCGTTTTTTGCTTTGGCACGGCGTACTGGACGCCTGGGTTTCCGTTTTTTGGCGGGGGGCCAGGTACTGGGATGCTCCTTGGCATCCTCAAGGCGGTCCAGGCAAAACAGAGCGGGATGCAGGCGGTACAAAATGAGATTCAAGCCGTGATCAATGCCGTGCAAGCCACGGTCGATGAAATCGAGCGGCTTGCGGACCTGGATCATCGTTTATTGCGTAGCGGCCAAGGCTTCCTTTCGTTGCGCTCACGCATGAGGGAAATCTTCGAGGGATTACGCACAGTCGTCCAGTATGGGGACGCCGTTGCCTACAACAACGTGGACCTGATTAAGAAATTCAAGGAAGTACACCCGAACTGGGAAACTTATATGGCGGGGTCCGATTACGATGCGTTGGTCTCCCGCTATAAACGGTGGGTGACATCGACCCACGATTCGATTCTCGGAGCCTTGCGAGCCGCCAAGCTGCAAGCGAAGCATTTCCGGGATGAAGACCGCATGATGGTTCAAATCGAGCGCAAGCTCAAAACGGCTTCGGGCACGAATCAATTGCTTCAGCTTGGTTCGTCAATCGGAAATATCCAGGTCGATCAACTTCAGAAGTTGCGTCAATTGCAGATGGCGCAAATCCAGCTACAGTCCGCGCAAGCAAGTAATCAAATCGACCGCCAGGCGGAATCGGATGCTGGTTTCACTCGTGCTAAAGCTCCGGTTGAGTTCACAAAATCAAAAGAGTTTACCGGTCTTAGACTCGATGGGTCACTTCGGTAAACACTCGATGATGGAGAAAAACCATGTGTCTAAAGAAATATGCGCTAGCTTCCGCCATGCTATTAGCTGCTCTCGGAATGGTAGGTTGTTCGGAAGGACAGGTTATTGATCCACGTACCGGAAATCCGGTTGCGGAATCGGAACTGAGAGATTTTAAAATGATGTATGGCCGCGAAATGACACAAGAAGATATGGATGATTTCGCTCGTGCTAAAGCTCCGGTTGAGTTCACAAAACCAAAGGAGTTTACTGGTTTGAGGATTGATGAAACTCTTCGCCCCTCTCGTAGCTCTGAATAATTAGAGAGTTATGCGCCGCTTTCTTTTGCTGGCCGTGCTCGTGCTAGGCGTTGGCTTTTCCAACGCAGGCTATGCAGCCAATATGGCGCAAGAAGCGGTTTCGGATTTGCAGAAATCCTTTCGCGAGCAGACGGAGAAATGGTTCGCTCCGGTAAAGAGAGCGGCGCAGTGGCTTCTATTGTCTTTAGCGCTGCTTGCGTTCATGTGGACCGGGATTCAGATGGTCCTGAAAAACGCGGATTTTCAGGAAATCCTGGTGGAGCTTGTCAGGATGATTATGACGGTCGGGTTTTTCTTGGCCGTGATCATGCACGCCGACACCTGGTCTATCGCGCTCATCAACGGGTTCATGTGGCTTGGCAATCAGACAGTAGGGGCGACGCAAACGCTCGGCGCCGGATCGCTCGACGCCGCTGGCATTTTGGGTAGAGGCTTTGAATTAGGCAGGAATCTGATAGATAGCGCCAGCCTTAAAACATTCTTGCCTTTTTTCATTGCTGCCTTTGTGTGTGTTTTCATCTATGCGGCCATTGCCGCGTATTGCCTGTTAGCTATGGCCGAGGCGTACATCGTAACGGCGGCGGGCGTGATCTTCCTGGGTTTCGGAAGCTCGAGTTGGACCAGTGACTATGCGCGGCGTTACATCACCTACTGCGTGAGTATCGGGGCCAAGCTGTATGCCCTATTCCTCGTGGTCGGGATCGGCGAGCAGCTTATTCACAATTGGGCGATCGGAGAAGACAAGTCAGCGGTTATGAGTTCAATCTCGATTGTCGGGGTTTTATTCATGCTCCTACTGCTGGTCAAGATGATTCCCGACGTTGTGCAGGGCCTCATCAACGGCGTTTCGCTTGGAAGCGGCACGCCTTCAATCGGGGGGATGCTCGCAGCGGCGGCGGGTGGCGCGGTCGCTGCCGGTGGCGCGGCCATTGCTGGCACAGCCGCGGTCCAGCAAGCATACAAACTAGCGGGGATGCAAGGAGCCGCCGCGCTTGGCAATGCCGCCGCGTCGGCCCTTGGCGGTGGCAACCTTCACCAAACTGGTTCCATGATCGGCGCTGCCAAGGACAGCATGGCGACGTTGGGCCGTACCGGGTCGAATTTAGCGAAGGCCGCGGCGGGAAGCCTGGGAGCAAAAATCCTGGCGAATGCGGCGGCGGCTCAGAGCCTTCAGGCTGAGCGCATTCAGGGGTCCATGAGCGCCCCGAAGGCGAGCGCCGGGGCTGCGGGCTCATCCGCCGCCGGGTCCGCGATTCCCACCGTCAGTATGGACCCCTTCGAATTCGGGTCCGCTCACCAAGCCTATGAGCAAATGTCGGCCGGATACCTGCCTTCGCAAGAGCCTGGTGGGTCGTCCACTGGGTCTTTCTGACGGCCCATCGACTGGGATGATGAATTCAGCCGATCTCCATTCCCAGATGGCAGCCGGATACCTGCCTTCGCAAGCGGTAGACGGATCACCTGTTGGAGCTTCCGGTGGGGTGGCGGCTGAGAAGGTGAGCTCACCTGAACCTTATGAGTAATATTCTCAGATGGCCACTGCGCCTGATTCTTATGAGGGGTATTCCCAGATGTCCAACGAGTACATCGACGGCCAACAGACCGAGCCTGCGCAGAAAGCCGTAACGGGAAGCCGGGAAGCTAAAACGCTGGCGAATGCGGCGGCGGCCCAAGGCGAGGCGGATAAAGGAGCGTAGAGCATGGATTCCCCTTACCTGAACGCGCGGCGGGAGTGGAACGAACGCTACGGAAGCTATCTTGCCCAGGCGCGGCAATGGCGTCTGGTTGCGCTCCTGTGCGGCGTGGCGGTGATGGTCGCGGTCGGTGGCGCATTCTATTTCGCGCAACGCTCGATCTTAATCCCTTACGTCGTCGAGATCGGCCCAGACAGTCGGGTTAAGGCGGTTTCCATGCTTGCCGCCGAACGCGCCGTCGATGATCGGATTGTCCGCGCCACGCTTGCCAGGTTTATCCGCGACTTGCGTTCCGTCTCCGCCGATGTCGCCGCGCAACGGCGGTGGGTCGAGGCCGTGTATGCGCACCTGACCCCGCAATCTCCGGCCTATACGGCGATCAGCGAGTGGCTGAGCGAGCACACGCCCATGGCACGGGCGGAGGAAGAAACCGTATCCGTCGAGGTGCGCCAAATCCTCGCCCTGTCCGAAAACACTTACCGCGTGGAATGGGTTGAACACCACCGGGCGCGGAACGGCGCGGAACAGTCCCCGATGCACTGGTCGGGGACGATGACGGCGGGCCTGGGCGCGGTAGATGCCAAAAATATCTTGATTAACCCGCTCGGTATTTTCGTCCGGGACTTCGACTGGGCGCGTGATTTCGGGGCATAAACCGATGCGTTTTTTAACAGTTGCGGGGTTGGCGATTTCCGGGCTTGCCATGGCGAGCGTACCCGAATCCGATTACTTCTCACCCGATTCGCCGCTGTCCGCGCGGGACAAGCAGAATCTAGCCCCCGCTAAACAATGGATCAATTCAGCCACGTATCCGATCCGAAAAAATCAGAGCGTTACTTACCTGTATGGCTCGGGGCAGGCCACGGTTATCTGCGCTCCGTTGCGCCTATGCATGGTCAGACTGGAGCCTGGGGAATGGGTGAAAGAAAACGGCTTGCACCTGGGCGACGCCGTGCGCTGGGAAGTTAACCCCGTTATCGGCGCGGACGAACAAACGCAACTGGTTATCAAGGTCGTGGATGCCGGGCTCGAAACCAACTTGTCCGTCACCACGGACCGGCGAGTTTATCACCTGCGGCTCATTTCCAAGCGGGAAAAGTATATGCCGCAAGTCGCTTTCCATTATCCACAAGCCTTGCAAGCGGAATGGCGCGCGTATCACGAATACCAGCGAAAGGAGCGCGCGCGCAATACGGTCGCAGGGACCGGGGCGCGGATCGAGGACCTGGATTTCGGTTACACGATCTCCGCTTGTAAGCCGTGCACCTGGCGGCCTGCTCGCGTTTATAACGACGGGGAGATAACGGTTATCCACTTCGGAGAGGGTGCGCATCGCTCGGACAGCCCGGTGCTGCTGGTTTTGGACCATACGGGCAGGACAGCGCAGGTCAATTATCGCGTGCGCGGCAATCGCTACATCGTGGACCGGGTGTTTTCCGAAGCGGTGCTTTTGGTCGGCGCGGGCGAGCACCAGCAGCGCGTGCATATTAAACGGGAGGACTGAGCGATGCGGCGCGTAGCGATGGTTGCACTCGCTGCCCTGATAGCAAGCGGGTGCGCGACTTCTAAGTGGCGAAGTCAAGAACTCATCCCGCTTGGCAGCCGCGAGGCCGCCGAAGTCAGCGCTTTAGTCACCGAGCGGCTAGCGGCGGCCTTCCCGCCCGGTCGAACGACGTTCGAGCTGTCCCCGGTCGCAGCGCCGCCAGGAATGGGGTTCTTGCCGTTTAAAAACTATGAAACCTTTGGCAGAGCCTTGGGAAAAGCGCTGAGGCAACGCGGGTTCGGCGTCGCCGTCCCCTCCGGGGCGTCCGGTCCTTACCCGAAATTGGCCTACGTGTTGGACGATCTCGAACCCGAACAGGCATACCGGATCGGCGTCTCGGTCGGCTCGGAGTACCGGCTAGATGGCGTTTATGGGATCGGAGCCTCGAATTTCGGGCTTGTGAATTGGACGGCTCGTAATGGGGCTGACTGGAACCAATGAATGCGGCCAGCCAACATCCGCTGGGGATGTCCGACACCATCCAGCGCTTGAATAAAGTCCCGCTGCTGGTTGTGGCAGGCATCCTGTTTCTGGTCGTGAGCCTATTGTTTCTCGCGCTATACCGGCGCGGACAAGATGCTAGCGTCGCTGTCGCTGAAAAAGAGAAATTGGAAGAGCTTGCGGCACAAGGACCGAAAAGAATCGGCGAATTGATTGGAAGCGATACCACCAGCGGGATCGTCGATCCGCGTGAGTATGCATCTGGGCCCAAATCAGGGTTACCCGCGTCCGCAGCCGGACAGTTGCCGGCAGGAAAGGGGTCGCACGCAACGCCACTCCCTAATCGGGCAGCACCCGCGCTAACGGATGAACACCAAGCGCGTGCCCGGCAATTCCGAGAAAACCTGTTGTATGAAGCCCTGGTGGCAAGCAGCGTAGTCGCCACGGACGAGATTACCAAGCCACCGAGCGACACTGGCCCTGCATCGTCCGTCATGCGCTCGGACCCGCCCCCGGGCAACGATCCGAATCTGCAAGGGCGCAAAGAACAGCTCAGCAGAACCGAACGCCGTTACGGCTACAGCCTGGAACGTAAAACCAAGCCGGTCAACCCCTATGTCCTGCGCGTGGGAACGGTCATTCCCGCCGTCATGCTGACCGGAATCAATAGTGACTTGCCCGGCATGATTACGGCGCAAGTCAGTCTGACTGTCCGGGATACCGCGACGGGACACCACGTTCTGATCCCGCAAGGCGCAAAACTGATCGGTTCCTACGACAACCGGGTCGCCATGGGACAACGCCGGGTACTGATCGCCTGGCACCGCCTGCAATATCCCGACGCCGCGGTGATCGAGCTTGGCAATATGCCCGGCGCCGATGTCGGCGGCTATGCGGGTTTCGAGGCCGATGTCGATAACCATTATCTGCGCATCTTCGGGAATGCCTTCCTGCTATCCATGGTTAGCGCGGGGACCTCGTTCGCGCTCGCGAGCACCAATACCAATAACAACAATGAGCTAACGGTGGCGGAGATCGCACGGCAGGAAACCAACGAAGAAATCACCACCCAATGGGCGCAACTCGGACAGCGATTGATCGAACGGAATCTCAATATCCAACCAACATTGACAGTTGACCCAGGCTATCGATTTTCTGTTTTCGTGAACAAGGACCTGGTGCTGGAACCCTACGTAAAAAGCTGATGGGTACGGAAACACGGCAGCGAAATAAACAGATCAAGGTGCGGCTGAATGAACTGGAATATGACCGCATCGTTGCGCTTTCGAAGCAACATGACCTGGCCCCATCGACCTTTCTCAGGGAATTGGGACTGATGCACCAGCCGCGTAGCACGGTCGACGCCCAGGCGGTCGAAAGAATCACGAAGCTGCATGGCGATCTAGGGCGGACCGCGGGCCTTTTGAAGCTGTGGTTGACGACACCGGAAGCGCAGCCTCCGGCGCGGGAAATCGTCAATGATTTAATCGTGGCATTGCGGGTATTGCAAGTGGAGATCGCGGCGTCAATCAGGCGGTTATGATCGTTAAGAAAATCGCCCGGAAATCGCAGGGAAAGTTTCATCAACTGGCGCAATATGTTCTGCGTGAGGACCGCGAGAATCCTGAGATCGGGCGTATTCGGATTTCCAATTGCGAGATGAATGAAACCGACCTCGCCGTGAAGGAGATCGCGGCGACCCAGGCACGGAATACCCGCTCGCAGGCGGATAAAACCTGCCACTTGATCGTTTCGTTTCCAACCGGAGAAACACCGACGCCCGCGCTATGCGCGGATATTGAAGACGAATTATGTAGCGCAATCGGTCTTGGCGACCATCAGCGATTGAGCGTGGTCCATCTCGATACCGAACATACCCATATTCATATCGCAATCAATAAGATTCACCCCGTTTCCTATCGCAATATCGAACTCATCCGGGATCACTTCAAACTGGCCGCAGCTTGTGAGCGCCTAGAGGACCGCCACCAGCTAGTTAAGGACAACCATCCGCAACACTTTTCAGACCATCAACGCAGCGCCGGTCTCGGCGCGATGGCCGCGCATGGCGACCGCGCGCCCTTCCACGACTGGGCGGTTACGCACAAACAAGCGCTGAGTGAGGCCCTCGATAAGGCCACCGGATGGGCGGATTTACACCATGCTCTAGCGGCGCATGGCATGGAGATCAGACCCCGTGGCGCGGGGCTGGTACTCGCAGCCAAGGACGCCCCAGCATTCGTCAAAGCCAGCGCCCTGGGCCGGGAATTCAGCGCCGCCAAGCTGACCGCCCGGCTCGGCGCCTACCAGGCCCCCCCGCCACACACTCGAAGCCTGCCCGCGCAGGTCCGCTATACGCCGGCGCGCAGCCACGATCTGTGGGCCGATTACCAGCGCGAGCGGCAACAGATCATGGCCGATAAGAAAACGGCGCTGGCCGCTATCACGGAACAGCGCGCCCACGAAGCGGACGCCATCAAGGCCGAAATGGCTGACAAACGGGCGCAGGTCTTTAAAAGCGTCCTCCTGACCAAGCAGCAAAAACGCGCCCTCTATCGCTCGCTCAGCGCACAACGAACGGCGCGTTTCTCGGAGCTCTCGGAGCGCACCGCCCAGACACGTCGGGCAGCGCGAGCTGAGCATCCGATACCGAATTGGCGCGCCTGGCTCCGGGCACGCACGGATCAGGGAGATCACGCGGCCCAACAGGCGCTCGCAAGGACGCCGCGACAGCAGACCAACCGCCGGCGCAACCGGCCCGCGAGGCTGCATGAACGCCAGCGGTAAACGCCTTGCGCTTGCGGCAGCCGTGGTGCCCGCTATCGGGGTCGTTATGAGCGTTATCACGACCCAATATCTGGCGGTGAAATTCAGCCAGCACCCGGCGCTGGGAGACCCACTCGGAATGGGCATCTACCCGCCTTGGAAATGGGCGGTCTGGAGCTATGCCTGGTATGACGCCGACCCGCACACGATCAAGCCGGCGCTCAGCCTGTTCAACACCGGCTGCGCCGCGCTGTTGAGTGTCTTCGGGGTCGGCGTGCTGCTCGCCCGGAGAAAACTCAGTTCGGACGAGAGCCTTCACGGCACCGCGCATTGGGCGACCAGGCAGGAAATCGAAGCCAGCGGACTGCTCTGCCGAATGAGCGAGCCAAAGCGATCGATGGCGTGTATGTCGGCGGCTGGTATGACGAAAAGGCGCGACGCACCCGGTACTTGATCCACAACGGACCGGAGCACCTGTTGGCGTTCGCCCCAACCCGCTCCGGGAAGGGCGTGGGACTGATTTTACCGACCCTGCTGGCCTGGAAGGGCAGTGTCCTGTGCTATGACATCAAAGGCGAGAACTGGGCGCTCTCCGCCGGGTGGCGGCAGCAAACCGGCAGCAAGGTCATGAAATTCGATCCGACAGCCACCGACGGGAGCGGCGTTGCGTTCAATCCGCTGGCCGAAATTCGACGCGGAGCATTCCAGGCAGTCGCCGACGCTCAAAACATCGCCTCGATTTTGGCCGATCCGCAGGGAAAAGGCTTGGAGTCGCACTGGGACAAAACCGGCTTCTCGCTGCTGACCGCTTGCATTTTGCACTGCTGCTACACCAAGCCCAACGCCTCCCTGTCGGATGTCGACGCATTGCTCGCCAACCCCGATAAAGACCTGGAGGAAGTCCTCACCGAGATGCTGGAGCACCCGCACCAGGATGGCAGGCCGCACCCACTCATCGCGCAGGAAGCCCGCGCCATGCTCAATAAGGCGGAAAACGAGCAGGCCAGCGTGGTCTCGACGGCACTCAGCTTTCTTTCCCTATACCGCGACCCGGTGGTGAAGCGAAACACCGACCATTCCGATTTCCGCATCACCGATTTGATGAACGACGCTGACCCGGTGAGCCTCTATCTCGTGGTCCGGCCCTCCGATAGCGACCGCTTGCGCCCGCTCATCCGCCTTGTCGTTACTCAAATCGTGCGCGTGCTGACCGAGCGGATCGAATTCGAGGATGGCCGCAGCGTCGCTCACTACAAGCACCGGCTCTTGTTGCTCCTGGACGAATTCGCCAGCCTGAAACAACTCTCCGTCATCGAGGAGGCGCTCGCCTTCATGGCCGGGTACGGCCTCAAAGGTTACCTGATCGTACAGGACCTCCAGCAACTCACGAAGGCATATACCAAGGACGAGTCGATCACCGGAAACTGCCACGTTCGGATCGCCTACGCGCCGAACAAGATGGAAACCGCCGAGTTACTCAGCCGCATGGCCGGGACCAGCACCGTCGTGAAAAAACAAACCTCACTGTCCGGCAAGCGGGTCGGTGCGCTTACGGGCGTGAGTGAATCCTTACAGGAAGTGCAACGTCCCTTATTAACCGCGGATGAGGCGACCCGGCTTCCCGGGCCGAGGAAGAGCAAGTCCGGCAACGTCGAGGCGGCGGGCGATATGTTGATTTTCGTCGCCGGGCAGGCCCCCATCTATGGCCGCCAAATCCTCTATTTCCAGGACCCGGTGTTTGCGGCCCGCGCCAAAATCCCCGCTCCCAAGGTCAGTGACCGCATCCTTGAGAGGGAGCATGAAGCGTTCGAGCTCTAAGCCCGGCGCGGCGGTGGCGCTTTCGGTATTCGGGCTCCTGGCAGTGATGGTGGCAATGTGGGGTACGGGAATTTGGATCAACACCACCACCTCGCTTCCGCCCGGTCTCTACCGGCAAACCGGGCCGGGAACCGCCGTTGAAAAAGGCGATTTCGCGCTTGCGTGCCTGCCACGCGGGCAGTGGCATCGGGAACCGCCCTGGAGCTTGCGTTGCGCGGATCGAGCAATGCCGATCCTGAAAAAGATCGCTGCGCTCCCGAACGATCAAGTGGAGATCACCGCCTTCGGCATCCGGGTCAATGGTCAAGCGATCCCGAACAGTAAACGACTCCCCACGCAGGTGTCGACGGCGACCTCCGGCAGCGTCCCCGCAGGTATGGTTTGGCTGCTTTCCGATTATGCGCCTGCCTCCTACGACTCACGGTATTTCGGCCCCGTGCCGCTCACGGCCGTTCAGGCTACCGTGCGGCCTCTGTGGGTTTTCGAATCGTTTCCAGGAGACATGCAATGAATGACCGAAACCGATAAGTACAACCGAGATAGACGATAAGGAGAAACCAAATGAAGAAAAAAGAGATCGAAGAACTCAAAAACCGCCTATCAATGAATGACGGGGAGATTAGGGAACTCCAATCTTGTATTAAAAAGATAACTAAGGAAGAGATAATTTCGAGAAATTCAATGAATAAAAAAGAGATCGAGAATCTTGAGGATTTGTTTGAAAGCGCGATGTTTCAAGACGTGGTTTATGAATTTATCATCTCCGCTAGTAGAGAAGCAAGCAATGAAGACCGAAAAGAACTAAAAGCATGGATTCAAGAAAGAAGAAAGGAAGGAAGAAAGGCGCGGATTTAGCATGAGATGATTGCAGAATATCAGACGAGAAATAAAAGCATTTTAGACCTTTGTTAGGAGATTTCCAATGCGTCTATACATCGCTGAAAAAAAGGAAGTCGCCAAGGCGATCTCAACGGCCCTGGGTGGCCCTCAGAAGCCCGCTGGGGCGTCCTTTGAACTGGATGGAGGGGATACCTGCATCACCTGGGCATCCGGCCACCTGCTGCGCCTGACCGACCCGGAGGAACACGACGAAAATTTTAAACGCTGGTCCCTGGAGACGTTACCCATGGACTGGCCGATCTCCCATGCCCCGGTCGCTTCCGAGTATGGAGCCAAGCAACTCAAGGCGGTGATCCAACTAGCGAAGGAAGCGGACGAAATTGTGAACGCCGGAGACCCGGACCCGGAGGGACAGCGGCTGATCGATGAAATACTCGAATACGCGGAATTGACGAATAAACCGCTCAAGCGGGTCCTCATCAACGACAACACGCCCGCCATGGTGCGCAAGGCAATCGACGCTATGGAGGACAACGCGAACTACCGGGGACTTTCCCTGTCCGCGCTTGCCAGAGGGGTCTGCGATCAGCGCTACGGCTATAACCTCACGCGGGCTTACACGCTGCAATGGCGCCGCCAAGGCGGTGAAGACCTGCTTTCGGTCGGACGCGTTCAAACCCCGATCCTGGGGCTGATCGTGAACCGGGACCGGCAATACGAACAGCATAAAAAGCAGGCTTTCTATAACGTCTCCGCCTTGATCGATCTCGAAAAAGGCTTGGCGCTCACCGCGAAATATGTACCAAAGGATCACGATCCAACCGATGCGGAAGGACGCCTGAGCGATCAGGAATTCGCCGCTCAATTGGCCGCCTCTCTGGTCGGTCTGCCCGCTCGCGTCGCCGCGGTGAATACCAAGCAGCATGAGAAAGCGCCGCCGCTTCCTTACAACCTACTCGCGCTACAAGCCGACGCAAGTGGATTTTGGCATTATGGACCTGAAAAAGTACTCGAAATTACCCAAAAGCTCCGGGATGACCACAAGGCGATCACCTATAACCGCAGCGATTGCCGCTATCTGCACGATGAACGCCATGCCGAAGCAGCGGAATTGATGACGCTGATTGAAAAGCAACTCCCCGACCTGCAAGCCGGTGATCCGGCCCGTAAGAGCAAGGCGTTCAATTCTAAAAAAGTCAGTGCTCACCACGGCATTATCCCGACGTTGGAAGTGCCGAATAGCAAGGCTCTATCCAAAGAGGAACTGAACGTTTACAAGATCATCGCGCGGGCCTATGTCGCGCAGTTCCATCCCCCGGAGAAATTCAGATCAACGGCAGTGACGTTCCAGGCCGGAGATCACACGCTGACCGCGACCGGAAGGGTCGATGCCGATCCCGGCTGGCGCGTACTGTATCGAGATGAAACGAAGGCATATGAATCGCGCCAGAACCTGGAATCACTGGCCGTCGACGACAAGGGCACGATTAAAACCGCCGACTCGACCGAGGCGTTTACCAAGCCGCAACCCCGCTACGCGATGAAAACCTTGCTCAAGGATTTAGCGCGGGTTTCCAAATACGTCGCCGATGAAAGAATCCGCAAATTACTCATGGAAAAAGACGCCGATAAGCCCGATGAGATGGGTGGTATCGGAACCCCGGCGACGCGGGCGACTCATATCGAGACGCTACTCAAGCGGAACTACGTTACCGAGAAATCCAAGCAAATCGTCAGCACCGAGCTGGGCCGCTCCCTGTACGACGCGCTGCCCCCGCTTGCCACGAAACCGGATATGACCGCGCTCTGGCACGAAAAGCAAAGTCGAATCGAGGATGGAACCCTCGCATACGCCGATCTTATCAAAGACGTGGACGCCGTTGTCGCCGGGGAAATCGAGCGGATCAAAGCGGAAGGAATGAACATGACCGCGCAAACGAACGGTACGCAATGCCCGGTATGCGAGAAGGGAGTCTTGAGAAAACGGACGGGGAAAAACGGGGACTTTTGGGGCTGCTCGTTTTATCCGGAATGCAAGATGACAGTCCCCGACAAAAAAGGGGAGCCGGATGTGGACGGTCAACCGGTATTCAAGCCGTCGGATAAATTCATCTGCCCGAAGTGCTCCAAAGGACTGGTCAGAAGACCCGCAAGAAAGAAGGACATCTTCTGGTGGGGATGCAGCGGATTTCCCACCTGTGATTTCCGCGCTTTCGATAACGATGGAATCCCGGAAGAACGGAGACGACAATGACCGTCCCGAACCTCGCTACGGAAGACATCACGCGCATCAAAGATCATCTTGTCGAGAGGTCAAGTTCTCCAGTGGAAGTCATCCAGGCAACCGAAGCATTGCAGATTACCGAAATTTCAATGCAGACCATTGCCACCTTGTTGAACCTGTCGATGTGGGTACTCGGCCTACTCGCCGTAGTGCTCGCGATCATTTCTGTGTTCGGCTGGGTCACCATAAAGTCTGCGGCTATGAATACTGTAGAGAACATAGCTAAGAATTATTTGGATAACTATATCAAAAGTGAAAAATTCAAGCAGATGATGGAGGAAAAGACTTTGGAGGCGGTCGAAAAAAGTGGCAAAACACTGTAATTATTAAGCACTTTGAAGTTTCTAAACGAGAGCATGAGAAGTCCGAGTTCCTTCCCAAACCAGGAGACGATGATGATAACCACCGAGCAGCAGACGATTCTCGATAAGCATACAAAGTCCGCTCCAGTCAATGTAGCAGCGGTTGCGTCTGAATTTGGGTTGGCGGTTTATGAGGACGATTTGCCACCCGGGATATCTGGCATGCTGGTGCATGATGAGAAGTATAAGACGGTATCTGGCTTTGTTTGTTTCGTTGATGAAAACGAGCCTGTTACGCGTCAGCGGTTTACGGCTGCTCATGAAATTGGGCACTTTTTGCTTCATCGTGAGCAAATCGGAGATCATCATGAAGATAATTATCTGCTACGATCTGAAGGATTTAGCAGCCACCAGGAAACCGATGCCAATAGGTTTGCAGCCGATTTGCTAATGCCGCGAGAACTTATTGCCAAGCATATGAGTGACGGGGAATGCACTGTCGAAGAACTGTCACATCGCTTTAATGTATCTCGAATAGCAATGGGAATACGTTTAGGTCTTCCGACATGAAATCCTCGCCGTTCTTCTGTTCCACATCGCTACCCGACGCCATTAGACGGGTGCGTACCTTCAATAACGATGGGACTCCAAAAGGACTCCAAAAGAAGCGGGATCACCTGCTAGCGTTTAGCCGTCCCACGTCGAGCCGCAGGCAAGTAAGTTTTCGTGTGTTCGGGTCGCCGCTGCTTGCGGCGGTGGACCGAACACCTATCCTGCTTAAGGCATCTCTTAAGACAAAGGATTGTTCAACAAAACACAGAATCGTTTAAGTAAAACCTATATGGTAGGGTAAATCATTGATATAAATATATATGTGTGTGAATATAAAGTAATATAACCTAGTATATCACACAAAAACACATAAAAATGCATAAAGAAACATTCGATCTTGTTGGAGCCCTCAAAAAGGGTCGGGAGGATGTGAAGGAATTAACGAAATCGACCAAGTTAGGGCGCGTGGATTTCTTGAACAAGAAAGATCAAATCCAGGAAGCTATGGATCAAGGATACCCGGCAAAGAAAATATGGGAATGCCTTTCATCGAATGGTGAAATTAAAATAGGGTATAATATGTTCTTAATCTATTTCCGAGAGTACATGGGAGACAAGATTAAAAAGACTGCCGCGAAAAAAAGGGGTATACAACGAAGTTCCATTGGCGAAACACAGAGAACCGAAAGCGAAAAGAGTGTGAATCAGACTGAAAATGCTACTGATAAACCGAAAAGCGAATCTTCAGGATTTGTTTTCAATGCTACACCAAAAAAGGGGTTAGTATAAAATGTCGAAAATACACTTCGTACTGCAAGGTAAGGGCGGCGTTGGAAAGTCGTTAGTCGCGGCCCTGCTTGCTCAATACTTTAAAAGTCGGGAAACTCCCCTGATCTGTATTGACACCGACCCGGTAAACGCCACTTTAGCGAGTTACCAGGCATTTCCCGTTCGCAGAGTTGAACTTATGGATGGGAGCAAAATTAACGAGCGCGAGTTCGACTCAATGATGGAAATCCTGTTGGATAATCCAGGGAACCATGAGATTGTGATTGACAATGGGGCTTCTGCATTTATCCCGCTATCGAGTTATCTCCTTGATAATCACGCGCTAGAGATTTTAGCGGAACATGGTCATGTTGTGAAGGTTCACACAATTATCACGGGAGGGCAGGCATTATTTGATACGATAAACGGTTTAGATGCCCTCATTACGCAGTTTCCAGAAGATGTAAAATTCATCGTTTGGTTGAACGAGTATTTTGGGGAGATCAAGCAAGATGGTAAAACATTTCAGGAAATGAAAGTTTATCGAATTCATGAAGAAAGAATAAGTAAGGTAATTACGATTCAGAAACGTCGCGAGCTGTTTGAACAAGATATGAAACAAATGTTGAAAGCGCATCTAACCTTCGATGAAACCATGCGGTAGGAAGCTTTCCAATTAATGACTAAACACCGCCTTCAAAGAATTAAGGCAGCGTTATTTGCGCAGTTGGAAGGGCTGTGATCTAAAATGATCGACCAAGATGAAATCATCCGAATTGTCGCGAAAGAACATGACGTGGTGCTTGGAAAAGACGATGCAGTACTGGTCTTTTTAACCATCTACGATACGTTGATGAAAGCACGTATGGAAGAATTGGAATCTGGACTGCGAGCTAAGATGTTGCGGATAACGGACCAGTATCAAGAACGGGCCAAGACTTTAGCAGAGAGCATTGTTGGCGATGCGGTATGTAAAATAGCTGCTGAGGGCCAGAAGCTTCAGAATGGAATGCAGCGCCTGTGCCAACAGGAGAAAACCGACATGGGGCAACTTATTAGGACAGTGAAATTGGCGGCCGGTGTCGTATCCGCAGCGCTTATTATTGCAGCGATGACGATCACCTTTTTTAATTCCACATATCCATGATCGATTCAGCGCCAACATCGATGCGATATGAGTAAACCATCTCGCTCCCAGCGCTGCATGTCGATTCGTTGATCACGATGATGGTTTAGGACCCATAGCCAAGATGACCACCTTGAGTGATCTTCTGAACGCATTCACTGGAAACACCCGCACGAATCGCGACAGAGGCACTTGCTTTGAACATCTGATTGCCAAGTATCTGAAGACCGATCCTCAGTATGCGGATCGATTGTCCGAAGTTTGGTTGTGGTCGGAATGGCCGGAACGCTGGGGCAGTGACGATGGAATCGATTTGGTCGCCCGTGAACGCGGAACAGGTGACTACTGGGCGATCCAATGTAAATTCTTCGACTCGGAAAATACTCTCGACAAGGTAGGCATCGATTCCTTTCTAGCGGCTTCCGGTAAGAAATTCAGCACACCCGATGGCGATTGCCGCTTCACCACTCGATTGATTGTTTCGACAACAAACAAGTGGTCATCCAAGGCAGAAAAGGCGCTTGAGGCACAAACCATCCCGGTTAGCCGACTTTGTTTCAAAGACCTTGCCGATAGTCCGATCGACTGGGGTCAGCTCAACCTTGACAAGGTCGAAGACATGCGGCTCAAGGAAAAGAAAGCGCCGCGCCCTCATCAGGAGGAAGCCATCGCCAACGTTATCGAGGGTTTCAAGAAAAACGACCGGGGCAAGCTCATCATGGCTTGCGGCACCGGCAAGACCTTGGTGGCGCTCCGGCTCATGGAAAAGCTCACTGAGGCGAATGGGCGGGTGCTGTTTCTTACCCCATCGATTGCCCTGGTTGCCCAAGCGCTGCGTGAATGGACGGCCCAAGCACTGAAGCCGATCCATGCCTTTGCCGTCTGTTCGGATACCAAGGTTGGCAGAGACAAGGAAGACATCAGCACCCACGATCTGGCCTATCCCGCGACCACCGTCGCCAAGAAACTCGCCACCGCTGCCGGCACCTTGACCGGGGATCGCCGCACCGTGGTCTTTTCCACCTATCAATCGATTCAGGTCGTAGCGGACGCGCAGCAACAGGGGTTCGGGGCATTCGACCTCATCATCTGCGACGAAGCGCACCGCACCACCGGCCTGACGCTGCCGGGCGAAGACCCCTCGAAGTTCGTCAAGGTACATGACAACCATATCGTCAGAGGCCAAAAGCGCCTCTATATGACGGCAACCCCGCGTATCTATGGCGATGCGTCGAAAACCAGGGCTAACGAGGCGGCAGCCGCCTTATTCTCCATGGATGACGAGAAGACCTTCGGTCGCGAGTTTTACCGCCTGGGATTCGGCAGGGCCGTGGAACAGGATTTACTCTCCGAGTACAAGGTCCTGATCGTGGTCGTCAAGGACGGTGAGATGGCTAAGCTCGCCAACAACTTCAACTTCAAGCACGCCTACAAGATTGATGGCAAGCAGGCCATCGATGTTCGGTTTGCAACCAAGATCATGGGTAGCTGGAAAGGGCTATCCCAGCGCGGGCTGGTACTGCTGGAGGAGGACGGCCAAGAGGACGCCTTGTCCGAGGGTACCGCACCCATGCGCCGCGCCTTGGCTTTCTCCAAATCCATCCAGGCTTCCAAGCAGACGACCGCGAGCTTCGACAAGCTGGTCGATCTGTACGTAGAGAAGCCGGCCGGCATGGTGGATTGCCGTCTCAAGCATGTTGACGGCACCATGAATGCGCTGGTGCGCCAAAACGCCTTGGATTGGCTCAAGGCCGATATGGACGCGGGCGAATGCCGCATCCTCTCGAATGCCCGTTGCCTCTCCGAAGGCATCGATGTGCCGGCGCTGGACGCGGTGGTGTTTTTCGATACCCGCGAATCCATTGTAGATATCGTGCAGTCCGTTGGGCGCGTTATGCGTAAGGCCGAGGGCAAGCAATACGGCTACATCATCCTGCCAGTCTGCATGCCCTCCGAGCAAATCGAGGATTACAACCGCTATATCGACAACGACCCGCAATTCAAAGGCATCTGGAAAGTCGTCAAGGCCCTGCGCGCCCACGACGAAAGCCTGGTTGACGAGGCCGAGTTCCGGCGCAAGATCAAGGTCCTCAACGGAGGTGGCGGAGACGACGCAGGGGACGGGCAGGGAACCTTGCCGCTCGATTTCCCCCTGCTACCCCTGGATGCCGTCAACGAAGCCGTCTATGCCGCCATCCCTAAGAAGCTTGGCGACCGGGAATATTGGAGCGAATGGGCCAAGGGCATCGGCCAAACCGCCACCCGTCTGATCGCCCGTATCGAAGCGCTGATCGCCGACAACCCCCAGCTTGGCGAAGACTTCGCCCACTTCCTGAAGGGGCTACAAGACACCCTCAACCCTGCCATCAGCCGCGACGATGTGGTGGAAATGCTCGCCCAGCACATCCTCACTCTGCCCGTCTTCCAGGCCCTCTTCGCCGCTACCGGCTTTCCGGATAACAACGCCGTCGGCAAGGGCCTACAAGGCATCGTAGACAGGCTCGACGCGGCAGCGGTGGACAGCGAAACCGAGGGGTTGGAAAAGTTCTATGAAAACGTCCGCGAGCGCATCCGTCTTGCCAAGAGCGACACATCCAAACAAGACGTCATCCGCAACCTCTACGACACGTTCTTTCAAAATGCCTTTCCGCGCATGGCCGAACGTCTGGGGATCGTCTATACCCCAATCCAAGTCGTTGATTTCATCCTCGAGAGCGCCGATTCCGCGTTGCGCGAGCACTTCGGACAGACCCTCGCCAGCCGCGACGTGCAGATACTCGACCCCTTCACTGGCACCGGCACCTTCCTGGTCCGGCTGATCCAGTCCGGCCTCATCGAGGCCGACGCCCTACGCCATAAATTCGGCCACGAGCTGCACGCCAATGAACTCGTATTACTGGCTTATTACATCGCTAGCATCAATATCGAGACCGCCTACCATGCCGCCACCGGCGAATACCGTCCCTTCGGCGGCATGGTCCTGACCGATACCTTCCAGATGAGGGAAAAAGGCGACCTGGCGGATAAGGGGGTCCTGCCGGAAAACAACGCCCGCGCCGAGCGGCAACTGCAGCAACCGATCCAGGTCATCATCGGCAATCCACCCTATTCGTCCGGTCAAAGGAGCGAAAACGACAATAACAAGAATCTTGCCTATCCAACCCTCGACCGCAGCATCCGCACCACCTATGCCGAGCAATCGGGTGCGAAGTTGCTCAAGAACCTCTACGACTCTTACATCCGCGCCATCCGCTGGGCTACCGACCGCATCGGCGACCGGGGCATCGTCGCCTTCGTCACCAATGGATCATTCCTGGACGCTAACAACATGGACGGCCTGCGCAAGTGCCTGATCGAGGAATGCAGTCATCTATACGTCCTCAATTTACGCGGCAACCAACGCACCTCTGGCGAGGAATCGCGGCGGGAAGGCGGCCAGATATTCGGCTCCGGTTCCCGCACTCCAGTAGCCATCACCATCCTGGTCAAGGACCCGGTCCATACCGGCTCCTGTGAACTGCGCTACCACGACATCGGTGACTATCTTAAGCGCGAGGAAAAGCTCGACCGCATCTGGGCATTTGGCGGTATCGAAGGCATTGAGTGGCAGACCATCATCCCTAATGCCGAGGGCGACTGGATTAATCAGCGCGACCCGGCCTTCGATAACTTCCTGACGCTGGGAAACAAGGAAACTGCCGCCGACCAGGCCATTTTTAGTATCTATTCTATGGGGCTCCTGAGCGCCCGCGACGCCTGGGCCTATAACATGAACCACGCCGCCCTCGAATCCAACATGCGCCGTATGATCCGAGCCTATGAATCCGACCGACAACGCTATGCGGAGCTTTGCGTCGGCCGGCCTAAGGACCAGAGGCCGGAAATTGAGGATGTAATCGACACCGATCCCGAGCGGATCAGTTGGTCGCACAATCTAAAAACGGACCTCCGGCGCGACAAGCCGCTTGAATACCAGGCAACTTCGGTAATTCAAAGCGCATATCGCCCCTTCTGCAAGCAATGGCTCTACTTCAATCGGCGTCTTAATGAGCGTGTCTATCAGATGCCCAAGCTCTTTCCAACGCCAAAGCATCGGAATGTGGTGATTTCCGCATCAGGTATTGGCGCGGCAAAAGGCTTTTCCAGTTTGGTGTCAGACACTATTCCCAACTATCATCTGCAAAGCAACGGCCAATATTTCCCACTCTACTGGTACGAGAAGCCAGGGGAGAAGGCCAA
>Ga0209787_1000073_pt1 | contig 23688 bp, 13 predicted proteins | sample WorMetLIZISLAND2_2_FD_187414 | JGI IMG/M metagenome (GOLD analysis project Ga0209787, IMG submission 187414) | Marine gutless worms symbiont microbial communities from Max Planck institute for Marine Microbiology, Germany - Olavius loisae LIZARD... ... | reverse complement strand
ATAATAAAGTTTTAATTATAGCATGAGTTGATATATGAAATATGGTAATATGAGGTAGACTTAGAGATATTGATATTACCATTAAACCAAGTTGGCTAAGTGTTGATAGAGCAATAATTTTTAGGTTATTTCGTATAATGCTCTTATTCTAGCTAGAAGTGTCATTAGGGTTCTAGAGACAACAATAATTACTTTTATAAGGTTGAACTTATCTACTATATTACTTAACTGGTATAGAAGAAAGACGCCAGCAATTATTAATGTTGATAAGTGAATTAGTACTGATACTAGAGTTGGTGCAGCCATTGCTGCTGATAATCATACAGAATATCATATTTGTGCCCCTTTGTTATCACTACAACTAGGAATCCAAGTCATTACATACTATGAAAGTTGTTATTTATCGACCCTATAACTATAGATCAGTCTCCTATATTTAGTGTAGCTACAATGGATATAATAATAAATGTATCTCTAAGTCGATTGGTTGTTATTATTAATGTTTCTACTCTACTAGATCGCTAGTTACATAATGGACAATTAAAATAAATGAGGTAATTCTAGTCCATCTCATCCAATTAGCAAGATTATTATATTAGGAATAAGAATTAACATATTTATTAATATGATAAAACATATTATTATGTATCTAAAATGTAAGCTATCCTTATCTAATTCTATATATTTATTAGAAAATAGTATTACGTTAGTTAAGATTAACAAAACGATCGATGAATATAAGATACTTGATTATTCTATTATAAGCTCTATCTTTATTTTTATTTTTGGGGCCCTATGGTCTCACTTAACAATAAATTCTTTATTTACTAAGACCAGGATAACTGTATAGGACAGTGTCATATAAATAAAATAAATAAAATTTTTGGTAGAGATTCTATCATGTTTAGAATATGATACCATATTATGAATTTAAGCCCACAATTCAATAGTTTCTAACTTACTGTATTATTATATTAGGTGATGATCTCGTATTTTTAGTGGGCAGGAAGCAAATAAAATATATAAAATATGATAATCTAGATAGTTGTCCAATTACAATAAATAGGCTATCTACGGGACAAGTTCCGGCCCATCTTAGGATAAGTATAGCTCTGACTATAAAAAAGAATAATAGCTTTGAAAATAGGTAATAGCTTGAGAGTAGTTTATGTTGTGAGTGTATAACAGGTAGTCTAAATATGATGAAAATTGCTAATAGAAGAGCTACGACTCTGCCCAACTTATTAGGATTAATCATGGGATTGCGTATAGTCATAAAAAGTATCATTCAGATTGAATATGTATAGGAGTTATTAGCGGATCTACCTCAATAAAGTTTTCTGAGTCATTTAAATAGTTAACATTAGTATTGGCACTGAAAAAAAAATTATAATATATAGTATAAATCCTATAATACCATTGCTCTAAAATATTAATAAAATGAGGTTCAATCACTGTTTAAATTAAGACCGATAGATTACTTAACCACATAAATATAAAAATATAAAATATATTTATTAACAATAGCATAAAATAACAAGTGCAATAAATAACAAAATAGATCTAAGACTAAATTAATTACAGTAAGTTCACTCTATAGTCATTTACTCGCTCTCTCTCTCAAAATAAAATAATAAAAAATTTATAGTATTGATACCCACAACACTTTATTTGCCACTAAAGCTGCACATACCACATAAATACTGTAACTACAACTAAAATAAAAATTACTATCCCCATATTTTAGATTTTGCCATACTAAATAAACCACAAAAAGATTTAAGCCATATAAATATAAATAAACAATATAAAAATGCAAGCACCATTTATGTTCATACTGTAAAGAACCCGGCCTTAATCTAAGTCTCATCTAAGATAGTTAACGATCTAAGCTCAATTTAACATAAATAGATACAAAATCTAGATAAAAGATATCTATCATGTTTAAAACATTAAATAAATCTAACAAATACCTCAAACTCAATACTTCACTAGACATTTAAATATACTAACTCTTTAATATCTTCTATCCCATTATCTATTACAAATGATACTCAAAACAAACATAAAACAAATACTTGCCCATATAAACATATTAACCTGACCGATCAAATATAAACATAAGATATAATCTATAAATTATGACTCAACCCTACAAATTAATACTACTACAAGTTAAAACCATATACTATTAGTTACTAACTATACCATTTAACTTCTCGAATAAACTTAAATCAATAGTCTCAGTAATAGTTAACACAAGAACTAAATAGCCAACCCTATAATTCCTATCGATCATTCATATAAAATTCTCAAACTATAGATTATTAAAAAGCTTTTAGTTATATAAGGCCTGTGCTCCAGCTCTAAATAATAAAGTCTTAATAAGTAAACTGTATCAAACACTGTCACTACTAATGAGGCTTCCATCTTTACAAACATACATAATTATCCCTTAATGCTAGAATTTATTCACATTTAGTCCTATAGCCTCCAATATAAACAGATCACAACTTACAAAAACCACTATATAAATATCCTAAATATTATTAATGGCCTACGGCTTAACAATATGAGCTTATAACTTATCTATCGATACAATAAATACATGGATAGTGCATCATATTAATAAATAACGACTAAGGCAATCATTCAGACTACCCCTATGCTATGAAACTTATTTAATAGACAACATTAAAATCTATTACTTAGAACAAATATCAATATATAGAATAACTGTGATATAAACTATTACTGATAACACTGCACTTTGAAACTATGCCAAGCAATCTTGAAATTACTAATCTTGGATCTTGTAACAGTCATATTTTCTCGCCTCATACAATACTAAATAATATTATGCAAAACAAGGCTTTAACTAACAAATAAATACAAAGCTTAACTCAATTTTAACATTGCAATAATTACAACCCACTTCAACTTTAGTTCTTGAGCAATAAAATCTATTCTGACCTATAAAACTATATAATGCCTGCTATAATCATTCTCTTTATTATACCTTTCACAGAATAAAGACAAATATCTATAACAGGATAAAAATTATAGCCCTATTAATAAATAAAGTCCCACACAATACATGCATCAAAATAGTCAACATATAATCATATATACCACTTAACCCAAAATACTATAAAACAAAATCAACCTAATAAATATTATGACAATCTACCTTTATTCACCCTAATATAACAACATTCTAACTGTTATCAACATTCAGTAACTAACTCCAACAAAAATAATAAATATCGCTTCTACCCTAAGAACATTATATGAATCACTAAATAATAAATACCATATAGCAAAATCTTCATAAATAGACTAGCCAAACAAGTACGAGTTAATCTACCAATGACAAATAAAAAATAGACGCTAATAATCAACATATCACTACAATAAATTCTATATTTAACCTGTAAATAACTACTGACCAACTAAAGAATTTAATTCCTCTGTAACTGCAATAACTACAGCTACTATAAAATATGCTCCAATGCCTACATCTTACCAGCTATAAACATACAACAAGCTCAATAATAAAGCCAGTAACAGTCATCTTGACTGTTATATAAACTATCAATATAAAGCCAGATAACTCATATACAAGCCTACAGACATCAATATAAAAAATAGACTTTAAATCTAACAAGATTTAAATATAAATCTCTAAGCTACGTAAAATCAAAACAAGCATCGAAATAAAGTTAGACCCTACTGCCACAAATGAAAACATTATACTTAAATTTTAATATAAATAATACTATAACTACGTTAATACTACTAAAAATATCTAACAATAAAAATAACTAATAAAAATTACCCAAATAAGTAACAAACCATAATCTCAATTTGTTCAACTGCTAAAATACCCTCTAAACGCCCAAATATCAACCATACTCAACCTCTAAACTATCCAGAAAAATTAATACCACAAAAATAATATATGCATTAATACTAACACCATATTACCAACTACCCTCTAGTATTAAACAAAATTAAAACAATTCTATACAAATAATTATTCCTATAACTATACTTATAACCATAATCAAACTTCTATGGTTACATATAGTATTCAACATCCCTATAGCAAAGGAAAATAATAAATATATCAATATACAACATAATAATCAAAAATAATAATATTATAATGATACTAACTACTATTTACCAATTACAGATAATAGTTTTATTTATACATCTAACCATAAATAAGAATACCTGACTAAAATAAATTTATTAACAATACCTATAAACTTGTTTTATCAGAGCACTAAATTTTGTTGGCTGCATACAAACACAAATACTCTTACTAAACATCCCCGAACATTCACTCAGTAACAAATACTATATCAACCATTAAACCTGTCCTGCATGAATCATCTCATCACAGCATCAATATATTAATTTTCTGATAATTCAAAATACTAAAATAATATAATTATAAAACTCCAATAGGTCATTAACAACTATATAACTATTCCTGCTCTGCCCCCCTTGAAATCCCTATACCCGTTCTTGCACTATAAACCACTTATACCAAGCCCAACTCTAAAATAACTAATTATATAAAACCATCACTACTCTATCTATACACTATACCTTATTAGACTACTTATACTTATTAACAAACCTTAAAATCAACTCTATCGTCCATAAAACATCCTATGCCAACATTATCTCTGATCAAGACAATAAAACTATAATGCTCACCCTACTAACAATATTATACACTATCTATACTCATAGTGCCCATACAAATAAAATAAACTCTCTGCTAAACTGACAGAATCCACCAGCCTTTACTATGTACTACCTAATAGCTTCCTATACCTAACAACTATCTAATTATTAAACCTTCCAGTTACCTATAATTATAAATATAAGTACTTATAAATCAAAGCTATACCATTCTATTAATCCGATTAATCCCATTCTCCATAATTCCTTAACCATATTAATACAACTACAGTATTACTAAAGAATAAAACCTAAATATATCCTTTAATTCTATAGATATGGCTCAACTATATTTAGTATCCACATCAATCTCAAACTTAAAACCATATAATGTCCACTATCTATAGTTAAACTTAATGTTTATCCTTATACCGTAAATTGTAGACCATCTATCAATCAAAAATAATTTATATAGTAATTTAAACTCTATCACCTATCATAAATTAATGCCCATAAACTATCTAATACCATAATCAAACATTACTTACTCTAATTATAATACTACTATCTCATAAACTACCTGTTACCTAATAAATAACTATAATAAAATAAAACTCATTAGATACACATATCAACTATATACTTACCCTATTATTACTAATAGTCTAATAAAACCACTAAAACTTATATCAACTTTGCCAATAATCCTCCAAACACACTTTATAGCGCCTAAATTTAATGCTAGACTCTCTACTACCATTAAATCAACAACTTACTATTATTATAAACATATTAGCATAAAGTAATAAAGCCACTAAAATACTCACTATTAAGAAATATGCCCTACAACCTATTCTATCTAAAATATATAAATAACACCTTCCTATAAACCCCTAATAGGTTATTTATCCTTCATTATAGACCATTAACCCATAAAATCAATAAATATCACTTACAACATTGTCTCTCACTATAATTACTTCATTCTAACTTATATTCCTCAATCCCAATTTTACCTATTACAGCATAAAATCACATATTCATTATACCATAACACAATATAAGTATATACTAGTTTTACACAAAGCTCTGCAAACCAATCTAATAACCACCATAATATTATTATAAAATCAAAATCTCTGCTACTCTAGACACTAAGCTTAAAACTATAAATATGGGCTTCTTTAGTTCCCTAGACTAAAAATAATATAAACCCTATATAAGTATAGAAAGACCACACCTCAAATAAACTATCCAATACAAATTATCTACTACATTGAAAAACAAAAATTATCCTTTAGATAGATATAACTAAGTACAGCCCATTCTACAGTACAATAGATAAAATATCAACAAAATCTACTCATAGATCAATAAATAACAATACTAAGTACCCTAAATTTACAAGAAATACTTATACCAATATATAAATCCTATAAAACCTATAGACCAGATAGCTACTATCTAGTGACACCCTAACACTATATCAATATAAATAGTCGCTCATAATTCTCATATCTGCATAAATAAATTTCTAGATACTATAAAATTACTAAATAAACACCTGACTCTAAACTAAAACATAAATTGTCCGAAATACACCAAATAACTTTATAATAATTAAACCTGTTGTAATAACTATAACAAGCCCGATATCAGCCAATCTATAGCTTTCTTGTAGTAACACATCTATAATCTTCTATCTACACTAATATAACAATATACATATATCATCGCTGCTATAATTAAAAACATATATCTTACTATTACCATTTTATAAATTAAATAATTTCATACCTACCCCCTAATAATAGCTCAATCACAAAATAATTAACTCATAGCACTCTAAAGCCAGCACAACAAAAACTTACCAAAACACATCAACTAACTACATTAAGACTACAATCATCTATCTTTTACCACAAATCAAGATAGTATATAATACACCATCCTATAATAATAAAAACCTTATAAATATAAATTATAAAATGATATCAATTTCCTATAAATAAGCTCTAAGCTTAATCTAATCAATTTTAAATCATACCTAAATTAAATCAATACAGCATAAAACAAATATACCCGTCTCACTGAAATACGGTTAACATACTTATAATAATAAAATATCAATGCATCTGTCATAACTACTCACCAAAATAAAACAAAGCTCATAAGAGCTGCACCTAATAAGACCACTAAACCTATATTAACAGTTCTGAAACTGATACCCTAAGTAAAGCTAAAACAAATTTATTCAATCTAAATTCTCATACAAACTAAAATAGATCAGCATAAACTAAACTAAGCTCTTTCTATATAGTATAGTCCCTAATATAAATACAGTGCCACATAGATACCATACAGATAACAAATTTATAAACATCAATCATCCAAGAAGATAAACAAAATAGTTACACTCGAATAAACCTTACAAAATAAATAACCTCAAGTTATATAATAGTTCTCATCCTAGCCTATAAAACTCTCAACTACCGCTCTAATAACACGGCTAACCGTAACTACCGTTTCTAGATATCTTAAGTCATAGATACCATAAAATTAAATATTCTCTCCAATCTAATTAGTACTAAATAAAACCAATTCATAAAATCTCACGTCCCATCAAACACTCTTACTTAAACCATTAACTATCCCATCCATCAATAAAATAATATTAGTGCTCATTAACTGCTAACTTGCCTCAACTTTATTGCTTATATAGACCTTAAAATTAAAAATTATTTGTGCTTTACTTAACTCTAACCATAAAAATTAAGTAAATCATTTACTATTGTGCTACCAATAAAACTATACTTATCTTATACTATTTTACTAAAATAGTAATTGCTCCATTATCTATTATTAGATTAAATTCTATTCATACAACTATTTATACTATATATAATATTCAATAAAGTCACTATATAGTACTATCATACCTAAAGTAACCCTAATTAAATAACTATAAGATTAACTATATGTTTTATCTAAAAAATACCAACAAAATTAAAAACTTCTAGCTATATCATGCTTTACTTAAAAATAACTAATAATCGATCAAAACAATTGCCCTGACAAATATATTAATAAGCCTGTCTATCTTAAACCACTTGTAAATTACATACAAAACATTTCTATTAAATATATTTAATCTGTCACTGTACTATACACACCATACCAACCAAAAACAACAATTATCAAAATCATTATACGTTCTCATACCACGTGCTAATGTGTCTAATATTACAAAATACTACTGCACCCAAAAATTAAAATTATCCTATCTATATTACCAATAATCCTATTCCTATGAACCTTCGCTATAGCTCACTAATAAAATATCTATCAACTAAACAGCTCTTCTGTATTACCATAAAATACAAACACAATTAATCAAATAAAATAACATCACTCACTAAAACAACCATATTAATTACTCCTCTATAGTATCACATCTACTACCAAACATCTCTCCTACTCAACTGTGTCCTACCTAATTAATAGATCTAAATATAACAATCTACAGCTCTACTACAAAACAAACTTAATTTAGGCATATTATCCTAATTTTTAAATTCTTAAATATCATTGCCTGACAACACTACCAAAACTAATATTATCTTCTTACGATACTAATAAACATAAAACATTTTACTCTCTGATTCCTTTTACCTCCAATGCTCCAACTCCTATCTCTAAGCTTCCTTCACTTTTATAGTCGTTCCTCTCCCTTCACTCTCTAGTTTCTACTGTAACTCCTTTCTTACTTACCTTGACCTCTTGCACCTAACTAACTATATCTGCCCTCTCTCTTCTATCTCTTTCCTACATCTAAACTTATCTCTTATTTCAAACTAATCTATACAATAACTAAATCCCTTGCGACTCATCTGACCATGGCTCATTGTAGATCAACAGAACTATACTACAATATTCAACCGTTCCTTACTTATAACAACAATTTCTCTGACCTCATACAATTAAGTCTATCAATCAATAACTTTCATAACCAAAACAAAACTATTAGATAAACACCATTGACCACATAAATTTATTTATAGCTATTATTAACTAACTAGAATCCCTATCTAGTTACTCAAAACACCTAACTATACCCATCTAGTATACGCTTTCACAACACCCGACTTAACAACCTATTATCGCCTAAGTTACTAAATTAAAATTAATTACCCCAACAATGTCAATATACTAACAATAGACAAAATATACCATCACCCCACCATCCTAAAATTCCCACTCTCAAACTATTCCTGCTGGTCTGGCATCAAATAACATCATTCATTAACCTGAAACAACCTACTTATTTATCACTATCAACCATAAAGCAACTAGGCCACTAAACTAACCAACATCAACTACATAATATAAACTATACACCATAGTCATTATATGTTAGCTTATGCAACTTGATTTCGACTCAATTTAGGGTTTATAGACCACATATCTACCATATTGATAGTATAATACTAATACATTGATTTTTCATATCAAAACTTCTCAGATCAATCTGGTGATAGTTTTCAAATATTAGCCCTGGGAGCTAAAGTTCTCATCATGAGTCACCTGGAATTGAAAGCTAACCAATATAAGCAGTGATCTTGTAAATCAAAAAAGAAAATATCTCAATTCTTATGCTAAATAAGCCGATTATACTAACAATTATGAGATCCTTAATAATAATATTACTATCGTTGATTACTCGACAACAACACTTGCTCCCCCTACTATTATGCCTAGAAAGACTAATACTGTTAATAGTCCTCTATACTATGGCATACAAAATATATCAATACATGGCTATCACCATTAACATAATTATTTTACTTACCATAAGAGTATCAGGTGCAAGAATCGGTCTGGCCTTATTAATTAGACTAAGGCGCAAGGAAGGCAATGACTCAACACTTCTAAAATTTTCTAAAAAATCCTAATATCCGCTATCATGGCCAATCTGCTACTCATGAGCATGAGAAAGTATAAATTTAATTTTAGCATAGTTTCCGTAACCGCTCTCTTTTTAGGACTAGCTATTGTATCTAAGTATCCAATAAGATCCTATCTTTACTCTACAACAAATAAAATAATATTAGATTCATTGTCTATCATTATAATTACCTTGAGTATATGAATTACAGCTCTGATAATATTAACCAGAAATAAAGTAAAGAAAGCCACAAATCTATTTATATTCACAATAATTATTTTATCGTCTAACTTTATTCTATTATTTTCTACTAGAAACTTTATACTAATATATATATTGTTCGAAACTTCACTAATTCCAGTCTTCATGATAATCATATTGTGGGGTCTACAACCAGAACGAAAAAAAGCAAGACTATTCATTATAATGTATACTGTCTCTGCTTCCTTACCCATATTAATAATCCTACTAAAACTCTCAAACTTTAATTATTCCATATGCATGCTTCTCTTAAAAATTAATTTACCACTTATACTAAATCAATATATAAGATGAACAATATTAATTATAGCCTTTATAGTCAAGCTGCCAATATTTTCTCTGCATGCATGATTACCTAAGGCACATGTAGAAGCACCACTCGCCGGATCAATAGTATTAGCTGCGATTATACTAAAACTTGGAGCCTACGGATTTATACGAATAAGGATAATAATAAAATCTACTATATCCTCAATATCTAACATAATAGTCTCTGTAGCCTGCCTTGGATCCATCCTTATTAATATCATATGTCTACGAATTATAGACCTAAAAGCATTAATTGCATATTCCTCAATTAGTCATATGGGCCTATTAATTATTAGAATAACTTCTAATTCTAAGTTAGGTATGTTCGGAAGAGCCACTATAATAGTTACCCATGGATTAACTTCATCATGCATATTCATACTAACTAATACTATCTACGAAAAAACAAATTCACGTAATATCCTTATTATAGGGGGCATAGTATCCAATATACCTATAATCTCTATAATATGACTAAGAACTATCATAACAAACATAGCTCTCCCGCCAAGATTAAACTTTGTTAGAGAAATTACTATTATAATATCATCTTTAATAATTTCAAAAACAATCTTAATCCTACTTATAATATCTTGCTTTTCAACCACAATATACTCATTATACGTATTTATGATAATCAGACACAATAATTTATACAGAACACTGAACCCAATTAGACAAGTTTTATCTATCGATATAACATTGCATATATCACATCTATGACCATTAGCTATCATGCCTTCTTTATCAATAAAATTAATAATATGATGTTAATGAACACTATAGTAACAACATTAAACTGCAAACTTAATAGTCTATGACTAGTGTTTATAGTAAGATAAGCTAATTATAAGCTATTAGACCCATACTCTAACAATGAAGTATCTCTTATTATCTAATTTGACTCTAGTTACAATATTAATACACGGTACTATCTTCATGAAAAAATACATAAAATACACTATCTCAGTAGAAATTATTAATCTCCCTATAAAATAAAAATTAGTCCTACCGGTATCATAAGAGATAGTAAAATCTGTGCCAGCAACTGCGGTTAAACAAAAAGCTCAAATTAATAAATCAGTGAACAACAATATTATAAAACTATTGCTTAAGTAAAATTTAACATTAACGGCCCTAAAATACTATATACAATAAACTATAACCCAAAACAAGGATTAGATACCCTTCTATTTATAGCAGCTTAGTGGCTAATAAAAACAATCGTTTTAAAACCAAAGAGCTTGGCGGTGTTTTATATAATCAGGGAAATCTGTTGCTTAATATGATACTCCACAAATATCTTACCATACTTAGAAACCTCAGTCTGTATACTGCCGTTAATTGCTTAACTTAAACAATCTAGCAATAAATATTAGACTCAAATTCTATACCATCTCAGGTCAAAGTGCAACCAATAATATGGTGATCTATGGATTACAACTATAACATTAACTAAAAATAAATAATAAGCTTCCTAGAACTTGACAGTAATAGAATTTTACTAAAAATCTATTAATCAAAAATAATACATGCACATATCGCCCGTCACTCTCGCTGAAAAGTGAGATAAGTCGTAACAAAGTAGATATAGTGGAAACTGTATCTCAGAATATAGCATATACCAACAAAATGCCCCTTACTTACACTAAGACTAAACACTATTCTGCTAAATAAACATAGATTAATATAATGTAGTTTAAGATTTTATAAGCAGCCCCACCGATAGGGACAACCTACTAATAAAAAAAATAAATAAGTAATAGTACTTTTTGCATTACGGTTTTACAAGAAAATACTTATACCTAACTATCCGAAAATTTATGAGCTGGATAATTATTATTTTATGAATGCCCTCGTATTGTATCAATAATATAAATAAATAACTATTCAGAGGCTACATACCTTACGCATAAATAAATCTCTGATTATTACTAAAAATTACTAAATAAAATATTTATTTTAAAATAAAGTATAAGCTATATGAGGATAAGCCCCTATAGTCCTTGCAATAGCCTGCCCACAATAAAATATAATAAGTTTAATATTAATTAATTTATAATGTATTATAACTATAAAACATATACCACTTATTATGCAATAATAATAATATAATAATAAAATAATATACATTATCATTATTATGTAAAAATAAATATTCTCCTATTATTACATTAAAAACTAAGCAATTTTAATATTCGACTGTTTAACAAAAACATAGCGATAAGATAATTAATTTATAGTATTTTCTGCTCAATGTAACAATAAATTGCCGCAGTATACTAACTGTGCTAAGGTAGCATAATCATTTGTTTATTAATTGTAGACTAGAATGAATGAATAAACGTAATATTTACTATCTTATGTAATAAATTAAAATTTTATCCAATAGTGAAGAAGCTATTATAATCTCGTAAGACAAGAAGACCCTAAAATCTTAATTCAACTAAGATTTAAGATCCTATCTAAATTTGGCTGGGATGGCCAAGATATATACACCCATCTTTAATAAAAACAGATTAACAAGTCCATTAACGATCGGTTATCTCATATACCGCCTTGAATAAAGTTACTTTAGGGATAACAGACTAATGCTATATAAAAGTTCATATTTAATAAAGCGATTAGCACCTCGATGTTGGCCTATAGTCATATTTTAGAGCAAAAACTAAAAAAATAGGTTTGTTCAACCTTTAAATCTTTACATGAGCTGAGTTCAGATCGGTGTAAACCAGATTAGATTCTATCTACGATAATAAATAATTCTTAGTACGAAAGGACTTGTATTATAATATAAATATTATACTTATAACAAGTTGGCAGATATATGCAACTAGCTTAGAACTATTAAACAGAGTAACTCTACTTGTTTAGATCATTATAAAGTGACTTCTAATCATGTGACGGCCTTGCCATGATCTTATGAAACTTGCAATAATTATCTTGATACTAATGTCATCCATAATGGCTATTTCTTCCACAAATATTTTTATATTATGGGTTTCCATAGAATTAAACATATTCTCCTTCGTCCCATTAATACTAAATAAAGAAAATGCAATAGAAACTGAAGCCTCAATTAACTATTTTCTCGCTCAAGCACTTGGTTCTGCTGTTTTACTAATAAGGGGAACAGCATTAATTAGAATACACTGATTTATTAAGACTGCTACAATTTTATTGTTTGCATCAATACTTCTAAAATTGGGGGCTTCTCCATGTTTTCACTGATTCCCTCTAGTCATAGAGAAAATTAGATGAATAAATTGCTTATTACTATCCTCTTGACAGAAAATTATTCCCCTATTTATTACCTTATTTATTATTTTACCAAAAATAAACAATCATCTTATTATATCCCTTGCTAGACTAAACTCTATCACAGGTGGAATTATAATTCTTAACCAAACATCCATAAAAAAAATTATAGCCTATTCATCTATTACCCACACAGGATGAATAATCTCTGCTTCTGCCTCAAATACCCCATGTTTAGCAGTAATATACTTTATTATATATTCTATAATTATTGTGCCCCTATTTACTATATTTAATAAAATGAATATTCTGTACCTATCAAACATTTGAAGAAAAGAGAAACTCTCCTTCCATCAAGTAATTATAGTGCTAATTATAATACTTTCTTTGGGCGGAATTCCCCCACTAACAGGATTTATACAAAAACTCTTAGTAATTAATATCTTACTAAATAATAATTCAATATTACTGGTCATCTTAGTAAGCGGATCACTAATAAATCTATTCTTTTATCTAAACATTAGACTAACTATAAGCTTAAATATCCAAGATAACAAGATACTTCTACTAAATATACCTAATGTGCCTATAACAACTAATATTATATTAGCTATAAGTACATTAATTATTCTAATTATTATATTATAGCACCAATGCGCTGATTATTCTCCTCCAACCATAAAGATATTGGAACTATATACATAATTATAAGAATCTGAGCGGGATCTGTAGGCACAGCTATAAGAATAATTATTCGTATAGAACTATCTCAGCCTGGTTCAATACTAAAAAATGATCAACTATATAATACTATTGTCACTGCTCACGCATTTATCATAATTTTCTTTTTTGTAATACCTATATTTATTGGCGGATTTGGAAATTGACTACTACCACTTATACTAGGTGCCCCGGATATAGCATTCCCGCGATTAAACAGATTAAGACTATGGTTGCTCATACCTTCAATAATACTACTCCTTCTATCTATATTCATTGGGACCGGGGTAGGGACAGGATGGACTGTTTATCCCCCACTATCTAGCAACCTTGCACATGCTGGGCCATCTGTAGACTTAGCAATCTTTTCACTACATCTGGCTGGTGCCTCATCAATCATTGGATCAATCAATTTTATTACAACAATTATAAACATACGAATATCCATAAAATTAAACCAAATTCCATTATTTATTTGAGCAATTCTATTAACAACAATCCTCTTATTACTAGCACTTCCAGTTCTAGCAGGTGCAATCACAATACTATTAACAGATCGAAACCTAAATACAACATTTTTTGACCCGGGGGGGGGAGGAGATCCAATTTTGTTCCAACATCTATTTTGATTTTTTGGGCACCCAGAGGTATATATTTTAATCTTACCAGGGTTTGGCACTATTTCTCATATTGTTGCTCACAGAGCCTATAAAAAAGAGCCATTTGGCTCCATAGGAATAATCTATGCAATAATTAGAATTGCCATTATTGGCTTTATTGTCTGAGCTCATCATATATTTACAGTCGGCATAGATGTGGACACTCGAGCATACTTCACGGCAGCAACTATAATTATTGCAGTTCCTACAGGAATCAAAGTCTTTAGCTGACTAGCAACTATTTATGGGTCAAAAATAAAATTTACTGTATCAATGTGCTGATCGCTAGGGTTCATCTTTTTATTCACTATCGGCGGATTAACTGGTATTTGTCTATCTAATTCATCTCTGGACATCCTACTACACGACACTTATTATGTAGTAGCTCATTTTCATTACGTTCTTAGAATAGGAGCAGTCTTTGCTATCTTTGCTGGAATTAGTCACTGAATACCAATAATAACTGGTATACTTCCGCACCAACGATGAATAAAAAGACAATTTATTATAATATTTATTGGAGTAAATCTAACTTTCTTCCCGCAACACTTTCTTGGGCTAAGTGGCATGCCACGACGGTACGCTGATTACCCTGATACTTATACTATATGAAACTCCATCTCATCTATTGGTGCCACAATTTCCTTTATCTCATTACTAATATTTATCTTCATTATATGAGAAACAATAATAATAAAACGAATAATTATTAGCAGGTCTCACATAACCTCCTCTATGGAATGAGAACAAATCTTGCCTCTTGGATACCATAATCGAAACGAAACTACAATTATCACATTAAAATTAAGTGAAAGCTCTGCACCTACCTGTTAATTAGGACCTCATTTTACATAATGTCACTTAGTACTATATGAGACCATGAATACAAATACTACTACAAGATCCAAGATCAATAATTTCAGTATCCCTACTATGATTTCATGATATAATAGTGTTAATGATAGTTCTAGTCACCACAATTATTAGATATATACTTATATTCATCATAAATAATAAATTTCAATATCGTCTACTAAATGAATCCCATAACATCGAAATAATCTGAACAATTATTCCAGCTATTGTTTTATTATTAATGGCAATGCCGTCTCTACGCTTATTATATCTAATAGATGAAATCGTAAATCCATTAATTACAATCAAGGCTACAGGCCATCAATGATACTGAAGATACTCATACGACAATTTCCCTCTTATAAGCCATGACTCATTTATACTAAACACTATAAACCTAAATACCGGTGATATACGACTATTAGAAGTAGATAATCGTGTTATCCTACCAGTAAACACAGAAATTCGACTACTAGTAACAGCATCCGATGTTATCCATTCATGAACAATCCCATCACTTAGAATAAAGGTAGATGCTATTCCAGGACGACTAAACCAAACTTCTCTAATAATTAACAAACCAAGAATTTTATACGGACAATGTTCAGAAATTTGTGGTGCTAACCACTCATTTATACCAATTGTTATTGAAGCTATCAACCTCAACTCATTCATAAAATTAAATAACATAATTAACAATCAATAAATATATAATTTTAGTTAAATAATAACATAAATTTGTCAAGTTTAAGTTACACTTGTAAATTATAATGCCACACCTATCTCCAATAAACTGAATTAACATATTTATTATAAGATGAATGCTTATCTTTATTCTCGCGCTGAGAACTACTTATAATAAAAATAACAAAGTAAAATTTTATCACAGAGCTCACATACCTAAAAATTTAGTAAAATATTAAGTTCAAGACACTTAAGGTTAAACTGTAAATTTATAATTGGCATATAATATGCCTCTTGATACTTTAAGTATATAGCGTACATTTACCCTCCAAGTAAAAGGAAACCATAAGTATAGTGCCCCGATTACCTTATTATATTGTAGAATTAAGACCATGACCAATTCTTTTAGCATTTAGAATAATGCTTATAGCTATTAGTCTAATTAACTGATTTTATTTTTATGACACTATGATATTGACTATTAGATCAATCACACTATTATTATCAATATTTCAATGATCACGAGACGTTATTCGGGAGGCAACATATATAGGTAAACATACATCCTATGTCCAAAAATTACTTCGTATAGGGATAATATTATTCATTCTTAGAGAAGTTTGCTTTTTTATGTCATTTTTCTGAAGATTTTTCCATATAAGCTTAGCACCTAGAGTAGAGCTTGGTTGTAACTGACCACCTGCTGGAATTAAGCCAATTGATCCAATAAGGGTACCGCTTCTAAATACAATAATTTTACTCGCCTCCGGATTTACTGTAACCTGAAGTCATTACTGCCTCCTCAATAAAAAGCGAATAAAATCTATAACTATGCTGCTTATCACAATAATCTTAGGCAGGTACTTTACCTACTTGCAAGCAACAGAATACTATCTATCAAGATTTACTATAACCGACAGAGTCTATGGATCTTTATTTTTTATAATAACAGGCTTCCACGGAATTCACGTAATAATTGGTACTCTATTTCTCTCAATTAACATGCTCCGTATACTAAAAAACCATTTCTCTTCTACACACCACTTTAGATTTGAGGCTGCATCATGGTATTGACATTTTGTCGACGTAGTATGAATTTGTTTATACATTTGTGTCTACTGATGAGGATCATTATAGTACTGTGTCACACACATTAGCCCTTGAACCTATTCTCCTAGAAACTATCTAGTACTATATAGGATCTAAAGTTATAAACTATTAGTCTTCAAAACTAAAAATGATATTATTATCAGATCTTGCTATTATCAACATGTTAATAAATATATTTTCAAACTTTGACCCAATATGATTCAATTTATGCTATAAAAACTTTATCTTAATAACATTAATTATATTTATCTTGATATCAATATTTTGAGTTAACCATAGAAAAATAATACTATCTACCATACTGCCAATAAAATTTATTACACGCCAACTGAATAGGGTAAAACTAAAATCGATAAAAAATCTTCAATTAACTACAGTGAGTATATTCCTCTTTCTAATCTACATGAACACAATAGGAATGGCGCCATACTCATTTAGAGTGAGAAGCCATATTATATTTACTCTATCACTAAGCATACCAATATGAATATTATTAGTCATAAGAAGTATGACATACTCAATAAAAAATACTATGGCTCATATACTCCCAGATAGTGCCCCATTATGGCTAAATCCATTCCTGAGACTGATTGAATTAATTAGAATAAGTGTTCGTCCCCTAACACTAAGCTTTCGACTCGCTGCAAATATAACTGCTGGCCATATTATTCTTATACTAATATTAACATTCTCTACGCTATCCGTTAAGATATTATTTGTAAGCGCTGCTATTTCCTATATATATATTATCTTTGAACTAATAATTTGTATAATTCAGGCCTATATTCTATGCTTACTACTATCACTATACTCTAATGATCATGTATAATGATCTATATTATAACATATATATTATTAACATTATTAATTGTTCCACTTTTACTAATAGTCCCAATTTTACTTAGTATGCCACAAAAAGTATGATCTGAAAAACTATCTTCTTTTGAGTGTGGAATAAACTTAAAATCTTGCCCACGAAAACCATTTTCCATTCGTTTCTTTCTACTAATAGTACTCTTTATTATCTTTGATATTGAAATTGTACTAATTTTAGCAACCCCCATTATTGCACCGGTCCGACTTCTAGTAATACTATTTATTATTATATTTATGAGTACACTAACTATTGGCACAGCCTATGAATGACTGGAAGGCTCCTTAAATTGAAAGCTATAGTGCCTATTATATATATCCTTGTTATTTTACTATCAACGATAGCCATACTAACAAACAACCCCATAAATCTAAGCTTAATGATTATTTTTATATCTATAGCAACATGTATTTTAATCAATATAGAACTCTCATCCTGACTTGCTATAATATTATTTTTAATCTTTGTCGGTGGACTAATAATTATATTCTCATATTTTGTTAGGCTTAGGTCAAATGATAGAATACCTATCTATGTAAAACTATATACAATCTTTATACCAATAATCATACTTAAACTACTAGGTATACATGCTCACAGACTTCCCTATTACAACCCCAAAATTTACAGTCTTTACTCTCCAATTAATCTAATAATATTACTAGCTATCACTATAATCCTACTATTCATAATAATTCTTATTACAAAAATAGTAAAAACATATAATGCCCCATTGCGTGGTTTTAGTAGATCAGTAAAATATTAAGATGGCAGATAAATGCATTAGATTTAAGATCTAACAATAAATATTACCTTTCTTAATATACTTGCTTGATAGCTTATACAACTTAAAGCATTTAACTTTTAATTAAAAGAAAATACCAAGTTATTGCAATATAGTTTAATTATAGAACATTTAACTTGCACTTAAATAGAATATATTGCAAATGAATTCACTGTTGCTATCTACTCTTAACCTGATAATAATAATAATCTCCAGACTAATAGCTATAGCTTTTTACACATTAATAGAACGAAAATTCTTAGGATACATACAATCTCGAAAGGGGCCTAATAAGCCGAGAGTAGTAGGAACTATAGTCCCCTTAAGAGATGCCGGCAAACTACTATTAAAACAAGAAAAACCATCAATAACAAGCAACCTTAATCTTTATACATTGGGTCCAGCAGGAATAATAATTCTATCACTTCTCCTATGACCAATCTTTCCACATATACATCAAACTATGTTTATAAAGTTTTCTATTGCATACTTCATATGTATTACCAGAATATCAATTTACGCAACCTTTATAGCTGGATGGGCATCAAATTCTAGATGAGGTGCATTGGGAGCTCTACGCGGAATCGCTCAAACAATTTCATATGAGGTCAGATTATCACTAATTATAATCTGTTTCATTTTACATCAATTAAAAATAGACATATTAAGCATTTTTCGAGATCAATATATATCAACTATAGTCCTGACTGCTCCCTTAATGCTAATATGACTAGCTTCTATTATGGCTGAAACACATCGGGCTCCCCTAGACTTTATAGAGGGTGAATCAGAATTAGTGTCAGGCTTTAATATCGAATACAGGAGATCCCTATTTGCATTAATCTTTATATCTGAGTACATAAATATTTTACTAATAAGATTAATTACTATCAGAATCACCATAAAAAGGCTATCAAATACAGAACTTATCCTTAAAGCTACTATTCTATCTTTTATTTTCATCTGGAGACGGGGGAGCTTGCCTCGACTACGATACGACTCTCTAATAAATATTCTATGAAAAAAATTTCTACCATTTAGTCTATTATGACTGGTTATAATTATGACACTAGTAAATATATACTGATATTGAACTAACCATAAGTAACAATGATGATGTTAATAAGAGCCTAGCTCCAATATCTATAGTATACATAATATTGCCCTTGAAAGGCCATAAAGATGCCATCATCAATATACTTATGACGCCCTTACGTAAAAAACACGAAATTCTAGAGATCACCTCTACTAGCCTAACAGACTTGCCTGCCCCTGTAAATATTTCAATATGATGAAATTATGGGTCCCTGTTAAGTTTATTCTTAATGCTTCAAATTATAACAGGCATCCTCCTATCGATACACTATACTCCCCACACTGAATTAGCTTTTAAATCATTAATCCATATTAGACGGGATGTAAATTGAGGCTGAGCGCTACATAATATACACATAAATGGTGCATCTATATTTATACTATTTATTTACATCCATATGACTCGAGGAATCTTTTATGGCTCATTTAATATAGCAAAGACCTGAAATACTGGAATAATGATCTTCATTTTAGCAATAGTTACAGCATTTATAGGATACGTGTTACCTTGGGGACAAATAAGATACTGGGGTGCTACTGTTATTACAAATATCTTTTCTGCTATTCCTTATTTAGGGAAAGAGCTAGTAAAATGATTATGAGGCAGATTTACTGTAGCTAACCCAACCTTAAACCGATTTTTTATTATTCACTTCATTTTACCATTTTCTATACTATTATTAATAAACCTCCACTTCATATTTCTTCACTCATGTGGATCAAGTAATCCGCTAGGCATCAATTCAAATAGTGATCGAATCTCATTTCATCAATACTTTAGAACAAAAGATATTATAGGATTTATACTATACATCACAATTTTCTTATTAATATCAATACTAACGCCCAACTATTTAAACGGCTCAGAAAACTTTATTGAGGCAGATCCACTAATAACCCCTACACATATTCAACCAGAATGATACTTTTTATGACTATATGCAATCCTACGATCAATCCCTAATAAGTTGGGCGGAGTCGTAGCTCTCCTATTAGCAATTTTCATCATATTTACACTACCTGTTATACACCCACAACATAAACTACCCTCAAGCTACTACCCCCTCTCAAAGCTATTATTCTTTTTTATAGTCATAGTTATACTTATCTTAAGATGGATCGGAACTTGTCCCGTAGATAGCCCATTTATTATAATTGGACAACTATCTAGATTACTATACTTTATATATTTTTTATTTGCCCCCTATCTACTAAAAATATGAAATCACCTCCTAATATAATAATATGGTAAGTTAAAAAAACTATTGAACTGTGGATTCAAAATTTATAATGTGATACCATATTCTAAACATGATAAAATCCCTACCAAAGATTCTATTTATTTTATCTATAGTAATACTATCCTATACAGCTATCCTGGTTTTAATAAATAAAGAATTTATCATTGAGTGAGAAATCATAAGGCCCCTAAGAATAAAAATAAAGATAGAGCTCATAATAGAATGATCAAACACCTTATATTCATCGATCGTTTTATTAATCTCAACTAACGTAATACTATTTTCTAATAAATATATAAAATCAGATAAAAATAGCTTACGCTTTAGATATATAGTAATATGTTTTATCATATCAATAAACATGTTAATCTTTATCCCCAATATGATAACCTTACTAATTGGATGGGACGGACTAGGAATCACCTCATTTATCTTAATTATCTACTATAATAATCAACGATCTAATAGAGCAGGAATACTAACAATAATAACCAATCGACTTGGGGATACATTTCTTATTATATCCATTGTAGCCACACTAAACATAGGAGACTGATCTATAGCTGCAGGGCCGATAAATAATAACTTTCATGGTATGCAATGACTTGGAATCCTGGTCGCAGCAATAACAAAAAGGGCACAAATACCATATTCTGCATGATTACCAGCAGCAATAGCTGCACCAACACCAGTATCAGCACTAGTTCATTCATCGACATTAGTAACTGCTGGCGTGTTTCTTCTATACCGGCTAAGTAATATAGTAAATAAATCTAATCCTATAAAAGTAACTATTATAGTCTCTAGGATCCTAACAATGCTTCTAGCTAGAATAAGAGCATTATATGAAAACGACCTAAAAAAAATTATCGCCCTATCAACACTTAGCCAACTTGGTTTAATAATAGTACCAATATCTCTAAACCTGCCTCATATTACTATATTTCACATATCAACCCATGCTATATTTAAAGCTTTATTATTCATTAGAGCAGGTTGCTTAATCTCAATAAATGCCCACATACAAGACTTACGAATATACGGCCAATTTACTAATGCTACTCCTATTATTACTGCCTCGACAATAATTAGCCTATCTGCTATAACTAGGGTCCCCTTTATAGCAGGATACTACTCAAAGCATGCAATTATAGAATGATCCTCAATACTATCAATCAATATTTTTATCTTCATACTATTATTAATAAGAATTGCTATGACAGCTATATACAGATTACGACTATTAATAATAGCAATAAGGCTACCAATAATACAGCCACCTTTATTTAAAATATATATACCTAAGGCATTTTCCACTTCTTTAACTATTATATCCACAATAAGTATCATTCTGGGTGCCACTCTTCAATGACTGGTCCCCCTAAATCAATATAATACAACAATCTTTAAAAATAACTATTATTCCATAGCCATAAATTTTATAATACTATTAATAATTTTACCACTCTGTTCATTAACAAACATTAATTATTTCTGCATGACCAGCAAGCCCCTAAAAATCATCAGATCCTTAATATTTACAACACCAATGTCAACTCAATTAATTATTGGACCCTATCTAATACTCTCAAATCTAGTATATAAACACCTAGACCAATCATGAATAGAAAGTGTCGTTAATCTTGGAACTATAAAGCTTGTATCAACAGCGGGAAAACAAGGTAATGCCGCCCTAACAGATAAATTAGGCAGCAATTTAAACACGGCAGCACTTATAACTATATCTACTATCCTTATAATAACCCTCTTATGTCACTAAGTAAACTAGTTTAAAAAAAATACGTTACTGAAGCTAACGAGATCTCCTTACTATAATACTTAATACAACTATTATTATTAAATACAATAATACATATGCTTAGCTCCACTAAAAATATAATGTCCAAACTTATCCTGATACACTAAACCCGCCGCGCAGCTATATCTACTAAGACTTGTGTTACACTTAATTTCAACTTTAATCTTAAAATTTAAATAGATTACAGACCAGTATTCTGCAAATTACAACTAGCGATTTCTATAATAGTCCTTAAGACCCTATCTTTACCACAATAGGGCTAGCTTAGATGTTTTATCAAGACTTGTCCCCCCAACATATATACACATATATACGTATATATGTATATATATACATGTATATATATATATATATATATATATATATATATATATAT